>Ga0307298_10000058_pt1 | contig 23919 bp, 27 predicted proteins | sample ER_DNA_158_FD_194470 | JGI IMG/M metagenome (GOLD analysis project Ga0307298, IMG submission 194470) | Bulk soil microbial communities from the East River watershed near Crested Butte, Colorado, United States - ER_DNA_158 | ecosystem: Environmental > Terrestrial > Soil > Floodplain | place... | reverse complement strand
TCCAAACCGAGCGTTCCATGCGGCCGGCGGACGGCCGGTAGAGTCAAGATCCCTCGCTTCTGAGGATGAGGAAGCCTTGCACTCGGGCCTCTCTGGGTTCTCGTCTTTCCGGCACCCGTAGCCGCGACTCTGCCTCGGCTGGAGGTAGCTGACCAGCCGCCCGCCGCATCATCCGCAGTAGACCAAACCAGCCAACGGGTGCACTCGAGGCCTGCCGTAGTTGAGCCCGCGATCAGTTGAAGCGCGTCTACGAGCTACCTCTCGGACTTGTGCCACAGAAAAGTCAGGAACAAGGTCCCTAAGGTATTGACCTGACCCCTGAGACACTGGTATTAGCCAGATTGACAACGCTCAATGTGGTGCTCACCGACACCAAGCCACCCGTTCCGGATGGGGAAGTCATGTGATAGAGCTGTTCGTCGTCGTCGTCATCGTGGTAGCCCTGATCTTCGATTTCACGAACGGCTTTCACGACAGCGCCAATGCTATGGCCGGCCCAGTCGCAACTGGCGCTCTTCGGCCCCGGACGGCGGTCATCATTGCCGCGCTGCTCAACGTCATCGGAGCTTGCCTCTCTACCGAGGTAGCAAAGACGATCTCTGGTGGCTTCTTCGACGATGCGTGATCACGGTTCCGATCATCCTGGCCGGACTTCTCGGTGCGATCATCTGGAACCTGGTGACCTGGCTCCTTGGCCTGTCATCCAGCTCGTCGCACGCCCTGTTCGGTGGCCTGATCGGCGCGGTAATCGTGGGTGCCGGACTCAGCTCCGTGCACGGCTGGGTGATCGTATCAAAGGTTCTGCTGCCGGCAATCGTTGCTCCTTTGGTGGCTGGGATCGGTGCAGCCATGGGCACTCAGTTGGCCTATCGCATCACCAGGAAGACGCCGAGCGCGCAAAGCAACTCGGGATTCAAGTACGGGCAGGCGTTCACCGCATCGATGGTCGCACTCGCACACGGAACATCTGACGGCCAGAAGACCATGGGCGTGATCACCCTGGTGCTGATTGCCGCCAACCTGCAGGCGTCCGGCACCAGGCCGCAGCTGTGGGTGATCATCACTGCCGGCATCGCCATTGGTTTGGGTACGTATTCGGGCGGTTGGCGGATCATGCGCACCATGGGCAAGGGGATCGTCGAGATCGAAACCCCACAAGGTGCGGCATCGGGAGCATCGACGAGTGCGACGATCCTGGCATCGGCTCACCTTGGGTTCGGCCTGTCCACTACGCACGTCAGCACCGGCAGCATTCTCGGATCCGGCGTGGGTCGCGAGGGGGCCGAGGTTCGCTGGAGCGTCGCTCGTCGAATGGTGTTCGCTTGGCTGCTGACGTTGCCTGGTGCCGCCCTGGTCGGCGGGCTTGCCGCGCTGCTCTCCGATGAAGGCGTCGCCGGGGTCGTTGCGCTGATGATCCTTCTCGCAGGCGCGTGTCTCGTGATCTATGTCTTCTCCCGCCGTAACAAGATCACCCACGCCAATGTCATCGACAGCCACGAAGTACTCGTCCTCGCCGCAGCAACGCCCTCCACGTACGCCGACGACCCACGGCTCGAGGCTCCTCCCAAGCCCAAAAAGATCAAGCGGCCCAAAGCGAGGAGCGCCGCCTGATGCGTGTCGACTGGGCCGCCCTGGGCATCGTGGCCGTTGTCTCCATCGTGACGTCGGTGATCTTCACGGTCTTGCTCGCCACCGGCATACGCCTGGTGTCGGTCGCCAAGATCAAGTCGAACTAGGGAGATTCCGGTACGGCGACCGTCTCGCTTGGGTACGTCTTGATCGGCATCGCCGGATTGCTAGTGCTCTTCGGGATCTACCTGATCGTTCCGCAGTTCCACTAGAGGACTTGTTGTTGATCTTGGCGGACGTTTCTTGCGTTAATCAGCGGCCGGTCCTCCGGTGTTGATGGTGTGCCGGGCTTTGCGCTGTCAAGATCGTTCCTCCGGTGGGGACTGCATCTTGACCGCGCATGCGCGTCGGCCAGTTAGCCTAGGTGCAGGAACAGCCGAAGTGCTCGGGATGTTTAGTGAGGCCGACGGCCGGCACCTGAAGAGATCTGTTGTTGGGCCCGGTTCAGGCGGCGTCGGTTGAGTGGCGCACGTGCGCATCGTTCGGCCCGAAGGCCCTGCTCGTTATCCGCGGGCAACACCCTTCACGCCGATTCGCTCGGACCCCTCCACCCTGCAGCGTCCGTTTCGGCAGATACTGGCCCAACGACCAGCGAGGAATGTCAGTCTTTTGTGACGTCTCCGCACAAGAGTGAGCGATGAGGCGCCACCCCTGGCGAAGACGCCGCTACAACCCGGCCATGACCACCTTGATGAGCGCCGCCCTGCCGGTCAGCGCCACCGCACACAGTCACCCTGCCGCCGAGACCGGCAGCGGGTTGCCATCCGGGCCGACCGAGGTCGATGCCGCACGCATCACCACGGCGATCGCTGCAGCGCGCACCGAGTCAACCCGACAGGTGTACGCACTGGTCTGGAGCCAATGGGAACGTTGGTGCACCGTGCGTGGCGTCCCGGCCCTGCCCGGTGACCCTCTCGCGTTGTGCGCTTACCTGACCGAACGCGCCGCGGCCGGCCGCGCGATGGGCACCCTCGACATGTCCTGCACCGCCATCCGGCACGTCCACCGCATGTGCGACGTGGCTGACCCCGCCGCCACCGAAGTCGTCAGGCAGGTCCGCCGCGGACTTCGGCGTACCTACGGAGCAGCGCCACGCCGCCTGGCCCGCCCACTCCGGGTCGACGCATCCGCCAGATCCTCGACGGCATCGACCGAACCACCCCGATCGGAAGTCGCGATGCCGCGATCATCCTGCTCGGCTACGCCTCGGCCATGCGGCGTGCCGAGATCGTCGCGCTCACCCTTGCCGACGTCGAGTACAAGCCCGCCGGGCTGCTGCTCAACGTTCGCCAGTCGAAGATGGACCAGGAAGGTCACGGAGAACTGGTCGCCGTTGCCCACGGCCAGCAGGCCGCCACCGATCCTGTCGCCGCACTCGCCGGATGGCGTGCCGTACGAGGCGAGACACCAGGCGCACTGTTCACCCGGATCTGGGCCAGCTCCGTCAGCCTCGAACCGCTGTCGGGCCACGTCGTCGCGAGGATGCTTCGCGCGCGTGCCGTGGCCGCCGGACTTGACGGCACACGCATCACCGCCCACTCGCTGCGCGCCGGCCACGCCACCACCGCCGCACTCGCCGGGGTCCCGCTCCACCGCATCGCCGCCCAGACCCGGCACAAGGACATCTCCGTCCTCGTCAACCGCTACATCGGACCACTTGAAGCGCTCGCGACGACCTCCAGCCGCGACCTCGGCCTGTGACTCCGGCAGGCTTCGAGGGACGGCTGAGGCCCACACCCGCGTTGCCCTGCTGGCCGGGGGCGCTGGGCGAACGGCTTCGCTCTTGTGGGCACCTTCAGATCGTGATGACGACTTGGCCGCGGATGTTTCCGGCCTTGAGCCGGCGGATCGCATCAGGCACTTGTGCGAGCGGGTATGACTGTTCGACGCACGGCGCAACTTGCCCGGCTGCGGCGAGCTCGGCGAGGCGTTCGAGGCCGGAGTAGTGCTCCTTGTTCAGCACTGACACCAAGCGTTGGGCGACGAATGGGGAGAGCATGGCAACCCTCAGCTGGCGACCCATGCCGGGGCTCCACTTGCTGTCGCTTTCACCGCCCACGATGACCAGCGTTCCCTTCGGAGTGAGCGCGCGGCGTAGGTGTGACACAGACGTCATTCCGCCGACGGCGAGGACCACGTCGTATCTGTGCTCGCCGTCGGCGAAGTTCTCCTGGGTGTAGTCGATGACGTGTTCGGCGCCGAGCGAGGTGACCAGGTCGGCCTTGGAGCCGCTGGCAACGCCGGTGACGGTTGCACCCATTGCGACGGCTATCTGGACCGCGTAGGTCCCGACGCCGCCGGAGGCGCCAACGACAAGCACGCTCGATCCGGCCGCCACTCGAGCAACGTCTAGTGCGCGTAGCGCGGTCAGCCCGGAGATGCCCATGGCGGCGGCCTGCTCGAAGGTGAGGTTCTTCGGCTTTAGCGCAAGCTTGTCCTCGTGGGCAGCCGCGTACTCGGCGTAGGAGCCCGTGGCGATGCCGAAGACCTCGTCACCGACTTTGAACCGGGTCACCCGGGCGCCGGTGTCCGTGACGGTCCCGGCGACGTCCATGCCGAGAACCGGGTTCTTGGGCTTGACCAGGCCGAAGCCCATGAGACGCATCAGGTAGGGCTCTCCGGTCATCACGTGCAGGACCCCTCGAGCGAGCCCGGCCGCGTGCACCCGGACCACGACTTCGTGGTCGCTCGCGGTGGGCGGGTCGATGTCTCGAAGTTCGAGTACCTCCGCCGACCCGTACCTGTTCTGGGTGATTGCCTTCACGTCAGCACTCCCTCTGTCGGGCCTTTACGCGTTCGCGCGTTGGGTAAGCAGTCGAACACGGATCTTGTGCAGCTGGGGCATCAGGCCGTAGATGACGACGGGGACGGCGATGGTCGCGAGGATGAAGGTCCGCAGGATCGGGGACATCGGCCGGAGCAGTCGCCGAGCGTGAGGTTGAGGACGGTGAGGGTCGGGAAGACCGCCAACCAGATCATCAGCGCGAGCTGGTGCTTGGTGGGTGGTCCAACGGGCTTCGCTGCGGTGGTGTTCGACATGGGTGCTGCTCCTTGGTGATGTGTGCGAGTTGGTGGCGAATGGATGCGTGTCGGCTCAGGCGGGCGCCCGGGCTGCCGAAGTCACGGACGGCGTCGCGGACGTCCTCGTCGACGAGGTCGGCGTTGATGGCGATGGCGGCCGCGGAGCCTTCACCTGCCGCGGTGATGACCTGGGCTCGCGGGTTGCTGACGTTGCCGGCGGCCCAGACTGCGGGGGTGGTCGTCTGGCCGCTCAGATCGATCCGGACCCAGCCGTTCTCGTCGAGGTCGCAGCCGAGGTCGAGGAGGATGTCGTTGTTGGGGACGAAACGTGGCGGGACGAAGAGGGCGTCGCGACGTACGAGTGTGCCGTCGTCGAGCGCAACGCCGTGGAGGCGGTCGTCCTTCACCACGACCTGGGCGACGTTGCCTTCGACGATGCCGATGGCCCGGGCGAGCAGCTGCTCGCGGTCCTCGGCAGTCAGGGTGCCGGTCGGGACGAAGAAGACGACGTCGTCAGACCACTGCCGGACGATCTGGGCGTATCGCACGGATCCGGGCGAGTCGCCGAGGACACCGAGCTGCTGCCCGTGGACCTCGTAGCCGTGGCAGTACGGGCAGTGCAGGACGTCGCGCGCCCACCGCTCGCGAAGACCGCCGACGTCCGGCAGCTCGTCGCGAAGCCCGGTGGCGACCAGCAGGCGCCGAGCGGTCACCCGTACGCCGCTGCGCAGCTCGACCTCGAAGCCGCCTTCGGACTGGCCGACCCGGGCCACGGCGTCCTGGACGATCTCGCCGCCGTAGCCCTGCACTTCGGCCTGGCCAACGGTCAGCAGGTCGCCGGGCACCATCCCGTCGCGGGAAAGGAACCCGTGCATGTGCGCTGCGGGGGCATTGCGAGGCTGGCCCGCGTCCACCACGAGCACCGTGCGTCGGGCACGGGACAAGACCAGCGCCGCTGACAGACCGGCGGCTCCGCCACCGATGATCACTACGTCGTACTCATGCATGACTCGAGAGTGACCGCCGTTCCCGGTAACCACAACAAATGTTGCGATTTCTGGGAATGGTGGGTGACCATGGCGCCGTGGACGACAAACGAAGCGGGCATCGCGGCAACCCTCGATCAGGTCGGCCCGCGGCTGCAGCGCATCCGGACCCAACGTGGCGTGACACTGACGAGCCTGGCTGCGACCACGGGCATTTCGAAGAGCACGCTGTCACGTCTGGAGACCGGGCAGCGTCGCCCCTGGCTACTCGGCGGCGGCTTCGTCGCAATCCTCGCCGGCTCGGTCTACCTCTTGGTCGCCATGGACTCTCGCGCACGCAGCCGCTCAATCCCGAGTCGCGCTGGAATTCGGCTTGGCAGCTACGCTTCACGGGCCATGTGACGGTTGGGACTGGGCAACGCGTCCAACAGCCTCACCTCGTGGTCATCAGGCGCGACGGCCGAAGACTTTGCGCCCGCTCAGGGATGGCAACGTCTCTTCCGCAAGCTCACTGGGTTCCAGAGGCGCACCCACCGCGGGCGCGGTGCAGCGTGCGCATGGCTGGGAGAAGACCTGATCAATGAACCGAAGTACCGGAACCAAGGAGCCGCGCTTGACGAGCGCGTCTGTGCCACTTGAGCAGCTTCAACAAGTCACCTAAGAGTGGGACGACGACGCACGGACTCAAGCGCCGTGCCGATAACACGCGAAACATGAGGCGGGCCGGAATCGGTGGCGACAAGAACGATGAAGCCATGAGTAGAGCCCGCTTCCCTCGCCACGTCCTTGAGGCCGGAACCGAACCCGACCCCCGCTTCACGCTGGCCAACGAGCGCACTTCTCTCGCCTGGATCAGGACAGCTCCGTCGTGCGGCGCACGCCCTCGCCTCTGCAGCTGCGCTTAAAACGACTCAGACAACTTGTTCACTGTCGGCCAAACTGTCGGCCAACCAAACCGCACCGTGGCGGACATGAGCGACCCTGCACGCGCTCCAGAGGCCACACTCGGCCGCATTCCCAGGCGGAGATTCTGCCCTGACACGGAAGAGGTCACTGGTTCAAATCCAGTATCGCCCACCAGCATCATCCCTGGTCAAACGGGCTTTGCGACAGCGCCACCGCACCCTTGACCGTGCCGGCAGTGAACGCCTTCGCCCGCCGCTCCGCCACCATCGAATCCACACACCCTGCCACCGGATCCCACACCAACTCCGGCAAGCCAGACCGCGAAGCTGAGCAGCAGGTCGTCCACTTTCGTCAGGGTCGCCGTCTGGCGGGCTAGGGTCGGGAACCATGCGCATCGTGGTGATCGGCGGCAGCGGACACGTCGGCAGCTTCTTGGTTCCGCGGTTGGTCCGCGCCGGGCACGACGTGGTCAACCTGACCCGCGGCGCCCGCGCTCCCTACGTCGACGACGAGGCATGGTCGGAGGTCGAGCAGATCCCGGTGGACCGGGCGGCCGAGGACGTGGCCGGGACGTTCGGGCAGCGGGTCGCCGCGCTCAAGGCCAGGTGGTGGTGGACATGATCTGTTTCACGCCCGACTCGGCGGACTCGCTGGTGGAGGCACTACGCGGACGTAGCGGGCACTTGGTCCATTGCGGGACCATCTGGCGGTACGGGGTGAGCGTCAAACAGCCGATGCGGGAGGACGACACCTCGCCGCCGTTCGGCGAGTACGGCACCCACAAGGCCGCGATCGCCGAGCTTTTGGCCGCCGAGACCCGATCCGGCGGCCTGGTCACCACGGTGCTCCAGCCCGGCCACATCAGCGGCCCCGGCTGGCCGCCGATCGGGCCGCTGGGCAATCTCGACCCCGACATCTGGTACGCCGTCTCCGCCGGCCAGGAGATCGCCGTCCCGGGCATCGGGGCCGAGCTCATGCACCATGTCCACGCCGACGACGTGGCGCAGGCGTTCCAGCTCGCGGTCAAGCACCGTGACGCGGCTGCGGGGGAATCGTTCAACGTGGTGGCCCCGTCGGCGCTGACGGCCCGCGGCTTCCTGGCCATCGCCGCGGGCTGGTTCGGGCAGACCGCCCAGACCCGCTCGGTGAGCTGGGCCGAGTTCCGGTCCAACACCACCACCGAGTACGCCGACTCCAGCTGGCAGCACCTCTCGCGCAGCCAGTACGCCTCGATCGAGAAGGCGCGCACGCTGCTGGGCTACGCCCCGGCCTTCGAACCGGAAGCCGCGGTGCTGGACGGCATCCGCTGGCTGATCGACCACGATCGGCTCATAGTCGCAAACCGCCTGATCGTCTAGCGGATCCGAGGCCCAAGGTGATGCTGCTAGCCGACCCGGCTCAAGGACGATCGAGGTGCCGCAAGCGGAACCGTCATCGGCCGGCGTGGCCGGGTCTACGTCAGCCAGGTTGATGACGACGTCTGGATCAGCGGCGACACGGTGACTGGCGTGACCGGGATAGTGCACAAGTAGAAGACACCACCGAGAACTAGCTGCGCGCCAGTCACGGCGTCTGCTGGTCTTGGTGCTCCCCGGTTTCGGTTACCCACAGCTGCATGGACCTAATCTCCGCCAGGCATGCTCGGGCCGCTGCGACCATGCGCACGTTCACATCGGCTATGAAGCATTAAGGAGTGTGGAAAGGGCCTTGTGCCAAAGGACACTTGTTTTCGCGTAGTAGGGGCGATTTGACAGGCATAACGAGGGGAACGAATTAACTCCGAAATGATCGGCAATAGGGGTTTCTGAAATAGTTTTGCTACTACGAGTCGCGTTGAAGTCCCCGTCACGTCCTCACCAGATCACTCGAACCCACCGAGCGCGGCAACACCCGCTGCGCCAACCGTGCAAGTCCGCACTAATGCCATCTCGAGAGCCTTTGAGTCGAGAGACACGATCACCTTGGATTCGGAAAGCATTTGGATAGAGTTTGTAGTGGACCCACGGCGGCGTTGTTCCACTACACATCGGATGCGAGGACTGGCCCCTGCCGCATACCGCACTCTGGCGCGTTTTCGTCAGTGGGGCACTAACGCACTGGGGGTTAGATGCCAAGAAGCTTGATCGACGGTAAGGCCTGGATCTCACATGAGGTCACGCGTCTGAGGCCGGCTACTCTGCTCGATGTCGGCCCGGGCCAGGGCACATATTCCGACTTGCTTCGCGGAGTCACGCCGGGGTCTTCGTGGAGCTGTGTCGAGATCTTCGAGCCATATGTGGAGATGTTTGAGTTGCGCCGCAAATATGACGTGGTGCATGTGGCGGATATCCGATACTTCTCCTGGCCCACCCGGTACGACGTCGTGATCCTTGGCGATGTGCTGGAGCACCTAACGCTGGCCGACGCGTTGCCGGTGTGGGCCAGCGCCCGCGCGCATGCCCGTTACCTCGTGCTCTCGATCCCAATCGTGGAGTACCCGCAAGGTGTCCACTACGGCAACATTCATGAGACCCATCTGCACGTGTGGAGCCACGAGTCGGTAGTCGGCCAGCTGAATGGAATTTGTCGATGGCAGCGGCACGCGGCGATCGGGGTTTACCTGGCGCATGGGACTTGCTGAGGAAGTCACGCGGACGCCTTGATCTCGTCGCGCACCATCGCAGGACGGCGCCAAAGCAGGGACGTTCGGCGAACCGGCATCCGACCTACGACACCTCACGATGCGACAGACCTAAGCGTTGTGGAATGGTGCGCATATGGCTCCGGGCCCAGTGTTGCAGGGGTTCTCGTTCTTCCCCCGGGGTGGCTCAGCGCAGGTCGTGCGCTACCTGACCGCCGCCCTGATACAGGCCGGCTGGACACCATGGATCGTCGCCGGCTCAGTGGGTGGCACTGGAAATCCGGGCCATGCTGCAACGTTTTTCGCCGGACTTCCGGTGTCGGCGGCCAACTTCACCCCGGCGCTAGATGCCTGGTTGCGCGGCGAGGACCCACTCGACCAGCCGGTGCCGCTGCATGCGTCATATGAGGACAAGCCTGGTGCCCCGGACCGTGTTCTCGCTGGGGTTTCACCCGAGCTGGCCGCGCGGCAGGTGGACTCCTGGCGGCGCCTGCTGGCCGGGCTACGCCCACTCGCCCCTGTGGTACTCCACCTCCACCACCTCACCCCATTACACGATGCCGCGGAGAGTGTCTGGCCTGATGTGCCGGTGGTTACGCACCTGCACGGGACTGAGTTGCTCATGCTGGAGCAGATCGAGCAGCACAGCGGTGGCAACGGCGAGGGATCGCGGATCGGGCTGCCAGCGTCGTGGAGGTATGCCCGATATTGGGCAGACCGGCTGCGCGCCACGGCTCAGCGCAGCAGGCATATCCTCGCCGCCTCCACAGACCACGCCGCCCGCACGGTTCGCATCCTAGGAATACCCGAGGATCGGGTGACCGTCATACCAAATGGGGTTGACACGGAGTACTTCCGGCGGCTCGACCTCACCGCGCGCGAGCGACTAGCACTGCTGCGACGTTGGCTCGTCGATGACCCGCGTGGGTGGGACGAGAGCGGCCGCCCAGGTACCGTTCGATACTCCTTGGCCGATCTGTCCGCCTTCGCCGGCTCCACGGGGGTCCATCCGGTTCTGCTGTACGTCGGTCGGTTTACGGCGGTGAAACGACTGCCGCTGTTGCTTCGGGCCTACTCACGTGTTAGGTCCCGGCTCGGTTCGGTCGCGCCTCTGCTCGTCTGGGGCGGCTACCCCGGCGAGTGGGAGGGCGAGCATCCCTATTCCCTGGTGACGAGGCAGCGCATTGAGGGCGTGTTCTTCGTCGGCTGGCGTGGCCATGAGGATCTCCGGCTCGGCCTGTGCTGCGCGGACCTACTGGTTGCGCCGTCGGTAGGTGAGGCGTTCGGGTCGGTGTACCTGGAGTCGATGTCAGCCGGATTGCCGGTCGTGGCCACTCGTACCGGCGGGCCTCCAACGTTCCTCAACCTCGACATGCGTTCGCCGGAGGGTTGGCTGATTCCACCCGACGACGAGGATGCGCTGGTCGAGGTTCTCATCAACGCATTGACGTGCCCGACTGAGCGCCTGGCGCGAGCGGATGCGGCACACGCCTTGGTTCGACCCGGGTACTCCTGGAGGGCAATCGCAGACAAAGTGGCAGGCGTTTACGAGGCAGTGCGGCGCAAGTGATCTCCGAACGGCCTTCCGGCCCGCAGACTCGATCAACGTACGGTCTCATCGGCATCGACCCCCTCACTCCCTAGATAGCTGATCAGCACGTCAGCGCCCCCGCGGGCAAACGCCAGAGCAACCGCGCGGCCCGCGCAGTTAGGCGCCCCAACCGCGGGCGGCCCGGATCGCCCGATCGCGCGAGCGAACACATCTAGGAGGTGGGTATCCGTGGCGTTCCGTCTGCCTCTACTTTGGACAGCACTCATACTCGCCGGAAAGGGTTCCAGCATGAGTAATGCGATCATCAAGCAGCAGGGAGATTCGCCCGGCGAACCCAGCTCCGTGCAGCAGGACCGCGTCTGGGTGGTGCATCCCATTGATGGCAGCCAGCCATTCCCTCCTCATCCGGCATGTCCGCCTCAGCGGCGAGGAAGCGCAGCCGGACGACGACGCCGGCCAGGACGACGATGACGAGGGGGCGACCCCTGGACCGACGGCCGGGCTGCCCGCCTCAGTAGCCCCGCCCGGATGTGACGTTCGGCCCGGCCCGCAGCGTCGTTTCCAACACCAAGCCCTAACCTCGTCATCAACCTGCTGATCGAGACCGACCGCGTGCAGCTGTTGGCGGGAGACCAACAGCGGTCGAGGCACCTCCCGACGACGGCAGCGCGCAGCGGATCTTCCGATGTCCAACCTGTCAGATGGCGGTCTACACCCAGTACGGACACCCAGGACTGCGGCTCGTCCGTGGCGGCACGCTCGACCAGCCCCTCGAGCGTGGGGCAGGCCCTGGAGGGCGTGCCCTGGTTCTTCCCGCGACGTCGGCTCCCACCTCAGGTCCGTGGCACGTTTCGATGGCAGTGTGTGCAACGCTTAGCACGCTGTCGCAAGTCTCGTGCCGTGGTCAGTGCTACGTCCCCGGAAGCTTTGCGTGGGCGTTGGCACTGTCTAACGTCCGACAGCAGTCGAGAGTCGTACGGTGCGACCTTGAGATGCTAGGAGATGTTTCATGGCACAAGGAACTGTTAAGTGGTTCAACGGCGAGAAGGGCTTCGGCTTCATTGAAGTCGACGGCGGCGGCGCTGATGTGTTTGTCCACTACAGCGCCATCGAGTCGACCGGTTTCCGGTCGCTCGATGAAGGTCAGCGCGTGGAGTTCAACACCACACAAGGCCCGAAAGGCCCCCAGGCGGACAACGTACGCGCCATCTAATTCGCGCAGCAGACTGACGAAGCGCCGGCCGACGTTCGGCGCTTCTTCACGTCCTGACGCCGACTGATCATCGGAAAGGCACCTACACCCAAGCCGAACTCGCCGAGCTGTTCGGCGTCGGACGATCCACGATCTACCGCACCCTTAACCGGCTGCGGCCGCCGCCACCTGAACCCGATCGACCTTTCGCGCACCTCGCGAACCGGAACCCGACCAGCCAGCACTGACGCCACACCACCGAACCATCCGTAGATCGAACGAGTGCAGGCGAGTACGAGCCCGGCTCTCCGCACTCGGCCAGTCCGGATAGGAACCCTCAACGGCACTCTGCACCGCTGCTCGGACGTGTTGGTCGGGATGCCTGAGTGGCTCTGCTGACCGGGATTGTTAGCCCGGTATCTGTCTACGACGTGACCGGTTCGGCGTATTTCGGCGCCGAGCGCAGCCTCGATCGACGTATTAGACGCGACCAGAGACGCCGGGAATGACCATCCCGTTAGCTCGCTCGATTTTATCAACGTGACCGTGCTCAGCGTCGCAGCATGGGATCATTGGTCGACAGACAACACCGTTCCACCTGCTGCCATCGTCCCGGTCGCGCGATGGAACTGATCAATGAGCGTGCTCCAATGAGCGCCCAACTCCGCGCCGATCTGGCGCAACATCGAGCCTCGGGCGTGTAAGTCGGCCGGAGCTGACGTCCACCGCGCCACCGTCAACGGCCTCGTGGATGCCATCCTCGCCGATCGAGCGATCCTGAAGGTGGACGACATCGTCGACCGGCACGGGACTGGCAAGCGGAACCTGCACAAGCTGTCTCGCGAATACGGCGGCGTGACGCCGAAATGGGTGATCCTGCGCTAACGGCTGCGCGAGGCGGCCGAGCGGCTCGACACGGCGGCGACCAACATCTCCACACCCGCGCACGAGACTCGGCTCCGAGCAAGCCCACTTCGTGCGGGACTTCAAGGCCGCGGCCGGCCGCCTGCGTCCTACGTCCGATCGTGACGGCGGCAGGCCCGACCATGGCCGGCGCTCAGCTCGGGAAACGCGGGCGGTAGTCGCGGCTTACTTGGTGGACCTTTCGATAGCCTATGGCGCCGAGCAAGGTCGCGGCCGCAAGAGTGGCGATGACAACGGCGATGGTTCGCAGCACGACCCCGGCGCCCAAGGCTTGGCAGACGACCGCGGTCAGCACGCCGGTGACGACCGCGTCGATGATGCCCACGATGACCGGGGATCCCGACAGCCAGTGGGTCAGGCCGACCCGACTGCGAAAGCTGTATGTCTGCAACATGCCCGGCGTGTCGTCGTGATGGCTTGCGACAAAGTACGGCTCCAGCTCCGGTGCGAGCTCGAGGTAGGCGTGCCGTAGCCGGTTCATGCCGATCACCAGCCAGGCGTCTTCGATATCGGCCTCGACCAGGCGGAAGTACGTTCCCACGCCAACGAGTAGGACAACCGGCAGGACCAGCAGCGCGAACGTCCTGAAGGCCTGCCCGAAGCCGGTCGCGTTCGCCACCAGCGAGAGTGCGATGACGGTGGCCGAAAGAACGGTCAGATAGGTGCCGGTCCGGCTGAAGATCTCGTTCCAGGTCATGCTGCGGGTGGCTAGCAGGCTCCAATGTTCAGTCGCCAGGAACTGCGCATGCGGCGTGTTCCCGGTAGCATCGAGGCCGCCGAGGGAAGGCGGCGTTCGAACCGGTGGCTGCTGCCTCATCCGATCTCCCAAGGTCGTAGCCCTTCCGCGCCGCCGTCCCCGCCTCAAGATCAACCGCACCCGGGACTGGGCACACGTGCGCGCAAGCGTTCGACCGGCTGCACGCCCAACCGGTCCCGCTCCCAACCCCCGCAGCCTACGCCCGTCGACCAGGACCCCAGAGCGGGCAAGATCGACAACTCGAACCAAGATCGCGACTGCGATCGACCTGAACGAGCTGTAAAGGCCGGAAGTACGCAGGCACCAAAGGGCCGTGCTGATGGGGTTCCAAGGTGGGCAGCGCCTCGTACACGTATGGCTACGACGAGGCCGGACACCTGGCCCGACGACCAGTGACGAAATGAGAACGACAAGTCATGACTCGCGGAAGACGCTCGCTCGGCTGGCAGTGTTTCCTCGAGCAGGTGATCACCGAGCGAAATCGCCGACCGGTGCATATCTATCATCCGTATGAGTGGCGGCACGTGATCAACCCTCTGCCGGTCGCACCAGCGTGGCTTCTGGAAGACATCAGCACCAGGCGGAGGCAACCACAGGGCGGTCAGGCCAGGGGAGGCTCTGAGAGTCACTCAGCCTCAGAACTGCCGGCTACTGAGTTATTCCTAGAGGCCCCTGCACGGCCGCGTGCCCCAGAAACCGTCTTCACGCGAATGTGTTTCCCGAATTCGAACGGAAGTGAGCCCTCCGATCGCGCACGGACACGGTGAGCACGGCTCGCGACGTCATAGCCGCGTCGCGTAACGATCTGGCCACAATGCCCGGAGTATTCACACCGAGGAGGTCCGCTCTAGGCCATCGTTGCCACACTCTGCCCCGCTTGCGAAGGATCGGTCATGTCCCAGCCGCCAATACCGGAACCCGGCGGCCACGTGATTTGTGCGCACGGACGTTTGCTGCTGCTGCGATTGGGCAGCACGGACACCACTGCTTCGGCTCTGCCGGTTGCAGCGTCACCTACCGGATCAAGCCGAAGTATGTCGGGACACAGGAGCTGAATTGATCTTGATCATCCTCCTCCTTGCCGGAGGCATTATCTATGCGACCTTCGCGAGCAATCCGATGAGCTTCGACGACTTGATCGAGTTGCGCTTCTTGCCCTCGCGGCGTCGGCATCGAGATCCGGAGCGTCCGGAGCGCACCCGCGCCTACCGGCTGTCCATCGCACTCTGCCAACAGCAGCTTTCCGCCTGGCGGATGGTAATTGGCCAATTCTTCTCGGACCAACGACGGATGCGTCGGCGGCTCACCGACCCCAGGCTCAGTGGCATGCCGCTCGATGGCCCAGGTCAGATACGCCACCATCAAGGTGGCGACAGCATCATCGTCACAGGAACGGCATCGGCGGCTGAGTCTTTTGCGGCGGGGATCGCGCACGGACCCGGAGTCCAGAATTCTCTCCGCTAGGTTTCGCTGCCCAGGCAGCGCGCCGGAGCCAGCTGAGAGCCGTCTCAGGATGCCTGTCGACAGCTTTGCCGCGCCGGCCAGTCGGCATACACGGCTCGGCGTTCAGCCCGTCTGAGGGTCACTCGTCGTCTGTATTGCGCTTTTTTAGAAGCGCAGTTGCACTTCAGCGAATTCTGCGGTCGCTCAGGCGAGGATGAGCGACCCTGAATGGTGGTCCTGATGCGGCTCATCCCCACTTCTATGTGGCGTGCGTAGGGTCATGATCGCGGTCAGGATGGGGGAGATGGTGATGACGGCGACCGTGAGGTACCCGGTGCCGGGAGGGCAGTCCCAGTTGGCGTCGCTGAACTTCACCATGACCAGGTACTCAGCCATCGTGTGGATGGCACCAAAGGCTGTCGTACCCCACAGCACAACCACCAGGCGCAGGAAGCGGCGACCGTCAAGGTCCGGTTGCCATGCCGGGATCGCGAGCAAAGCAACAACGGCAGCCAACTCGATGCTTAACACCAGCATCCCAGGGAAAAGTCGTCTGGATTGGCTGTAGCTTCGGCGATCGGCAGGGCCTCCGGCGAGTGCAAGCGTGGCCAGACCGGGAAGTGCCGCAACGGCCTTGGTCCTTCACCCCCATCAGTCTGCGGGTCACGATGATCATGCGCCCCGAAGACGGCGCTTGGAAGATCGTGCACCGGCACGCAGACCCGATCACGTCGGCTCGACCAGCCGAATCAGTCATTCAGCAGTAGCCCGTCAAGAAATAGACCCGGTCTTGGGATCAGCACTCCCGACGCCACTCGCGCTGCGACAGGTTAGGTGCGGACCGACCCGGAGCTGCGGGGAACCTGAACCTTCACACCTGACCGGAGTCCTTACCATGCCGCGCGGACCCAGCCTGCGACTCAGTCGGGATAGCGAGGAAACAACGTGTCCCAGAATGCGCCGGGATGGGGATGGAGTCCCTCAGACAGGCCGACGGCGCATGCGAGACGAGCTCGCGCGAGAACGGTGGCCAGCCGATAGTCGGCTAGGCACTGCTCGATGGTGTAGTCATGGACTCCGTTCGCGACGAGCGCGTCGTGGTAGAGCCGTAGGAGCTGTGACTCGATGGTTCGGCGGACCTCTGGCTCGAGCTGCCCTCGGATCCAATCTGCGACGTCGATGACGCAGCGGGCATAGGTCGCCATCTGCCAGTCGATGAAAATCACTTCCTCGTCCACCTCACCGAAGAACAGGTTGTCCGCTTGCACGTCGTTGTGAATGAGCGTCCGAGGGGCGGAGTCGAACAAGGTCGTCGCAGCGTTATGAAGGTTCTGTTTGATCCAGTGCCCCATCTCGCTGATCTGGGAGGTCACCGGGATGCTCAGCTTCTGCAAGAAGGACGGCCAGGCGTCGCTGAACGCGTCAGCCATGGCTTCGGGCGCGACCAGGAACCGCAGGCGCAGCCACGAGGCCTGAGCCAGGTCGAGGGCTTGCCACCACGTCGCGTGCAGCATGGCGAGTGTCAACAGGACTCGGGCGACCTCATCAACTGAACATCCCGCGATGCTGTTGCCGTTGCGAGCGCGGGCCAGATCCTCGAGCACCAAGAGGGCGAAACCGGTCGCAGAATCGAGGTGGCTGTAGTAACAATGCGGCGTCGGCACTGGTGTGCGAGACGACAGCAATTCATAGAACCGGACCTCCCGCTCATAGTGGCCCAATGCGCTGATCACAGCCCGCTCAGCCGGTTCCGCCGCCGGGAACTTCGCAATGAGGGTCGCCGGCAGTCCGGCTAGCTCGTCCCGATACCGGATACGAAGCCGAACCAGCTGCCCGGTCATACCCTGGTCGCCGCCGAGCAGTTCTGCGTCGCAGGACTCGATGCAATTGGGTCCCAGGCCCTGGGGACTCAGCACCGAGGTCAACCAGTCAGCCGTTAGCTCGTCCGGCGAAGCCGGTATCTGCATGACTCACAATCTCACGTATCAACGCTTCGTCGCTGCGACAAGGCTCCGTGCGAGAGCAGGCTACGGTCGTCATCGCCGCCCGTACATAACGGGTGCAGCAGCGTCCTATGCAGGCGCGGCTCCCACAGCGTCGGCTGACCACACTGGCTACCTACCCGGGTCTGAGGTGCGTGTCACCTAGGGCCATCTGTCGCTGTTCTGGTAGGCCGCAGCACCAAGGCGCTCAGCATCACTCTGTGGCTCTCATCGACTGGCGGCACAGGCCCCCCCACGGTCATTCTCCTGCCTTCCGGTCGAACGCGCCGGCCTTGATCATCTCTGCGATCCGCGGCGGAGTGTCGTTGGCTGGCTCACCTTCTGGCTCGACGATCTCAGCCTCGACGATCTGCTCTGGCTCGGCGTCGTGATGATCTCGGCTGCTGGTCGCGTCGCTCTCGATCGCTGGCGTCGGATCTGACTGCGGGTTGGACACCCAGTTGCTCGGGTCGCTGAAGGCCCCTTCGAAGAACCGCAGGACTGGGTCCTCCGTCGTCGGGACGATCTTGTGGACCTGCGCAGCCACTAGACCTGCGCGGTCGAGGAGATCTTGGGCGATCTTCGCGCGGACCCCGAAGGGCACCTGGGCGTCCTCCATCATCCTGACCAGTATCTGGGCCGCCTGATCGCGGTCATGATCAGCCGCTCGGCGGCGCGGCGCCTGACTTGGGGCGCGGCGCCTCCGTGCTGGTCGCAGACCACCGCGCCGTCCTCAGCCTCCCGCCTGCATCTGCCGCCGTTGGGTCGCGTGGCGTTGCACCTGATCACCGTCGGCGGCAGCTGCGCCCATCTGGCTTCGCTGTGGCTGCGCTTCCTCCCAGCCATGATCAGGTCACCTCTGCAAGCTTCCGAACTTGCTCGTCAGCTCGGCGACCCTGGCGGCAGGATCTTCGATGGTCTTCACCGCGCCCTCGTACACGATCTTGATGGACCGGACCTGATGGGCGATCTGCCTGTGGCGCTGTCGCAGCTCAGCCAGCGCGCGTCGCGCGTCGTCTGGCGAGACCACGCCGCTCGCGATCTTCTTGCGGAGTCCCTGGCTTCGGCGATCACGTCGCCGAGGGCCTCCTCGGCGTCACTGGCCGCGGCGGCTGCTCCCTCCGCTGAGTCGTACGCCTGGTCCCTGAGCCGCCGCTCGATCTCAGCACTAGTCATGCCACACCGTCCATCCGGCCGAACTCGTACTTCCGCTTGAGTTCCTCCCGCGACTCCATATAGAGCGCGTCGCGCTTGGCCTGCTGCTCCATGAACGCCACGAGGGCGTCCTCGGTCTCGCGCAGCTCCTGGTCAGCGCTGGTGCTGAGGCCATCGAGCTGACCGAAGTCGATCTTGCGAACTCGCCGCGACTGTCGCCGGTGCGGCGGCTGGCCGGTTGGCAGCTCTTCTGCTGATGGCATCTGGTCTCCTCCCTTGGACGCCATTCGGAGATCGGGAATCGAGGTCGGCGAACGGGCCCAGCTACGGCGTCTGAGCCAGACGCGAGCGCCTGACCTCACCCCTGGAAAAAGGGGATCCCCATTGGTGATACCCACTGGGGGTATCTGCTGATCGAACTATATCCAGAGACTTGGGCTCTGATGACATTTCGCAGTGCAGCGTCCTTGTTGGTGGCTACCGCGAAAGGGGAAGGCCCCCTGGGTGGCGGCGGGGGTCACCGGCTGGGGAACTGCGAGTAGTCCGGGAAGTTGCCGAACAGCCGCTCGTCCTCGCCGTCCGCGCCGTACGTGACCGCCTGCACGAGCAGGTCTCCGCCGACGAAGGCACCCTTCCACGACTCACCCATGCCGCCGAACACCTCCTCCCGGTCACCCCGGCTGCGCGGTCGATTGATGCCTACCTTGAAGGCCTGCAGCTGCTCGGCGACGCGCGACGCGAAGTCCATGTCGTCGGTCGCCAGGCTGGCCACCAGGCACCCGTTGCTGGCATTCATGCCCGCGAGCAGCTCGGCCTCGGTGTCCACGCAGACGACGGAGTCGAGGGGGCCGAACGGCTCGGCGTGGTGCAGCGACCAGTGGGCCGGTGGCTCGAGGACGCAGGCCGGTGCGACGTATGCCGAGGTGTCCTGTCCATCAAGGAAGCGCCCCGCACCCACCGAGCCGCGGTGGAGGGGAAGCCCTCGGCCTCGCATTGCCTCCTCGAACTGCTCTCCCAGTTCCGCGGCCTTCCGGGCCCCGATCACCGGCCCGAAGTCCAGCTCCGGGAGGGGATCATCCGGACGCTCGACAGCCAGCGGGTGGCCGAAGCGCAAGCCTTCGACGACCGGCAAGTAAGTATCGAGGAACGCTGGCAACAAGCGTCGCTGGACGACATACCTCGGGTACGCAGTGCACCGCTGCTTGGCGTATTCGAACCCCTTGCGCAGATGCTGGGCGAGCAGCTCCCACTCGGTGAAGTCCCATATCCCCCACGCGTTCAACCCTTCCTGCTCGAGAAAGTGGCGGCGGCGGCGATCGGCCAGGGAAGTGGCGGCGGCCCGTCCGTTGGATCGGCCTCCGACGAACGCGAGTGCCCCTATGCGGGGATTGCTGATCAGGACGTCGCCCAGCTTGCCGCCGATCCCGCTGAGCAGTGTGACCGGAAGACCGGCGCGGGCCATAAAGGCATGGGCAAGCGTCAGGCAGTGGAAGCCGCCCTGGCTCGGCGTCTTTGCCACCACGGCATTGCCGGCCAGCACCTGAACCAGCTCGGCGTGCACCTGCACGCTCATCGGGTAGTTCCAACTCGCAATGTTCGACACTGGGCCAGGCAGGGGCCGCCGCTCGGCATCAGTTCCGATCGCCAGCTGGCGTTCTATCTCATCGACGTACCAGCGGACCCCGTCCAGGCCGCGATCCACGTCGGCCACGGCCAGCCGCCATGGCTTGCCGATTTCCCAGACCAACAGGAGGGCGAGCAGGTCCCGGTGGAGGACCATCGTGTCGATCGCGGCGGTCACCCGTTCGCGGCGTTCAGCCAAGCCGAGCTTCGACCACGCCGCATGCTGATCGCGGGCATGCTCGACGGCGCTGGCAGCGATGTCGCGCTCGACACGTGGCGGGCCATGGATCGGCGACAAGTCGACCGGGGTGACATGGTGGCCGGGCACTCCCACGCGCTGCCACTCGCCGTGCAACAGGTTGCGGATGCGGTCGGACTCGAAAGCCTCCGGTGCCACCGACACGCATCGGGCGTACGTCTCTGCCCACGAGCATCCAGGTTTTAGCTGCAGGTTCGTCACGTCGACATTCTGGCGCCAAGGCAATCTCGCCATGAGAGCGGGCCGATTGGGCCTTGCCGCCGGGGCTGAACGCGTCAGAGTCCTGGGCTTACCGGCCCCCACCGGATCCACCTAGGAACACAACGAGACTCTGGCATGGCGGTGCGAGACGCACCGGAAACCGGCAAGGCACAACTCCGCATTGCACTGGACCGCTGAGCCAAGCTCGCTGGCATCCAGACGCCCAGGCCATGATGCAGCGGCGCCGAAAGTAGATGCGACAGCGGACGCGAGGCAATCCGCATACTCAAGCAGCGCACACACCCGTCCTACCAACAAAGATGTCCGGGGACGCCATGTACGGGCACATGTGCAATAGGACTTGCTCGCTCAACGTCTAAGCGTGGTACTGATCGTCATCGCGCGTGGAGGGGTGGTGCAGATTGCTGATTTCGACGCGGTCACGGAGTTCTCGCTGTACCGCAAGCATCGGGGACGCCACCTGTTCGAGACACTGATGTAGGAGTACGCCGAGCAGGCTGGCATGCTGCGAGGACGACGATGATCAGCTGCTCCGAGGCCGTCAAGCAGCTATGGGAGTATCTCGACGGGACCGTCGACGAGGCCGACCGGGCCCTGATCGACGAACACCTGTCGCGGTGCCGGCGATGCTGCGGTGAGCTGGAGTTCGCGCGCGAGCTACGCCGGGTCCTCGCGAAGTCCGCCCAAGTGGACCTTCCGGCCGACGTGCTGCGGCGGCTCAACCAGACGTTGCAGGAACGCGACACATGAGCCAAGACCTGATGCACACTGCCGAGATCAAGGACCTGGTCCGCGACGCCTACCGCCACGTGCCACCGACCACGGTCGCGGGTGGCGCACAATCTGTCCAGCGACAAGGAGCTGGCGTTGGTTCCATAGTCGGCAATCGACCGGGCGCTCGGAGTAGCCAACCACCTGCGGTACGCCACCATCCGGTCCGGCGACGCCGTGCTCGATCTGGGATGCGGCGGTGGCATCGACACCATCTTTGCCGCGCACCGCACCGGCCCGGCCGGCCGGGTGATCGCGCTGGACTTCCTGCCCGAGATGCTCACGCGGACCCCGAACGCGGCGTCCGAGGCCGGCCTGTCCAACGTCGAGCCATCGGAGGGTGAGCTGGAGGCCATTCCGCTGCCGGACGACAGTGTGGACCTGATCATCTCCAACGGGGTGATCAACCTGTCGGCGCGCAAGGCCCGGGTGATAGCCGAATGCGCGCGCGTGCTCAAACCCGGCGGAGATGTGCGTGTCGGACCTGACCGTAGAGCAGGACGGCCTGCTGCCAGAGATCCTCACCCAGCCGGCGGCGTGGGCCGGCTGCGTGGCCGGCGCCCTGGCCGAGGACGACTTCTTGCACAAGCTTCAGCTGGCCCGGTTCACGGCGCACAGGTGCTGCATCGGCAGCCGCTCAGCATCGACGACTGCGCACTTTACCCGCGGTTCTCAGACGACGTGATCGCACCATGCGCAAACTCATTCCGACTGAACGGCAGGGCCGGGTGGCAGTGGCCCTTGCGGTGAAGTCACTCCTGGCTCCCATGCGGTAACCACGAGAGCCCGGCATGAACAACCTTGGCGTAACCAGCCATCACCCAGGGCTGGCCGACGGACCCATCTACCTCGACTACAACGCCACCACACCGGTCGACCCCCGCGTCGCGGAGACCACGCGGCCATACCTGACCACGCATTTTGGAAATCCGTCCAGCGGCCACGCCCATGCCGAACAGCCCCACCACGCGCTGGCCGAGGCCCGCCAACAATGGACCGGTGTACGCGCCAGTAGCACACCGAGGTCCATTCCGATCTTGCCGACTCTCGAATCAGTCTGCCCTGGACCAGTACCCACAGCGCCATCGGCGAAATGAGTGGCTCAAATTATGAACTCTTGACGTTCAAACGGGCTGGGCAGCTTCGAGCTAGAACAGGATGAGTCGCTGGGCCCCAGGCCGTAGTCCACCACCACCCCGGCGAAGACCACGATCCTTGGCCAGGGTGCGCTCGCGGCCGGATGGTCTGAGCGGGCGAGGATGCCGCCAACCGGCGCGAGATGGCTGCGAGCTTCTGGGCCACCTTTGGAATGAATGGCTTTGTGCCATAAGCCGACCGCTAAGCGGGCATGGCTGTGACTGTTGGGGATCGGTCGGGATCTGAAGTCGACTGCAGCTGGAGTGCAACAGGCGGTTGGCGTGAGCAGCCGCGCGTCGAACGACCAGGAAAGGAATCTGGGGGTAGCAAACGCCAGAGTCTGAACGACTTCCATTGGGCTGAATCCTTCGCCGCGTAGGTCGCCGCCTGATGCTCGCGACATCTTTGGACGAGCTAACCAAGGGCGACGTCAAACGTAGCCTTGGCGGCTATACATGATCCGACCGATCGGTCGGCCGCTCTGCGGCTTCGATGATTCGCTTGAGCTCGCTTAAGTTTTGTTTCATGCCTCGTTTGAAGAGCTGTGTCGCGAGGCTGTCGACTCGAGCGATGGGTCCGGGCAGTCCGGCGCTGCTGATGCGGCCGTCAAGCGCGAGGTGTGTTCCTGGGCCGTTTGGTTGGAGTTCGTAGCGATACCGGAAGGGCGTTGGACCGGCGCGGCTTTCGAGCGTGACGAGGCGGTTGGGGTTGTGCTCGGTGATTTCGACGTCGTTATGGACTTGGCCGCCGGGCAGCGATCGCGTGACGTCGTACCTGGCGCCGATGCTGTGCGGGCCGGCGGTTGTCTGGGCGACGTGGTCGACGGCGTCGTACCACCGAGGCATGTCGCGGGGTTCGGCGATGAAGGCGAAGACCTCGCTGGGTGGGCGGGTGATGTCGACGGTGAGTCGGAATGTTCCCATTGCGGTTCTCCTGTGTGGGGTGCGTCGTCGATTTCAGGTGACGACTGGTGGGCGTGGTGCAGCTGGGAGATCACTGCCGTGATCACGTCGCCAGGACGGTATCGTTATGCTGCTCCCGACTAGCGTAAGATATACGCTAGCACTAGCGTATGAGATACGCAAGGACGGAATCGGAGGCGATATGGCGAACAAGCCTCGGGGCGCGAGCAGCAGCAGAGTGCCGCGCAACACGCTGTCGCGTGACCGCATCGTCGAGGCCGCGCTCGCGCTATTCGACGCGCAGGGATCGGAGGCGGTCACGATGCCGTCGCTTGCCAGGCTCCTCGGCGTCGGGACCATGTCGCTGTACCGGCACGTCGAGGACAAGGACGACCTCATCAACGCGGTCGCCGAACGGGTGCTCAGCGAGGTGCAGGTCCCCCACGGAGACCCCGACGATTGGGAAGGTCGCGTAGTCGGCTTCCTCCGCGCGCTGCGGCAAGCGGCTCTCGCCCATCCCGCGCTGTCGCGGATCCTTGCCGAACGAGGGCTCACGGTCGCGCCCGTCTTTGAGCAACTCGAGGTGGTACACGCCGTTCTGCGGGCCGCCGGCTTCTCCGACCTCGGGGCCGTCCGAACGTTCTACGCGTTGCTCACCTACGTGCTTGGCTTCGTTGCTTGGGAGCTGCCGCGAGCTCACCAACAACCCGCCGGCGCCTACACGGCCGCTTGGAACGACGCGCTCGATCACCTCGATCCCGCCGCCTATCCGACCCTCCACGCCCTTCGGGAACAACTCACCACAGCGGCCTCGTCCGACCAATTCGAGTACGGGCTG
>Ga0307298_10000045_pt1 | contig 26878 bp, 23 predicted proteins | sample ER_DNA_158_FD_194470 | JGI IMG/M metagenome (GOLD analysis project Ga0307298, IMG submission 194470) | Bulk soil microbial communities from the East River watershed near Crested Butte, Colorado, United States - ER_DNA_158 | ecosystem: Environmental > Terrestrial > Soil > Floodplain | place... | reverse complement strand
GGCCGGATGTCTCCCTAGCTGGTTTCGGGCAAATTGCCGTGCGGCCACAAGAGCGGAGAGGTTACCGGTCGTGCCGCCGGAGACGAAGCAGCCCCCGGCCGTCTTCGGCCAGCCGAGCAGCTCCACGAGCCACGCGAGCGCTTGGTTCTCGGCGAAGATCGCACCCGATCCGGACTCCCAGCTTCCGGCGAAGATGTTGTAGCTGCTCACCACAGCATCGAAGGCAAGCGCGGCACGAGTTGGCGCAGCTGCGATGTAGGCGAGGTTCATCGGATCGTCCTGGGCCCGAGTTGCGGGCGCGATGACATCTTCGAAGATGCGCAGCGCCTCGTCGGCACCCAACCCATCGGGTGTAATCGTCTGCCCGGCATCGGCAAGCAGTTCGGAGGCAGGTCGGGCTGTGGTCTTTGGATCCGAAGGCTTGCTAATACGACGACTGGCCAGAGCCACTGCTGCTGCGGCGATCTCCGTCTCGTCTCCCCAAACGCTAGCTGCCGCCGCTCCTACAGCGTGCGGGACGGCGGCATTGGAACCGATTGCTGACGACGTTGTCACCCGGTCTGCTCCTGCCTCGCCGATCATCCGCCGGCTTATTCGAAGCTAGTTCGCATCCTAACGATGGGCAACTGACTGCTCGCCTGATCGCATGCGTGGGCCGCAGCGACTATGAAACTAGTCCTCGCCGAGATAGGCCTTCCGGACGTTCTCATCGACGAGGAGCGCCTCGCCAGTATTCTCAAGCACGATCTTGCCGACTTCGAGTACATAGCCGTAGTTGGCGAGCGAAAGCGCGGCGGGAGCATTCTGCTCGACGAGCAGGATCGTCACACCTTCTGACTGCAATTCGACGATGGTCGACATAATGCGCTGCATCATCAGCGGCGAGAGGCCCATTGATGGCTCGTCGAGCATCAGCAGCTTTGGCCGGCTCATCATCGCCCGTCCGATTGCGAGCATTTGCTGCTCACCACCGGAGAACGTACCGGCCGGCTGGGAACGTCGCTCCCGCAATATGTCGAAAAGATTGAAAACTCGTTCCAGATCCTGTGCCACGCCACTCTTGTCCTTGCGCGCGAACGCGCCGAGCATCAGGTTCTCCTCGACGGTAAGCCGCGGAAAGATCCGGCGCCCCTCTGGCGAATGCGCCAAGCCCCGCGTAAGCACCTGATGCGCGGGGATCGCGTCAATCCGGGATCCCTCGAACCAGACCTCGCCGGACTCGGGCCTGATCAAGCCGGAGATGGTACGGAGCGTGGTGGTCTTGCCAGCACCGTTAGTACCGAGGAGCGTTACGACCTGGCCCTGGTCGACCTTGAAGCTGATTCCCTTAACAGCCATGACCCGGCCATACGCCACCTTCAGGTCCTTGACTTCAAGCATTGTCTTGACGCTCCTCCTCGAACTCCTCAAGCTCGGCGGCGTTCTCTGGTCCCGTTCCGATGTAGGCCTCGATCACGCGCGGGTCAGACTGGACTTCGCCGGGCGTGCCCTCGATCAGGGTCCTGCCTTGGACCAGACACAGCACTCGGTCGCAGAGGTTGAAAATGAACCGCATGTCGTGCTCGATGACCACCACCCCCAGCCCCTGATCGCGGATTTTGAAGATCAGCTCCTCGGCTTGCCTGGTCTCCTGAGGATTCATCCCTGCCGTCGGCTCGTCCAGCAGTAACACTTTGGGATCTGTGCCAAGAGCGCGGGCGATCTCGAGCCGCCGCTGATCGCCGTAGGAGAGATGGCGTGCCAGATTATCCGTCGTGTTGCCAAGCCCGACGAAGTCGAGCAGCTCTTGGGCACGTGCTGAGGTTGCCTTCTCATCGCGATGGAACTTCGGTCCGCGAATGATCGATGTGAGCGGCCCGGTGTTGGTACGGCAATAACGGCCGACCATCACATTTTCGAGGGCGGTCATATTCCCGAACAGCCGGATGTTCTGGAACGTTCGAGCCATCCCTGCAATTACCACCTTGCGAGGCTTGGGTGGCAGCAGCGCGCCCTCGAAGATTACGCTCCCGGCTGTCGGAAGGTAGAGGCCGGTCAAGCAGTTGAAGAACGTGGTCTTGCCGGCCCCATTGGGCCCGATCAGGCCCATGATCTCGCCCCTGCTGACATTCAGGTTCACAGAGTCAACAGCGACCAGGCCGCCGAATCGCATCGTCACATTCTCTGCGACCAGGATGGGCGAGCCGTCAGCCTGGGCGCTCACGCCAGAAGGGTCGACTGCAGTCGTCATAGCACCCCAGCTCCCCTCAGTGCGCCAGTCTCCTCGACTTCCTCCTCAATCCGCTCGGCCAACTCCTGGTCCTCCTCGTGGAACTCCAGCTGCCGGCGCTGGCTCGGGATCATGCCCTCTGGCCGGAACCGCATCATGATGATCAAGAGCAGGGCGAAGATCATCAGCCGAAAGTCGCTGACGAAGCGCAGCTTCTCGGGCAGCAGTTTCAGCAACGTCGCACCAACCAGCACGCCGAGTACGGTGCCCATACCTCCGAGCACGACCGCCGCCAACAAGAACGCAGACTCCAGGAAGATGAACTGGTCCGGTGTAACCGAGATGTCCTGGTGGGCCTTCACCGCGCCTGCAATGCCAGCCAGGAACGCGCCACTGGCGAATGCGAAGAGCTTCAGACCGAAGACGTTCACGCCCATGGCCTCGGCTGCCTTCTCGTCCTCCCGGATCGCCACCCAGCCACGGCCAATGCGGGAATTGTTGAGCCGGACGAACACCAAAATGACAAACGCGATCAACAGAAGCAGCAGGAAGTAGTAGTTGGAGAAGCGGCCGAGCGGGATACCTAGCACTACGTGCGGATCGCCGAAGTCGAAGCCGAAAAGAACGAGGTCGGGAATCGCGGGAATGCCGTTGGATCCGTGCGTAATGTTCGGGCCCGCCTCGCCGTCCAAGTTGATCATCGTAATGCGGAAGATCTCACCGAACGCCAGCGTCACAATGGCCAGGTAGTCACCGGAAACCCGCAATGTCGGTGAGCCGATGATCAGGCCAAGAGTAGCGGACACTGCGCCAGCGATGAGAACGGTGACAATGAACGGTGGATGGATGTCGGCGGTAGCGAAGGCTGAGCGCGACAGGACGGCTGCCGTGAAGGCGCCCGCACCGAGGAACGCGATATAGCCAAGGTCGAGCAGACCGGCAAGGCCGACTGTAATGTTGAGGCCCATCGCGGCTGCGGCAAAGATGATCACCTGCGTGGCGATGGACATGTTCGCGTCGGAGCCACCCTGGGTGAAGGGAAACAAGAACGCCACTACGAATGCGGCAAGGATCAGTACCTTCCTGTGGCGCTGCGAAACCCCAGAGAGAAAGCCCATGACGCCGACCCGGAAGAGCACTGCAACGAAAGCGCCGACGAAGGCGATGAAGCTGACGAACGCGCCACCGTCGTCGATGTTCAGCGCGAAGGCTGTGGCAAAGAGTGCTGCGCCCATCACAACGGCGACCAGAAGGATCTCGAGCGTCGGGCTGATTCGCGCCTGGGCCAACGTCGCTGGCCCGTCCATGATCATCAGGCGGGTTCCGGCGAACGCGAGTGCCGCACCGAGCAGCGCGACCCAGCCGCCGTACACCACGTTGATGAGACCGCCGAGCTCAGCGGCGATGCTCACGATGATGATCGCGATGTAGACCAGCGCTCCGGTACCAGCGGCCTTGGCACCGCGTACCCACCCGACCCTGATCTTGCCGCGAGGCTTGATCAGCCGTGAGCAGATGATGAATCCCGCGACGAGCAGACCGAGCACCATGCCGCAATACTGCAAGGGTGATGGATAGCCGATGAGAGTCATGCCGTCGAGTGCCGCGAACGAGTAAGCCCAAGGCAAGAAGGCGGAAACTGCAAGGACCACGCCGCCGGCAATTCCGACCCAGCGCCCAGTCGGGTCCCACCGTTGTTGCCGCTCGGGTGTGATCACCCGTGGAATTGTGGTCATGCTCGGTCCACCACCCGAGAGCCGAGAAGGCCCTGTGGCCGGAAGACCAGCACCAAGATCAGCAACACGAACGCCCAGACATCCTTCCACGCCGAGCCGCCAAAAGTGCCGGGGATGAGGGTTGCCATGCCCTCGACCAGGCCGAGGACCAGCCCGCCGACTACGGCACCGTTGATATTGCCGATGCCGCCGAGTACCGCTGCGGTGAAGGCCTTGAGGCCGGCCAGGAAGCCCATCCTGAAGTCGATGTTGGTGTAACGCAGGCCCCAGGCCAGGCCCGCAACAGCGGCCAATGCTGCGCCGAGCGCGAACGCCACCATGATGATGCGGTCGACATTAATGCCCATCAGCCTCGCGGTGTCGGGGTCCTGGGATGTCGCCTGCATTGCCCGACCCAGACGTGTGCGGTTGACGAACACGTAGAGGAAGGCCCAGCAGATGACGAGCGCAATCACGGTGAACAGCGCGGCGCGCTGGATGGTGATGGGACCCAACTGGAGCGCTGGTCCGGTCACATACTCGATCTGTGGGAAGGGAATGGCCCTCTTCGCGTCGGGGAAGCCTGGGATGCGTCCGTAGAACAGGCGCACGAATTCTTGAAGAAAGACGGACACGCCGATCGCAGTGATCAGGGGTGCGAGTCGCGGTGCATTGCGAAGTGGCCGGTAGGCGAATCGTTCAGTCAGCAAGGAAGTGCCGACCGCAGCGAGCATGCCGACGATGAGCATGATGGGCAACTGCCAAATGCCCAGCGAATCTCCAGGTATCAGTATCCAGGCGGTAAGCGCCCCGAATGCACCGATCATGAAGATCTCGCCATGAGCAAAGTTGATCAGCTGGATGATCCCATAGACGACGGTGTAGCCGACGGCGATGAGCGCGTACAAGGCTCCGAGCGATAGGCCGTTGATCAGCTGCTGCAGGATCTCCACCCACGCCTCCCTTCGGTGATGCATGTAAGGCGGGTGTTCGCGGCGGGGCCGAGCCTGGGTGGCCGCCCCCGCCGCGTACTTGGGAGAAAGACTAGTGGCGGAGAGCGCGTAGCGCAGGCTCCGCCGCTGCCCGTGTTAGCCGCTGCCGGTCTTCTCAGGAACCCACTTACCGCCGCTGACCTTCCAAACGGTCAGCACCTTGGTCGTGCTGTCACCATATTGGTCGAAGCCAACCTTGCCAGATGCGCCATCGAAGCTGACCTTGCTCATAGCATCGACTGTTGCTGCCCGCGCCGACTTGGCGTCGCTCGCGTTCGGCAGTGAAACCTTCAGCGCATTGATGATTGCGTTGCCGGCGTCGTAGGCATAGGGCCCATAGGCGGCGTACGGCTCCTTGAAGCTAGCGGCCTGATAGTCGCTGATGAACTGCTTGGCCGACTCGAGCTTCTCAGGCGGCGCTCCAACGTTGGTGGCTAGGTCACCATCGGAGGTCTTGCCAGCCAGCTCGATGAACGCGGGATCGAAGATGCCGTCTCCACCCATGACCGGCACATTCAGACCGGCCGACTTGGCCTGCTGGCTCAGCGGACCTGCTTGGGGGTACTCACCGCCGTAGTAGATCGCCTCGGGCTTGGCATTCTTGACCTTGCTGATTACCGCCGAGAAGTCCTTGTCTTCCGGATTGATGGTCTCGGCATCGACGATTTCGCCGCCACCGCTCTTGAAGCCGTCCGTGAAGGCGGCGACCAAGCCCTGGCCGTACGTCTTCTTGTCGTGGATCGTTGCGACCTTCTTGATGCCCTTGTCAAGCAGGTACTTCGCGCCGAATGGACCCTGGACGTCATCGGTGGTGCAGGTGCGGAAGTACGTGGGGTATGGGCGCTTGGGAGTGGCCGGATCCGCTCCCTTAGTCAGTGTTGGGTTAGTGTTTGCCGGCGATACCTGAACGATCTGGGCCCCAGCGAGAACCGGCTGCACCGACTGCGACACCGATGAGTTGAGGGTACCGACGACCCCGACCACCTGATCGTCGCCAGCCAGCTTTGTAGCTGCGTTCTTGCCAGTGTCAGGTTTTGCTTCGTCGTCCTGGGCATCCAGCTCCAACGTCCAGCCAGGGATGGTCTTCTTCTCATTGGCCTGCTTGATAGCCAGATCGACCGAGTTCCTGATGCCGAGGCCCAGAGCGGACAGATCACCCGATAACGGCGCAATGACGCCGATCTTGGCAACCTTTTCCGCTCCAGCCTGGCCTCCCGGGGCCTGTTCAGCGCGGGATCCACACGCCGACATCGCGAGCGATGCGGCTAGCAGGGTTACCCCCGCAAGAGCGAGCTTATGCTTTCGCACATTTCCTCCTGGTTGTTCCGGTTTGCGAGGCAGCGCTATAGCGCAACTTCGCGAGCATTGTCGAACTTACGACCGAAGCTGTGTTAAGACTCCAACTTTGCTGTCTGTTGCATCTTCGTTACGCGATTGAGAGCACATAGATGCGAATGCTCTATTTTTTCTTCGCAACTGAGCCGTGTTCGATGACTCCTTCGGCGACCTCGCGCATTGACTTACGCAAATCCATCGCAGTCTTCTGGATCCACCGAAACGCCTCCGGTTCACTGAGTCCCAGACCGCTTTGCAGCAGACCTTTGGCGCGCTCCACGACCTTGCGGGACTCCAGCTGCTCAGTTAGGTCGCTGACCTCGGCTTCCACTGCTTGGATCTCAGCGAATCGGGCGCGAGCGATCTCGATGGCGGGAACAAGATCGGCCTTGCTGAACGGCTTAACCACGTACGCCATTGCGCCGGCTTGGCTCGCTCTCTCCACTAAATCGCGTTGACTGAAGGCTGTGAGCATCACGACGGGCGCAACTCGGTCGCCGGCAATCTGCTCGGCCGCGCTGATCCCGTCAAGCTTTGGCATCTTGACATCCATGACCACAAGATCGGGCCTGAGATCCCTCGCCAGCGTTACCGCCATTTCCCCGTCGCCGGCCTGACCAACTACGTCATAGCCCTCCTCAGTGAGCATCTCCACCAGATCCAAGCGGATCAACACCTCGTCCTCGGCAACGACTACTCGGGCCTTGGTACCGTCCCTGATCTGGTTGACTTCTGCAGTCACGGGGACACTCTAGCCAGATGCTTGTTACAGCCACTGGGCATTTGATCGACTGGTCATGCAATAGCTGTGGCAGAATGATCGAGCTCGCGGGCGTTCGCCGGGCTGGTTGATCATTAGCCCTCGGCCGGGGTGGCGGAATGGTATACGCGGACGGCTCAAACCCGTCTGTCCGAAAGGACATAGGGGTTCGACTCCCCTCTCCGGCACATTCTTCTGGCTCGCGCTTGCCTGGTGACGTGGCTGCGGCTCGGCAAAACGTGGTGGCCGAGTCTACGGTTGGGCGGACTTTGTATCGTCCAGTTTCAAGCATCTTAGGTTTTGCCGAACCGCCCCGACGCCACCAGGCGCGCGCTTCGGGGTGTGCCGGGAGAGGAGTCGGAGCCCTATGTCCTTTAGTCCCACTCACTATGGCTTCATGCGGCAGGCGGTCGAGGCGGAGGGATCTCAATTACTCGTTTGGCCGTCCTGAGACGGCCAACGAGTGTCATTTGGGGCTGATCACGCCTCGCGAGCCATCTCGAGACGGCAAACGCTGAGTCAGCGGCCCGCAAGCATCCAATCTAAAGCGGGGCGCCGATGCGGCGGACCCGGATCATGTTGGTCTGGCCGGCGACACCCGGCGGAGAGCCGGCCACAATGACGACGCGATCGCCGTCGGCGATGCGGCCGCTCTCGGTGAGTGACTTGTCGACTTCACGGATCATCTCGTCAGTGTGGCCGACCATCGGTGCCATGAAGGTCTCAACGCCCCAGTTCAAGGTCAGTGCCGCACGAGTTTCCTCGTACGGGGTGAACGCCAACACCGGGATACTCGAACGAAGGCGGGTCAGCCGGCGCGCTGAGTCGCCGGAGGTGGTAAAGGTCACCAAGAACTTGGCGCCGATCCGCTGGGCGACTTCCTCAGCGGCCTTGGTGATAACACCGCTCGTGGTGTGCGGATCCCAGTCGATGCCGTGCATTTGGTCCATGCCGTGGGCTTCGGTGTTCTCCACGATTCGCGCCATGGTTTCTACGGCCAGAACCGGGTACTCCCCGACACTGGTTTCACCCGACAACATCACCGCATCGGCGCCGTCGAGGATCGCATTGGCCACGTCAGAAGCTTCAGCACGGGTAGGACGCGGCGAAGAGATCATGGACTCCAGCATCTGAGTCGCCACGATCACCGGCTTCGCCCAACGCCGGGCGGCGGTGACGATCCTCTTTTGGACCAGCGGCACCTCCTCCAGCGGCAGCTCTACGCCAAGATCACCACGGGCGACCATGAATGCGTCGAAGGCGTCGATGATCTCTGTCAGGTTGTCCAGCGCCTGAGGCTTCTCCAGCTTGGCGATCACTGGAGTACGGCGGCCTTCAGCATCCATGATTTCGTGGACCGGCTTGATGTCGTCAGCGCTCCGAACGAACGATAGGGCCACCATGTCAACGCCGTTGCGGAGCGCCCAGCGCAGGTCCTCGGTGTCCTTCTCACTCATGGCCGGCACGCTGACAGCAACGCCCGGTAGGTTGATCCCTTTGTTATTGCTGACCGATCCGCCGACAACTACCTCGGTGATCACGTCAGTGCCGGTAACTTCGTTTGCCCGCAAGGTAATCCGGCCGTCGTCGATCAAGATCAGATCGCCGGGTCTAACATCGCCTGGCAATCCCTTGTATGTGGTGGAACAGCGCTCGACGGTGCCATCGACGTTGTCGACGGTGATCGAGAACGTTGCGCCGACATGCAACTTCTCTTTGCCGTTTGCGAACCGGCCGAGCCGGATCTTGGGGCCCTGAAGATCGGCCAGTACACCGACTGGGCGACCGGCGCCTTCTGCGGCGTCCCGCACGCTGCGCAGGTTTCTCTCATGATCGGCATAGTCACCATGACTCATGTTGAGTCGGGCGACATCCATTCCAGCGGCAACCAGCTCCGCCAGGCGCTCCGGACTTGAGGAGGCTGGGCCGAGGGTGCAGACAATCTTCGCTCTACGCACGAGTTGACCCTAGCGAAGTTGGCCTCGTAGCGGGAGACCAATCGGGCACCGGTCTACCAGGCCCTGATCGCGTCCAAGGCGTGTTGAAGATCAGGTGGGTACGGGGACTCGAACTGCATCAATTCGCCCGAACTCGGGTGCGTAAAGCTAAGTCGAACGGCGTGCAACCACTGGCGTTCCAGACCGAGCTTCTCGGCAAGTACGGGATCGGCCCCATACATCAGATCGCCGACGCAGGGATGTCGAATCGCCGCCATGTGAACCCGGATCTGATGCGTACGGCCGGTTTCGAGCTTGATCTCCAGCAAAGTCGCGGCGACGAACGCCTCCAGAGTTGAGTAGTGAGTGACGCTGTGCCGGCCTCGCTCCATCACCGCCATCTTGTAGTCCGCCCCGGGATGCCGGCCAATCGGAGCCTCAATAGTGCCGGTGAACGGGTCAGGGTGGCCCTGCACCAACGCATGGTAGATCTTGTCGACGTTGCGGGATCGGAAGGCTCGCTTCAAGATCGTGTACGCGCGCTCGCTTTTGGCGACCACCATCAGCCCGGACGTACCGACGTCCAACCGCTGCACGATGCCCCGCCGCTCCGGAACCCCGGAGGTCGAGATCCGGAAGCCCGCCCCGGCAAGGTGGCTGAGTACGTCGGGTCCGCTCCAGCCCAGACTGGGATGGGCGGCGACACCGACCGGCTTGTCGATCACCACGATGTCCTCGTCGTCGTACACGATGACAACGCCTTCGACTTGCTCCGGTCGCACAGCCGCCACTCGCGGTTGATCGTCAAGCTCCACTTCTAGCATGGACCCAACACTGACGCGATCCGACTTCGTAATTGCGGCACCATCAAGCAGCACCTGCCCCGCGCCGATCAACTCCACGACCCGGCTACGCGACAGACCCAGCATGCGCGCCACTGCAGCGTCAACCCGCTCGCCGTTCAGACCCTCTTGCACGAACACGACCTTTCGATCAGCCACGCGCTACCGTGCTTCGATTATGATCATCATCATCGCCCGAGTCCCCCCGTACCGGTCGGGCATGCCGCTGGCCCGTGATACTGATGCCTTTCACCACCGACAGGAACATGATCAAGATGGCGGCTGCGGTGATGCACATGTCGGCGACGTTGAAGATCGGCCAGTGCGGCAGCTCCAGAAAGTCGATCACGTGACCGCGCAGGACTCCGGGAGGGCGAAACAACCGATCGGTCAGGTTTCCGGCGACGCCAGCACACAAGAGCCCGATCGCCACGGCCCACGCTGGATGACCGATTCGCGGGACCAACTTGATGATCACGAAGGAAAGCACCAGAATCCCGGCGATCGCAAACACATAAGTAAAACGCTGACCCTGGCTGAAGGCAGCGCCAGGGTTGCGAATAAGCCGCAGCGTGAGCAATCCACCGAGCAAGCGGACGGAGGCAAGCGGCTCGAGTTGAGTTACCGCGATGATCTTGGTGACAAGATCAGCTGCTAACCCGGCAACGGCGACAAGAGCGACGAGAAGGCGCAAGCGTCGTCGCTCGATCGGGTGAGCGCCGCCCGCTGAGGTTATCGCCGTTCCTCACGCTGCTTGCACGTGACACACAAAGTGGCGCGTGGGAAGGCTTGCAACCGGCCCTTGCCTATCGGCTGGCCGCAGTTGTCGCAGCTGCCGTAGGTGCCAAGCTCAATATGTCGCAACGCGAGTCGGGACTGGTCGAGCATCTCCCGGGCGTTGTTGGCCAATGACATCTCTGCATCGCGCTCGAAGTTCGCAGAACCGACGTCAGCCGGATCGCGTCCGGCCCCCTCACTGCCGTCGCGGAGCAACCCCACCAGCTCAGCGGTAGAGATTTCGATCTGGCTTTCGAAGCGCGCGATATCTTCGATCAGCGCCTGCTTTACCTCGTTGATCTCGGCCTTGGTCCAGGGATCTTCGCCGTCGCGGACCGGCAAGGACTTCGGGTTCATCGGCTTTCCAGGCTTGTCTTGATGGTCGACAGGTACTGCGTGCACCGTTGGCGCGGCCTTAGCTGAAGCTTTGGCTGGAGCTTTGGTTGGGCCCTTCCGATTCGTGGTGCTGCGACCGCCGTTCTCGGCTGCCGGGGTAGCCGCAGCCCTGGATTTAGCGGTGGTCATGGGTTCTCCATTTCTTGGAGCACGGCTGGAGGTGGAAGTGACGCAGAGACAGTAGGCCGCAAAAGCAGTTTCTTCAACGACCCGCGCTGATTTCTCTCTGAATTTCCAACGACGCAATGTTTCTCGCTGCTCGCGCCAATGCCACAGGGCCCGCCGAGGCGGGCCCTGTGTCTTGATCAATCGCTAGAACTAGATCAGCGCTGGTCTCCTAGCAGCGCGTCCAGACGCGGGGTATTGCTACCGGGACTGCCACTGTAGCTTGGCGCCTCCCCCCGCTGCTGGGGCTGATCAGCGCCGCCATGCTCGCCCTGTTGACCGGTGCTAATTCCGTTTGAGTTGCTCTCGGTCGGCTTCGCATCGCGCACCACATCGGGAATCTCACCAGGCTCAGCCCTGCCTGCCTCCAGTGTCTCGATCTGCTTGCGCAGATGCGTGGTGAGGTTGGTACGGTACGCGGCCTCGAAGTTGCGCAACGCCGCGACGGCGGCCGTCAGGTCGTCACGCTGCCTCTCCAGGTCACCAAACATCTCGCCGCGACGACTCTCAATCTCCCGATCGAGCTTCTCCGCACGACTGTGGGCGTCGGCCTGCAGGCGCTCCGCATTGACCCGAGCCTCGGACTCCACGCGCTCCGCGCGGGTACGAGCGTCGGTGGTGAGCTGATGAGCGGTCCGGTTGGCCTCTTCCCGGATCCGGTTGGCGTCCTCGGTGGCCTCCTCGACCAGGCGCTCGGCTTGCTCGGTCGACATCTCGACCAGGCGGACTACAGCGGCGCTGGCCTCCTTGCCCGTTGTGACCACGATCGTGCCCGATTGTGGCTGCGCCGAGGCAGTCTGGGGCGGTGCCGGCTGCCGTGGCTGTGGTGCCTGGACCGTGGGGGCGGCCGGAGCTATCGGCTGCTGAGGAGGAGGCGCCGCCTTCAGTGCCTCGATCTGCTTTTTCAGATTCTGGTTTTCCTCGATGAGTTGCGCGAAGCTCTCTTCGACCTCGTCAACGAACTCGTCAACCTCCAACACCTCATAGCCCGACTTGCGGGCCATCCGGAACCTCTTGTTGCGGACGTCGTCGAGCGTCAGCGTCATCGTGCACCTCGATATCTAGGTGGGACTTGGGGTGAGGCCGTCACCTCCACCCGCCCTACCGTACCCAATTTGGTGAGGGTGCACAGCCGAGCCAAAGAAGTCTCGAAAGACACCGCGAAGTCAGCAAAGACGCTGCCGGACGGACGGCTCAGAAGAACAAGCTGCGGTTAACCTGCATCAGAATGCTGACCAGGATCGCGAGACCGATGAACGCCAAATCGAGCATCATGTTGCCAACCCGGACCGGCTTGAGCACCTTGCGTAACAGCCGCAGTGGCGGGTCGGTAATCGAGTAAATGATCTCGGCGAAGACCAGCATTGGTCCTCTGGGTTCCCAGTCACGGACAAGCACCGGGACCCAGGACAAAATCATGCGCGCAAACAGGATCAGCAGAAAAATCCACAAGATCCAGTTGATGATTAGTCCCACGACAACCACGGTTGAGGCCCTGTCTGTATTGCTATGGATTGCTTATGGCTTGCTTCGGTGTACCACGTGTGTGACACCAGCCTAGGCGCAGACCGAGCCGGCGGAGTCCCGAGCTAGCTCTGGTTGAAGAAACCGCCTGCAATCCGTTCCTTGTCTTCCGCCGCCACGGTGACATCGTGTGGCGAGAGCAGGAACACCTTGCTGGTGACGCGTTCGATACTGCCACGCAACCCAAAGATGAGACCAGCAGCGAAGTCGACCAGGCGCTTGGCATCGACATCTTCCATGTCGGACAAGTTCATGATGACTGGCACACCATCACGGAAGTGCTCGCCAATGACGCGCGCCTCGTTGTATGTGCGGGGATGAACAGTGATGATTCGTGACACATCGGCCGTCCGTGCGTGAGGAGCGAGAGTCGTCGTACCGGCTGACGAGGCAGAGGCATGTGTTGCCGCGGTTTTTGCGGGGGCGGTTTGGGCTGGCGCGGTCTGGCGCCGACTTTCGAGGGGAGTCACCGTAGCCGGCTTGTCCGGTACCGCGAGCGGCTCAGCCGCGTTGTCCTCCTCGATCAACTCCTCGTAGTTGGCGGCATCGGTGTAGGCAGCGTCGTCATAATCGGTGTACCGATCGTCGGTGACTAAGCCCAGCCAAGCTGCTGCGCGCTTTAGTCGTTCCGCCATCTCATCCGCCTCGAATCTGGGCCTTTTCTAAACGGGGCCTTGCTACCGGGCCACAATTGCGCCTGCGCCGCAGGCAGCGCTCTGCTGCTGAGATTACCGTCCGGGCATCTCGATGATCGGGCCCGACACGCGCTACTTGAGGAAGTCGGGAACGTCAAGATCATCCTCGAAAGAGGGAACCCTCGGAGGCACCGTGACCCGAGAAGGCGGTAGCGGTACCGGCGGTGGATGCAACGCTGGCGCCGTACTTTCTGCCGGGGCGGTGTGGCTGGTTGAGCTGTGGTTATTCGAAGCGACGGCAGGTTCCGGCTCTGCGGGTGTCGGGGTGGGTCGCGTCTGATGCGTACGGAGGTCGGCAGCGCGGCTGATGCCTGGCTGGCGGCGCGGCGGTTGGCCGCCCTCAAAGCCGGCGGCAATAACGGTTACCCGTACCTCGTCTCCGAGCGCGTCATCGATGACGGTACCGAAGATGATGTTCGCGTCCTCATGGGCAGCACCCTGGATCAGGTTGGCAGCGGCAGACACCTCGAAGAGCCCAAGATCGGAGCCGCCCGCGATGGAGAGCAGGACACCATGAGCGCCATCGATACTGGCCTCCAGCAGTGGCGACGACACCGCTGTTTCAGCTGCCGCCCGGGCCCGGTCCTCGCCGCGCGCCGAGCCGATGCCCATCAGCGCCGAACCCGCATTCGACATAACGGCTTTCACGTCGGCGAAGTCCAAATTGATCAGGCCAGGTGTGGTGATCAGGTCGGTGATGCCGGAGACGCCTTGCATGAGCACCTGGTCGGCCTGCTTGAAGGCGTCCAGAATTGCGATCTGGTGATCGATCATCTGCAGCAGTTTGTCGTTGGGAATCACGATCAACGTGTCAACCTCTTCGCGGAGGCCAACGATGCCCTGCTCCGCTTGGAGGGCCCGGCGCTTTCCTTCGAAGGAGAACGGCCGGGTGACAACGCCGATCGTCAAAGCGCCGAGCGCTCGTGCGATGCGAGCGACCACAGGTGCACCGCCGGTGCCGGTACCGCCGCCCTCCCCCGCAGTCACGAACACCATGTCAGCGCCCTTGAGCGCATCTTCAATGTCTTGGGCATGGTCCTCGGCCGCCTGGCGACCCTTGTCGGGATCCGCGCCAGCGCCCAGACCACGGGTGAGATCGCGGCCAATGTCCAACTTGACGTCAGCATCGCTCATCAGCAACGCCTGCGCGTCAGTGTTCACGGCAATGAACTCGACGCCCCGAAGTCCGGCCTCGATCATCCGGTTGACTGCGTTGACGCCGCCGCCGCCGACGCCCACGACCTTGATAATCGCCAAGTAGTTCTGTGACGCAGAAACCACGGTTCCGCCTCTTCCTTCATGTCTGCGGACAAGTGGTCGCACCAGGTCTCAACGTGAGGTCAACCGTTAAGTTGCCACGGTGGGGAAACGGCGCGGTGTTCAATGAGGCTACGAGATGGCGACCAGTGATCATGTCGTGACACGCCACGATCAGCGATTCATCTGGAATTTCTATACCTCAAGTTGAGCTTTAAACCAACCAACCGCTGGGTTGTTCGCGATCACAAGCGTTCAGACGACCCGGAGCTTCGCCGGAAGTCGGGTCGTCTGCGATCACAATCGCCAGGCAAGCGACTGTCCGAAATCGAGTCCAGGTTGATCGAGGAGAACTGTCCGCTGGCTCAGCGAACGGCAGGATTGTGTGGACTAGAGACGTCGATCGAGGACCCCGGCTTCTTCTTGAGCAGCGCTGTTACGACGTCGGCTTTCAACTTCGAGTCCGCCGAGCTACCCCAGGTCACCTTCGGCCCAGATTTTTGCAGGCTCAACACAATGTGGTCGCCGCTGGTGGCTGTGATTTGATCAACCTTCCTGCGCAGCTTGCCGGGAAGTGCTGCGGCGACGGTAGCAACATCACGAAGCAGCGAGGCATCAGTGGGGCTGACCTCGGCTAGTACCACCTGTGAAGGCAGCGTTGGCTGGGTTTGGTAAGCGACACCGAATTTGTCGACGACCAGGTAACCGTTCGGCTGGGGTATCGCAAACACCGGCCGACGCTCGACGATGGTGACGGTAATAGTGCTTGGCCAGTCGCGCGTAGCACTGGCAGTCTCGACGGCTGGCAGGGTCATGGCTCGCTTGGCAATTTCATCCAGGTTCTGACGAGCCAGAGGCACGCCGATTGGGATCTGCACCGCAAAGCTCACCTGGGCCGGGGTGAGATGACGCATGCCGATCACATTGACGCGCTTGGTCACGAAGGCTGTTGAGAAATAGACCACCCAAATGCTGCCGCCGAGGAGCACGAGCACTAGCAAGATCGCGGTAATAGCCAGGGCCTTACGGCGCCAAGACCGGCGCGACTTCTTCCGCCGACGGGTGCTTGCGGGTCCCCTACGCCGGCTCGTCCCGGTACGCCGACTGGCCCTAGTACGCCGGCTGGACACAGCCGTTGCTTTCACTGCGCGACCTCGGCAAGCCGCTGAATCTCGGCGACGATCTTGGGCGCGACCTTGGTGACGTCGCCGCATCCCACCGTGATCACCAGATCGCCGGGGCGAGCAATCCGAGCCACAGTCGGTGCAGCCTCATCCCAGATGGGTTCGTAGGTTACGTGTGCAGTGCCCGGAGCGACCGCATTGGCGACCATGGCGCCGTCAATGCCCGGAATTGGATCCTCGCGGTCGCCGCAAACATCCATCACGATGGCCTCGTCGGCCTGCTCCAGTGCCTGTGCGAGCTCCCGCCAGAAGTCTCGAGTGCGGGTGTAGAGGTGCGGCTGGAAACAGACGACCACCCGACCGTCACCAACACCGGTGCGAGCCGCAATCAAGGTGTTAAGCACTTCGGTGGGGTGATGAGCGTAGTCGTCGTAAACCCGGACATTGTTGGGCATACCAATCAGTTGGAATCGCCGGTACGTGCCCCGGTACTTCGACAGTTCACGACGTGCATCAGCCGCATCGGCCCCTAGCCAGACGGCGACCGCATACGCCGCCGCGGCGTTCAGTACGTTGTAGTGGCCCGGCACCGACAGCTGCACCGACCCAACGTGACCGTCCCACTGAAGCTCGAACGTCGACCCGGTGCCAGCCAAGCCAACGTCAGCAATCTGGACGTCCGCCTGCGGCGAGGTGCCAAATGTCATGACCGCGGGGCCTGGCGCTCCGGCGGCCGTCCGCTGCCGCAGCCGCTGGGTCAATGCGACAGCTCCAGCATCGTCAGCGCTAGTGACGAGCAGCCGTACCGAATCCGCGATCGCGAAGCGGAGGAAACCATCGGCGTAGTTCTCCGCACTCCCCCAGTTGCTCAGGTGATCAGGGTCGATGTTGGTAACTACCGCGATCTCGCGCGGGTATTGCAGAAAGGAGCCATCGCTCTCGTCGGCCTCGATGACCATGATGTCGCCGCCGCCGAGATGACCACCGGTAGCGGTGCCTGTCAGCGCCCCGCCGATGACGAACGACGGGTCAAAGCCACAACCACTCAACACATGCGCGATCATCGCTGTCGTTGTGGTCTTGCCATGAGTTCCCGCGACCGCAATACCCCGGCGACCCAGCATCAGCGAACCGAGAGCGGCACTGCGGTGCAGCACCCGTAGTCCGCGGCGCCGAGCTTCGGCCAGCTCGGGGTTGCTGTCTCGGATGGCTGAGGATGCCACAACCGTTGTGGCATCGCCGAGTTGCTCAGCCCGGTGTCCGACATAGACCCGAGCCCCTTGCGCCTCGAGCGAGCGCAGATACTTCGAGTCCTGTCGGTCGCTGCCGCTCACCGGGATGCCCTCGGCCAGCATCACCGAGGCGATCCCATTCATGCCAGAGCCCCCAATGGCGATGAAATGCACCGCACCCAGCTCGTCCGGTTTCGGCAGCTCGATGGGAGTGATCAAACCCATCAGCGGATCACCTCCAGAACTCGTGACGCCAACACGGTAGCTGCGTCCAGCCGCGCAACGCCCGCCAGCGCCTTACTCATTCCGGCAAGCCGGTCCGGATGTGCAAGAAGGGTAGGAATCTCCTGACTTACCCAGATGGAGGTGCAGTCGCTATCGGCCAGCATGATGCCGCCACCTGCATTGACCACGAGTTCGGCGTTGAGTGCTTGCTCGCCATTGCCGTGCGGATATGGCACGAACACGGCAGGAAGCCGCACAGCAGCGGTCTCGAGCACCGTATTGGCGCCGCTGCGAGCCAGCATCAGATCCGCAGCGGCGTATGCCCGCTCCATCTGCTCCACATACGCCAGCGGCTGGTACACAGCACCGGTCCGCTCGGCGACACTCCGCTCGATCCCAGGAATGAAGTTCTTAGGTCCCAGTACATGCAGCACCTGAATTCCCTGGGCCAGCAAGTCCGGCCAGGCCCCTGCCACGGCCGTATTGATCTGCAATGCGCCTTGCGAGCCTCCACTGACCAGCAGCGTGGGAAGGTCGGGGTTGAGGTCGAAGCCAATGCGTGCCTCACGTCGTAGCGCGGCCCGGTCCAGATCGGTGATGGTGCGCCGGATGGGCAGCCCGATGCAGTGCGCGTGCGGCAGCGAGGTCTGAGGGAATGAGGTGTAGACGTGGCTCGTAAGCCGGGCGGCGAGCTTGTTGGCCAGACCGGGCAACACATTTTGTTCATGGATCACGATGGGCAATCCGAGCCTGCGGGCGGCGAGGTACGCCGGAGTTGACACATAGCCGCCGAAGCCGAGCACCACGTCAGCCTGTACCCGCCGCAGTAGTCGTACGGTTGCGGCCACAGCCTGAACCAACCGCGGTCCCACAAGCACGAGATCCTTCCCGACTCGGCGCGGCATCGGCACCGGTGGGATCAGCTCCAATTCCAGACCTGCTGCTGGGACGACGGTTGTCTCCAGACCGCGAGCGGTACCCAGCGCCGTTATGGCGAGTTCCGGGCTGAGCCGGCGCAACTCCAGTCCGGTTGCGATCAATGGAGACGTATGTCCGGCCGACCCGCCGCCGGCGAGTACTACCGAGCCCGACGCGGACCCGTTCATGAGCCGGTACGGCCTTGATTGGTCCGCGAGCCCACGACCGTGGTCATTCGGCGCCCAGGACGCATCGCCTTTTTCGCCAGCAGTTGGCGAGCCTCCGGTTCTCTACGGGCGCACGCCAGGAGCACGCCGACCGCCAACAGGTTGGCCACCAATGCCGACCCGCCGTAAGAGAGCAACGGCAGCGGCACGCCGGCAATAGGAAGTAGCCGGAGCACCACGGCCAAGTTGATCAATGCTTGCACCATGAACCACGTCGTAATACCGGCGGCGGCATAGCGTACGAAAAGATCATCGGCGCGCATGGCGATCCGGATGCCGGCATAGCCCAAGATCCCGATCATGGCCAGTACCACCAGGCTGCCAAACAACCCGAACTCCTCACCCAGCACAGCGAAGATGAAGTCGGTGTGCGCCTCGGGCAAGCTGCCCCACTTCTGGCGGCTCGCGCCAAGACCAACCCCCCACCAGCCTCCCGATGCGATCGCAAACATTCCGGCGTTGGCCTGGTGATTGGCTCCATCGGCGTCAAGGGTTGGATCGAGGAACGCGGCAAGGCGACGCATCCGTACCGATGAAGTAACGAAGATCCCGATGACACCGGCAACACCGGCCGATGCCAATGCGAGGAGCACCCGCAGCGGCGCCCCAACGATCCACAGAATGCCCGTCGCAATGAACGCCATGACGACTGCCGTACCAGCATCGCCCTGGAACAACACCAGCAAGACCAAGATTCCGCTCACCGGCAGAAAGGGCACGAGCAGGTGCTTTGGCTGATCAAGCAACCGATACTTGCGTGCCAGCACGTCGGCACCCCAAAGGATCATGGCCAGCTTGGCGAATTCGGCCGGCTGGATCGAGAAGAGTGAGGAGCCTAGATAGAGCCAGTTGCGATTGCCGTTCACCGAGATGCCGAGTGGTGTATAGGTCAAGATCAACAACACTGTTGCGATGCCTAGCCCGAACCAGCTCAGCAGCCGCAGTGTCGCTGGCGGCAGCTTCATGATCGTGAACGCGCCGAGCACCCCGACGCCGAGGAAGATCACCTGCCGCTTGACGTAGAAGTAGGAATCGCCGTGCGTCAGATAGGCGTTCACGCTAGAGGCTGAGAGCACCATCATGATGCCGACAATGAGTAGTAGTGCCACAGAGCCGAGTACTAGGTGATAGCTGGTCAACGGCCGGTCCAGCACCGAGCGGAGCCAGTGCAGCACCTCGAGCACTGACCGGGAACGCCGAGGCCGCAGAACTTGCGGCGAGCGAAGCGGACTAGCACGGTGGCCGGACGCGGTCTGGCCCTGCGGGGTCAGGGTCGCCACTGACGTCTACTCCTTTGCGAGCGCGCGCACGGCCGCGGCGAAGGCATCTCCGCGTGCGGCGTAGTCGGTGAACATGTCCTTGCTGGCGCACCCCGGCGCGAGCAGAACTGCATCACCAGGTCTGGCCAGGGAAGCAGCCGCCGCAACGGCTTGTGCCATTGCTCTAGTGTCGACCGCCTCAATGATTTCTGTGGGGACTTCCGGCGCGTGTCGAGCCAAGGCTTCAGCGATGACGTCTCGGTCGGTCCCGAGCAACACGGCGCCGCGCAATCTCTGCCGATGAGTAGTGATCAACTCATCGAAGGTCGTGCCCTTGGCCTGGCCACCGGCGATCCACACCACTGATTCGAAGGCTCGCAGTGAGGCATCCGCAGCATGCGGGTTGGTGGCCTTGGAGTCGTCGACCCATGAGACTCCGGCGCGTTCCAGCACGGTCTGAATCTTGTGTGGACCTACCTTGACCGTCCGCAAACCATCCCGGACCGCCGTCGCAGGTACGCCGTAGGAACGAGCTAGGGCCGCGGCCGCCAAGGCGTTGGCGACATTGTGCGGTGCGGCCGGGCTGACGTCGTTGACCTTCGCAAGCTCGAGCGCTGAGTCGCGACGCTGCTCGATGAAGGCCCGATCAACCAACAGGTCGTCGACGACGCCGAGCATCGACAAACCTGGTGTTCCGAGCGTGAAACCGATCGCTCGGGCCCCCTCGACGACCTCGGCCTCTTCGACCATGTGCTCGGTGACTGGGTCAGCAACGTTGTAGACGCAGCTGGCCTGAACGCCCTGGTAAATCCTGGCCTTAGCGTCCCGATAGGCCACATACGAGCCATGCCATTCGAGGTGATCGGGCTGCACGTTGAGGACCGCAGCCGAGTGCAGAGCCAAGGAGTTGGACCAGTGCAGCTGATGGCTGGACAGCTCGACAGCTAGTACGTCGTAGGGTCGCGGGTCCAGAACGATCTCCATGATCGGACGGCCGATGTTGCCCACTGCCGCTGTGCGTAGGCCGGCCGCAGCCAGGATCGCCTCAAGCATCTGGGTCGTCGTCGTCTTGCCATTCGTACCGGTGATCCCCAGCCACGGCACGATCTTGTCGGGCCGACTCAGCCGCCAGGCCAGCTCGACTTCGCTCCAGATCGGAACCCCGCGCTCGGCAGCCTGGCGCAATAGCGGCGCTGTGGCGGGCCAGCCTGTGGTGATCACCAGGTCGGCATCATCGGGAAGCGTCGCGGTAGAACCCGGACCCAGGCGCACTGAGCCGCCGAGAACCTCCAACAACTTGCCCTTGTCGGAAGTCTTGTCGTCCAGCAGGTCGTCCAGAATCGTGACCCGCGCTCCGAACTCCAGTAATCCATCGGCAGCCGCAAAACCAGATACACCAATGCCAGCGACCACCACGTGGGCCTCTGGCCAGGGTGATCCGCGATCGGCCTCCGGCAGCCACGACGGGGTCATGTGCCTGCCACCCACTCGGCGTAGAAGATGCCGAGGCCGGCGGCGACGCACAGCCCGGCAATGATCCAAAAACGCATCACAATAGTGACCGGGGCCCAGCCCAGCAGCTCGAAGTGATGGTGAATGGGCGACATCTTGAACAGTCGCCTGCCGCGGGTCAACTTGAAAAAACCGACCTGCAGGATCACCGACATTACTTCGATGACCAAAAGTCCACCCAAGATCACCAAGAGCAGCTCGGTGCGGGTCATGATCGCCATTCCGGCAAGCGCACCGCCAAGGGAGAGGGACCCCGTGTCGCCCATAAAGATCTTCGCCGGTTCGGCGTTCCACCACAAAAAGCCGAAGCAGGCGCCGGCCAGTGCCACCGCCACGACCGCCAGGTCGTACGGGTCCCGCACCTCATAGCATTTCGGCCCGGCCGACGCGGTGTAGGCGCACGACTGGTTGTACTGCCAGATGTTGACCAAGGTGTACGCGCCGAAGACCATCACGCAGGCACCGGCTGCCAGGCCGTCGAGCCCATCGGTGAGGTTGACGCCGTTGCTGGCGGCAGCGATCAGCAGCATCACCCAGATGATCACTAGCAGCAACGGCAGCTGAAGCCATTCGATGTCGCGCAAAAATGAGATGGCAGGCGAAGCCGGGGTCACGGCACGCTCGTCGGGGAATTGCAGTGACGCGACCGCGAACACAATGGCAACGATCGATTGGCCGGCGATCTTGGCCTTACTTCGTAAGCCCAGCGACCGCTGTTTGCTGATCTTGATGTAGTCGTCCAGGAATCCGACCACACCTAAGCCGGTAAACAGGAACAACACCAGCAATGCCGAGGCGGACGGAGCAGTGAAGGTGATCAAGTGGCTGCCGAAGTAGGCGAAGAGGACGGCGGCGATGACCACCAGGCCGCCCATTGTCGGAGTTCCACGCTTTACATGGTGGGACGTAGGACCGTCGTCACGGATCAGCTGTCCGTAACCCTTCCTGACCAGCACGAGAATGGCGAGCCGCGTGCCCAGCAGAGTGCCGAGTAGCGCGAGGCCGCCGGCGAAGACGATGGTCTTCACCCGGGATCCTCGTCTCGGCCTAGGTCGACGGAAGTCAGGATGTCGTCGGCCACGGTGTCCAAGGCTAAGCCACGAGATGCTTTGACCAAGACGACGTCGCCCGGTCTAAGTCCCGCTGTAACCAGCGCAACCGCGTCCGTTTTGTCAGCTACCGCCACCGCCTGCGCGGCAGGAAAGCCCGCAGCCACGGCTGCGCTGGTCATCTGCGGTCCATGTTCACCAACCGCGACCAAATGATCGACGCCGAGCTCCGCGGCCAACCGGCCGATTCCAGCGTGCTCGTCCGCTGCGAGATCACCGAGCTCGAGCATGTCTCCTAGCACCGCCCAGGTGCTCCGGCCGGTACGCGCCAGCTCAGCCAGCGTTGTCAGGGCAGCACGCATGGAGTCGGGATTGGCGTTGTATGAATCGTTGATCACCGTGACGCCATCGGGGCGGTCATGTAATTCCATCCGCCAGGGCGATCGCTGGGCTGCATGACCTAGCGCAATCGCAATCTGGTCCAGCTCGAGTCCGAGCGCGAGCGCGGCCGCAGCCGCAGCGACTGCGTTCGCAACCTGATGTCGCCCGGTTAGCTGAAGCCGAACTGGCGCGCGATGCTCCGGGCCACCAGCAGCACGGCGCTCATGGAGGGTAAAGGAGTATCGCCCGTACCTGTCACTTGCCAGCCCGGAGGTCCACACTCCATGGTCGAAGGACTGGATGGTCGACCATGGCAGCACCTGAGCGGGAGTACGCCGACGCATGGCCCAGACAAGTGGATCGTCGATGTTCAGCACCGCCCAGCCATCGGCTGGCAGGGCTTCCACTAGCTCACCCTTGGCCTGGGCAATTGCCGCTTGCCCGCCAAACTCCCCCACATGCGCCTGACCGACGTTGAGCACGACCCCGACCCGCGGCGGTGCGATGTCGCAGAGGTAGGCGATATGGCCGATGCCCCGCGCGCCCATCTCGACAACGAGGAATTGGGTCTCCGGGCCAATACGGCCAACGGTCATTGGCACGCCTAGCTCGTTGTTGAGATTGCCGGCCGCAGCCACGGTGGGAGCCGCCTGCTCAAGCACCTGCGCCAGCAGATCCTTGGTCGAGGTCTTGCCGACCGAGCCGGTAATGCCCACCACCTGAAGTCCCTCTGAACCTGACTTGTCGACCAGATAGCGTGACAGCCGGCCAAGAGCGACAAGCGGATCAGCTACTACTAGGCATCGGGCACCGGCTACCGGATGTCTGGTAAGCGATGCCGCCGCACCCGCCGCGGCGGCCGCCGCAACGTAGTCATGACCGTCGACATGCTCGCCACGTAGTGCCACGAACAGGGCGCCAGGAATCACTGATCGGGAGTCGGCCGTCAGTGCGGTGATCACCGCAGTCCCGTCCTCCGGACCAGATAGTCGGGTACCCAGCACCATGGCGATCTCATCGACCGTCACAGGGATCACGGCGGCGCGCCCTCCTGACCCCGCCCGATCTGCCCCGATCTGCTCGATAGAGCGGAGTCCGGATGCAGCACGGCCCACTCCTCGGCTGCAACCACCGGATCGCTGAACGGAAGGACCGTACCGGCTACCTCCTGACCGAGCTCGTGACCCTTGCCAAGGATCGCGACCACGTCACCAGGCCTGGCAAGCTGCAGCGCGAGGCGGATTGCCGAACGCCGATCACCGCCATCGATTACCTCGGTCTGCAGGTCCGCTCCACGAACCGCACCCCGGGCCCCGTTGATCAGCTGGGACCGGATCGCGCGTGGATCTTCGGATCGGGGATTGTCATCGGTTGCAATCACTACGTCGGCGTTGTGAGCTGCCGACTCCCCCATCGGCTCCCGTTTCTGAGGATCTCGGTCTCCGCCGCAACCGAGTACGACGATGCGACGACGGGATCGTCTGGGCTGTGTTGGTATCGGGGGGGACGCCCCCCCCGCACCCCCCCGAGGCTGCAACGCCTGCAAGGCGGCGGCGATCGCCTGTGGCGTATGTGCGAAATCCACGTAGACCAGTGGCGCTCCCTCACCCAGCTCGACCCGCTGCATCCGACCTGCAACCTCAGCCTGGGCTAGACCGATGGCGGCACGGTCCAGGTCGCCCTCGATCGCATCGACCATTGCCAGCGCCGTCAGCGCGTTGCGAATGTTGAACTCGCCAGGGAGATTGAGACTGAAATCGAGAATCCGACCTCGTACGTCGGCCCGAACGGCAGTTCGGCCATCCGGTTGAACTCGGTACCCGAGTGCTCGACATGCCGCCTTGCCGTCGAGACTTACGGTGGTAAGGCCGATTCCGGAGCGCCGGCCGATCCGCTGCACCAGCTCGCGGCCCCGGGGATCGTCAACATTGATCACCGCGTGTTTGGTCCGCTCTGGGCTGAAGAGCGAAGCCTTGGCTTCGAAGTAGGACTCGACGTTTGCGTGGAAATCCAGATGATCTCGGCCGAGGTTGGTGAAGGCCGCGACGTCAAAGGTGATCGCCTCGGTGCGGCCGAGCACCAGCGCATGGGAGGAAACCTCCATGACAACGGTCTCAGCACCCTCCTCGACCAGGAAGGCCAGCAGCGCCTGTAGGTCTGTCGACTCCGGCGTCGTCACAGTTGTCGGGACGCAGTCCAATGGCTCGCCGTTCAGCCAGAAGCCAACAGTGCCGACCAAGCCGGTGTTCACGCTGTCAGCACGGAGCGCGGCCTCCAACAAGAATGTCGTGGTGGTCTTGCCATTGGTGCCGGTGACGGCGCACATTGTGAGCGCATCGGCCGGCCGGCCGTAAATCGTGGCGGCGACGGCTGCCATGGCCTGACGAGGATGATCGACAACGACCACTGGAAGAGAGAGCCCTTGAGCGATCTGCCCCCCAGCGGAATCGGTCAGAACGGCGACGGCTCCCGCCTCGGCTGCCTGCCGAGCAAACTCCGCACCGTGATGATGAGCGCCGGACAATGCGACATAGAGGTCGCCGGGGCGTACCAGCCGGGAATCCATGGTGATGCCACTGACGACCGAGCCGCCAACCGTGGCACGATCCCCGAGCAGCTCCGTCAAACCGATCTGGTGTCTGGTGCGCGGCCGAATCACGCCCCCCCGTAGAGCAGAAGACACGCTGGTGACGTTATCGATTCCTCGGTCCCTCTGGACCAATACCCTCCACCTTTAGTTACTTGCTTCGCCCGGTATTTGATTGCTCACTGCCGCTCGCTGTGTTTGATCGCTCGCTACGGACTACCACTCGGTCGGCAGTGGCTTGTGCGGCTTGGCATCCGGAGCGACGGAGTAGCGCGGCAGCGCGAAATTCATGATGTCCTGGTACGCCGGTGCTGCTGTGATGGTTCCGGTATCGCCTACCCTCGGGTTGCTGATCACGACATAGGTCAGGATCTGCGGATCGTCGAGGGGCGCAAAGCCCACGAATGATGTTACGTAACCGCGGTAACAGCCGCAGCTGGTATCCGCGCGCTGAGCGGTGCCGGTTTTTCCGCCACTGGTGTATCGATCGAGCTTCAGGTTCCGCTGACCGTTCGCACTGTCGATGACAGCCCCCATGAGGTCGCGTACTTCGGCCGAACTCTTCTCCGATATCACCCGCCGCGGCGGCGTACGCGGCATTGCCACTTCCTGGCCCTCGCCGTCGATCGCCTTCTTGATCACTGTCGGTGGGTTGTAGACCCCACCGTTCACGATGCCGGCGACGGCCGAGGCCTCCTGAATCCCAGTTACTGCAATTGCCTGGCCGAAAGCGACCCGATCCCGCTGGCCGTCCGCCATGTCCGCCTTCGGGAGGATGCCGGCAGACTCGCCAGGCAGCTCGATGCTTGTGGTCCGACCGAGACCAAAGCTGACCAGATAGTCGTGCAGCGTCTTCTTGTCGAGTTGGCGGGCCAGCAGTGTTGTCCCGATGTTCGATGACATAGCGATGACGCCGCGCATGTTGTAGTGCAGCACGCCGTGAGAGAAGAAATCTTTGATTGACCTGCCACCGGAGCTGATGCGGCTCGGGATAACGACACGAGTACTCGGATTCGCAATGCCAGAGTCGATCAAGGCCGCCGAGGTCAAGACCTTCTGTACGCTTCCAGGCTCATACGGAGCTGAGACTGCGCGGTTGCCCCGGTCCTCGGCATTGGCGGCCTGCGGACTCGAGGAGTCGTAGGTCGGGGAATTGGCCAGCGCGATCACTTGACCTGTCTTTACGTCTAAGACGATGGCGAAGCCGGAATCGGCATGGGTCTTGGCAACCTGATCCGCGAGTCTTCGTTCGGTGACCCACTGCACCTCCGAGTCGAGCGTGAGCTGATAGCTAAGCCCGTTACGCGCCGGTGTGATCGAACTCCGGCCGAGTGGAATCTTGCTGCCATTCGGGGCGCTCTCATAGGTTTCCTTGCCTTCCACGCCGGCCAGCTGGGCGTTCAACGTGCGCTCCAGCCCGGCAAGGCCCTTGCCATCGGCTCCAACGAAACCCACCACCGAGGCACCAATCGAGCCATTGGGATAGGTCCGGATGGGATCGCTCTCGCGAAAAATTCCGTGCAGGTGGCGGCTCGACAGGTCGGCGGCCAGCGCGCTGTAGGTCAGGGCTGGCACCTTCTTCTTGATATAGACAAAGCGAGTGCCGGGCTTGGTCAGGAGCGGCATCAGCTCACTCTCCGACATGGCAAGGTGGCCGGAAAGCACACCGGCAATCTGTGCCGCGTCGGGCGCCGTGAGCGTTGGATCAGCTGTTACCGCGACGGCCGGCTGCGTTGCGGCAAGGACCAGACCATTGCGAT
>Ga0307298_10000041_pt1 | contig 27935 bp, 28 predicted proteins | sample ER_DNA_158_FD_194470 | JGI IMG/M metagenome (GOLD analysis project Ga0307298, IMG submission 194470) | Bulk soil microbial communities from the East River watershed near Crested Butte, Colorado, United States - ER_DNA_158 | ecosystem: Environmental > Terrestrial > Soil > Floodplain | place... | reverse complement strand
CGCCGTGCCTACGTGGATGCGCCAGGCCCGCGCGTAGATGTCCTGGTACTGCTGTCCGATCGAGAGTCCCCAGAGCAGGAACCCGATCACGATCGTGACCGACGCTGCTACGAGATTGTTCGCAGTGGTGCCGAAGAGGTCGTGGACGAGGCTCGCGGTCGACCCGTTGAGGTTCATGTGCGAGATCAGACGGTCCGCGAATGCGTTCTCGTCTCCTTTGGCCAGGTTGAAGATCGCGATGATGACAAGCGCTGTGGGGAACACTGACAGCGTGATGTATGTCGTTGCCGCTGAGCCTGAGTTACGGCTCGCCTCGAAGTAGCGGCGAAACCAGAGGAGCACAAGCCGGCCGAGGCTCGAATCTGTCCGCTCATGTAGCCAACCTTGCGCCGCCGCCAAGCGGCTGCCGCCTGTGCCGGGAGACTCGGTCACCGGCTGCGAGTCCTGGCCCACGACGGAGGCAGGAGTTTCTGGTGTCATCACCTACGCTCCTTTCGGCTGAGCTGCTCCTGGTAGAGCGAGCTATTGAGTACCGGTGCGGTCACGACGAGCGTTGCGAGCAAATAGATGAAGAAGATCACCGTCGTCGTGGCGCCGAGACCGCCGTACAGCGATGTCGACTTGTCGAGCTTGGGCACCAGAAAGCTCAGGACCAGCGCGTGGAGCACCGGGATTCCAATGCCAACGAGGAGCGCGCCGGGAAGCAGCGCCTTCCAGGGAGCATCTCTGTGCGGAAGATGAAGAGAGACCCAGAGCCACAGCGCCGTGAGCGGTCCGAACGTGAGCACGGGAGCGAGGACGCCTGGCCAATCGCCACGGACCCACCACGTCAGCGCGACTATGGCCCAGACCGCCACCAGCACACCGGTGAAAGTCAAAGACCACTGAAGTGGCTTCGCCTTCTTGGGAGGCTCGTCCCAGACGAGCGAATGAACGAGCTGAACTGCCTTCGCGCCAGAGAATCCCGCCCAGAGGAGGAGGGGCACGCCGACCGCGAGGAGCCACCACGAGTTGGAGTGCGCGGAACGCGAAGCGTCGCCGACCGCGTTGCTGATCGCCCCCGGAAGGCCGCCTTTCGAAACCGCTTTCTCGGTGCTGCCCGCGTTCAGGAAGCCGAGCGCACCTCCGGCGAGCAAACCGAACGGCAGCAGCCACAGGAACAGCCGGTACGCGAGGCCCCCGGCGAGAACGCTCGCCGCGACGCGCCGGTTTCGTTCCGCCGCTCGAAGGGGGACCGCGAGCGCCACGTGCTTTTCGCTCGCGCTCTTCGCACTCGCCATCGCGCCCGTGAGCTTTTCGCGCGCACGATCGGCCCGGCCGGCACCGGACGCCTGGTCAGAACCCCCAGCTGCCTCGGCCCGTCGATCCCGGGCGTCGTCGGCGGCCGCCACATCTGTCTCCGGTTTCCTCATGCCCGCGGCAGGCATTCGCAGCTAATCGAGGGTGTGGATCGTGAAGGCGACCGCGAACCCGAGCGTCGTCACGACTCCGACGAACTTGCCTCCGTGCTCGTAGGCCTCGGGCATCATCGTCTCCGCGAGCATGGTGAGGATCGCACCACCTGCAAAGGCGAGAACGAAGGCGGTGGTGCCGGGTGAGGAATCTTGGAAAAGCCCGTAGCCCGCCAGCGAGGCGAGCCCGGAGATGAGTGCGATCGCGGTCCACATCCACAGGATTCGTGACTTCTTCCATCCGCTGGTGGCGAGGCCGGCGGTCGAGGAGATCGACTCCGGCAGGTTCGAGATGAAGACCGCAGCCAGGTAGGCGGCGCCCACCGCTCCGCCTTCGAAGATCGTCAGGCCGATCACCATCGACTCTGGGATCCCGTCGAGCACGCTTCCGAGGACGATCGAGAGCGACGAGCCGCCCTCCTGGTTGCCGCTTGGGTCCTTACGTTGACTGCCCCCGAGGCGGTCGATCAGCCGGTCGCCGCCGAAGAAGACCAGACAGCCGGCGAAGAAACCCCCGACGACCCAGCCGTGACCGGATGACTTGTCGACCGCCTCCTGGACGAGATCGAACGAGATCGCGCTGATCAGCACGCCCGAGCCGAAGGCCATGATCAGCCCGATCGTGCGCAGGCCGATGCTGAAGATCAGCGCAACAATCGCGCCGATCACGAGCGACGAAGCAGCCAGGGTCCCCCAACCGAAGGCGGCACCCATCTAGTGCTGCTCTCTGCTCGCTACGGCAACCGGTGTGGATGCTGCACCGACCGCGGCACCGGCGGGTGTGCTACACGGGCCGAGAAGAAGCTCAGCCTCCTTGCCGTGCGCAGCTACCTCCACGGTTGCCCTGTCCGTTTCTGACCCGCCTCGGCGCCACTTCGGCTTGAGACCACTAGTCCAGGGCTTCGATCTCGCTCGGCCGCCACGTCTTGTCGAAGAACGGCTGCAGCGGATTGTAGAGCCGGAGGATCGGGAACCAGCCCTTGTCGGGGTTGGTTTGCAGCCAGTTCGATTCTTTGCCCTCGGGTGCGGTGGGACCGAAGTAGATGTCGGTCGAGCCGTCGGTATTGGTTTCGACCGTACCCGACTGACTGCCGAGGTCCGGCATCCCTTGGTCGGTCTGGAGCATGGAGCGCGTCTGACGGTCATAGGCCATCACCGACCAGAACCGGCTCTCGGGGATGTCGGGAGGCAACGTGATCCGGTAGGAGCGCGCACCGTCGAGGTAGTCGCCATTGGAGTCGCGTGTGGCGAAGATGTATTGCGAGCCGATCCCGGTGAGTCGCATACACATCGCCGGAGTGACGCCGGTGTATGCGTAGAAGAACGCGATGCGGGCGTTGTGCTTGCGGGCGCCGTCGCTCGGGGACTGCTCGACCCCCTTCGGAGTGATCAGCGGCGGGGGTGTGAGGAACTCATAGCCCTCCCACATCATGGTGAACCACGCCGAGCCCGGGTAGAACGCCCAGCCTTCTTGTTCGCGCGGGTCGAGAGCCAGCGTGCGGGCGGTCGCGTTGCCCACTTTGACCGCGTCGCTGAGGATCTTGCGCATCCGCGCGTCAGGTGCAAACGGTTGCCCCTTGACGATCCCGACCGAAGCGAGCAGGCCGAGGATCTCGGGGTTTCCCGCCTCCACCGGCTCCGTTTGTACAACTTCGTTGATGAGGTCCCAGTACGAGTCATCGACCGGCGGCACCGTGTTGAACGACTTGTGGACCGCGTCGACGAAGCGGGTCGGCGCCGGTTCGGTCGCAGGTGCGAACGGGCCCGCACCGAAGAGGTACGTCGAGACCGGCGACCCCACCCCGCCAGGCTGGTACGGATAGATCTTCAACCCGTTGCGGATGACTTCGTCAGCCGGTGCGGGGTCGTTGTCAACCTTGAACGCTCGAGCGAACCACCACGCCCGCGTCGTGCGGCAATGCGACACGAAGTACCCATCGTCCGGTAGCGGACCGTCATAACCCGGTCCGACGATGAGGTAACGCCCGCCGGTACCTCGGTCCCGCCCCGGGAGCCCCATGTCAGTCACCCAGTTGAACCACATGTCGTCGACCCCACCCAGGATCCCAGTCGGCGGACCCAACGCCGGCAGTTCGACGACCATCGGGCCGTTCGTCAGGTCCAGGAACGAGATGTAGTAGAGCGTGTCGCAGTTCGCGGTCAGGAACAGCGACTGCGAGTCCATCAACTCGGGGAACGCCAGTACGTCGTTGTCCTCGACGCCGATGCTCAAGAATCCTTGGCGCATCGCCGCCAGCGACGCTCCGGGGAAGCTGTTGATGAACGCCTCGACGCCGTGCATGAGGTCGAGGTTGTCGTAAAGCAGCGCAGCCGTCTCCTCAGACGGTGCGCCGTCGTCGAACTTCAACGTCCCGAGGCTTGTCTCGACCCGATCGGGGGTCGAAATCGACTTCAGCGTCTCGGCCGAAACGCCCTGCTTCACGGCAACGCCCATCACGCCCTCCTCACTCAGACAATCGAGGCTCAAGAAGTACCAAGGAACTACTCAGACCTAGTCCGAGCACCGTAGGCGTTCACGGCGCAACGCAACATCATCCAAACTGTATGAAGCGACTCGTCAGTCTTCTGATTGCGACGGGTGGCCGAAATCCGCTACTGCCTGTTCGCTTCAGCGGAGCTCGATAACTGTGTCTCCACAGTCGAAGTTCAGGCAAAGGATCCGAAGCCACCAGAGTGTTCAAATGCTGACGCGAATGGTCTCTCGCGGGTGTGTAAGCAGCCCCGCTTTCGTTGGGTTCTCCTCAGCAGCTCCGGCATGCGTTCACGAATCGATCCCCGCGCTGAGTGGCAAGTGCCTCGCACGACATGCACAACAGGTCTGGAAACTGTCGAGTCGCGGCGGCGGGAATCGAGTCCTGCAAGGTTTCAAACGGCTTGGACAGTAGTAAGCGGGACGGAGGTTCATACGATCAGGATGAGGAAGCGGGGTTAGGTCCTCTTTACGTTCTCGGCTAAGAGCCGTTCTCGGCTACGAGCCGGAGTAGGAGGAGGGACCGCAATGCACGCCACTGTTGCAACCAAGACATCTGTGCCCGAAGCGATCACTACCCCGTCGAGCGTGAAGGCCGGGATCGGGAAGCTGGAGTTCACCGACGGCTACCCGAACGGTAAGACCGCGGAGAAGCTGCGTGACCACCTGGACTACCTGCACGGCGTCGAGACGTTCATGAACACCATCCAGGGGGTGTCCGTGTTCGCCATCCGGAAGGGGTTCCAGGACGCCGGCGTCGCGGATGGTGACGTGCTGATCTTCTCCGAGCTGATGGATTCCCGGTCGCTGTTCTTGACCGCGAACGCCGACACGGTCTACTTCTGGTCCTTTCACGACCTGTCGCAGGGACCACTGGTGTTCGAGACACCGTCCGAAACGCTGGGCCTCTTCAACGACATCTGGTTCCGCTGGATCAGCGACTTCGGCCTGCCCGGTGCGGACCGCGGCCAGGGCGGGACATACCTGCTGGTCGGCCCCGAGTACGACGGCCCGCTGCCCGAAGGTGACTACTACGTGCGGCACTCGCGCGCCAACCACGTGACCTTGATCGGCCGGGCGTTCATCAACGAGAATCCTGGCGCTGACCCCGCCCCCACCGTCGCCCGGATCAAGGAGCAGCTGAAGATCTATCCCTACGCCGCCGGGGGCGTCGGCAGCAGTATCGGCTCCTACCTGACGGGCAAGGGCCCGCTCGGCCAGGCGGCCAGTCCGCAGAGCCCCCGGTTCGTGGAGGGGAGCGGTCTGGCGATGAACACCGTCCCGCCCAACGACTTCGGCCACTACGAGATGCTCGACGCCTTGGTGCAGCTTGAGCCGGCCGAGGCGCTCGACACCGAACTGGCCGGGCAGTTCGCCGCGATCGGCATCGTCAAAAACGAGAAGTTCGCGCCCGACGCTCGGCTGCGCGGGATCCTCGACGATGCCGTGGCTGTCGGCAACGCCGCGTCCCGGATGCACGGGATGGGTGCGTCCCCGACCGAGGGCTTCCGCTACTACGACGGCGACTCCGCCTGGTGGAACATGCTGTTCGTCGGCGGGTTCGAGTTCACCAACCCGCCGCCCGAGATCACTCCGGAAGGCGTCAAGCCCTACCCGAACCAGGGCGCCCGCCGGTTGCACTCACGCACCTCGATGTTCTACACCGCCACCGCCATCACCCCCGCCATGTGCATGCGGCTGACCGGCGTCGGGTCGCAGTACTTGATCGCCAACGTGGACGAGAACGGCATACCGTTCGACGGCGCGGAGACCTACCGGGTAAGGCTGCCCAAGGACATCCCGGCGGCCCGGTTTTGGTCTCTCAACGTGTACGACAGCCAAACCCGCTCCCTGCTGCAGACCGAGCAGCTCTACCCCCGGGCCGGCAGCCAGGAATACCCCTCACCCGCCGCGGCGGCCGAAGACGACGGCTCCACCGTCATCTACTGCTCGCCCGCCCGGCCCGACGACGTCGCCCCGGGCAACTGGATCCAGACCGATCCCGAGAAGGGCTGGTTCGTCATTCTGCGCTGCTACAGCCCGCTGCAGCCCTTCTTCGACAAGACCTGGAGGCCGGGCGAGTTCGAGCTGGTGAGCTAACCGCCGGCGCTGAGCCCGAAGAGAAGCCGAGCGCCTGCGCTCGCTCCGCTCCTCAGGAACCTAGCAAGGTGATCACGCCACGCCTTCCGGGCTGACGCACGCCGCCACGGCCGCTCGAATCGTCGGGTGGAAGTGGCTCCTGCCGATCGCCTCGGTCACTCCAGCATCTGCGAACTGTTCCTCCATGCGTGTTCGCAGCCGGGCGACGACCAGCGTGATCTCGTCGCGCCGCAGATGCTTCGCCAGCTGGTCGAGCGCGTCGAGCCCGGTCGAGTCGACGTTTGTGTCGCGTCGCTCAGGCCAGGACTGTTCTGTCCGAGACCATGTATGCCGCGATCAAGGCCAGCGGGAAGAAGAGCAGGCTGAGGACGAAAAAGCCGAAGAAGCTGTGTCCCTTACGCGCGGCGACCCGCGCGGGCCAGAAGGCGATCGCAACCCACACGATGATGAAGAGAATCGACCACAACCACATTTTGGACCTCCGTCTCGAGGGGCACGCCGTGTCGTTCCAGCCACTATCCCCTTGAGAACGCGCGACTTCGTCATACAGATCGCACGATTCTCTTCGTCATGCTGGTGAGACGAGGTCACCAGTGAACGCACGCCGCGTACGCTACTCGAGGGCTTGCTCGACGTCGTAGCCGAGCGCCAGCGCGAGCTTCGGCGCGCTGACGACGGTACGTGCTGCGCCGATCACCGGTGTCACTGCCTCAAGCGTGGCGACGATCTCGTCGCTCGTCGCTCCGGCCGCGAGGGCGTACGCCACGACACGCTGGAACGAGGCACTTGCTCCGTCGACGGCGACCGTGGCCGCGACGCGAGCGAGTGCCTCCGTCCTCTCGTCGATGACGTGTGTCGCGAACGAGCTGCCCTCGATGGCTATCGCTTCGAGCAGCGCATCGTCGTGCAGGGCGAGTCGACGCAGGTGCTCCATGTAGTCGGCCATCACGGCGACCGCGGTGCGTCGTTCCGCTCGGACGCGTCGCTCATGATGCCTCCCTTTGTGGGCATGACGGACTAAGTCCCTGCCGATCCGTCTCCTTGTCCAGGACTATCGGCGCGGAGGCGCCGCTCTTCGTCATACAGATCGCATGAACTTCAACGGTCCGCGCGCTTCGCGACCCTTTATGCCTCCTCGAAGAGATGTGCAAGCGGTGGGAAGATCGAGCTGTCCAGGAGCCCGACTTCGATCGCTCGTTCGATCGCCTGGCTGCGCGACGAAGCGCCGAACTTGCGATAGATGGAGACGGCTTCGGTCTTCGCGGTGTTGCGGGAGACGAATAGCCTGCTTGCGATTTCGGGAATCGTGAGATGCGTCGCCAGGTATGGGAGCAGCCGGAGTTCCGCGCCGGTGAGGCTCATCGCCCACGCCCCGGCTGGCCCGGAGGTCGCCGCCACGCGTTCGTGGAGCGCTCGTGCCTCGTCGACGAGTGAGCCGAGCTGCGGGCGAAGCTCGAGGACTTGCTCGGTCTCGGTGAGCACGGTGCGGGCGGCGCTTGCTTCACCGAGTGCGAGATGCGCGCGGGTGAGCTCTAGCCCGACCTGGACCGTGAGCCAGGGTAGGCCGTGGTTGAGTAACGGCCGGAGCCGGTGGGCGCGCGCCAGCGCCATGCGAGCATCATCCACGCGGGCCTCGTGTAGTGCGACGCGTGCGGTCACGACGAACGCAATAGCGCTCGTCGAATACTCACCGAGCCCCGCCTCTTCGAGTAGCGCAAGGGAGGCCTCTGCATAGACTCGGGCGTCGCCCCAGGCCCCTTGCCCGGCAGCGAGAAGCGCGAGTTGCGCCTGCGCGACGAAAACGTCTTCGAACGCGCCGACCTGCAACCCCTTCTCGACTGTGGCGGTCAGGTCGTCAGTCGCACGGTCGCTCGCGCCCAGCAACGCATGCGAAATGCCACGAGCCGCGAGCGCCACCGGGATCCAGGCGCTCGCCGGTGAGAGCTCCTTCAACGCCAACTCGGCGTCCGCGAGTGCCTGCTCGACCCCGTTTGGCATCATGTGCGCCCGCAGCGTGGCGACCCAGGGTTGGATCGTGGCGCTGCCGTCCGAGAGTGGGATCGTCGACTTCGCCCCGTCGGCGAGAGCGAGCCAGCGCTCGGCGTCCGCGGGGCGCCCTATCAGCACATGAAACCAGGCGCCGTAAACGGCGAGTGCCGGAAACAGCACCAACTCATCTTCAGTGAACCATTCGAGCCACTCTTCGACCGTTTCCCTTCTACCGTCGTAATACAGAGGAAGGACTAGCTCGTCGATCAATCCGGCCACCGCGGAAGTCTCGCCAGCTGCGTGCCCGTAGACAATCGCGGCCTCCAAGAAGTCGTTGTCGACGCACCAAGCCATCGCTCGACGGTTGAGCTCGGCCACCAGATCCGGCTCGCTGCGCTCGAGCTCGTTGCGGAGCAACTGGCCGAACAGATGGTGGTAGCGGTACCACTCGAGATGCCGGTCGAGCGGCACGACGAAGCAGTTCGCACGTTCGAGTGCTTCCAGCGTGCGAGCCGATCCGGTCGCCTGGAGCACAGCGTCGCACAAGCCGCCGCACATCCGATCCAGGATCGAGGTGTACTTGAGGAACCTGGCCTCCGCTTCTGGCAACCGGGAGAGCAGCTCGAGGCGAAGGTACTCGGACACGAACCGGTCGTCGCCGTCAAAATCCCCGACGCCTGCCGTGCTCGTGGCCCCGGCCTGCAGCGACAACGCTGCGAGGTACAAGCCGGCGGGCCAGCCCTCCGTTCGCTCGGTCAGTTCGATGACTTCGGCTTCGTCGAGCTCGACTCCTGCAACTCTGAGTAGGTGGTCCGCTTCCTGCTCGTCCATGCGGAGGTCGACGACACCGATCTCGTCCACTTGTCCCTCCGTTCGCCAGCGTGCAAGCGGCAGCGCCGGCTCCTCTCTGCTCGCGATTGCGATTTGCGAGCCCGCCGGGACGTACCTGAGCAGCGCCTCGAGCGCATCCAGGCAGGACTGATTGTCGACGGTGTGCAGATCGTCGAGTACGAGCACAACCGCACTCTCGAGCCCAGCTAGCGCACGGCCGACGCGTGGGACGCGAGTCGCCCAGTTAGACGTCGCCCGTCCTGACAACGACTCGAAGACGTCAGGAGGAAGTGGCGCGATGCCGTGGATCGCGGCTGCGATGTAGCGCATGAACATCAGGTCGTCATCGTCTTGCCCGTCGAGGGCAACCCACGCGAACGAGCGCGAGTCCGCCTCGGCCCAATGGGCAAGCAGGGTGGTCTTGCCGTACCCGGCAGGCGCGATCACGGTCACCAGCGGTGATCGCGACGCGCACAGCCGTGCGATCGCGCTCGCTTTCGCGACTGTGCCCGGCCGGCGAAACGGGGCGGCCAGCTTGGCGTCCACGAGGTCGAAAGGAGCTTCCGCGAGCGTCACCACTGGATGCTACGACGGTCCCGGAGGGCTTTATTTCATGCGATCGGCATGACCAGAGCGAATTTGCGGACGGCAGACACCGTGAGCGTCCGACGGCGGCGAGGGACGTGGGACAGCCCGGGAAGCCCCAAACGGGGGTCGACGGTTCGAGTCCGTACGGAGGGGCTTCCTATTTCTTCCTGCCTAACGGCGGGCTTTTGCTTCGGCCATCGAGGATGGTCCCGGACGGGATCGTCATCGGCCAAGCGGCGATCTCGCGAACGAAGCTCGCTCCCAGAACCGTCTGCGGCAACGCCACCTTGACCATGCTGCCCGAGGGATGCATCGGAACGGACCGCCTACGACGGCCGGCAGCGGGGCGCAAATCTCATCCAGAGAGTATGAGGTGCGAGCAACCCTCAAAGTGTTCGATGGACGCCGCGATGGACGAAGGCCGGCAATGAACGACGAGGTCCATACATCCGAGAGTCGGCATCACCTGCCGAGCCTACGCAAGCTCATCTACATCGCCCTTGGCGCGCTCGCTCTTCTGTGGGTCGTGCCGGATATCGTCGCGGCGCTCGGCTCGATCGACATCCAAGGCGTCGAGCGCCCTTACCTCCTCACATTCCTGTTTGTCTGGTGGGACGCCGTCGTTCCCGTCTTCCCGAGCGAGTCGCTGCTGAACACGGGTGCGACGCTGATCGCGTCCGGAGACCTGGATCTCAAGCTCTGGCTGCTGATCCTCGTGGGCGCATCCGGCGCGATCATCGGCGACAGCACCCTCTACTGGCTCGCGAGGACGGTTGGTCGCAAGCACCTGGCGGCCAAGCTGGAGAAAGCAAAGGAAAACCCCAAGGTCAGCACCGCGTTCAAGGTGCTCGGCACAAGCGCCCCCCTGGTGATAGTCGCCGGCCGGTTCGTGCCCGGGATGCGGTTCGTGATCGGGGTGACGATGGGCCTGGAACGCTATCCGTACGCCCGATTTCTCTCGTTCTCGATGCTCGGCGGCTTCCTCTGGGCGGCCTTCAACTGCGGGTTCTCCTACCTCATTGGCTCGACCAGGCTCGGCGAGTACTCAGTGCTCTCGCTTCTCACATCAGCGGCAGTCACCGGGGGCATTCTCGCCGTCCTCTACAAATCCCTGAAGCGCAGCTATGAGGAGCAGAATCAGACAGCAAGCTCCCAGCCGAAGTCCGTCGGGCTGGCCGATCACCCTGCTTGAGCAACCCGGTGCTCGCAAGGTAACTGGGTTAGCGCGACAAGGTGACACCGATGATCGGCGCAGCGCGTACCGTCGTTAGCGCACCGAAGCTCGCGCCGGCGCTCGGCTACGACGTCGAGCAAGCCCTCGAGTAGCTCAGACTGCACGCGTTCACCGGTGACCTCGTCTCACCGGCTTGACGAATAGTCGCGGCCCGATTTATCACCCGAATCGGGTGATGTTCCATTGCGTCCGACACGCCACTGTCACGAGCGATCGGTCTTCGGAAAAGGAGCAACTTCGATGGCATCACCAGCGATAACAGAAGACAGGGCAGTCGCATCGTCAGACTCGTGGACCGGGTGGATCGTCTTCGCCGGGTTCGTGCTGATCATCGTCGGCGCCATCGACGCGCTGCAGGGTCTCGTCGCGATCGTCAAGGACGACTACGTTGTGGCAACGCCGAAGGGCGTCGCGATCGTCGATGTGACTGCATGGGGTTGGGCGACGCTGATCTGGGGCGTGGTGCTCGTCCTCGCCGGCCTAGGATTGCTCGGCGGGGCCGGCTGGGCGCGCTGGCTCGCCATCATCGGCGTGGCCGTCAATGCGATCGGACAGATGGCATTCATGGCGAACTACCCGCAGGCGTATCCGCTCTGGAACATCCTGATCGTCGCTCTCAACATCGTCGTGCTGTACGCGTTGACCGCGCACTGGCGTGGCTTCAAGAACTCTCTCGCCTGATTCAGGACTCCGACGCCGATCGAGGGACGCGGCTCGTCCGTGTCCCTCGATCCGCGGCTCCGAAATTCGTGCGATCCATATGACGAAGTCGGGCCGTTCTCGGACCGATAGTCGCTCGAACGACACCGCGTACACCTCGAAGCACCTCGAGGCGCTCGCGCGTCATTCGTTGGTCACGCTCGTGTCCCGCCTTGTGATGTTCCATCGTGGTCATGATGCCCCCCCGGCATCGGAAGATCCGAGGGGTTCATCGACCACGGATGCCCGTAGGCTTCGAAGCCGGAAATCATTGGCGGCGGAAACGTCGGGTCGGTGAAGGCGCCCACCGCGACCCCTACGATGTCCGAAGCGTTGGAGATCTCCCAGTACACGGTCGAACCGCACTCAGGGCAGAAGTGATACGTGCCCCCCATGCTGTCGCATCGACTGGCCGGCTTCCCGCTGTCGCTCGGAACCGTCCACGCCGTCGATTGGCCTTCTATCGTCAGGTGCTCGATCGGAAGTCGCGCTTGTACGCTAAGCACGCTGCCCGTCCGCCTCTGGCAGTCGTAGCACTGGCACAGGGATATGCGCTCTGGGTCGGGCCCTTCGTAGGTAACGGTGAGCTTTCCGCAATTGCACGAAGCCTTACGGGTGGCCATTTCTCCTCCTGTTCGTTGCGACCACGATCATGGCGTTGTCCTCACGGCTTCGATCTCGTTCGGAGTTCGAACGAATCTCCCTAGAAACGGACACTGGATCAGGTCTCCGTACGCTCTACTTCGCCGCGCACGAATCGCTTTGTTGAGATCTGCACTGACTATGGCCGGAGGTGCGCCTGCCCGCGTCATACGGATGGCATGAATCAGGCATCCACTACGAGGGGACGTCTTCCAAAGCACCCGGCTGGGTGCTCTCTCACACCAGCAAGTCTCCCGACGAGACGGCGGCGCAATCCCGGCCCGGAGTGCATGCCAGGTGTTTACGCATCTCTCAGGGCCAGACTCTCGTCGGATTTGGGGCCCCAGGGAAGGAGTCCCACTTGCTCGGCGTCCCGCGGGGGTGCCCGGGGGATGGCTCCTCGGACCCAAGGATGGGACCCCGAACGCCCGAGGCCTTGCGCGGGGGATGCCCCCCGTCTGGGACTCCGGCGCGCTCGAGTCCACGCTAGGCGGAAGCGTGCAAGTCGGGTGGCGCCGGAGTGACGGTCATCAAGCGGATCGACCCGAAAACGCTGACCCTTTGATGACCCGCGCTCCGTAAACGCTCAAGCCGAGTGCGTTTGAGGAACAACCCTTTGCACGCTGAGTAGAAGACACGTAGGTGCCCCGCTAGGCACCGCTTCGTCAGGGTCAACAGGACGCTAAGGGGCCGCGTCACTCTGCTGACATGTCCCGCTCAAAGGCCGCCCTCTTCGCCGCTTTACACGGGATCGGGCAAGGCTCTCGTTCACCGGGCGGCCATCGATAGCTACCGATGGCACTACAAGCAACTACTTAAGCCGAGCCGGCACTTCCGCAAGCCGATCTCCAAGATCTCAACCAACGACGTCGCGGCCTTCATCCTCGACCTCAAGAAGTACCGCAAGGCTAACGGCGAGCCGCTGAAGGGGTGGACAATGCGAGGAGCAGTGAGCGTGCTTTCCGGGATCCTCACGGAGGCGGTCGAGCAAGGCGTCCTTGCTTCGAACCCAGTGCAGAAGGTCTCAAAGAAGAAACGTGAAAGACTCGGCGACGAATCGCCGAAGCGGGTCTTGACTGCGGATGAAATCGAGCAGCTCGTCGGCGCCGCTGAGCAACGCGGCATCCGTTGGGCAGTGCTCGTCGCGCTCGGCGTGTACGCAGGCCTTCGGCTCGGCGAAGCCCTCGGCGTTCGGTGGCAAGACATCGATCTCGATACGGGAATGATCCACGTTCGCAGGCAACGCGACTCAAAGACTGGCGCCTCCCGCGACCTGAAGACCAATGCTGCCAAGCGCGAAATCCCTATCGCCTCCCCACTCCGCCGCCGCCTGGTCGAGTGGAAGCTGCAGAGCAATCATGCGAAAGAGCACGATACGGTCGTCTCCACTGTCACGGGCCTATCGATCTCACAACGCAACGGCCTCCGCGCGCTCTGTGCGATCGCCGAGTCATGCGCGATAAATGTTCCGCGCAACAAGGAAACGGCGGAGCGACCCAATCTTGACTTCCATTCCCTGAGGCACACCTTCGCCTCAGCGATGATCAAGGCCACAAAGGGAGACGCCGAAAAGGTGCGACGTTGGATGGGACACGCCGACACCAAGGTGCTGCTCGAGCGCTACTCACATGAATTTGAGTCCGTGCGTGGAGGCCGAAGAATCGAGGCCGACATTGCCGAAATGGACGCTGCTTACGGTGGCTCTCCCACTCTACGGCCGGTCGCAGCTTCCGCACCACGGCCGGCGCCCGGTTAGCGAGCAGACTCTGTCGCGGGAGTAATCGAACCCGCGCAACGTTTCCCTCGTGCCTATGCGCCTGAAACGCGAACGTGCGATGGCCAGCGCGTGCTAAGCGCGCACGCCGCAATGAGCCGCGTAGAAAGGCCTAGCTAACTTCCGACTGCGGCACCCGGCATGCCAGAGGCGAGGGCGAGATCGGTCACCGCTCTGCAAGGTATGCGTATCGCGACAGGCGTCGCTCGTGTGCGAGAAGGTGACAAACTGCTAGGAAGCGCTGAACGCCTTCGAACGTCGACTCCCCCTCATCGGCCACCAGTTCATCGTGGGATTGCGCGCGGGCAGTGTGCCAGCGACCGGCCATCGAGGCCATATTCTCGGTCAGGTCTTCGCGGCGGATGACTTCGAATCCAGCGCTGGAGAGCAGCTCCTCGTTTACCGACTGGGCCGAGAAGACGTAGATTCCCACGGCGCTTCGGGTTGCAATCTCGGCGTCGGTGACGAGACCTGTAACGATCGTCGGGTCGGTGAAGAGAACCCGCGCGCCGGGTGCGGTGACGCGGCGCCACTCGCGGAGGATGTCGGCGCGGTTGGGGAGGTGACACATCACATCAATCGAGATGACGGCGTCAAAGCTCTGATCGTCGAACGGCAGGCGAGCTCCGGCATCGACGCGGACAAAACGGGCACGATCGCCGAGCCCGCGCTCCTCGGCGAGTCGAGTCGCTGTGACGATGCCCTCCTCGAGGAGGTCGATCCCGACGACGCTCGCCCCCTTGGTCTTCGCAAGGTGGAGAGCGGGGCCGCCCGACCCGCAGCCCACGTCGAGCAGGCGTGATCCGTCACCGAGAGCGAGCCACTGCGCAAAACACTCGAGCTCGTCGGACGTAACCCAACCGGATTGCCCGAGGTCGTCGCCATATGTCGCGCGACGGACCTGGTCGCGAGCGGTGAAACCCGCGTATGCGGACGCATACAGAGGGACATGCTCACCCACGCGTTTACCTTAGTACTTCCCTTGCAAGCGCCCTCGAAGCGATGGAATGGAGGCGGCGGGAATCGAACCCGCGTAAGATTTCAATCGGGAGAGCGTCCCTCTATCCAGCCAGAGTATCGCGCGTGACTTGCTGGATTTGGACGCCCATCCGTGCTGCCGGGATCGCGATTACATCCGCAACGCCCCCCGTCGCGGCATCGATCTTGTGCGCAAGTGACGAGGTGCGAAGATTCAGCGGCGCGGAGACGAGAAGGTGATCTCGGGCTCGTGTCACGCCGACGTAGGCACGACGGATGCCATCTGCGACGTCGCCGCCAGCAGTGAAGCTAGCTGTCAAGGCGGTTGCTAAGAACACGACCGGAGCTTGGAGGCCTTTCGCGCCAAAGATGGTCATGACTGGCACGGAGCCGGGCATCTCAGCAGGATCCGTCTGACTGTCCTCCGAGCGGTCAACGATCCGCTGGAACAATTGAGATGCTGAGCCAGCGTCGGCTCCTGCTGCGAATTCGGTGACGACCGAGAGGTCAAGGTCGGTTAGCACTAGTTCTCCCGCGAGAAGCTCGACAACATCGACCGCCCCAATCTCTTGCTCCCCACCAAACTGGGCTAACAGAGCGTCTCCCGCGGCAAGCGGTCGCGCACAAACATCATCCGACTCAGCTACGGAGCGAAGGCAGCGGAGGTAAGTGGCCTCTCCGGCTCCGAGAATCCGCTTGAGGCGGGTAGGCCCAAGCCCAGGGGTTTCGGCCACGAGCCTTCTCCATGCCATCTGATCCTCAGCACTTATCAGCAGGCGAACACCGGCGCTCAGTAGACGTACGCCGGTGTCGCCTCCAAGAGGGTTGCGGCGTCTTGGATCGTAAAACGCGAAACCGAGGTTGTCGACTTGCTCAATCGCTTCGTTGAGTGCGCGCAAAAGGTCATCAACGAAGCCGGCTGCCACGATGAGAATCTCGTTCGGGCTAATTCCTTCTGCGATGAACTCGCCACAGCGCTGGACGATCCAGCGCGCTTCGATTGCAGGGGTAGACGCGCCAATTAACTCGACTGTTCCTTCGTCTTCACGGCCTTCCCACGGCTCCAAGGCGGGCCGGTCGAGCCCCTCTAGGGCGGGCAGCGCCTCTGCCATTCGATTGGCGAGATCACACACGGCCTGCGGACAGCGCGAGGAGCGCCACAGGTAGTCCGGCGCCTCTAATCCGTAGACCTCCGGGAAGCGGTGGAGTGCAAGCGGATCCGCGGCGCGAAAGCGGTAGATGGACTGGCGGTCGTCACCGCACGCCTCCACGACGGTGTTGAACTGCTCCTTGAACAGCTGCAAAAGACGAAGCTCGCCGGGTGTGAAGTCCTGGTACTCGTCGCAGAGGATGTGAGTAGGCGGATCCGCGAGATCGGCACCCTGGTCGATTAGCCGAATCAGGTCGAAGGCCAGCTCGTCCATCAGCCTGTATCGAAAGAGTTCGCGTTGATGTTGGAAGACCTGAAAGAGCCTCTGCTCCTCGGGTGACATTTCCGCTGGCTCGGCTTGTTCAGCCCGGAAAGCCGCACCAAGGCGCTGGATGAAATCCCCTATTCGGTCGCGGCGAATCGTGGCGCCGAATGCGAGTTGAGCACCCTGCTGCAAGTCGAGTCGAACGAGATCGTCCACATCATCTGGTGCAACCACCCGCCGATCCCAAGCCTCGCCCAGTCGGTTTAGCCAAGTTAACGCGAACGAGTGGAACGTCTGTGCTCGCCCGTACGGCACACGTTCTGCCAAGCTCTCGACAAGCGACCGCGTTAGCGTCAGCAGCGCGATCCCATCTGGATCGACGCCGCATTGTTCGACGAGGAACCGAGCGCGGCACTCAATAGTGAAGGTCTTCCCCGTCCCCGGCCCGGCGACAAGAAGCGCATGCTCGGTGGCGTCGCGCTCGATGAAGCGACGCTGCTCAGGGAGGGGTTCGGGAACACCCACGGGCGGCACGGTACGGCCGGAGCATTACCGGAGTCAACGCCGGGAGGGTTCTTTCTTACGCGAGCATGACTCCCCGACACCCGCCGATCGGGGGTCACGCGCAGCGCCGACTAGGGGCCTGGAGCACACGCGGAGGCTTTTGCTGACCCACGCGCTGACCCAAGCGCCGAATCTGCCTCTCCCGCCGTCAGTCGCGGCAACAAAAAAGGCCCCATTCCGGGGCCTTCACGAAGAGCGGATGATGGGACTCGAACCCACGACCTTCTGCATGGCAAGCAGACGCTCTAGCCAACTGAGCTACATCCGCGAACGACGGCCAGTATAGCCTCAGGCTTCGGCGTCCAGAGCCTCGTTCACGAGCCGGTCGGCCAGCTCGTTGTGGGCCCGGCGCACCGCGGTATAGCGCACGCGGCCGAGCTTCTTCTCTAGATCCGAGGCCTCCTCCCAGAGCTCACGCAACGCCTCGTTCTTGACCTTGTATTCGCCCCGCATCTGCTTCACGAGGAGCTCTGAGTCCGAGACCACATCCAGCTCGCGGATGCCAAGCTCCGCGGCCTTCGCGAGGCCAGCGACCAGGCCGCTGTACTCCGCGACATTGTTCGTCGCGCGACCGATCGCCTCGCCGTGCGCCGCCAGCACGTGCCCATCCTCTGCCTCGAGCACGTAGCCGTACGCCGCCGGACCGGGATTGCCACGCGCGCCGCCGTCCGTAAAGAGCTTCGCTTTCACAGCAGCGCATAGACGTCGAACGCCGGCTCCTCGTACGGATGCGCCGAACGGAGAGCCGCGATCACATCTGCCTGCCGCTCTTCCGGGAAGACCGTCTCGAGCCGCAGCTCGGCAACTCGCTGCTCACGCCCGGCTTCACCGATCGCCGGGCTCGTTCCCTCCCCGCCGAGAAACGTGCCCGTCCCCTGCGTGTACCAGGAGCAATGCTCGTACTCACCGATGCGCCCGGCACCCGCGTCGAAGAGGGCGCTGCGGACGGCGTCGAGCGCCTCACGCGGAACGAAGACGACGAGTTTGCGGTTCAGATCTCGGTATCGATCTGCGCCTTCTGCAGCTTGCCGCTGTAGTCGACGTAGATCGATTTCCATTCCGTGAAGACGTCGAGCGCGGCCTGCCCGGCCTCGCGATGGCCGTTGCCCGTGTCCTTGGTGCCGCCGAAGGGCAGGTGCACCTCGGCGCCGATCGTGCCTGCATTGATGTACGTGATGCCTGCCTGCAGGTCGCGCATGGCGCGAAAGGCTTTGTTGACGTCGTGTGTGAAGATCGACGACGAGAGGCCGTACTTGATCCCGTTCGAGACTTGGATCGCCTCGTCGAAGTCCCGCACGCGAATCAGCGCAGTCGTCGGGCCGAAGATCTCCTCCTGCGCAATGCGCATCTGCGGGTCGACGTCGCCGAAGATCGTCGGGCGGTAGAAGTTCCCCTTCTCGAAGCCGTTGCCGGTCGCGACCTCGCCCCCGGTCAGGAGCTTCGCGCCCTCGCCTTTGCCGATCTCCGTGTACGAGTGAATCTTCTCGAGCGCCTTGGAGTTGATCACCGGGCCGACGTCCGTGTCGTCTTCCCAGCCGGGCCCGAGGCGGAGCTTCTCCGCTGCATCGACGAGCCTGGACTGCAGCGCCTCGTAGACGCCGTCCTGCACGATCACACGCGACGCGGCCGTGCAGCGCTGGCCTGACGTGCCGAACGCGGACCACACGATCCCGTCGGCCGCGAGCTCGAGGTCTGCGTCGTCGAGCACGATGATGGCGTTCTTGCCACCGAGCTCGAGGTGCACGTGCTTGAGGTTCTCTGCAGCGTTCCGCATCACCTCGACACCGGTCTCGCGCGAGCCGGTGAGCGTGATGACGTGGACGTCGGGATGCCGCACGAGGCGGTCTCCGACCGCTCCGCCGCCTCCGTGCACGATGTTGATCACGCCGCTCGGCAGGCCTGCCTCGACGAGTAGCTCGACGAAGCGCTCACCGAGCAGCGGCGTGTCGGTCGCCGGCTTGAAGACGACCGTGTTCCCGGAAATCAGGGCCGGCGTGATCTTCCACGAAGGAATCGCGATCGGGAAGTTCCACGGCGTGATCACACCGATCACACCGATCGGCATGCGGACGCTCATGTTGAACTTGTCGCGTAGCTCCGACGGCGTCGTCTGGCCGAACAGGCGCCTGCCTTCTCCGGCCATGTAGAGGCTCATGTCGATCGCCTCCTGGACGTCGCCGCCCGCCTCCGCCTTGACCTTCCCCATCTCGCGGGCCATCAGGTCCGTGAGCTCTTCCTTCTCCTCCATGAGGAGGTTCGCGAAGCGGTAGAGGATCTCGCCCCGCTTCGGCGCGGGCACGAGGCGCCAGTCCTCGTACGCCGCTTTCGCAGCCGCGACGGCGCGGTCGACGTCCTCCGGCGTCGAGCGCGGGAAAGTGCCGATCGTGTCGCCCGACGCGGGATTGACGCTCTCGAAGGTCTCGCCGGAGGCCGAGTCGACCCACTCGCCCCCGATGTAGTTCAGGAAGGTCTTCGTCCCCGTCAATGCCACGGGGGCGAGTCTACTCAGAGGAGCCCTCCGTCTCGGGGAAGGTGCCGGGGATCCGGGCGCGGCGCCGGTCGCGGGTCTCCCGCTGCTCCGCGTACTTTGCGTCATCGGCGCCCTTGCGGTTCCTCCTGTCGGGCCCCTTGCGCCGGTCGATGATCACGGTGACGTTCGGGTTGTCCTTGTAGTACTCGACCATCTTGTCGTACAGCTCGTCGGCGAGCTCCGGCGGGATGACGCAATAGATCACGCTCTGATTGTAAGACCGACGCGGGTCGGCGCCAGAGCGTCAGAGGGGAGAGATCTCCGGCACGAGCCGGCCGTCCGGCTCGATCCGTGCGTTCCACCGCTTGTAGCCACCGTCGAGATCGCCGAGCTCGTGGCCGCGCTCGGCCAGCCGGACCGGCTGCGCGGCCTCCGGCGTGACGCGGTACTGGTACCACGAGATGTCCCACGCGACGGTGACGACGAGCTCCCCCATCACGCCCGAGAGGGGAATGATGCTGGCGCGCGGCTCGCCGAGGCTCTTCGCGATGCCGCCGACCGTGCGGCGGTAGTCACTCGAGTTGAAGATGTCGGCCGCCTCCACCATCTGCTGTTCGGGAGCAGAGAGCCTACGCAGAATCGGCTCGGAGACGACGGGATCGTCCGGCGGCTGTCGCCTGGGATCGAAGAGGGACGCGAGACCGCGCCGGCGCTTGCGGCGCTGGCTCGGAACGGTCGGGGAAGTCGGGCTGCCTTCCTTGACCCAGCCGTAGTCGAGCGCGACCTCCTGACAGAGCGGACACACGTCGACGAACTCCTCGCCGTCGGGCGAGAACCGGATCGCGCGCTCGCCGGTCAGAAGCGTCCGCTCGCAGACCGCGCACACGCGCTTCACTGGGTGTCGGGCAACTTGTCTCACACGCCATGGACACTAGCCCACGCTCCACGCCGGGCAACTGTTGCTAAGGTCGATCACATGTGTGTTTTACATGTAGGAAGGCGATGAGGTCCCGGGGCGGCCGCGGAGCACGTTGCCGGCGAATGGTCCGGCCCGGCCACTGGGGCGTGCGCGCCCGAGTGGAGCGGTTCAGCGAACCGGCCCTGCTGCTGTTGCTGCGCGAGCGCGCCACCCACGGTTACGAGCTCCTCGAAGCGCTGCCGAGCCTGACCGGCGAGGCGCGTGTCGACATGGGCAACCTCTACCGGGTCCTCCGGGCGCTCGAGGAGGACGGCCTCGTCACCTCTCGCTGGGAGTCGGGTGAGCCCGGCCCCGCGAAGCGCACCTACGAGCTGACCGAGGAGGGGCGGCGCCTCCTCGACGAATGGGCCGGCGCCCTCCGCCGTTCGCGCAGCCGCATCGACGATTTCTTGGAGCGCTACGAAGGGAGGTGAACATGCACCACGGACGCAGACGACACCATCGAGGCTTCGGCCAGCGCTGGTACGACCGTGAGAACGTCCTCGAACGGCTCGAGTCGTATCAGCGAGACCTGGAACAGGAGCTCGCCGACGTCTCCGATCTGATCGAACGGCTCAAGCCGAGCGGATCGCAACAGACGCAGAGCGTGTAGTTGAAAGAGCGGCAGGCGACGGCCTCAGGCCGTCGCCTCTGCGTGTTGCAAGAGGGCGAGCACGTCGCGGGCCTGCTCGCCACCCGCTTCTGCGTGCTTGACGAGCGGAATCCCGTGTGGCCCGAGCGCGTCGCGCGCGTCTGGAGTCGAGGCGAGCATCGCCTGGACAATCTCGGTCTCGCCGAGCATCGCCGCTGCAAAGATGTCCATGCGCGCACCGTGGTCGAGCAGGAAGAGGGCGATCTCGCGGTGACCGACGTGTGAGGCTGCCCCGAGACCGGTCTCCCAGTCGCCTCCACCCCAGTCCCACGCGCAGTTCACGAGCGCCGGCGCTTGCTCGAGGAGGCGCTGCACCGTGTCGAGATCGCCGTGCGCCTTCAACACGAACTCGTTGACGAGCTCGGGCTCGAGCGCGGGCGGCTTCTCGCTCGCGGTCATCAGACCTTGGCCTCCTCCTGTTCCTTCTTCGCGCCTTCGATCACCTTTTGCGCGATGTGGGTCGGAACTTCTTCGTACCGCAGGAAGTGCATGTGGTAGTCGCCGCGCCCGCCGGTCATCGACGTCAGCGCCTGCGAGTACGTGAGGATCTCCGCCATCGGGACCTCGGCTTTGATCGTGGTCATCCCCCCGCTCGGCTCCATCCCCTGGAGGCGGCCGCGCCGGGAGTTGAGGTCGCCGTTGACCGCACCGACGGCCTCGTCCGGTGTCGTCACCTCGAGCTCCATGATCGGCTCGAGGAGAACGGGGTCTGCTTTCTCGTACGCCGACTTGAACGCCATCGAGCCGGCGATCTTGAACGCCATCTCCGAGGAGTCGACCGTGTGGTACGAGCCGTCGACCAGGACGACGCGCAGGCCCTGCACCGGTGCCCCGGCGAGCTCGCCGTGCACCATCGCCTCCTGGATGCCCTTGTCGACCGCGGGCCGGAAGCTCTGGGGAATCACGCCGCCGACGATCTTGTCGACGAACTCGTAGCCCTGGTGACCGTCCAGCGGCTCGAGGACGATCACGCAGTCGCCGAACTGACCGCGCCCCCCGGTCTGCTTCTTGTAACGGCCTTGCGCGCGCGCTTCCTTGCGGATCGTCTCCAGGTAGGGAACCCGGGGCTGGTGCAGCTCGACCTCGACGTTGAAGCGGCTCTTCAGGCGGTCGACGGCAACCTCGACGTGGATCTGAGAGAGCCCGGTCAACAGCTGCTCGCCCGTCTGCGGATCGCGACGCATCTGAATCGTCGGATCCTCCTCACCGAGCCGGCGCAATCCTGCTGCCATCTTTTCCTCGTCGCCCTTCGCCTTCGGCGTCACGGCGAAGCTCATTACGGGCTCCGGAAAGCCGATGTCGGGCAGCTCGACCTGCCGCTCGGCGTCCAGCAGCACGTCGCCGGTCTGCGTCTCCTTCAGCTTGGCGACAGCGCCGATGTCGCCCTCGCCGAACTCCGAGACCTGGACGTGATCCTTGCCCTGCAACTCCATCAGCTGTCCGAGCCGCTCCTTGGCATGCGAGCGGCCGTTCACGATCGTCGAGTCACCGTTCAGCGTGCCGTTCAGCACCCGAAAGACGTTGATGCGCCCCGCGAATGGATCGGCGATCGTCTTGAAGACGAAGGCAGCCGTCCCGCCGCCGTCGACACTGATGGGCGCACCCTTCTTCGCCGGCGACGGAACACCCTCGACGAGCAGGTCGAGCACCGCTGTCGTGCCGAGGTTCTTCGAAGCGACGCCGCAGGCAACCGGGAAGACGTCTCCGCGTGTCACCGCCTCCTTCAGCGCCTTCGCCACCTCTTCGGTCGACAGCTCCTGGCCTTCGAGGTAGCGCTCCATCAATGCTTCGTCCGTCTCGACGACCGAGTCGAGAAGCTTCTCGCGGTACTCCTGCACCTCGGCCTGCACTTCGTCCGGGATCGCGGTCGGCTTCGACTCGCGCTCACCGTTCGGATCCATGTACGCCTGCATGTGCAGGAGGTCGACGATCCCGGTCAGCTCGTGCTCGCTGCCGATCGGGAGATGAACGGCGACGCACTTGTCCGAGAGCTGCGTGCGCATCGCCTCGAGGGCACGGTAGAAGTCGGCACGCTCGCGGTCGAGCATGTTCACGAAGAGCACACGCGAAAGACCTCCTTCCTCGGCACGGTGCCAGTGCCGGGTCGTCTGCACCTCGACGCCCATGACGGCACTCAGGACGAACACCGCCCCTTCGACGACGCGCAAAGCGGCGATCGCATCGCCCTGGAAGCCGGCGTCGCCGGGCGTGTCGATCAGGTTGATCTTCCGGCCTTGCCACTCGACGTGTTCGACGGAGGCCGACAACGACATCTGGCGCCGCTGCTCGTCCTCGTCCCAGTCGCTGACGGTGGAGCCTGCCTCGACCGTCCCGAGCCGGTTGGTTGCACCGGCCTGGAACAGGAGTGCCTCGACGAGAGAGGTTTTCCCGGTTCCACGGTGTCCGACAACGGCGACGTTGCGGATCTTGCCCGGCTCGACTGGCATGCGCTAGCTCCTCCTGACGACGCGGCTAAGCATCGATCGTACTTCCCTCAGCAAGGCGAGGGGAACCCAGGCGTCTGGTCAGGTTTCGAGCGAAGCGCGAGTGGTGGAACCCGACAGACGGGCCTTCAGGCGCAGGATCGCCTTCGTGTGGAGCTGCGAGACGCGGGACTCCGTGACCCCGAGGACCTCGCCGATCTCGCGCAGGGTCAGCTCCTCGTAGTAGTAGAGGGTGACCACGAGCTTCTCCCGCTCAGGGAGGCGCGCGATTGCCTCGCCGATCGCCTCCTTCATCTCCGTCTGGGACAACGAGCCCTGCGGGTCGGGGGCGTCGATGTCCTCGATCGTGTCGATCATCGCCACCGAGTCTCCCCCGCCGGTATTCACGGTCCAGAGCTCGTCGAGCGCGGCGATCGAGGAGCGGGAGATGTCGGTGAGCGACTCGTTGAGCTCGTCGACTGAGAGGCCGAGCTTCTCGGCGATCTCCTCGTCGGTCGGAGCCCGATGGATCTTCCGCTCGAGCTCGGCGATCGCGCGCTCGATGTCGCGGGCGCGCGCACGCACCGACCGTGGCACCCAGTCCATCGCCCGGAGCTCGTCGATGATCGATCCTTTGATCCGCGCGATCGCGTAGGTCTCGAACTTGACGTCGCGCTCGGGGTCGTAGCGCTCGATCGCGCCGATCAGGCCGAGCAGCCCGTAGGAGACGAGGTCACCCTCGTCGACGTGCGCGGGCAGCCCGGACCCAAGGCGCCCGGCCACGTACTTGACGAGCGGCGCGTAGGTGAGGATCAGGCGGTCTCGAAGCGCTTTGTCGTCTTTGTTCGTGCTGAACTGCCGCCAAAGCGACTTGGTGTCTTCGGCCTCGGCCACCCGCAGAGGATACGCGGTGTTTCGGCTTACCTGAAAGCGCGGAGAGCGAGCGAGGCCAGCCAGATCGCAAGCGCTGCAGCGGCAAACGCGACGATCCACCGTCCCGCCTCTCCCCCAGCCCCGTGTCCGGCCGCATAGGCCACGCCGGCGAAGCCGAGCGCGAGCAGGGAAAAGAGCGCACCCATGGCCGGCCGCTGCCTCACGCGGACAAGGATCGCAAATCAGCCGGGCTACAATCCGGCGAGCCCAGGGGCGTAGCTCAGTTGGTAGAGCGGCGGTCTCCAAAACCGTAGGCCGGGGGTTCGAGTCCCTCCGCCCCTGCTCCTCCGCCGCGAGGTCGGCTCCCCTTCGGCGAGCCGACCTACCCCGTCTCGGGAAAAAATGGGCCACTCGGCCCATGGCGGTTGTTTTGGGCTTGCTGTTGAGTTAGCGGGTGAAGCTTCTGCGGCTCCTTCTACTCGCCTTGCTTGCGTTCGCCGTCTCCGCTGGGACGCCGAAGCCGGCCCAAACGACTCATCTGAAGCTCATCGTGGGCGTCACCGACGACACCGCCAAGTGGATGAACCGGCAGGACGGGATCGTCGGCGTCCACCGCGACCTCCGCCTCATGGCGGTCCGGGTGACGATTCCCTGGAAGCCCGGACAGGTGCGGCCGACGCGACTCCAGCAGGTCTACCTGAACCGGATTGCACGGATGGTGCAGCTGAGCGACCGCATCGTGCTCGCGGTGTACAACACCGCCCGCTACGCACCGACGACCGCTCGCCTCCGGAAGCAGTACTGCTCGTTCCTGGGTGGCGTCGTTCGGAGCATTCCGCTCATCCACGACGTCGAGATCTGGAACGAGGCCAACTCTCCCGCCTACTGGCCCGAGGCCGACGGCGCGGCGGCGTACGCCGCACTGCTTGCGCGCTGCTACGACGTCTTGCACAAGCGCCCAGGCCCGATCAACGTCATCACCTCGACGGCTTCCCGCCACGATCCGGGGAGCTTCGTGTTCGCATTGGGAGACGCCTTTCGCACGAGCGGTCGGACGCGCCAGCTCTTCGACACGTTCGGCCACAACCCGTACCCAGCGGACTCCGCAGAGCCACCCTGGGTCCTGCACGAGGGCTCGGACCTGATCGCGGAAGGCGATTACGAGACTCTGATGAACGTCCTGAGCACAGCCTTCGAGGACACGCCCCAGCCCCTGCCGGGCGTCCGCGGCGTGACGATCTGGTACGTCGAGGACGGTTTCCATACCGTGGCGCCTCCCGACAAGGTTCGCTACTACCGCGGCCGCGAGAACGACCTGCACGCGATTCCAGCATTGGCGCGGCGCAGGGACAAGAACGTCGTCGACCAGGCAACGCAGTTGCGCGACGCGATCCTGCTCGCGTATTGCCAGCCGGCCGTTTCCGGATTCCTCAACTTCGGCCTGCTCGACGAGGACCGCCTCGGCGGCTGGCAAGCGGGCCTCCTCTGGCGCGACGGGACTCGCAAGCCGTCGTATGACACATTCAAAGCGGTAATCGCCGAGGTCCGCAGGCGTGACACCGACTGCTCGAAGATCCGGGGCGCGCCGAGCTCCTGACCGCGCCGCAAGACCTGGCCTTCCACAGCATCTACTCCACGGCAAGACGGGGAGGTCGGTCAGAGGGGCTTCCCCGTCTCGCCCTCGCGGTAGGCTGCGCCGCCGTGCGTGTCACATTCCTCGTACCCGCCTACAACGAGGCGGCGACGATCATCGAGATCCTCGATCGTGTCGACGGTCTCGACCTGGAGAAGCAGCTCGTCGTCGTCGACGACGGCTCGACGGATGGGACGGGTGACCTCGTCGAGTCCTGGCGGGGGGATCGTGACGACGTCGTCCTCATCCGCCAGGAAAACCAGGGCAAGGGAGCTGCAGTGCGTGCTGCCATCCCTCACGCCGACGGCGACATTGCGGTCATCCAGGACGCCGACCTGGAGTACGACCCGTCCGACGTCCCCGCACTGATCCAGCCGATCGAGCGCGGCAGTGCGGACGTGGTCTACGGCTCGCGCCTTTCAGGCGGCAAGCCACAGCGTGCGTACTTCTTCTGGCACCTCGTCGGAAACAAGTTCCTCTCGCTGCTGACGAACATCCTCTTCAACACGACGCTCTCCGACATGGAGACCGGCTACAAGGCGTTTCGCATCGAGGTCTTGCGGTCGCTCGACCTCCGGCAGGACGACTTCGGCATCGAGCCCGAGATCACCGCGAAGATCTGCAAGCGGAAGCTGCGCGTCTACGAGCTCCCGATCGCCTACTACGGCCGAACCTACGCAGAAGGGAAGAAGATCACATGGAGGGACGGGTTCAAGGCGATCCGCGTCCTACTCAGCGTCCGCCTGTTCGGCTGACGGTCGTCGTCGCTGCGGTCTTCCTCGCAGCACTCGCCGTGTCGGCACTCTTCTCGGCGTACCACGTGCGCGGTCACGTGCGCGACTCGGTCGCCCGCGACTCCAAGCTGACGGCGGCGGCGCGATTGCACGCCGCGGGCGACCGGCTCGGATTCGACCCCGCGCCGTTCGACGCGTTCCGCGCACGGTTGCTGCGTAAGGAGCGATACGCCGTCGACGTGCCGCCCGGCGCGAAGGGACCGTTCATTACGCGTGGAGCTGTCGTGCGCGCCTACGCCGCCTTCTACTTTCTGCCTGCGATCCAGGTCACTCGGGCGGATCGGGTGTTCCACTACCGATTCCGATGAGAGCCGAGGCGCTCATCGGCGCCAACCTCTTGATCCTGCTGGCCGGACTGGGCGTGTTGCCCCTCCTCCGCGTCGCACACTCGTGGCGCGAGCTCGCCTACCGCTCGGGGCTCGCCTATCTCTGCGGCATCCTGCTCGCCGGCATCCTTTCGGCGCACCTCGCGCTAGTGCACGTCGGCTTCGGCTGGGCCGGCCTCGCGGCGCTGGCCGTCGTCTCACTCGCGGCGTGCTTCTGGCTCCTGCGCGGAAGCGAGCAGCCGGGCTGGCCCCGGCCGGGCTGGATTCACGTCGCGGGGGTCATCGCGGTCGCTGCCGTCATCGCCGACTACGTGCGCGCTTTCCGGGTCGCCCCGCTGAACCGCTACGACGCCTGGGCGATCTGGGCGCTCAAAGGCCATGCCCTGTATGCCTTCGGCTGGGCCGATCCCACCGTCTTCGCAGGCGCGGCCTATCGCTTCGCGAACCTCGACTACCCGTTGCTGCTGCCGTCGCTCGAAGCGATCGCCTTTCGCTCGATGGGGGCGTTCGACACGCGCCTGATCCACGTGCAATTCCTCTTCTTTCTCGTAGCAGCGCTTGCCGCACTCTTCGCATTGCTGCGTGACCGGGCCCCAGCTGTAGTGCTCTGGCTTTCTCTCTTCTCGATCGCGGTCGCGCCTGCGGTGTTCGACCAGCTCCTCACCGCCTACGCGGATCTCCCGCTCGCGCTCGTCTTCTGTGTCGGAGTTGCAGCCTCAGGGCGCTGGCTGCTGGCGAACGAGCGCTGGGCGCTCGCGGTTGCGACGTTCTGTTTCGCCGGCGCATTGCTGATGAAGAACGAAGGCTCCCTTTTCGTTCTCGCGGTGTTCGTCGGGCTGCTGGTCGTCGCTCACCGGCGCTGGCGCGCCCTCGCGGTCGCGGCTGCCGTCGACCTCGTGCTCCTGCTTCCCTGGCGGATCTACGTTCACGTCCACCAGCTCCGCGACATCAACTACAGCTTCGGCGACAGCTTCGACTACGGCCATCTGCACGGACGCTTGGGCGTTGGCCGGATCGCGTTCCGCACACTTGGCGGCCAGATGCTCGATC
>Ga0307298_10000030_pt1 | contig 30868 bp, 34 predicted proteins | sample ER_DNA_158_FD_194470 | JGI IMG/M metagenome (GOLD analysis project Ga0307298, IMG submission 194470) | Bulk soil microbial communities from the East River watershed near Crested Butte, Colorado, United States - ER_DNA_158 | ecosystem: Environmental > Terrestrial > Soil > Floodplain | place... | reverse complement strand
GCCGGCGGACCGACGCCGTGCCGATCCGCAACCCGGCTCGAAGCTCTGGCACGCCGCACAGTGCGTCGCGAGGATCCTCGCGTTCGAGGTACGCACCGACGGCCAGCCCGTCTGTGTCTGTCGAAGTCATGTCCTTTGCGGAGTGCACCGCGACGTCGATGCGTCCGTCGAGGAGTGCCTCTTCGAGCTCCTTGACGAAGACGCCGCGCGCACCGATCTCGCCGAACGGGCTCCGGCGATCGCGATCGCCCACGGTCGTGATCGGCACGAGCGCGATTTCGATGCCGGGCCCACGCAGTCGCGCTGCCGCGAGCTCGGCCTGCGTGAGCGCGAGCCTACTGCCGCGGGAACCGACGCGGATCAGCACGGCACCAGGTGGGCTTCACCCGCGGCTGACCGCACAGCCGGCGTCTGCGGACGCGCACGAAGGCGGTCGGCGCCTGCACGGGGAGCGGGCGGCCGATCAGGTTCGCCGACTTCAGCGCTCGTCCTCGAGACCGAAAAGGTGACGCACCGCATCAGCATAAATCACGCCGTCGGCTGCTGCGGCTGCCTGTTTCATGCGAATTGTCGGCAGATGCAGGAGTTTGTTCAGGACTGCCGCGGTAACCGACTCGGCGGCGCGGCGCTCGGCGTCGTTCAGCTTCGCGCGGCGAAGCTCTGCGTCGCGAATCTGTTCGGCGCGTGCGCGCAGCGAAGTGATCGCCGGGACGACTTCGAGAGACGCCTGCCACGCGCGGAATCGGTCCGCCTCCTCGGCGACGATCGTCTCGGCGCGCTCGGCCTCGCGGCGCCGGCCGGCCAGGGTCTCCGCGACCACCGCTTCGAGGTCGTCGATGTCGTAGAGGTAGCAACCGTCGAGCTCGTGGATCCCCGGTTCGAGGTCGCGCGGGACGGCCAGATCGATCAGGAAGAGCGGGCGGCCCTTCCGTGCGGGCAGCGTGCGCTCCACCTGTTCGCGCGTGAGGACCCAGCCCGGCGCGCTCGTCGACGAGAGCACGACATCGGCACGTGCAAGCTCGTCCTCGATGCGCGCGAGCGGCAGGGCCTCGCCGCCGAAGCGTTCCGTGAGCTCCTCTGCCCGCTCGCCGCTGCGGTTGGCGACGAAGGCGATCGAGGCGCCGCGCGACACGAGATTCCGAATCGCAAGCTCACCTGTCTTGCCGGCGCCGATGACGAGGATGCTGCGGTCGCGTAGATCCCCGAACACCTGCTCTGCCAGGGCAGCCGCGGCCGACGAAACGGACGCAGGGCTCTCACCGATGGCGGTTTGCGTGCGCGCCTTCCGTCCTGCCTGCAGCGCCTGCCGGAAGAGACGGTCGAGCAGCGGTCCCGTCGCACCACCGTCGTGCGCCGCGCGCACCTGGCCGAGGATCTCCCCTTCGCCCGGGATCATCGAGTCGAGCCCGGCGGCGACGCGGAAGAGGTGGAGCGCGGCAGCGTCGCCGCGGAGCCGGTAGAGCGCAGGTCCGAGCTCCGACTCGAGCGCGAGCAGCGCGGCCTCCGCCTTCTCCTCGGCTGCGTCGGCGGACTCGTCCGCGAGGTAGAGCTCGGTGCGGTTGCATGTCGACAGACAGACCGCTTCGCCATTGTCGCCGGCAAGCGTGCGGGCCAGGTCCCCGGCGTGTTTCGGGTCGAGCGCCGCGCGCTCGCGCAGCTCGACGGGAGCCTTGTGATGCGAGATGCCGACGAGGACGATGCTCATGTCGCGAAGTGGGTGACCGGGAGTGCCAGGCGTACCACGGCAACGAGCACGAAGCCGGCGAGGATGAGATACGCCGCCCGGCGGCCGCGCCAGCCCGCGAAGTGCCGCAAGGCGAGGTAGGCGCCGTAGACCGTCCACGTGACGATGGTGACGGCCATCAGCGCGTCGAGCCCGCCGCCGTGCTCGCGGAGGCGTACGACGCCGACGGCGATCCCGAGGGTGAGCGCAGGCAGGGCGAAGGCGATCGTGCGCGCCGCGACGTCGTCCAACCGGGCCAGCGCGGGTGCGTGCAACCGGAGGATCGAGCTCTCCCGCCGCTTGAGGCGCCGTTCCTGCCACAGGTAGAGCGCAGAGAGCGCGGCCGCGAGCGTGAAACCCGCGAAGGCCGCGAGGACGAGCCCGACGTGCAGGACGAGGAAGACGTTCGAGTAGTGACTCCGGTCGCCGATCCCCGTTCCGCCGCCGATCCTGGCGAGCACGAACAGCACGACGGCGAGCGGCAGCACTGCGAGACCGAGCAGCCGGTAGCGCGGCTGGCAGCCCCAGATCAGATATGCGCCAACGACGAGCCAGACGAAGAGGTTCAGCGAGCCGGCCCAGGTCGACCAGGGGAAGCCGTCGGCGCGGGCGGCCTGTACCGCGAGGAGCGCGGTCTGGACGAGCCAGCCGACGCGAACGCCCCAGGTGGCGAGCCGACCACCTGTGCCGGGATGCCGCGCGTCGTTCAGGTAGGCGACCGCCGCCTCGCTGTAGGCGAGCAATGCCGGCCAGAAGAGCAGCTCAGCCAACGGACACCGCCTCGCGCTCTTCCTGCTGGCGGTCCCGCGCCAGCTCGGCGAGCTCGGCGAGCTCGCGCTCGAGCCGTTGTAGTTTCAGCGCGATGATCACGACGTAGGCGAGGACGACCGCGAAGATGACGAGGTACGCGGCCGCAACGTATTTCTCCTCAGAGCTCACCGCAGCGCCTCGCGGAGCTCACGCAGGCGAACGTCGATGCGCTTTCCCGCGAGCTCGACGTGGTAAAGCAACGCGGCCAGAGTGAGCAGCGCCGCCCACGAGACGCAGAACGTGAAGAACTGTGAGCCGGCCATGTTCGGCCCGCCGCGGTCGAATGCGACCGGGTGGATGAAACGTTCCGACAGACGGATGGCGAGGATGCTGACGGGGACGAGCGCAACACCGAAGAGCGCGTACACCGCGCTGAGATTCGCGCGGCGCGGACCGGGCGGGACCGAGAAGCGGAGCATGAAGTACGCCGAGTAGAAGAGGAACAGGACGAGGAAGAGCACGAGTTGGTCCTCGTGCCATTCCCACCAGTGACCCCAGCGGTAACGCGCCCAGATCGAGCCGGTGACGAGCGTCAGCGCACCGAAGATCACGCCCTGGTGGATCGCGACGTAGCTCTCGAGGTCGGCGTCGTCGTCCCGCTTCCACAGAACCCGAAGCGCCTTCCAACCGCCCCAGGCAAAGCAGGCGTATGCCGTCAGTGCGATGCCGACGTGGAAGTAGAAGATCTTCTGGTTCAGGCCGTCGGCGTCCACCGGGGCGTAGAAGAAGACGAGCGCGATCGACGAGACGACCAGCGCAAAGGCGAGCAGCGCGAGTGCCGGGAGGCGGTTATTCCGTAACGACGTACTCAAAGGAAGCCCAGCAAATGATCGCAAAGAGCGCGTCGTAGAGGGCGAGGAACCCCACGTAGCGCGCCGGGTCGTCGGTGACGCTCGCCCCCACGCCGCCGACGACGATCGGGATCGCGAGAGGCAGGAAGAGGAGCGGCAGGAGAAGCTCCCGTGCGCGGCTGGCCGCCGCCATGGCCGCGAGGAGCGTCCCGACCGCGGCGATGCCGACGTCCGCGAGGACGATCCCGGCCACCATCGGACCGTCGACGCCACCGAAGAAGAGGCCGAACGCGGGGAGAGCGACGAGCTCGGCAAGGCCGAGGAAGGCGAGCACCGAAAGGGCCTTGCCGAACCAGATCGCACTGCGATCGCTCGGTGCGAGCACGAGCCCGTCGATGACCCCCTGCTCCCGCTCGGCGGCGAACGCGCGTGAGAGGCCGAGAAGCGCGGTGAAGACGATCGCGACCCAGAGCAATCCCTTGGCAGCGAGCTCCGATGAATCTCCGGGCAGGACGAAGTGAAACACGACGAGCGTCGAGAGGACGAACAGAAGCATCGCCGGCAGCGTGTCGCGCGCACGCAGCTCGAGCAGGAGGTCCTTGCGAGCGAGCGCTCCGACGTCGGCGAAGTAGTTCATGCGAGTGCGAGCTTCGAGGAGGCGAGACGGTCGATGCGCGCGGGATCGTGTGTCGCGACGACGAAGGCGGCGCTGCTGCGCGCTTCCTCCAGCTCGCGGTCGAGCAGGGCGGCACCCTCTTCGTCCAGGCCGCTGTACGGTTCGTCGAGCACGAGTAGGTCGGGATCGTGCAGCAGCGCGCGGCAGAGAGCGAGGCGCTGCAGCATCCCGCGCGAGTAGGAGTCCGCGCGCTCGTTCCGTGCGTCCCAGAGCCCGAAGCGCTCGAGCAGCATCCCTGTGCGCTCGCGCCGCTCGACGACGCGGTAGAGCCGGCCGTAGAGGTCGAGATTCTCGAGTGCGGTGAGCTCACGGTAGACGAGTGGCTCGTGCCCGATGTACCCGATGCGGCCACGTTCGAAGGGAACGTGCAACTCGCCGGCCGTCGGCACGGCGAGCCCCGCGCAGAGCCGAAGCAGAGTGGTCTTGCCCGAACCGTTCGGCCCGGTGACGAGCAAGAACCCGTCAGGTGCCACCTCGAAGCCCACGCCGCGCAGAACGCGCTTGTCGCCGTACCGCTTCTCAAGCCCCCGAGCCCGAATCACGAAGCCACTGTAGTCGCGCCGGGGTCACGGCCCCTGGAACTGATGGCCATGCCCGACAGTGCCCCGTCGGGGACTGTCCCCGACATGTCCGGCGCAGACGTGGCTCGGACTGGCTCCTCCGGGCATGGAGTTCGTGCCGAGAGTGTGACTTCTTCTCCACAGAGGGTCGTCCCGGACAGGGAGACGGGCGGACATGCGCCTAGGTTGCGCGGAATGCCACGCGTTCCTCGCTCGGTCCTGCCCGACGGGCTCTTTCACGTCGCCACGCGCGGCGTGGCGAAGATGGCGATCTACCTCGACGACAACGACCGCCGGAACTTCCTGGGGCTGCTTGCCCTCGCCGTGCAGGCATTCGAGTGGGAATGTCTCGCCTTCTGCCTGATGACGACGCACTACCACCTGGTGCTCGAGACGACCCGGCAGAACCTCTCCGACGGCATGCAGATGCTGAACGGCGACTACGCGCAAGGGTTCAACGGGAAGTACGAGCGCTGGGGGCACGTGTTCGGCGACCGCTACTGGTCGCGGCCGCTCGCCGACGGAGAAGAGCTCGAGCGGATCTGCGAGTACGTGATGGCGAACCCGGTCCGCGCAGGTCTCTGCAGCGACGGCTCGGATTGGCCCTGGAGCGCGTGCCGAGTCGAGCTCGGCTAGGCCGCCGTCTCCGCGAGCACGAACGCGAAGAACACAACGCTGATCAAACCGTTGACCGTGAAGAACGCTGCGTTCAGACGACGCAGGTCGCCGGGGCGCACGAGCGAGTGCTCGTACGCGAGCAACGCTGCGACCGCGGCCACACCGAGCCAGTACCACCAGCCGAGGTGCAGGCCGAGCCCGACCGCGCCGAGCAGGACGACCGTCAACGCATGCAGCATCCGGGCGCCCCAGAAGGTGCCGTGGACGCCGAAGCGCACAGCAACCGAGTGCAGCCCCTGACCAACGTCGAACTCACGGTCGAACAACGAGTAGAAGAGATCGAACCCGGCGATCCACACCGCAACGGCGGCGCCGAGTGCCCAGGCCTCCCACGGCAGCCGGCCGGTGATCGCAACCCACGCACCCACCGGTGCGAGCCCGTCCACCGCGCCGAGCCAGATGTGACTCAGCCACGTGAACCGCTTCAGGTACGGGTAGACCACGAACCCGACGACCGGGATCGGCCACAGCCAACGGACGATCGGGTCGAGCTGGAAACACGACACGAGGTAGAGAGCGAACGCGAGCACGCAAAAGACCATCACCTGGACACGAGAGAGCTTTCCCGACGGCAGCTCACGATCGGCGGTCCGCGGATTCCGCGCATCGATCCGCGCATCGATCAGGCGGTTCAGGCTCATTGCCAACGAGCGGGCACCGACCATTGCGAGCGTGATCCACACGAGGTCGTGCGCGGAAGGCACACGGTTCATGCAAAGCAGTGCGCCGATGTACGCGAACGGCAGCGCGAACACCGTGTGCTCGATCTTGACGAGCGACGCGAAGCGTCTGGGGAGCGCGACGGTGGCGCTCATGTCTGCCGGTGCTCGGACCGCCCGCCGGCGATCAGCTCGATCGCGTGCGGCAGCGCAGGCTTGATCAGCGCGAACCCATCGCGGCACCCGCCGGGCGATCCCGGCAGGTTCACGATCAACGCCTGCCCTCGAATTCCGGCCGTGCCGCGACCGAGCAGGCCGTGGGGTGTCTTCCGGATTGCGTCCGCGCGCAGTGCCTCGGCTATCCCGGGGACCACCCGGTCCAGAACAGACTGGGTCGCCTCGGGCGTGAAGTCGCGCGGCGACACTCCCGTCCCGCCCGTCGTGAGGATGACGTGCGACGTGAGCGCCAGCTCTCGCAGAACCGCAGCGATCTGAAAACGGACATCCGGAACGAGCCGGTGCTCCACGTCGTAGTGTTCCGCCTCGAGCAGCTCGACGAGGAGCGCACCACTCTCGTCCTCCCGTTCGCCCGCCGAAACCCCGTCGGACACCGTGACGACAGCGGCCTTCACAGAGGCTCCTTCGTCTTCTCGACGAGAACAACGTCCGTCACCGACATGCCGGAGTCGATCGCCTTCGCCATGTCGTAAACCGTCAGAGCGGCGACGGACACGGCAGTCAGCGCCTCCATCTCGACGCCGGTCTGCGCTGTCGTCTCGGCGACACCGGTGATCTCGACACTCGCGTCGCCAACCTCGAGCGACACCTCGACGAGAGAGAGCGGCAACGGGTGACAGAGCGGGATCAGCTCGCTCGTGCGCTTCGCGGCCATGATCCCGGCCACCTGCGCTGTCGCGAGCGCGTCACCCTTCGGCAGCTCGCGCAGGCGCCGTGCGGTCTCCGGGGCCATCCGGACGGTCGCGCGGGCCACTGCCCGACGACGTGACATGGGCTTGTCACCGACGTTCACCATGCGAACATCCCCCGTTTCGCCGACGTGGCTCAGCTCACCCATCCGGCCGCCGATCCTAACGGCGCGCCGGCGCGGCAACTCGATCCAGAGCCGCCAGGAGTGTGTCCGTCCACCGGTTCAGATCGTGCGTGCGCACGTGCTCACGAATCGCCTCGAGCCGGGCCCGCCGCTCATTCGGGTCCAGCTCGAGCGCCCGGCCGATCGCCGCGGCCTGGCCCTCGACGTCGAACGGGTTGACGGTGACAGCCCACTCGCCGATCTCAGCGTGCGCGCCTGCGTTTTCAGATAAGACAACAACGCCGTCACGCTGATTCACGAGCGGCGCTTCCTTGGCGACGAGGTTCATGCCGTCGAAGATCGCGTTCACGAGCAGCACGTCGAACTGCTTGTACGCCGCGACGGACTGCGGGAAGTCGTCCGCGATCTGCAGGTCGATCGGCCGCCAGCCGCTCTGCTGAAAGCGATCGTTGACGCGGCGCGCCTCTCGCTGGATCGCACCGAGATACTCGGCGTACTCCGGAATGTCCTGCCGCGACGGGTCGAGCAGCGCGAGCATGGTCACGTGGCGATGCGCTTCCGGATGCGCGTCGAGATACAGCTCGAACGCCCGGAAGCCCCGCACGATGTTCTTCGAGGGATCCGTGCGGTCGACTCGCACGACCAGCTTCTCCAAGCGACTCGCGACGAGCTCGCGTTCCGCGCTCAGCACCGCGTCGCTCTGCGCCAGCTCCTCGAACTCGGCGGGATCCACCGAGATCGGCGCAGTGACCGTCTTCGCAGTGACGTCTTCACCGAGCAACTCGCGCACGCTGTAGATGAAGTTCCGGCGCCAGCGGTCGGTGTGGAGACCGACGACGTCGTTCGCGATCAACCCTTCGTGGATCGCGCTCCTGATGTCCTTGGGCAGAATGCGCCAGTAGTCGGGCGGCGGCCAGGGAACGTGTACGAAGTGCATGAGTGCGGCGTCCGGCCAGCGCTCCCGCACCAACCGGGGCGCGAGATACAGGTGGTAGTCGTGGAAGAAGACGGCGGCGTCGGGAGTGCGGGACAGCTCTGCGTCGACCGCCGCCGCGAAGTTCTCGTTGACCGCGGCGTAGCCGTCCTGCCAGGCGCGGTGAAACGCAGCGTCGAGCCTGGGTTTGTACGGCAGGTCCCAGAGAGAGTGGTGCACGAACCACAGCATCGGGTTGGCGACGACGTTGTAGTACCAGTCGTAGGCCTGAGGGTCGTGCGCCACGAGCCGCACGCGGTACGGCGAGCCGTCGCGCGCAGTCTCCTCGAGCGTCTCTCCGGCGGCGACGCGATCCTCGTCGGTGATCGCGCTCGCGATCCAGGTGACGTCGTGGTACTGCACGAGGCCGCGGAGCGCGGTGACGAGCCCGCCTCCCCCGCGCTTCGCGGTGCGCGTTCCGTCGGGACCGCGTCCGTACGACACCGGCCCTCTGTTCGAGACGACGATCAGCTTGCGCCGCACGCGACGCTCAAGCTGCCGCGACGACTGAAACTTCGGCGCCGGACGTGTCGTTGCCGAGTAACCGGTTCATCAGGACGAGCCAATCGCGAAGCAAGCGGGGTGTCAGGAAGTGTCGCCGCACGTACTCCTTGCCGCGCAATGCGCGCTGGCGGGCTTCCTGCGGATCGCGCAGGATGTCGATGCACGCCTGCGCGCACTCGGTCGCCGAGTCCACCAGCCAGCCGGTTTCGCCGTCCTGAATCTGCGCGACGATTCCACCCACACGGCCGGCAACGGTCGGGCGCGTCTTCCAGAGGCTCTCCGTGACGGTCAGCCCGAAGCCCTCCTTGATCGACTTCTGGATGACGGCGGCCGAGTGCACCTGGAAGGCGTTGACCTCCACCGAGCCGACGTTGTTGAGGTTGGAGAGGATGTAGATGTCCGGGTCGCCGCCGGCGTACGCGACGGTCTGGTTGTAGAAGTCCCAGCCTTCCGGGTCGTCGTGCGCCATCGAGCCGACGAGCGCCAACTGCACGTCGGGGAACTCCTCTTTCACCAGCCGGTACGCGTCGATGACGCCGAGCGGGTCCTTCCAGGGATCGAAGCGGGAGACCTGCGTCAGCAACGGCCGTTCGACATCGATGCCGAACTGGTCGACGATGTACGCCGCATCCTCGGCCGAGAGCGCCATGTTCTTCGGTGCAAGCGGGTCGATCGCGGGCGGCCAGATGTAACAGGGAGGAAGACCCTCGGCTTTCGGCACGTACTCACGCATGTGGAAGATCGCCGCGTCGTACCGCTTGATCGACGGGAGGATGAAGTCGAACACTTCGCGGTTCGGCGTCGAGAAGTCGATGTGCCCGCGCCAGATCCAGTTTGCACGTGAATCCGGGAAGTAGTCGATCATCCCGACGGGCTGGGGATCGTGAACGATGACGAAGTCGTAGTCGTCCTCGAACTCGGCCGCGTTCAACTCCTGATAGCTGCGGAAGATGTCGCGCTGCTCTTCGGTCAGTCCTTGCGGGTTCCCCTGGATGGCGTTGTGGATCGTCTTCGTGACGTTCCAGAACTCGTCGCCGCCCTTGATGATCCGCCACTCCGCATCAAGGCCTGCGCTGCACATGAGCGGAACGAGCGTGTAATTGATCTCCGCCACACCGCCGCCGAACGCCGTGGCCGAAAGGTGGACGACGCGCTTGCCCTGGAGCGGTTCCGCAAGCCGGCGGATCTCGTCCATCAGACCACGAGTCGCAATCGTGGCGTAGTCGGCAAGCGACTTATGTCCGGCGTTGACGAGTTGGAGCATGGTCTGGGCGCTGTTCGAACGGTCGAACGGTCGCGAGAATACAGCCCGGGCGGGCTAGCTCAAGCCTTTCTCGAAGCGGAGTCGTGATCCTTTGCCCCCCGGCCGCGCGCCGATCTCGACGCGGTCGGCGATCGCCCGGATGATCGCGATGCCGAGCCCGCCCTCGGACAGCTCGTCCGGCGACCCTTCGGCCGCTTCCGGATCGAAGCCTTCGCCCTCGTCGATCACCTCGATCACGAGCCGGTCGGGAAGCAACAGGTAGGAGATCTCGACGACGCCGGCGTTCGCCTCTGCGTACGCGTGCCGGACCGAATTCGACGTGGCTTCGGTGAGCGCGAGCTTCAGGTCCGCAAGGAGCTCGTCCGAGAGCTGCCGGAGCCGGCCGATGCCCGTCAGGGCGAGCCGGCAGAGGGTGATGTACTCAGCCCGCGCCGGGATCGTGAGTCGAACGGTCACACCGTCACCGGTGGTCGTGGCTGTCATCGCGTCAGTTTTACCCACAAAAACCTCATTCAAACTACCCAAGCCTACAGGCAGTCCGCTAGGAAGACCCCGCAGGCCGCTTATGCCCCGCTCCCGGCAGCCCTAACCCGGCGGAAGCAAACGCTCGGCGAGTGTCACGGCCACCTTCTTGCGCTGGCCGTGACGGATGATCGTGAAGACGGCGACGTCCTTCGGTCTGAGCGAATAGGACACGAAGCGCACCACGTCGTCCGCACCCCTGACCGGCGTTCCGTCGATCGCCACGATCACGTCTCCGCCGGTCGTCACCGTGCGGTCGAGGACGTCGACCTCCCGGGAGCCTCCCTCGAGACCGGCCTTCGCCCCGGGACTTCCCGCGCTCACGTCCACGATCAGGGCGCCGTGCTGCGTCTTGTAGCCCAGGACCCTGGCGAGCGAAGGGGTCATGTTCTCGGTGCTGATCCCGACGTAGGCGTAGGTCACGCGGCCCTTGGCGATCAGCTGCGCGACCGAGTTCTTCGCGGCGTCGATCGGGATCGCGAACCCGATTCCGCTGTCGTTCCCATTGCCGCTGGTGCTGCGAATCTGGGCGTTGATCCCGATCACCCGGCCGCGCGCGTCGAGCAGGGGCCCACCCGAGCTGCCGTGAGTGATCGGAGTGTCCGTCTGGATCGCGTCGATCACCTTGTACTTCTGCACCGTGATTGCACCGATCGAGCGGTGAATCGCCGAGACGACCCCAACCGTGAGGGTGTTCTCGTTGCCGAGCGGGCTCCCGATCGCAGCCACCGGCTCACCGACGCTGGCGAGCGCCGATTCGCCGAGCGGAACGGGCGAGAGCCGGTGGGCGCCCGGGTCAACGCGAACGAGACCCACGTCGTCATAGAGATCCCAGCCGACCGAGTGGGCCTCGACCCGATCTCCGTCCGCGAACTCGACGTAGAGATGCTGAGCGGCCCGGACCTTCGACGATTCGCCTGCATTCGTGATCACGTGCGAATTGGTGAGGATGTAGCCCTTGGGCGAGATCACGAATCCGGAGCCCTGCGCCCGCTCGGTCGCCTCGGACTTCGGGTCGCCGAAGTAGGCAAAGATCGTCACGACGCCCGGAGAGCGGGCGGCGAAAATCCGTTGCGGGTCGAAGCTCGAACCCTGCAGCGGCGGCACCTTTGACGTCGCCGACGCGGGCAGCGAGGCCGCCTGCGAAGGCTGCGCCTTCACGACCACGGTCTTCGTGCTCTCGTCGAGCCAGCCCGTGCCCTTTCCGATGCCCAAAGCAGCGCCGCCGCCGAGAGCGGCGGCGACAACGGTCACGACGGCTAGAGCCGGGAGCCGCATCGGGCTCACTGTAGCGACGGTTCTTCGAGGCGCTCGTTTTCCCGTGAAAACGGTTCGTCCTCCGGGGCAGCCGGAAGAACGAGCGCAAATCTCGTCCGGCCCTCCGCCACGTCCAGCTCGATCGAGCCATTCATGAGCTCGCCGAGCTCCCGGGCAATTGCGAGCCCGAGACCGCTCCCCGAGGCCTTCGAGCCCTCGACGCGGTAGAAGCGGTCGAAGACCTGTCCCGTGTGCTCGCTCGGAATGCCGGGCCCATCGTCCTCGATCGCCAGCAGCGCCTCGCCGTCGCGCTGATCGACCTCGATCCTCACCGGGGTTCCGCCCGGTGTGTGCACGAGCGCGTTGTCGAGGAGGATCCTGCCGATCTGGAGGGCACGCTCCTCGTCGCCGAACGCCTGCACCTCACCGCTGCTTTCGATTGACAGGGGGTGATTCGTTGAGCGGGCGACGGCGCGGAATTCCTCCGCCAGCGTGTCGGCGAGATCGACGAGGTCAATCCGCTCGCGCAGGACCGTCAACCGGCCGGCGTCGAGACGGGAGAGATCGAGCAGCTCCGTGGCGAGCTTGGCCAAGCGGTCGACCTGTTCGCGCATGGTGGTCATGAACTCGGACTGGGTCTTTGGATCCAGCTCCTCGTCGGCCATCAGCTCGAGAAAGCCGCCGAGGGAGAAGAGCGGTGTGCGCAGCTCGTGCGACGCGTTGGCGATGAACTCCCGCCTCGCGTGCTCGAGCTGGGCCAGGCGCTGCCGCATCCGCTCGAAGGCGGCAGCCAGCTCGGCAAGCTCGTCCCGTCCCGAATCGACGACGGGCTCGCTGAAGTCACCGCTCGCGATTCGATCGGCTGCCCGCTCCAGTCGCCGGATCCTGCGGGCGAAGATCGAAGCCGCGAGATAGCCGACGAGGAGCGACGCCGCGAGGGCGATGAGGCCGGCGACGACCAGGCGGCGTCGTACGAGGTTGATGCTCCGGAGCGAGTCGTGGAGCGAGGATTGAAGCAGCACGACCGGCCCGCCGAAGACCGGGTAGGCCACCTCCGCATAGCGGATCCCATGCAGGGTGGTCGTCCCTCTGACCGCTCGAGCCTCGACGAAGGCTCGCTGTGCGAGCGCGTCGTTTTCGATGTCGGCAGAGGTGACCGGATTCGAGTCGGCATAGACGCGCAAGCGCGGCGGGTTGAAGGTGAGCACCTCGAAGTAGACAACGCGGGCGTCCGCACTGCCCGCGGCGGACTGGATCGTCTCGTCGATGTTGTAGCCCGCGCTGTTCAGGAGCTGCGATCCGATCTTCGGGGCCGCCTCCGAGAGCTGCGAGAGCTTGGCGTCGATGAGGTTCCGCTCGAGCGACGGGACGACGATCAGGTCGACGAGGATGAGGGCGGCCGCGACCACCACGGCGAGGGCCAGGCCGAGACGAGCGCCGACGCTCCGAAGCGGATTCACCGGTCGCGGAAGCGGTACCCGACACCGCGCACCGTGAGGATGTACTCCGGGTCGGCGGGGTCGCGCTCGAGCTTCTCGCGCAAATGGCGAACGTGCACGTCAATCGTCCGCGGCTCGCGATAGTCGGCGCCGCCCCAGAGCGCTTCGAGCAGCATCCGCCTGCTGTACACCCGGCCCGGATTCGCGGCCAGTATGCGCAGCAGCTCGAACTCGACGTAGGTGAGCTGCGTCCGCTCCGCTCGCACCTCGACGGTCCGCCGCGCAAGGTCGATCGTCAGGTCCTGCGCCGAGATCACGTCGCCGTCCTCTTCAGGACGCCTCGGCGCCGCGGCGCGGCGGAGGAGCGCACGGACCCGGCTTCTGAATTCCCGGATCGAAAAGGGTTTCGTGATGTAGTCGTCGGCGCCGAGCTCGAGCCCAAGGACCTTGTCGAGCTCGTCGTCGCGGGCGGTGAGCATGATGATCGGCACCTCGCTCTCCGCGCGCAGGCGCTTGCAGACCTCCAACCCATCGAGCTTCGGGAGCATGATGTCGAGCACGACCAAATCGACGTCCTCGGCGGCGAACTGGGCCATCGCCTCCTCGCCGTCGCGTGCCTGGAGCACGCGAAACCCCTCGCGTTCCAGGGGATAGGCGAGCAACTTCTGAATGGAGTCCTCGTCGTCGACGAGGAGGATGGTCGAGGGATCGGGCATGTCGGCTTGGCGGAAGCGTGCCTGCCGGACAGTCTCTGCCGGGTGGTTCGGCGCCTACTATAGCCCCGGATGGCAACCGTTCCGCCCCGGACCGAGCGGCGCCGGGCGCGTCCCGGATCGCTCCAGCGACCGGTCAACGGTCGCCTCTACCGAGGAACCTGGCTCCTCGTCGGCCTGCCTCTGCTCGTGGCCGCCTTCAGCGTCGCGCGGCCGACGCCGCTGCCGCGGGCGTTCCTGCCCGCCTTCGACGGCGAGGCGACCAAGCAACTCGCGAACAATCTCGTCGAGGAACAGTCGAGCCGGCCGCCGGGCGCGAGCGGTCCCGCCCAGTGGTTCCGCAGCCAACTGCAGCCCTACGGGCTTCCGATTCGAACGGAACGTTTCAGCGCGGTCATTCCCGGGCGCGGGAAGGTCGACATGCAGAATCTCGTCGCGGAAGTAGTCGGACGCTCGCCCGGGACGATCGTCGTGATGGCTCACCGCGACAATGACGGGAGCGGCCAGGGAGCGAACGACAACGCGTCGGGCACGGCAATGCTCGTCCAGCTCGCGCGTGCGTACGGCGCGCCAGCCGGCGCCCCTTCCGGACGTCTGCGCCCGAACCACACGATCCTCTTCGTCTCGACCGACGGCGGTTCTGCCGGCGGTCTAGGCGCTGCCTGGTTCGCTTCGCACGCGCCGCTGCGCCGCGATATCGCCGGGGTGATCAACCTCGACGCCGTCGGCGGCAGCGGACGGGTGCGCGTCGAGTTCAACGGCGACACACCGCGCAATCCCTCCGGCACCTTCCTGCAGACGATCGCGTCGCGCATCTCCGCGCAGACGGGTCGACCGCCTGCCCGCCCGAGCGCGGTGCGGCAACTCGTCGATCTCGGCTTTCCGTTCTCGTTGTACGAACAGGCGCCGTTCCTGACCCACGGCATCGCAGCGGTGACGCTCACGACCGCAGGCGACAGCCCTCCCGACCCGATCACCGACACCGAGGTGGGCCTGCGCGCGGACCGGCTGGGACAGGTCGGGCGAGCGGCACAGGACGCACTCGGGACGCTCGACGAGGGGCTCGAGTTCACGCAGGGCACCTCGAGCTATCTCTATCTCGGCTCGCGGCTGATCCGCGGCTGGGCGATCGAGCTCGTCCTGCTTGCCTGCCTGTTGCCGTTCTTGGCAACAGCCGTTGACCTGTTCGCCCGCTGCCGGAGGCGACACATCCCGCTAGGCCCCGCGCTCCGCGCGTACAGAAGCCGGCTGGGATTCTGGGCGTGGGTCATCGGGTTGTTCGAGCTCTTCCGGCTGCTCGGCGCGTGGCCCGACGGAGCGGGCCGGCCGATCTCGCCGCACAGTGCGGTCGCCCACGACTGGCCGGCCAAGTCATTGCTCGCCCTCGGCGTTTTCGCACTCGCCGGCTGGCTCGTCTCTCGCGAGCGCTTGATCCCGCGGCGCTCGATCACGACGGAGGAGGAACTCGCGGGCCACACCGCTTCGCTGCTCTGTCTCGGCGGGCTCTCGCTGCTCGTCGTCGCGACCAATCCCTTTGCGCTCATCTTCCTCCTGCCCTCGCTCCACATCTGGCTCTGGCTTCCGCAACTGCAAAACGCGCGTGTGGTCGTGCGGCTCAGCGTCCTCGTCGCCGGGCTGGCCGGGCCGGCGCTTCTGCTCGCCGTCTTCGTCGAACGCTTCGGTCTCGGCTGGGACACGCCGTTGTTCCTCGCGGACCTGCGCGCCGTCGGATACGTACCGTTCATCGTGATGCCGTTGTTCGTCGTCTGGCTCGCGGGCACGGGGCAACTCGCCGCCCTCTCGGTCGGCCGCTACGCGCCGTACCCCGCGGCCTCCGAGCTCCCGCCGACCGGGCCGGTCCGCAGGGTGGTGCGCAGCATGGTCCTCGGAATCCGCAACCGCCGCAGGCGATCGGGTGCGCCCGACCTCGAAGTGTTGGAGGGCTAGATGCGGCGAACTCTCCGAATCGCGGGCACGCTGCTCATCCTCGCCGGCGCGCTCACGCTTGCCTGGACGCTCGTCGTCTGGCAATGGCAGGACCCCTTCACGGCGCTGTACACGAAGTGGAAGCAGCACCAGCTCACCTCGCAGTACCAAAAGCGCGTCGAGGCGTTCTCGGCCCCGATCGCGACCACCTCGCTTGCCGACGAGCGCCGGAGCATTGCGCGCGAAGCGAAGCGCTACCGCGCGAGCTCGACCCGCGGTGAGGCGATCGGGCGCATCCGCATTCCCCGCATGGGCGTGAACCTCGTGCTCGTCAACGGCACCGACCACGACACGCTCAAGAAGGGCCCAGGGCGGGATGGACGCACGTTCATGCCGGGCGAGAACAGGCTCATCTACATCGCGGGACATCGCACGACCTACGGCGCGCCGTTTTCGCACATCGACCGGCTCCACAGCGGCGACCGGGTCACGATCGAAGTCCCGTACGGAACGTTCATCTACGCGGTGACACGTCACCGCATCGTCAAGGCGACTGACCTCTCAGTGCTGCGCTCGCCGAAGCACGAGGTCGTCGAGCTGCAGGCGTGTCATCCGCGCTTCTTCGCTTCACACCGTTACATCGCGTACGCGAGGCTGCTCCGAGTGGAGCCGCGCGGCGCGAAGCCGTACGAGCTCGAAGCTCAGGCCAGCGGCAAGTAGCGCACCGTCTCGCCCGCGGCGAGCTCGCCGTCACCGCGAGGCGCGTGCACGAGCGCGTCCGCGGTCGCTGCTCGCGCGATCATGTGCGACTCCTGACCCGTGATCGGCTCGAGCACGACACCGGTCGGGGCCGGAACGGAGCGTGCACGAACGAACTCGTCGCGCTGTGCGTTGCGCCTGATCGCCGACGCCAGACTCCCCGCCGAGTACACGGGACCGGGGACGCTTGCGCCCTGGAGGGCAAGCAATGCCGGCCGGACGAACACCTCGGCGCCGACGAGCGACGAGACCGGATTTCCGGGAAGGCCGAAGACGAGCGTGGATCCGCGCACGCCGAACGCAAGGGGCTTGCCCGGCTTGACGGCCACGCCCCAGAAGATCTCCTCGACCCCGAGCTCGGCCAACAACCCGCGAACGAGATCGTGCGGGCCAACCGACACGCCGCCGGACGTGACGAGGACATCGGCCGCCAGCCCCGACTCGAGCGCACGCCTGTGTGCTGACGCGTCGTCGGCAACGGTCGCAAGGATCTCGACGTCGGCTCCGGCGGAGGCGAACGCGGTCGCGAGCAACACGCCGTTCGCCTCGTAGACCTCGCCCGGCCCGAGCGGCTCACCCGGCCGGCGCAGCTCCGTGCCGGTTGCCAGCACCACGACGTGCGGCCGCTGCGTTGCCGACACTTCGACGAGCCCGGCGGCAGCGAGTGCACCGATCTGCGCGGGCCCGAGACGCGAGCCTTGCGCCACGACAAGATCTCCTGCAGAGACGTCGCTGCCTCGAGGGCGTACGTTGTCGCCCTGGCCAACAACCTGTTCGATCTCGACATTGTTGTCATTCTCGACAACGTACTCGATGGGGATGACGGCGTCGGCACCGTCAGGCACGACACCGCCCGTCGCGATGCCCATCGCCTGACCGAGCTCGAGCGCCCGCGGCGCGGGCACGCCGGCGGCGATCCGCGCGACGATCGGCAGCCGGCCCGGGGTATCGCCCGACCGAACCGCAAATCCATCCATCGCCGAGCTGGCAAAGGGCGGCAGGTCGACCGGCGAGCGCGCATCTTCCGCGATCACCCGGCCGGCCGCGGCCGCCAGGGGAACAGGCTCCGCGTCCAGAGGTCGGACCTGTTCGAAGATCCGGGCCAGTGCCTCCTCGAGCGAGATCAAGTCCGCCATGGGGAGGGAGGCTATCCCGTGCGGGTCGGATATAAAGCTGCCGTGATCTCCGTCGTCGTACCAGTGCACGACGAGGAGCGGAGCGTCGCACTGCTCTACGACGAGCTGCGTTCCGCACTCGAACCGCTCAATGCTCCCTGGGAGGCGATCTTCGTCGACGACGGTTCGACCGACGGAACGTTCAGCGCGCTCACCCGGCTACACGATGCCGAGCAGAACGTGATTGTCGTGCGTCTGCGTCGCAACTTCGGCAAGGCGGCTGCACTCGTCGCGGGCTTCGACCAGGCACGCGGCGAGACGGTGGTCACGATCGACGGCGACCTCCAGGACGACCCGGCTGAGATTCCGCGACTGCTCGCGAAGCTCGACGAAGGCTTCGACCTCGTGTCGGGCTGGAAGACGCGCCGGCGAGATCCACTCTCGCGGCGCATCCTCTCGCGCATCTTCAATCGCGTCACGAGCGCGTTCTCGGGCGTGCGCATGCACGACATGAACTGCGGCCTCAAGGCGTACCGCGCAGAGGTCGTGCACGGACTGCGCCTCTACGGAGAGCTGCACCGCTTCATTCCCGTGCTCGCCCACTATCGCGGTTATCGAATCGCCGAGCTGCCCGTCAACCACCGACCGCGCGAGCACGGCCGCTCCCGGTACGGCGTCGAGCGCTACGTACGCGGCTTCCTCGATCTCCTGACCGTCTCGTTCATCGGCCGCTACCGGCATCGCCCGCTCCACCTGTTCGGTGGGTTCGGGCTGATCCTCGGCTTCTTCGGCTCGGCGATTCTCGTCTACCTCACCGTGGTCAAAGCGCTCGGCCATGCGATCGGTCAGCGTCCGCTCCTGCTGCTCGGCGTCCTGCTCGTCGTCATCGGGATGCAGTTCTTCTCGCTCGGGCTGATCAGCGAGATGATCACGAGCCACCACGAGGAGCGTGCGCAGGAACGCGACCGTGCCGAGCTGCTCGTCGACGAAGTCCTCTCCTGAGGCGTCGACTTGGCGACGCCGCATAGAGGCCGGGCGGGCTTCGCCCGTGCGGCCGTCTCACCCCGGCTCTTGGATCGTGGCCTCCTGATCCCACCGATGCCTCGTTGAGAGTCTGCTATTTCGGCACGTACGAGCGCGGCTATCCGCGTAACTCGCAGGTGATCTCGTGCCTGCGCAAGGCGGGCGTCGAGGTCGAAGAGGTCCACCTTTCCGTCTGGGACGACGATCGCAACGGCTGGTCGGCGGGGCCAGCGCAGGCGGCAAGGCTCGCCGCCGCGGAAACACGTCTGCTGATGCGGCGTCCGCGTGGCTTCGACGCGTTCATCGTCGGCTATCCGGGCCACTTCGACCTGCCGGCAGCGCGCCGTGCCGCGCGCGGTTGCCCGATCGTGTTCAACCCGCTCGTGTCGCTCGCCGACACGCTCGTCGCCGACCGAGGCCGGTTCGCGGCCGGCTCGTTCGCGGCACGGATGCTCGAGCGCATCGACCGGCACGCGTTCCGCGCGGCCCACGTCGTGGTCGCGGACACCGAGGCGCAAGCCCGCTTCTTCGCAGAGCTCGCCGGTCTCGACGACGTTCCCGTGTGCTTCGTCGGCGCGGAAGAACGCCTCTTCGAGCCCGGCTGGCAGGTGGCAGCCGAGTTCGTCGCGCTCTTCGTCGGGAAGTTGATCCCGCTCCAGGGCGTCGACACGATCCTCGCCGCAGCACGGCTGGCACCCGACATCCGCTTCCGCATCGTCGGCAGCGGCCAGCTCGGCGGACTGCTCGCCGAACCTCCCCCGAACGTCGAGCACGTGCCCTGGATCGAGTACGAGCAGTTGCCGGACGAGTTCCGGCGGACCGGCTGCTCGCTCGGCATCTTCGGAACGACCGCCAAGGCACGCCGCGTCATCCCCAACAAGGCATTCCAGGCGATCGCCTGCGGAGCGCCGCTCGTCACCGCGGACACACCCGCTGCGCGTGAGCTCCTCAGCGACGAAGCGAGCGCGCTCCTCGTCCCCGCCGGCGATGCGGAGGCGCTGGCCGGCGCGATTCGCCGACTCGCCGCGGACCCCGAGCTCGCGAGACGCATCGCCGCAGGCGGACGCGCCGCCTACGAACGCGAGGCGAGTGAGGCAGTGCTCGGCGAGCAGTGGCGCGAGATCATCGAGCGACTGTTGTGAGACGGCTCCCGACCTTCCCGAGCGCGCGGCTGCTCCTCGTCGCGGGCATCACCGCGTACGCCGCCGGCTTCGCGGCGCTCTCGGCTCTGCGCCAGGACGCGTTCATCACCGGCCGGTTCGACCTCGGAAACATGGTGCAGGCCGTCTGGTCGACGGCCCACGGACATCCGCTCGAGATGACCGACCTACACGGGGACCAGATCTCGAGGCTGGCGGCTCACGTCGACCCGATCCTCGTCGTCTTCGCCCCGCTGTGGTGGATCTGGCCGAGCCCAGATTTGCTGCTCGTCGCGCAAGCGGTCGCGGTCGCTGTCGGAGCTTTCCCCGTGTACTGGCTCGCACGCAAGCATCTCGGCTCAGCGCACTCCGCACTCGGGTTCGCGCTCGCCTACCTGCTCTATCCGGCCACCGGCTGGCTCACACTCAACGAGTTCCATCCCGTCGCGCTCGCGACGCCGCTCCTGCTCTTCGCCTTCTGGTACCTCGACGAAGACCGACTCCTGCCCTTCACGGCGTTTGCGATCGCAGCTGCGGCCTGCAAGGAGGAAATCGCGCTCGTCGTGGCCGGCTTCGGCATCTGGTACGCGCTCTCGCACAGGCGCTGGCTCGCCGGCGCGGCGATCGCGTGCATCGCCGGGCTCTGGGCCGCGATCGCGATCGCGATCGTGATCCCGCACTACAACGCGGGCGCGGAGTCGGACTTCTACGGGCGGTACAGCGAAGTCGGAGGGTCCGCCGGCGGCATCCTGAAGACCGCTGTCACCCACCCCCTCCGCATCGTCGAGGCCGCCTTCAGCGCGCGCGACCTCCACTACCTGCTCGAGCTCGTCGCACCTCTCGCCGGGCTCTGCTTGCTCGCGCCGCTCGTCCTCGTCGCCGCACTCCCGGAGCTCGCGATCAACCTGCTCTCGTCGACGACGACGCAGACGTCGATCCACTTCCACTACACGGCGGGTCTGATTCCGCCTCTCATCATCGCTGCGATCTTCGGCGCCAAGCGCCTCTCGCGCTGGGTGCTGCCGATCGGCGCAGCGGTCGTGCTCGCCGCACTGGTCGGCAACTACCGGCTCGGTCCGATTCCGGGCTGGCGGCATTTGCCCGGCGGCCAGCAGTTCCAGGCGACCGCCGCCCGGGTCACGGCGCACGACCGGATCGCGGAGCGGGCGCTCGACCTCATTCCCTCCGGCGAGGTCGTCAGCGCGACGAACACGCTCGGCGCGCACCTGTCCGCGCGGCGTCGCGTCCTCAGCTTTCCGTTCCTCGAAGACGCGGAGTGGATCGCTGCCGACGAGACGCAGCCCGGGTACGCGGATCGTTACGCACCCGTTCCGACCGCCGTGCAGCTCGCCGCGCTACGACGGAACCCGGAGTGGCAGCTCGTGTTCGAGGAAGACGGGATCCTCATCTTTCGCCGCGCGCCGATGTAGCTCGAGCACGGCAAGGACGAACACTGCGAGCACGAGCAGGTCGCGCAGAAGCACGAGCCAGATGTAGCCGCCGAGTGCAAACACGTCGCTGTAGTGAAAGAACCACACCTGCGCGAGCACGAGCGCCCCGGCGGTGACGACCCACACGGGTACGTCCAGCAGGAGCACGAACGGAATGAGCCAGACGAGGTACTGCGGTGAGAAGAAGCGCGTGAACGCGAGGAAGCCCGCGATCGCCGCGGCGAACGCGAACGCGAGCCGGCGTGGATCCGAGCTAGGGCCGCGGGCGTAGAGCCACGCAACACCAAGGACCGCGACCACCTGTGCGATCGAGCTCAGCACTGCGAGTGTCTCGGGAAGCGACCCGACGAGGTCATACGAGATGGCATGGCCCGTGCGGTGGACGACGGTGGCGTCGTAGACGCCGAGCCGGTCGGCTGCAGCGAGCAGCGAGCCGCCGAAGCTCTCGACCTGCAACGAGCGCGCAGCCTGCGCACGAAAGCTCTCCACCAACCCATGCGGCGCGACTGCGAGGAACGGAACGATGCAGAGGGAGGCGACGCCTACAAAGACTGCGAGCCCTCGCAACGCGAGCGCTCGGCCTCCCATCCGCCAGGCGAAGATCAGTGCTGGTGGAAGCAGGACGACGGGGTAGACCTTTGCTGCGAACGCGACACCGAGCAGCGCGAATGCCGCCGTGCTTCGCCCGGCGACGAACAGGGCCAGTACGGCAACCGTGAGAAGCGCGGGCCAGGCGTCGTAGGTGTTGAGCGAGATCGGTCCGACCGCGATCGGCGACAGGGCGAACAGCAGCACGGCAGCGGAGAGGCGCCTCGTCGAGGCTCCCAGCCGTACGAGCAGCCACGCCAGGAGCACCAGCGTCGCGAGCCCGCAGAGAGCCATCAACGCCTTGAAGGCGGCGTTGTAGTGCGCCGAGCCGAACGCGGCAGGCGGAAGGAAAGCCGCCAGCGCACCGGGCGGGTACTCCATGAAGAAATCGCGGTAGGGAACGCGCCCGTCGAAGATTGCGTCGGCGAAGCCCTGATAGAGATGAACGTCGCGAAAGCGCGCAGCGCGAAAGAGCCCACCGTCGGGGACGGCGCAGGCCCCGATGTAGAGCGGGATCGCGGCAGCCGCGAGCCGCAGCGCGAAGCTACGGCTGGGTGCCGTCGCCGGGAACCTGGGAGAAGCCGTCGGAATTGCCGCTTCCCGAGCTCGTCGTCGTCGGTGCCTGCGTCGATCCCGTCGGCGTGTAGGTGCCGCCTGTCATCGCGTACTGCAATTCGCGCGTGATCCAGACCGGAGACGACTTCGGCGTCGGAAACTCCTTCGGGAACGGCGCGTAGTACGACGCGCGCTCCATGAACAGCTTCCAGATCGTGGCAGGGAAGGTCGGCCCCGAGACCGCGATACCGTGCACGGAGAGCATCGGGATCTCACCTTTCGGATAGCCGATCCAGATCGTGGCTTCGAGCCCGGGCACCATGCCGGAGAACCATGCGTCCGCGAAGTTGTCAGTGGTGCCCGTCTTGCCGGCGGAGGTCTTGCCGAAGTACGCCCCGACACCGGTGCCCTGCGTCATGTTCTCTTCGAGAATGCGCACGACCTCGGCGGCGACCCAATCGGGCACGGCCCGCTTGCGCTGCGGTACGCCCCAGCCCGCCTCCGTATCCACCTTCCCGCCGGGCAGGACGACCTTCCGGATCGCCATCGGCGCCGAGTAGACGCCTCCCGCCGCGAGCGTCGCGTAGACGGAGGCCATGTCCATCGGCGTGACCACCCGAGAGCCGAGCCCCATCGACGGCACATACGCGCCGTCGCTTGTGCGTAGGTCGGTCCTCACGCCGAGGCGGTACGCCATGTCGGCGATGTTCTCCGGCCCGACGTCGAGCGACAGCCGCGCGTACACGGTGTTGTCGGACGCAAGCGTCGCCCGTTCGATCGACGTCGGCCCGAGATAGGTGTGGTCGTACGTCTCCGGGCACCACGCGGTGGGCGGATTCGTGTCGCACGATCCCGTCTCGGTCGGGTCATACTTGAAGGGAGCCGAGAGATACGTGGTGGTGGCGGGGTTCAGGCCCTGGGACACCGCCGTCGTCAGCACGATCGTCTTGAAGGTGGAGCCCGGCTGGCGGCGGGCGGAGGAGGCGAAGTTGACCTGGTTCTTCGGATTCCCCGGGCTGATCTCGGTCATGGCGCGAATGGCGCCGTTACGCGGATTGATCGACACGATCGCCGCCGCAGGGTCGGAGGAGTACGGCAGCGTGCGCTTGATCGCGTCGAGGGCGAAGCGTTGCAGCCGGGGATCGATCGTGGTGTAGACCTTGAGGCCGCCCGAGCGCACGGTGTTCGCGCCGTACTGCTTCTGCAGCGCTTCGCGCACGTAGCTGAAGAAGTACGGCTCGCGAATCCGGGTGTACAGGCGCCCGGCCTTGAGATGGAGATTGCGCTTAGCCACCGAGTTCGCGTACTGACTGGAAGTGATGTCGTCGTTGTTCAGCAAGGCACGGAGGACGTCGTCTCGCCTTGCGATCGCTTCCGCGGGGCGCTGGAACGGGTCGAAGCGCGACGGAGCCTGCGGCAGGCCGGCAAGCAGCGCTGCCTGGTTGAGCGTCAATCTCCGTGCAGGCCTCGAGAAGTAGGTCTGCGCGGCAGCCTCGATGCCGTAAGCGTGGTTCCCGTAATAGACCTGGTTCATGTACGCGGCGAGGATCCACTGCTTCGACTTCTTCCGTGCCAGCTTGATCGCGAGGCAGGCCTCGGTGGTCTTGCGGCCGAGTGTCTGCGACTTGTTGCTGATGTACAGGTTGCGGACGAGCTGCTGCGTGATGGTCGAGCCGCCCTGCACGACCTTTCCCGCCCGGATGTCCGCGTAGAGCGCGCGCACGATGCCGAAGTAGTCGAGACCCCCGTGCTTGTAGAAACGCCGGTCCTCGATCGCGATCGTCGCTGCCGGCACCCACTTGCTGATCTGGTCGAGCGAGACGGGCTGGCGATTGCGCTCTGCCGGAATCGATCCGAGCAGCGAACCGTCCGCAGCGAAGACGAACGAGTTCTGGCCGACCTCCACCGGCTTGAGCGAGTTGAGGTCGCAGCTGTTCAGGAAGACGGCCGCGCCGGTGAAGCTCGAGACGACGAGGAACAACACCGTGCCGATCAACACGCCCATCATGATCTTCCCGAGCCGTTTGCGCCTGTTCCTCACCCGGTCACGACGCCGCTTGCGCAGACGCTCGAGCAGGAACGCGTCCGACGATTGCTGGCGTCGCCCGCGCGGCGGAGGGGTCATGCGTAGACACCCTCTGCGCGAAGCAGCTCGTACGCGCGCAGCCGGAGCTCGCGTTCGAGCTTCTCCGCTGCAGCCTGGTCAGGAGCGGGCGCGCGCACAACGACCGTCGCGTCCCCCGAGAGGTCTTGCACGAAGGCGTCGGCGTCGTCCGCAAGCGCTCGCAGCCGGTCCACGACCGCGCCGAGGTCTCGACCTAGTGGAACCTGGAGGCTGATCTCGGCGACCTTCTCTCGACTGCGAATCGTGGAGTTCCGGATGGTATCCGAGACAAGCGTCTCGTTCGGGATCACGAGCCGGTCGCCGTTCTCGATGCGGACGAAGGTGTAGATCAAACCGATCTCCTCGACGACGCCTTCCGTGTTGTCCACCGCGACGGAGTCGCCGAGCCGCAGGGGCTGCGTGAACGCGATCAGGAGCCCGGCGACGAAGTTCCCGAGGGTCCGCTGAGAGGCGAAGCCGACCACGATCCCGAGCACCGCCGAGGACGCAAGCAACCCCCCTGCCACCGCCCGCACCTGCGGGATGACGAGCAGGGCCGACAGCAGGCCGATGAAGATGATCGTCGTCGTGATGCTCCGCCGCAGGATCCGGTAGCGGGTGATCGCCTCGGGCGGCAGATCCCGGCGCGCAATGCGGCGGTCGATCAGACGCGCGACGAGGATCGTCACGACCATGACGCCGACCACCACGGCGAGACGCGTCCACGGGGACATGCGCCTCTATTCGACGGGCGTCCCACGCTCCTTTGCGCAGGCCATCACAGGACGGGCTTCCGAGCCGAGAAACCCTCGTCGGTGCCATGCCAGAACCGGATCTCGTCCTCGCCGAGCTTCCAGCACAGCAGCACGTCCTCTTCACCGCGCTTCGCCGGGAAGTCGAGGAGCCCCTCCTCGAGCGACTTCACCTGCGCTCCCGCCTGGTCGATCTGCTCGGCGCAGTCGGAGATCGCGTCGGCCTCGCGCTGGATCGTCTCGGCGAGATCGTGCAGGTCGCTCGGGACCATGTCACCGCCGTTCCCGGCGATCCTGGTCACGAGCTCGGCCTGCCGGACTTGCGCCGCGGTGAGGTTCCGCCGGTGCTGAACCATGCGCTCGACGATGGGGCGAAGCTCGGTGAGGGCAGCGTTGGCCTCCTCCAAGGTGAACACCCTCATCCGCCTATGATCATGCGGCCGTGCGCGCTGGTCAAAGGCAAGCGCTGGACATCTACCTCTGGAGCCGCGCGGCGATCTGGATCGCGGCGATCTTCGCGTTCTTCTTCTTCGAGCCGAACCGACACCCCGACGCGAGTCGCTGGGACACGCCGCGCCTGCACGAGCTCGGCTACTTCACTGACATCTGGGCGCGCTGGGACAGCGACTTCTTTCTCCGGATCGCACAGAACGGCTACGACGGAAGCTCGGCCGCGTTCCACCCGCTCTACCCCGCACTCGTCGCGGTCCTCGGACGGGCCTTCTTCGGCCACTACCTGTTGGCAGGGCTCGTCGTGTCGCTCGCCTGCTGCCTCGGCTCGTTCCTCCTGCTCTATCGGTTGGCCGAAGAACGGCTCGGCCCCGAGGGCGCGCAGCGCAGCGTCCTCTACCTCGCCGTGTTCCCGATGAGCCTGTTCCTGCAGGCGGTGTACAGCGAGTCGCTCTTCCTCCTGCTCGTGCTCGCGGCGTTCGCGCTCGCAGAACGGAACCGTTTCGCAAGCGCAGGTGTGCTCGCGGGTCTGGCGATCCTCACGCGCGCTGCGGGCATCGCGCTGCTGCCCGCTCTTGCGCTGCTCGCGTGGCGCGAGCGGGATCGCCTACGCGCACTCGGCGGCGTCGCACTCGCGCTTCCAGTGGCCGCGATCTATCCGCTCGTGCTCTGGCAGCAGGTCGATGACCCCTGGGCCTTCTCGCACGCACAGGATCGTTGGCACCGGCACGTCTCCCACGCCGGTCCCTTCGGTGGAATCTGGGACGGCCTCGTCTCGGCCTGGCGCGGGCTCGAGCAGTTCGTCGTCGGTCACGGCACGCATGTCTCGGGCGCGAATCCCATGCACGCAGCAGCGGAGAATCTGCAGGCGTTCGTCTTCCTCGTGCTCTTCGTCGCGCTGACTGTCGTTGCCTGGCGGCGGTTCGGTGCGCCGTACGGCCTCTTCGCCGCCGTCAGCCTCGCGATCCCGCTCAGCTATCCGAGCTCGCGCTGGCCGCTGCTCTCCCTGCCGAGATTCGGGCTCGTGATCTTCCCGCTCTTCCTCGCGCTCGCTGCACTGACGAGCGGAAGGCCTCGCCTGCACAACGCCGTGGTCGCGTGCAGCGCGCTCTTCCTGGGTGTCGCGGTCGTGCAATGGGCGTTGTGGCAGTGGGTGGCATGAACCGCGCGCTTACGCTCTGGACCGGCTTCGTCCTCGCCTTTGCAGCTCTGAGCTACTCCCTGCGCTTCACCGAAGGGAAGCCACCCAGGAACCTGCTCTACAAGTGGGCGACCGTCGAGGGAAACCTCATCCAGTTCGCAATCATCGCGGCGATCGTCTACGGAATCGCCGGCCTCGCCGGTAATCGGCGCGAGATCTTTGCACTGAGACGCCCGACTTCCTGGTGGACGGCAGCCCGAATCGGGCTCGGCATCGGCGTCTTCATGATCGTCCTCACCCGGCTTCTCGGTCCGGTCCTCCAACCGGGACGCGAGCAAGGAATCACACCCGACACCTGGCAGCCGAAGCACGCCGCCGCGTACATCGCGAACGGCCTCGTGATCGCGGTCGTCGCGCCGATCGTCGAGGAGCTGACCTTCAGGGGCCTTGGCTACTCGCTGCTCGTCCGCTATGGGAAGTGGGCGGCGATCGTGTTGACCGGCCTCGCCTTCGGTCTCGCCCACGGCCTCGTGGAAGCGTTTCCGTTCCTCGCAGCATTCGGAATGGGCCTTGCCTATCTACGCAGCCGAGTTAAAAGCGTCTACCCCGGCATGATCGTCCACGGCCTCTTCAACGCGGTTGCGCTCACGCTTTCGGTTGCAGGAAAACCACAGGTGGATATTCTGCGCGCGTGCGCTGCGGCCTGGTTTGCGCTCTCGCCCTTCTGATTCTCTTCCCGGCCGCCACCGGAGCGGCGCCTTTCGCCTCGATCCAGACGACGCCGGCGGCCGGCCCGGCACCACTACGCGTGACGTTTACAGCCGCGGGCGGCGCAGCTTCGTATCACTGGGACTTCGGCGACGGGACCGCAGCAGACGGACAGACCGTCGAGCACACGTACGCCGCCGGTCGCTGGACGGCGGCGCTCACCTCCCGGTCGGCAAACGGCACGGCGGAAACCGAGACCACCTCGGTCACAGCGTACGGGCTCACGTTGACCGGGCCGAACCCTGCCCGCTACGGCCGCAAGGTCGTCCTGCGCGGTGCGATCGTTCCCGGCGAGCGAAACCTTGCCGTCGAGCTCGCAGGCCCACGCGGGAAGATCACGACCACCAGGACGCGCGCCGACGGGACGTATCTCTTCCGCACCCGCTTCAGGGCTCCGGGCTCCTACACCGCAACGAGCGAGCGGGCGGCGGCCGTTCCACTCGCACTTCGCGTCGTGCCGAAGCTCATCACCGGCTTCGCCGGCAGCAGCGCGCGCGGGAGCGCGTACTACTTCCGCGCCCACCTCGTCCCGGCCGGCGCGGGAACGCTCGCCCTGAAGGTCGCGCGCGGGCAGGACGTCATCCTCGACCGCACGTTCGGCAGCCGCGTGCGAATCAAGCTCGACACGAAACGACTCACGACGTACCGCATCACGACCCAGGTCGTGCCGAGCGAGGGGTACGCGGGCACCATCCGGTCACTGCGCGCGAGCGTCGTCCTGCCGCGGCTCGTGCTCGGCGCTCGGAACACCGCTGTCGCACAACTCGGAGACCAGCTGCGCCGGCTGCACTACGCGGCGCCCTACGGGCTCCGCTTCGACGGCCGCATGCTCGACGCTGTGTATGCATTCCAGAAGGTGCACGGGCTTCCGCGGACGGGAGCTGTCGACGCCCGCTTTTGGCAGGCACTGGCGAACCCGCGCCACCCCGCGCCGAAGTTCGCGAGGCCGGCAGCGCACATCGAGGTCAACAAAGGGCTGCAGGTGCTCTACGTCGTGCGCGGCTCGAAGATCGCGCTGATCGTCCCGATCTCGACGGCCGGCATCGCCGGGGCCTTCACGCCCGTCGGGAGGTTCGCGGTGTACCGCAAGGTGGGCGGCTTCGACCCCAGTCCGCTCGGGACCCTCTACGACCCGCTGTACTTCACGGGTGGTTATGCGATCCATGGGAACCCGTCCGTTCCGCCGTACCCGGCGAGTCACGGTTGCGTCCGTGTCCCGATGTGGGTCGCGCCGCAGCTCTACCGGACGATTCCGTACGGCGAGACTGTCTACGTGTATTAGCGTCGCACTGCTCCTGCTGACCTCGGGCTGCGGGAGTGCGGCACGACCCGTGCGCTACGAGGACCTGACGCGAAAGGTCGGCCCGCTCGAGTTCACCCGCATCACGCGCGACGTCTTTCGGAGCCGCGCAGCTCTTCGCGACGTCCTCGCGCGGAACAATCCCGGACGGCCGCTCATGTTGCCTCCGATCGACTTCAGTCGCCGTGAGGTCTATCTCGTCGCCGCAGGCCCACGCTCGAGCACCGGCTACGACCTCCGCATCGTCAGCGTACGAGACGAAGGCGACCGGATCGTGGTGACCGTCCACGAACGCACGCCGTCTCTGGGAGATCCGGTCCGCGCCCGGGTCACGTACCCGTTCCGGCTGATCGCGTTTCCTCGCAGCGACAAGCCTGTCAAGCTGAAGTGGCCTGGACGACCATGACCGAAGACCCACTCATCAAGCAGATCCGCCAGCAGATCTCCGACACCGACCGCTCGATCGTCGACGCGATGAACGCACGGCTACGGCTCGTCGCACGGCTGAAGCGTTACAAGGAGTCCCGCGGCATCGGCTTCGTCGATCCGGAACGCGAGGAGTGGATGCTGCAGTACCTGCAACGGGCGAACCGCGGGCCCCTGTCGGGCGAAGGCCTACAGGAGCTGTTCGAAGAGGTGCTCGACCTCACGAAGCGCGAGGTCAGCCGCGGCGAAGAGACCTAGAGGGTTGATGTGAAATTGGGCCGCCGCCGGGGCGCTCCAGACCAAGCCGGGCAGTACGGTCGTTCGCGGTGCGTAGCGGCACTACGTGCCGCGGGCGAACGTGCTGATCCGGCGCCGTGTCTGGTGCGTCATCCGGCCCGGCCGAATTCACATCAGGCCCCTGGCTACTCGTCTTCCGGCTCGACAGCGAACTCGTCGGGCGTGACGTCCTCGAGGAACCTCTTGAACTCGGAGACCTTGGACTCGATCTCCTCTTCCGTGACCTCTTCGCCCTCGAACTCGATCGCGGACTCCTCGATCACGTCGTCCGCAGCGAAGATCGGCGCCTCGGCGCGAATCGCCAGCGCAATCGCGTCGGACGGTCGCGAGTCGACCTCGATCTCCGAACCGTCGAGCTGGACGGTGATCTGCGCGTAAAAGGTGTTCTCGCGAAGCTCCGTGACGGTGATGCGAGTCACCTGGGCGCCGAGTTGGTCGAGCATGTCGGTGACGAGGTCGTGAGTCATCGGCCGCGGCGTCGACGCGCTCTGCAGCTTCATCAGAATCGCGGCGGCTTCGGGATGGCCGATCCAGATCGGCAGGAACTTGTTTCCCTCAGCAGTCTTCAGCAGCACGATGGGCTGCTTGCCGACCAGATCGAAGCTGACCCCGTAGATCTGCATCTCCTGCATGGGCTGGCTCTGATGGTAGCTCAGCGGTCTCGCGCCGAAACCTCCGCAAGGGGCAACCGCAGACCCTTGGGCTACCCGGGAGCACTCAGCCGGATTGTTCCTTGAGGCGCCACTCGGCAACGTCGCGGATGCTCACGATCCCGACCGCGCGCTCGCCTGCCACCACGGGAATGTGCCGGAAGCCTCGTTCGATCATCGTCTCGCCGGCCTCCTCGACCGATGCGTCCTCGGTCATCGTCACCGGATCCGGCGTCATCCACTCGCGGACTCGCGCCTCACTCGAATGCACGCGCCCGGCCACGGCTCGCATCAGATCGCGCTCCGTGAAGATCCCGATCATGCGCCCGAAGTCGGAGACGACGACCGCGCCCACGCCAAGCTGAGTCATCTTCTCGGCTGCCTCGCCGATCGTGTCTGACGGCTCGACGGAGAGGACGTCCCTGGTCATGACCTCGCCGAGCGTCGCCATGCGGCCGAGCATAAGGAAACGCCCCGCTACAATCCAGCGCCCGGGGGCGATTAGCTCAGTTGGTTAGAGCGCCGCTCTGATAAGGCGGAGGTCCGTGGTTCGAGTCCACGATCGCCCATCCCCAATGGCCTGCACAAGCGCGGCAGGCCCCGCGGGCGAGGTCGTCTTCCCGCCGAGCTCGCCGGAGACGGAAGCACGTCACCCGCCGAGCTTTGTCGCCAGACAGGAGGTGATGGTCTCCGTCACCTCCGGAGAGGTCGATTCACACACCACCCACGAGAGTGTCATCGCACCCAGAGCTGGTCGAGCAGGACTCCGTTCCGGGGCTGGGCCTGGTAGTTACCGACTCGCTT
>Ga0307298_10000017_pt1 | contig 37744 bp, 37 predicted proteins | sample ER_DNA_158_FD_194470 | JGI IMG/M metagenome (GOLD analysis project Ga0307298, IMG submission 194470) | Bulk soil microbial communities from the East River watershed near Crested Butte, Colorado, United States - ER_DNA_158 | ecosystem: Environmental > Terrestrial > Soil > Floodplain | place... | reverse complement strand
CAGCAGCGACAGCTCCACGGAATCTCTACTGGGCGAACTCGCATTGCCGAGCGGTCGCGCGCGGCGAGTGCTGGTCGGCGGGCTGGGATTGGGCTACACCGTCGCCACGATCTCGGCCAAAGAGGTCGATGTAATCGATGTGGTGGAGATCGAGCAATGCTTGATCGACTGGGCACATCAAGGAGTGACCCCGACGTTGGCAGCAGTGGCCTCAGATCCGCGGGTTCACTTGTATGCCGCAGATGTCCAGCTCGTTCTCGACGGCTTGGGCGATGGCCCGATCGGGCCCTGGGATGCGATCGTGCTCGACGTGGACAACGGGCCAGAGTTCCTGATCCATGCTGAGAACGGCGGGCTTTATACCGAGGCTGGTCTCCGCGCGGCTTACGGTCAGCTGGCTGTCGCAGGCACACTCGCGATCTGGTGCCAGGGTCTTGCACCGACGCTGCGAGCCTCGCTAGAACACATTGCACCCTCCGTAGGCGAGCACATCATCGAAGTCCCCCGCGGTGAGCGCAGCTTTCGGTATGCGATCTACACAGTGTCCAGGCCGAAGGCCTCGCTCAAAGCGGCTAGGTAAGAATGTGCCCATGACTCAGTCAACTGATGCGAATGACTACCGCATCGAGCACGACACGATGGGCGAGGTGAGAGTGCCGGCCCCGGCCTTGTGGCAGGCACAGACTCAGCGTGCCGTTGAGAACTTCCCAATCTCAGGCGTACCGATCAACTCCGAGTTGATTGCCGCCCTCGGACTGATCAAGGAGGCGGCCGCCAAGACCAACGCCGCACTCGGTGTCTTGAACCAGGACTATGCCGGCGCGATCGAAAAGGCCGCGAGCGAGATCGCTGCGAACCAGCACGATGCCGAGTTTCCCATCGACGTCTTCCAGACTGGATCGGGTACCTCGAGCAACATGAACGCCAACGAGGTGATCGCTTCCCTCGCCACTACTCAACTGGGCGACGACGTGCATCCCAATGATCACGTCAACGCGTCCCAGTCGAGCAACGACGTCTTCCCCAGCGCCATTCACATTGCGGCGACGCACAGCCTGGTCAATACGTTGTTGCCGTCATTGCGTCATCTCGAGGCAGCGCTCAGCCTCAAGGCCACAGAATTCGCCGAGGTAGTCAAGAGCGGGCGTACCCATCTGATGGACGCCACGCCGGTCACACTCGGCCAAGAGTTCGGCGGTTATGCCGCCCAGATACATCACGGCATTGAGCGGGTGAGGTCGACCTTGCCCCGAGTCGCAGAACTGCCACTCGGCGGAACAGCGGTTGGCACGGGAATCAATACCCCACCCGGCTTCGCCGCCTCAGTCATCTCAATGGTCGCGGACAAGACGGGCCTGCCGCTGACTGAAGCGCGTGATCATTTCGAGGCGCAGGGGGCCCGCGATGGCCTCGTCGAGGCCTCAAGCGTGTTGCGGACAATTGCGGTCAGCCTGTACAAGATCGCCAACGACCTGCGTTGGATGGCTTCCGGCCCTCGCGCTGGGCTCGGCGAAATCGTCCTACCCGACCTACAGCCTGGGTCCTCGATCATGCCGGGCAAGGTCAATCCGGTGATCTGCGAGGCAACGCTGATGGTCTGCGCCCAGGTGATGGGCAACGACGCTACGGTCGCGTTCGCGGGTGCGAGCGGCAACTTCGAGCTCAATGTGATGCTCCCAGTCATGGCACGAAACCTGCTGGAGTCGATTCAGCTGTTGGCCAATGTGAGCCGGCTGCTCGCCGATCGATGCGTGATGGGCATCAAGGCAAACGTCGAGCACTGCAGGACTCTTGCCGAGTCCTCACCGTCAATCGTCACGCCGCTGAACCGCTACATCGGCTATGAGAACGCAGCCGCCGTCGCCAAGCAGGCGCTCAAGGAAGAAAAGACCATCCGTGAGGTGGTTATCGAGAACGGCTACGTCGAAAACGGCAAACTCACGGAGGAGCAGCTCGATGCCGCTCTCGACGTACTGGCGATGACCCGCCGGCCGGTCTGAGCCGACCAGCTGCCTAGTACCAACCGTTGGCAGACTTGAAGCTCCATGCGGCACACGGGCTGCCGTATCGGTCCTTCATGTACTTGATGCCCCAGATGATCTGCGTCCCAGGATTGGTCCGCCAGTCACTTCCTTCGCTTGCCATCTTCGAGCCTGGTAGAGCCTGCGGGATGCCGTACGCCCCCGAGCTGGGGTTGGTGGCATTCACACGCCACATGCTCTCCCGCATGATGATGTTGTTGAAGCAATCAAACTGGCTGGAGCCGTATCCAAACTTGTTATTCAAGATCTGCCGGGCTATCTCCTTGGGATCGGTGACGCCTGGCTCGTAGCCACGATTGGCAAGCGCGCGTGCCCGGGCGGCCTTCTCCTCGGCCGCCTTCTTCGCGGCGGCCGCCAGCTCAGCCCTGATCTTGGCATGCTGGGCAGCGATCGCTTTGGTCTGCTCGCCCAAGGACTTGGCCCGCTTGGCCGCTTGCTTTTCAGCGGCCAGCTTGGCTCTCGCAGCCTCCCGATTAGCGCGTGCCTTGGCCGCTGCGCGTTCAGCCGCGAGCCGGTCAGCGGCCGGTGCGGCGGCCGCTACCTCAGGGGCGGAGATGACAACCGCGGCGGGCACGGCAATCGCGGACGTCTGTTCTGCGGGGCTGCTCAATCCAGCGACAGCTGCTGTTGCGACAAATGCTGAGAAGCCAACCCCGACTATGGCATGCTGAGCGAGTCGACGCACGGGCCATACTGTGCCACATGTCGTTATCCAAATGAAATCATCTTGAGACCATTTCGTATGTTAATTCATCCGAAGTCGATCAAATTGCGACATCTTCTAACATCTCGGTCACGAGCGCTGCGATTGGGGAGCGCTCCGAGCGGTTCAACGTGACGTGGGCAAAGAGCGGGTGACCCTTCAGCTTCTCGACCACCGCTACGACGCCGTCGTGCCGGCCAACTCGCAGATTATCCCGCTGAGCTACGTCATGTGTGAGAACCACGCGCGAACCCTGTCCGATACGGCTCAACACCGTAAGCAGCACGTTTCGTTCCAGGGACTGCGCCTCGTCGACAACAACGAACGCGTCGTGCAAGGAGCGACCCCGAATATGGGTGAGTGGCAGCACCTCAAGCAGCCCGCGAGCCAACACCTCTTCAATGACGACCTTCGTGGTGAGCGCACCAAGAGTGTCGAAGACGGCCTGCGCCCAAGGCGCCATTTTCTCGCCTTCGGTACCCGGCAGGTAGCCCAGCTCCTGGCCGCCGACCGCGTACAGCGGACGGAAGACCACCACTTTGGAGTGCTGCTGGCGTTCCAAGACGGCCTCGAGCCCCGCACAGAGCGCGAGAGCGGACTTGCCGGTACCGGCCCGGCCGCCGAGGGAGATGATCCCGATTGAGGGGTCCAGCAGCAGATCCAAAGCGACCCGCTGCTCCGCTGAGCGGCCACGAATTCCGAACACGTCTCGATCAGCCCGGACGAGCTTGACCTCCTTGCTCGGCGTGACCCGGCCAAGAGCCGATGCGTTCCCACTGAGCAAGACCACGCCGGTATGGCAGGGCAGGTCTCGAGCTTCATCCAGTTCAACCAGCCCCTGCTCGTAAAGGCGGTCGATGTCGCCGCCATCGACATCGATTTCGCTCATCCCAGTCCACTCGGTCTCCACAGCGAGCTCGGCGCGATACTCCTCAGCCTTCAGACCGACCGCCGATGCCTTCACTCTCATGGGCAGGTCTTTGGACACCAGCGTGACTGCGCACCCTTCGGCGGCCAAGTTCAATGCGACCGCCAGAATGCGCGAGTCATTGTCGCCGAGGCGGAAGCCGTCCGGCAGCGCCGCTGGATCGGTGTGGTTCAGCTCGACGCGAATGGTGCCGCCCAGATCGTTGACCGGAACGGGGGCATCCAGCCGACGGTGAGTCATTCGGAGGTCGTCGAGGTGGCGCAGGGCAGTACGGGCGAAGTAACCGAGCTCGCTGTGGTGGCGCTTGCCCTCAAGCTCGCTGATCACCACAACAGGGAGCACGACATCGTGCTCATCGAAACGCCGCATCGCGTGCGGATCGCTCAGCAAGACGGATGTGTCGATGACGTAGGTGCGACGGCTTGATGAAGAAGACACAGGACTGCCCTTCTTGGGGGCCGTACGCGATCTGCGCCCGGCCCCACAGTTACGTGGTTGGCCGGGATAGCTGACCCGCATTGAGCTGCGCGGGTCTGCTCCGCGTCGAGTGACGGTGCATGCATCGCCTCCCAGGCGGGCCGCGTTGCTGCGCCCGCACCTCGACCGTACGTCGGCAAGGGGGTCGAAGGCGAGAGCCACGCCGCGATTTCACATGATGGCAACCAAGCTCTAGGCGATTATTCAGCCCATTCTTGCCGCGCAGGTGAACTACTCCCTCAAGCAGGCGGCCCGACTACAACAATCCGAATCTGCTGGCCGGGAACCGCCTGTGCCGCCCGATCGATCGCGTCGTCGACGAGGACGGCGACGACTGGATATCCGCCGGTCACCGGATGATCGGCGAGAAAGATGACAGGCTCGCCGCCGGGCGGAACCTGGATCGAGCCGCGGACCACACCCTCGCTAGGCAGCTCCTGCCCCATCCGAGAGGCGTGGTGCTGCAGCGGCTCCCCCACAAGCCGCATGCCGACACGGTCGCTGCGGCTCGAGGCTGTCCACTCGGTCGCGACAAGCGCACCTGGGTCGGCGAGCCAGTCGTCACGCGGGCCGCGCAGGGCGCGCAGGAGGAGAGTCTCCCCTGAGAGCGCTGCCGTCGGGGCCTGGTCGACGTTGGGAAAGTCCGCGGGCGGCGGCCCGACCGGAACGATGTCACCAGCCCGAACCGGTTCGGGTCCCAGACCGGACAGCGTGTCAGTCGCTCGCGACCTGAGTACCGACGGCACGCTCACACCACCGCGGACCGAAACGTAGGTGCGAAGCCCAACCGGCGGCGTACCCAGCGTGAGGATCTGACCGTCGGCAAGAGCAAAGGGTCCGTAATAGCCGATGCCACGACCGTCGACGTCAGCCGGTGCGGGAGCGCCGGTCAGCGCGAGCATCGCGTTGCCCCGGGCTCGGAGTGACAAGCCGCCAAGGGTTACCTCCAGCGCGGCTGAGGTGTACGGCTGAGCGAGCAGCCGGGCGCCCAGGCGGAACGCACCCCTGTCGGCCGCACCGGAGCGGCCGACGCCGACCTCCGCGAAGCCCACGCGGCCGAGGTCTTGTACCAACGTGAGCGGTCCGGCCGCCAGCACCTCGAGTGCGCGTTCAGTCCCCATCGCCGGCTCCGGACACGTTGACAAAACGCACTGCCATACCCGGTTGCAGCAGCGCAGGCGATTCCCGGTCGATGTCGAAGACGACGACGTCGGTACGGCCGATCAGCTGCCAGCCGCCTGGCGAGGACCTCGGATAAATGGCACTGAACTCGCCCGCCAGACCAACTGCGCCTGATGGCACCGAGGTCCGCGGCTCGCGACGTCGTGGCACAGCGAGCCGCGGGTCACCCCAACTCAGGTAGGCGAAGCCGGGGGCGAAGCCGCCGAACGCGACACGCCAGTCAGTTCCGGTGTGAGCGTCGATGATCTCCTCCACGCTCAGCCCGGTGAGCTCGGAAACGTCGGCGAGGTCAGGCCCGTCGTAGCGCACGGGGATCTCGATGACCTGGCCGCTCGCAGCAATCTCCCCGGGGTCGGCGGCCGGCAGGGTCGCCAGCGCTTGCCGTAGTGCGGCGACTCGAGCCTCATCGGCGACGACGACCAGCACTGTGCTGGCGGCTGGGACGATGTCGACGACTTCGGTGAATCCAGCTGTCCCTGCCGCAACCGCCTCTCGTACGGCGTGGGTGAGCGCGAGCACCTCATCCAGTTCACCGACATCCACCAGCACCGCATGCTCCCCACAGTCCAGCAGGGTGCGGTGCCCGGTCATGGCGCGAAGGGTCGGATCTCGACCCCTGCCTCAGCCAGGGCCTTCCGTACGGCCACCGCCATTGCCACCGCTCCCGGAGAGTCTCCATGGACGCATATGGACTGCGCGGACACAGCCACCTCAGTACCGTCGACCGATTGCAGCCGTCCAGTGGTCAGCATGCGCACCATGCGCTGCGCCACCTCCGCCGGGTCATGCAGCAATGCACCAGGTTGCGAGCGAGGCACCAGAGTGGCCTGCCCGGTGTACCCGCGGTCGGCGAAGGCCTCGGTCACCGCGCTCAATCCCGCTTGCTCGGCGTGGCGAAGCAACGCCGACCCTGGCAGCCCGAGCAGCGGAAGCGTCGGGTCGTACGCGACCAGCGCAGCGACTACTGCCGCCGCCTGATGCTCGTCGTGCACCGTCCGGTTGTAGAGGGCGCCGTGCGGCTTGACATAGCGCACCCGCGAACCAGCGACCCGGGCGAACGCATCCAGGGCACCGATCTGGTAGATCACGTCGTTGGTCAGAGTTGGCGCATCAACATCGATGCTGCGACGGCCGAAGCCGGCCAGATCGCGGTAGCTCACCTGAGCACCGATCGCCACACCGCGGCTGACGGCTGCGTCGCAGACCCGGCGCAGGATGTTCGGGTCGCCGGCATGGAAGCCGCAGGCGACATTGGCGCTACTGACGACGTCGAGCAAGGCGTCGTCGTCGCCAAGGGTCCAGATGCCGAAACCCTCGCCGAGATCGCTATTGAGGTCGACGAGGAGCGCGGCGGGCGGCTCGCTCACCGGGCGCCCGTCGGCTGGTTCGCGGTATCGGCGTGCAGGTCGATCTTCGAGGTCTCGGGTGCCAGCAGCACGCAGATGATGGTCACCAGCAGCATGACGACCGCGTACACGGACACGGCGATTGAGGTGTCGAAGCGGTCCAGCAGCGCAACGGAGATGATCGGCGCGAGCGCCCCGCCGATGATGCCGGCCAGCTGGTAGCCCATGGAGGCGCCGGTGTAGCGAACCTTGGTCGGGAACATCTCGGAGATGAACGCCGCCTGTGGGCCATACATCGCTGCGTGGAGGATCAGCGCAACCACTGTGGCCAGCACAATCAGCCAGAACTGTCCGGTGTCGAGCAGGGCGAAGAAGACGAAGACCCATACCGCTGCACCGATCGCGCCCGCCAGGTAGACGGGCCGGCGCGCAATCCGGTCGGACAGGTTGCCGAAGAACGGGATCAACACGACCTGGACAGCGGCGGCGATCAGCACCGCGTTCAGGGCGTAGTTCCGGGGCAGCTTGAGATAGGTGGCCACGTAGGTGGTGATGAACAACACGAAGGTGTAGAACGCAACGTCGACGCCGACGCGCGCGCCGACGGCGAGTAGCACCTGCTTGGGGTAGCGTCGCACGACTTCCAGAATCGGCGCGCCGGCCTTGGTATGGGACTCCTCAACCTCGCGGAACAGCGGGCTCTCCGCAATTGTCAGCCGGATCCATAGGCCGACGAGCACTAGCAAGCCGCTGAGCAGGAACGGCACCCGCCAGCCCCATCTCAAGAACGCGGCGTCGCTGGTCAGCACGCCCATGAGCGACAGGACGCCGTTGGCCAGCAGCAGGCCCAGGGGGACGCCAACCTGCGGCCAGCTGGCGTTGAGACCGCGCCGGTTGGGGTCGCCCGACTCCAAGGTCATCAGCACCGCGCCGCCCCACTCGCCACCGAGGCCGAGGCCCTGCAGGAAGCGGAGCGCAACCAGCAGGATCGGTGCCCAGACGCCGATGCTCGCGTACGTCGGCAGCAGGCCAATGAGGAAGGTGGCAATCCCCATCAGCAGCAGAGTCACTACCAGGACGTTCTTGCGGCCCAGCCGGTCGCCGTAGTGGCCGAAGACCAACCCGCCCAGCGGGCGGGCGATGAAGCCGACGGCATAGGTGGTGAAGGCGAGCAGCGTGCCGACCAGCGGGTCGAAGGTCGGAAAGAAGATCTTGTTGAAGACCAGAGCCGCGGCGGTCCCGTAGATGAAGAAGTCGTACCACTCCAGCGAGGTGCCGATCAGGCTGGCCACGATCACCCTGCGCACCGACGACGGCGCTTTGGCGGGGATGGGACTGACGGTAGACATCGGGTGCCTCCCTAGACGGCGTGGGCTCGTCCACGCCCATATCGCTCTGTACCCGGCTGACCGGCCGCCCACTCACCCCCAAGAAATCATTCTCCAGCCAAATTGGCCACCGAGCAGCGGCTCGGGTCGCTGCCGCGCCGCCCTCGACTTGTCAGCGTCTCAGCAGGCTATAGCCCCCTGAGAGTCTGACAAGTCGGGTCAGCGACCGAAGCGCCGCTTCCGCTGTCCGTAGGAGCGCAGCGCGCGGATGAAATCCACCTTGCGGAAGTCTGGCCACAGCGCCTCGCAGAAGTAGAACTCGCTGTGTGCGGACTGCCACATCAAGAACCCCGATAACCGCTGCTCGCCAGACGTTCTGATGATCAAATCCGGATCAGGCTGGCCCTTGGTGTAGAGGTGCTCCGCGATGTGCTCGATATCGAGGGTTTGCGAGAGCTCATCGATGGAGGTGCCGTTTTTTGCATGCTCAGCAAGCAGAGAACGCACCGCGTCACGCAGCTCATGCCGCCCGCCGTAGGAGACCGCAATGTTGACCAACATGCCGTTGACGTCAGCGGTATCCCGATCGGCCATTTTGAGCCGCTTGGCGGACTGAGCTGGTAGCAGATCGAGCGCCCCTACGGGATGGACTTGCCAACGCCTGGTCGCGGCGAGGTCACTCACCATCTGCTCAATCACCCCGAGCAGCGGCTCAATCTCCTCACGCTTGCTGCGAGAGAAGTTGTCCGTCGAGAGCACCCATAACGTGACGACCGGAATACCGATCTCGTCGCACCATTCCACGAATTCTTTGAGCTTATCCGCGCCGGCCTGGTACCCCGCTATGAGCGGTTGCCCAGGAGCGTTGGTACGCGCCCAGCGACGATTTCCGTCGGCAAGTACAGCAACATGTCGTGGCAACCGCGTGGGGTCGAGCTCGGCGATGAGCCGATGCTCATAGGTCGCATAGAGCAGCCCCGACGGGTGCAAGCGGTCCACGAACTCGCGCAACCGATCGAGACGTGCCACAACTGGCAGCGTATCCCGCGGCGATGGGCGATTAGTCCGGGCAACAACAGTTGGTCATCAGAGCTAGCGTCTCTACGCTAAACCTACTGAGCCGTACCTTTGGCAGGTAACGCCCTTACTGGAGGCCAAGCGGAAGGGGGAAGCCGTGCCGGCAGTCCGCCTAGGCGAAGATCATTCCATGCCGCCGAGCCGCGGACCCGACTCCGAGACGCCTCTGACTGAGGTGCTGGAAGCGGTCAAACCACGGCTTCGTGGTTGGCTGCATGCCGGCATGGCTCCCCTCGCGCTGGCTGCCGGAATTGTGCTGGTGTGTCTCGCAGCGACGCCTGCCGGCGTAATCGGCGGGGCGGTTTTCCTCGCAGCATCGGTGCTCCTTTTCGGCATCAGCGGTCTGTACCATCGCGGAACCTGGGGCACGCGCGGTGCGGCGATCCTCCGCAGGATTGACCACTCCAACATCTATGTGTTCATCGCGGCAACCTATACCCCGCTGGCGTTGATCTTGCTCGACGGGGCTTCGCGGGTGATACTCCTTACTCTCATCTGGTCGGCTGCCGTGGGTGGGTTGCTCTTCCGGCTCATCTGGCTATCGGCCCCGCGCTGGCTCTACACAGCGCTCTACATCGTCATGGGATGGGCCGCGCTTGGCTGGCTCGGATCCTTCTATGACGCAGCCGGTTTGACGGTGTTGATCTTGATCGTGGCCGGCGGCATCTGCTACACCTTGGGCGCACTCGTCTACGCCCGAAAGCATCCCAACCCCTCCCCTACGTGGTTCGGCTTCCACGAGATCTTCCACGTCGCTACGATCGCCGGTTTCGTGTGCCACTATGTCGCGATCTCCATGATCACCCTCTGACTTTGAGCTGCTCGCGCTGTGTTCGATTGCTCGCTGCCGCTCGCGGCGATGTTCGCTGGGTTGCCGCCGTCTTCGTCGGAGCTGACGAAACGAAAAACGTTGTTCCGCCATCTCCTCCTGCAGATCGGCGGCGCGAACATCGAGAATACGGCGCGCGATCCGCTGTTTGATTGCTCGCTGCGGCTCGCGGCGATGTTCGCTGGGTTGCCGCCGTCTTGATCGTCGCTCGTAGCCAGTTGGACTCTTTGCTATTCCAGGGCTGCTGGATTGTCAGTTCTTTGCAGCTGGCTAGCCAGATCCTCGACCGAGGAAACCGGGAGCTTGCAGACGAAGTGCCGGCAGACGTACGCCGTCGGCTGGTTGTTGATCATCGGACGGTCCGCCAGCAGCGCAAGGCCGGGCTGGTCCGGCGTACCAGCCATCACGACTGATCCGGCCGGTGCGAGCCGGTGAGCAGTGCGAACGAGCTCTGCTCGAGCCGCCTCATCCACGCCGACCACGACAACCTCAGCCGGCAAGTGCCCCGGTGTCTGGCTGATCGCGTCGGCGAGCAGCCAGCCGGCGAACCGCGGCGCCCGTCGGACCAACTCGCCGGCGCTCGCCGCTGCTCGATCGGCGCGTTCGGCGTAGCGATCTTCCCCGGTCAGCTCACTCATCAGCCGCAGCGCATGGATGGCAACGCTCAGACCGGACGGGGTCGCGTTGTCGGTCGGGTCCTGGGGTCGGGCATACAGCTGCTCGGCATCGGCGGCAGTGTCGAAGAAGCCGCCGGCTGGGTCGTCGAACTGCTTCATGATCAGCTCGAGGAGCTGCTCTGCGCGGGTCAGCCACACGGGTGCTGCGTGGACCGCCGCCAGCCTGACGGCAGCAAGGGCAAATGCCGCGTAGTCCTCGAGGATGCCGAATGCTTCTCCAATGACGCCGTCGCGTGAGGTCCGGCGGAGCCGGCCATCTCGCCAGTGCAATTGCCAGACGTATTCGGCCGCCTCGGTCGCGATGTGCAGCCACTCCGGACGATCGAAGATCATGGCGGCCTGCACCAGTCCATCCACCAGCAACGCGTTCCATGCGGCCACGACCTTGTCATCGCGCCCGGGGCGCGAGCGCTGATCACGCGCGATCCGGAGTCGCTCCCGAACGTCCGCCAGCCGGGGTTGATCATGATCGGACCGCAGCTGCAGGGTCGAGGCACCATGCTCGAACGTGCCCGTTGGCGTCACCGAGAAGACCTCCGCCGCCCAGGCTGCGTCCTCTTCGCCGAGCACTTCCAGAAGTTGATCACGGCTCCAGACGTAGTAAGCACCCTCGCGGAGCTCACCATGATCATCTTGCGAGTCGGCATCAAGGCTGGCCGCGAACGCGCCCTGCTCGGTCCGCATTTCGCGCAGCAGCCAAGCCAGCGTCTCAGTGACGACGCGTTCGGCCAGCGGGTTGCGCGTACCGCGCCACCAGTGCGCGTACGCGCCGAGCAGCAGGGCGTTGTCGTAGAGCATCTTCTCGAAGTGCGGTACCACCCACCTCGCGTCGACGCTGTAGCGCGCGAAGCCACCACCTATCTGGTCGTAGATGCCGCCTCGTGCCATTGCCTCCAGAGTCCGCCCAGCCATCAGCATCGCCGCCTCGCCACCGTCACGAAGTAACGCCTCGAGCACCATCGACGGTGGGAACTTGGGTGCCCTGCCGAAGCCGCCGTAGGTCGAGTCGAAGTCCCGTTGCAGCAGCAAGATCGACTCCGCGCACTCGGCTACGGTCAGCAGCTCCGAGCCGCCAAGTGTCGGCTGCTTGGACAGCTGGCGAACGATCTCGGAAGCACTATCGAGAAGCTCTGATTGCCGGTCGCGCCAGGCGTCGCTGATTGCTTGCAGCACCTGCCGGAAGGAGGGCAAGCCGTGTCGTGCCGTGGGCGGGAAATAGGTCCCGGCGTAAAAGGGCTTGCGGTCGGGAGTGAGGAAGACGCTCATGGGCCAGCCACCCTGCCCCGTCAGCGCCTGGGTGGCTTGCATGTAGACGGCGTCGACATCCGGGCGTTCCTCGCGGTCAACCTTGATCGCGACGAAGTGCTCGTTGATCATGGAAGCAGTCAGCTCGTCCTCGAAGGACTCGTGCGCCATCACGTGGCACCAATGGCATGCAGCGTATCCAACCGAGAGAAAGACGGGAACCTGCCGTTCGACGGCCGCAGCAAAAGCGTCGTCCGACCAGGACCACCAGTGCACTGGGTTGTCGGCGTGCTGCAGGAGGTATGGGCTGGTCGCCGAAGCGAGGTGGTTGCGGCCAGTCATCCTTCGACCCTATGCGCAGCAACCAGCCGCGAATGTTCTGGCCGGGCCTCAGCTTGGCGTGCGAGGCGGCCGCTCTGAAGCTGACTCCTCGGCGTTATCTGATTCCTCGTCCTCCGGCAGGCGGATCTTTCGGAACTGTTTCCGCATGCTGAAGTACAAGAAGACCATGACGATCCCCAAGAGGAGCACGATGAACAAGGGGGCCCAGCCCGGCTGGACCACGTTCGGGTCGACGTCGAGAAGGATCATGTCGACGTCGAGAAGAGTCATGCTGAAACTCTACTCGCCACAGGCTCCGCGACCCCTGCGAACAGATCGTCCTCAGGGATGCTCGTGTCAACCAGGCTGCGCACGAGTTCCCACTCCTCGGTTGGCCAGGCTGACTTGTGCAACGCCAGCGGCACAGCAAACCAGGGTCCGTCTGGGTCGATCTGGGTCGCGTGCGCAAGGAGTGCGCGATCACGGACATGGAAATAGGCGGCACAGTCAACCCGCGTCGTAATCCGCGCCGCGTGCTTGGGGTCCTCAGGCCAGTCACGGAGCCGGTCGGTGTATGGCGACTCGAGGCCACGCGCCACCATCGCCTGATCCAGCGCCACCGTCCGCGCGCGATGGAAGGTGAACGAGTAATAGAGCTTGAGCGGCTGCCAGGCCGCACCGAGGTCAGGGTATGCGTCTGGGTCGGCCGCCGCATCGAAGGCCGCAACGCTGATCTTGTGGCACATGACGTGGTCTGGATGACGGTAGCCCCCGTCGTTCTCGTTGTACGTGGTCATCACATGGGGCCGGAAGGACCGAATGATCTTGACCAGCGGAGCAGCCGCGACAGCGACGTCAGCACGGGCAAAGCAACCCTCGGGGAGCGGATGCGAATCATCGCCCTCGGGTAGACCCGAGTCGACGAAACCTAGCCACACCTGCTTGATCCCCAAGATCTCCCGCGCGCGATCCATCTCCTGCCGCCTGATGTCGGCGATGTTGGCCAGGATGTCGGGTCGGTCCATGGCTGGGTTGAGGATCGAGCCCCGCTCACCGCCGGTACACGTTGCGACGACAACATCGACTCCCTCGGCCACGTACTTCGCCGTCGTCGCTGCGCCTCTACTCGACTCGTCGTCGGGATGAGCGTGCACGTGAAGCAGCCTCAAACGCTCACCGTGAGCATCGACGCGGAGCGCTGGACGAGGCATGGCGTCATGCTGCCACCCGACCCGTCGCCTCTGTCGCTGCCTCCCGTTTACCGAGACAGCCCTTTTGGGCCTGCCGCTCGCGCATCGCGCGCTTCCGATCCGCCTACTTCGTCGTCGGTCGCAGAGGAAAGAACGCCTCCGCTCTCTCCATGTACATTGCTCGCTCCGCTCGCTGAGGCTGACGCTTGTGTGCCGCTGCCTTCCTCACTCGCTCGCAGGCGAAAGACGTGCCTGCTCGTTCGCTCGTCCAGGCCAGCGGCGCGTCAGCCTGGCTCAGCACGGCGGGCGCGCGATTCCCGACGCTCGCAGCATCTCGAGCAGATCTTGTAACGTCAGCTCCCCGCGCGACGCGCGCGAGAAGCGACAATTAGATTACCGACGTGACCGATGCTGCCGAGCGGCTCAGCCGCCGCTATCCGAAGTCGCGGATGCCGCGTCCGCTGCTGGTGGGTCTGATCAGCGTCGGCGTGGTGCTCGCGATGACTTGGCTGGTGTGGACAGCGCTGCTGCACTCCCGGCCGGCGGTTGCGGCGCACGTGCAAGCCTTCCGAATTGACTCCGATACCGCGGTCTCCGTCACCATCACTGTCGAGCGGCGCGATCCGTCATTGCCTGCGACCTGCCGTGTGCTGGCTCAAGCCGTAGATTTCCAGCCGGTTGGCGAACAGCAGATCCAGATTGCGGCCAGCCCGGACCCTCTTGTTGATGTGAACCTCGTGTTGACCACACTGCGACGAGCCACCGCGGTTGTGGTCAAAGGGTGCACTGTGAACTGACTTGATTTGGCCTGCCCTTGATAGCCTTGGGGGATGTCTGAAAACTCCGCCCAGGCGATCTGGCTGACCCAGGAGGCGTACGACAAGCTCAGGATGGAGCTGGACTACCTCTCTGGGCCGGGACGTGCTGGAGTGACCGCGAAGATCGCCGCGGCGCGCGAAGAAGGTGACCTTAGTGAAAACGGGGGCTACCACGCCGCGCGTGAGGAGCAGGCTCACCAGGAGGCACGGATTCGCCAGCTCATCGACATGCTCAATCGAGCCCAAGTCGGGGAAGCACCAGCGAATACCGACGAAGTCGCGCCGGGAACCCAGGTGACAATCGCCTTTGACGGAGATGAGGCCGATACGGACACGTTCTTGCTGGGGTCACGGGAGTTGCTCGGACTCGATGAGAGCGTTGACGCCACCAATGTCTATAGCCCGCAATCGCCGCTAGGCTCAGCCATCCTTGGCAAGAAGACTGGCGACGCGGTCTCATACGTCGCCCCTAACGGTCGCTCGATCAACGTCACGGTTGTGAAAGTCGAGGCATTTCGGGGCTGATTGCCCAGCCCTCGACCAACGCTACTGAAGCCGACTGATCAGCTCTTGGGCCTCGGCTGGAGTCAGCGCTCCGGAAGCCACCTCGGAAAGTATCTGATCTCTGGTCAAGGTGGCTTCGGGCTCTGCCGCCTCGCCAAGGCCCAGCTTCTCCAGCAACTGTGCGAAACGCAGCCGGGCGGTGGGATAGGAGACGCCAAGATATTTCTCCACCTCGCGGAGATTGCCCCGAGACGAGAGAAACACACGAAGCATCTCCGTCTCCTTCTCGTTGAGGGCACAAAATTCACAGGAGCGGAACACCCCGACGAGTTCCGTGCCGCACGAGGCGCAACCCAGACGGATGACTGCGAGCTGATCACCGCACACCGGGCATTCGCTCGGTGCGCGGTGCTCAATTTGTTCCTGCGGCCTGCGCGACCGCTGCGTCATCCGACACCGGCTTCACTGGTCAGGTCGGAGCCGACTCGAACCTGGGCATGACCCATGACGACCTCGATGTCGAGCCTGGCACTGCCGCTGCCCATCACGACCTCATCGCCGGCGCCGCTGTGACCGCCCGCCCAGCTGATCTTGCCGAGCTGGGCCTCACCGGTGACGGTGACGTTGGAGTCATCGGCCAGACTGATGGACAACGTTCCGGACTCGGCTCGGACCCGGTTACGCCCGGTCTTGATCGCGCCCTTGATCGTTGCCTGCCCAGCCTGTATCAGAGCATCGTTGATCTCAGCGACGTCCAACAACTTGGCTGCTCCGGCTGTGACACGTACCTTGCCGAGGTGCGACACCCCCTCGGTGTTCAAGCTGCCCGCAGTCACTTCGACATCGACGATCAGATTCGGGTTGACACGGAGAAAAAGCTCCTTGCCGAGCCCCAGGGAACGGAAGTCGTCGAGGCTACGTGGCGCACTTCGCAGGATGCTGAACCCATCGAGTGAGGCACCCAACTCACCGTCGCTGGAGACCTCAAGGACTGAGCCGTTGCGACGCAGCACGTGCGGTCCATCGGCGGACAACGTGGCCACCGAGGTCTCGCCGATGATGCGAACCCGGCGTCCGACCGCCCGGACGGAGATCCGTTCAACCCCTCCAACGTTGACCGCCTTGGCTTCTGCCGGCTCTTCGGCCGAGGTTTCGGGCTCTGGAGTGGGGGAACCAGAGCTTGCCTGCGGTCGGTCAGTGGCGGCCGCCCAGGCATCCGCGTCAGCTTCCGATCCAGCTAGCTGCTCGTTGGTCGGTTCCGGCGGCGCCGTTTCTGACGTCGACTGCGACGCCTTCAAGGCGTCGATCCGGCGGGCCGCCTCGGCGGCGTCAATGCGTCCTGCGGCAAGTTCCTCGAGGATCGCTTTCATATCAGGAGTGCTCATGTCGCGAATGTAAACCGCATCTTTCCAAAAAAGAAGGCTTGCTTTCCATTTTCAGGGATGCCTTGGGGTCTTCCCCGTTACGGCCAGCTGCGATTGCGGCAAGCAAATCTCCTAGATTGCGGGCCACCTCGCAGGTTCCACGGTGCTCTGCACACCTTGCTGGCGGTCTGCATAGGTTGCACCCTATGCAGAGCGACTGAAAAGTACGTGTACGTAGGTTTCGTCAAGCGAAGGGCCGCGAAAGATCTGAGACAACTGTGTGTAGCATGCAAATAGTTATATGCTTGGTGCATGCAAGTTTCTATGGAGTCGCCATCCGGCTCACGGACCGGGTCAGCGGAGTCACTCTTGCGCGCATTGTTGGGCATCGGGCGGCTCATGCGGCAGCGAGGTCAGGGCGAGACATTCGACACCGGGTCATTCTGGCTACTGAAAGCCCTCGCTGCATCCGGACCGCTACGCGTCACCGACCTCGCCGTCTGCGCAAACCTCGATGCCTCCACCGTTTCCCGGCATGTTGCCCAACTGCATAGTGCAGGTCTGATCGAGCGGACACCTGATCCACTCGACGGGCGCGCTCAACGCGTCAAGCTGAGCGATGCGGGCACCGCACGCTTCGATGCTGCCCTGCGCTCTCGCCGGGATCTGCTCGAGAAGTCCCTCGAGTCATGGACCCGCCGCGATCTTGAAGAACTTGAACGGCTACTGACACGCTTCGCCGCCGATGTCGAGGCTCAGACCCAGATCGTGGAGAGAGCATGACCAAGTACCAGCCGCGTCGCGCGCTGAAGGAGGATGAGACCCCGACCGGATCGGCTACAGACACGGCGCCCGCCGGGTCTGAATCGGCCGCGCGTCCAGCAAATGCGCCAGCCGTCACGGCCAGCCCTGGCGGTGACTATCTGAGCCATCGCCAGATTCTCGTCGTCATGGGCGGGTTGATGGCCGGCATGTTCCTCGCCGCTCTCGACCAGAGCATTGTTGCTGTTGCCTTGCCCAAGATCACCTCCGAGTTGGGCGGCCTCGACAAGCTCTCCTGGGTGGTCACCGCATACCTGCTGACCTCGACTGCAGCCACTCCGCTCTGGGGGAAGATCTCCGACTTGCGCGGTCGGCGGCCGATGTTTCAAGCCGCGATCGTCGTCTTCTTGATCGGCTCGCTGATCTGCGGCTTCTCCCCTGAGATCGCCGATGCCCTCAACGCTTCGGGCATCAATGTCATGATCGCGGGCCGAGCCGTTCAGGGCCTCGGCGCCGGCGGACTCATGGCACTGGCGCTCGCTGTCATCGGTGACGTAATCCCCCCTCGCGAGCGAGGCAAGTATCAAGGACTCTTCGCTGCGGTGTTCGGCGTCTCGTCGGTAGCCGGTCCGCTGCTGGGCGGTTGGTTCACCGACAACCTCGGCTGGGAATGGATCTTCTTCATCAACATTCCGATCGGTGTTGCTGCGCTGGTCGTCACCTCACTTGCACTCAAGCTGCATCACGTACGCCGCCAAGCCTCGGTCGACTACCTGGGGGCGGCGACCATCGTTGGCTCGGTGACCAGCCTCGTGCTGTATCTCAGTTGGGCCGGTCCAGACAAGGGCTGGACCTCAGCGACCGGCATCTGGCTCCTCGTTGGCACTGTCGCGCTAGCGGCGCTCTTCGTGCTCGCGGAGTCCAGGGCCAAGGAGCCAATCATCCCTCTGGAGCTCTTCACGCATTGGACGTTTACCTCCAACATCATCTTCGCGATGATCATGGGTATCGGCATGTTTGGCGGCTTGATCTTCCTGCCGATCTACCTGCAGGCCGTGAAGGGCCTGAGCGCGACCCACTCCGGGCTCGCCATCTTGCCCCTGGTCATCGGCATCTTCACTACCTCCATCGGCGGTGGGCAGATCATGGTGCGAACTGGCCGCTATAAATGGATGCCGATCACCGGTGCACTGGTAGTCGGAGCAGCGCTCTTCGCGTTCTCAAGGCTCCAGGTCGACACTCCGTATTATGTGCTGGCGTTGATCATGTACGCGTTCGGCATGGGACTTGGTTTCACCATGCAGGTTGTGGTCACAGCCGTACAGAACAGCGTCGATCGGCGGCACATGGGTGTGGCCACCGCCTCTGTGACCTTCTTCCGTTCCATGGGCGGCGCCATTGGCACCGCGTTGCTGGGCGCCATTCTGAACATCCGGCTCAAGCACCACCTAAGCGAGATTGTCGGAGCAGCGCAGGGTCATGGAGCCGGTGCACCGATCAATACCAACGATGTGACCGCGATCCAAGCTCTGCCTGAACCAGTCAAGAGTTGGGTGCTCGAGGCGTTCACCCGATCCATGGATGATGTGTTCCTGGTAGCGGTGCCCTTCATGGCGGTCGCATTCGTCATCGCTCTCACCATGCACGAGAAGCCGCTGAGAGGCCGGGCGCCGGATACCGATTCTGCAACACCCAGCGCGCCGGCCGATACTGACCTCGTGTCGATGGCACATTAGGTCAATTATGAGAACGTCATATGCGGATGGCACATTGGTTACTCAGTCGGTGCGCCGGCTGCGTTGAACGCAGTCAGACAGAAGGACGTTGATGCCAACCAGGGGAATGCGCAGGCTGGCCGGGGCGGCCGGAGTGGTCGTGCTGGCAACCATCCTGGCCGCATGCGGCGGAACCACGACCAAGCAGTCGGCCGGAACCGGTTCACAACCGGAAGCATCCGCCTCCACCCAGCCTTCGGCACCGCCGGCTGAGAAACCTAACCCGGTCACTTTCAAACCGAACGTCAAGGACGGCGCGAGCAACGTCAAGGTCGACACCCTGATCACTGTCTCGGCCGACTGGGGAACTCTGACGAAGGTGAAATTGACCTACACCAACAAAGATCGCCAGGGACGTACGCAGCACGGCACGGTTGCGGGCAAGATCAGCCAGGACCACACGCAATGGACGGCCAGCGGGCGGCTGGAGCCAGCGGCCGCGTACAAGTTGACCTCAGTGGGCAAGAACCACGTCAACCAGCCCAACACCCACACGACGACCTTCCGCACCCAAAAGTTGAGATTGGATCAGCAGACCTACCCGACGCTTTATCCGCTCAAAGGCTGGCATGTCGGTGTCGGCATGCCGGTCGTCTTGACCTTCGATGTCCCGGTGAGGAACAAACGTGAGTTCGAGAAGAATCTGCACGTCAAGTCCTCCCCAGCTCAAGCCGGCACATGGCATTGGTACTCCAGCAAGGAGGCGCGGTACCGGCCCAAGAACTACTGGAAGCCGGGCACCAAGGTATCCGTGACAGCCAACCTCAATGGCCTGTACGCCGGCAATGGCATCTATGGCCAGAACTCGACGAAGACCCATTTCACTGTCGGAAGATCGCAGATCACCAAGATCAACCTGGCGAGCCACGTAGCCAAGGTCTATCGGAACGGCAAGCACGTTCGCACCATCTACGTCAGCGGCGGAAAGCCCGGCTGGCAGACGCGCAGCGGCGTCAAGCTGATCATGGACAAGCTCTACACCACCAAGATGACCAATGCGATGATCGGGGCCCGGGAGCACTACAGCTTGAGAGTGCGCTACGCGATGCGGATTACGTCCTCAGGTGAGTTCCTCCATGCTGCGCCGTGGAATGCGGCGTACTTCGGCCGACGGAATGCCAGTCACGGGTGCGTCGGGATGAGCACCGGGAACGCCGCCTGGTTGTTCAGCCGCACCCTGATCGGGGACCCAGTGGTGACCACTGGCAGCAGCCGCGGCATGGAATACGGCAACGGCTATAGCGACTGGAACATGTCCTACGCCCAGTACAAGAAGGGTTCTGCCCTCTAGGACTGCGTCCGGGCCGCCCGGGACAGGTGCGGGCGACGCAGCGGCAAAGCCGGCGGATGCACTCTGCCCAATGGTGGCTCGGCTCCGCCGGCCAGGGACAGTACGAAGGACTTGGTGAAGGCCAACAACGGTACTGCCAGCAGCGCTCCCACGATCCCGCCGACGATGATGCCGATCGCTATCGATATCAGCACAGCCAGCGGATGCAACTTCACAGCCCGTCCCAAAAGGAAGGGTTGCAGGACATGCCCCTCCACCTGCATCACCAAGATCACGCCGCCGAGCATGATCAATGCCTGCACCCAGCCAAGCGCGACCAGCGCGACCAGGACGGCAACGAAACCTGACACCAGCGCCCCGACGATCGGGACGAAGGCACCCAGAAAGACCAGCGCCGCTAGTGCCGGAGCAACCGGCACACCCAGAATCAGCGCCACAATGAGCACACCGATGCTGTCGGTCAGCGCCACCAGAATTGTTGCCCGCACGTACGACGAGAGCGAGCGCCAGCCGCGCACGGCCGCTTGATCCACCCGATCCCGCGAGGCGCGCGGAACGAAGTTCAGCACGAAGGAGAAGATCCCGCGGCCGTCAAAGATGAAATAGAAAAGAGAGAAGAGGGCGAGGGCGAGACCAGCAAGGAAGTGTCCAACCGAGGCACCGAATTCGGCCGCATAGCCCGCGATTGCGCCACCGCTTGCCTTCAAGAAGTCAGTGATCCTGGATACCCAGGTCGAAGAATCAAGCCACGCGGCATTGACGTGCAGCGGGCCATTGCGAAGCCACTCGGTCAGTGGGCCATTGTTAAGCCAGCTGCTCAGCTGGTTGAAACCGTTCACCACGTTGGTTGAGAGCTCCGCCCCCTGCCCGGCGATCTGTCCGCCGATCACGATCAGAACACCGACGATCGAGGCGACCGCGCCGAGCACCGTAATGGCCGTTGCCGCTGCCCTCGGCAAACCCCATTTCTTGAGCAAGTTGGCTACCGGCAACATCAGCGCAGTCAGCAGAATTGCTACCGCAACTGCAATGAAGACCTCGGAGAGATAGCGCGCCAGCCAGACAATTCCCCAGAGCAGGATGACCACGAGGATCACTCGCCAAGACCAGGCGGCGGCAATCTGCAGGCCGCGAGGCACGCCGGCGTTCAGGTCAGCTTGGTCCGCGGTATCCACCACAGTCTCGGCTGGCGGCGCTGGCTCTGCAGTCGTTGGGGCCGCGTGATCATCGGCAGGGAGCACCGGCAGAGTGCGGCGGGTGCGGCGTGCCGACGCTCGCGGCCCATTCCGAGCCGATGAGCTCATTCGACTCCTCCTGGGTTTGATCTCGAGGCCCCAACCCTAGTACCCCTGGCAGACTGTCCCGGTGGGCAGGCTGGGAGCCGCGCGGGCATGGATCGGTGCGCGACATTCGCTCCCACGTGAGGTCTACGTGCTGGGCCTCGTCGCGTTCTGTGTCGCGGTGGGCTTCGGAGTCCTGGTACCCGTGCTGCCCGTCTTCGCCCGGAGCTTCGGCGTCGGAAATGCCGAAGTCGGTGCGGTCATCTCCGCGTTCGCCTTGATGCGCCTGATCTCCAGCCCTTTGTGCGGGTGGCTGATCAAGGTCTTCAGTGAGCGAATCATCATGGCCACAGGCATCTTCATCGTGGCAATCTCGAGCGGCTTGGCCGGGGTCTCCAACAGCTACCTCCAACTGCTGACCCTCCGCGGCGTCGGCGGAATCGGCTCGGCGATGTTCACGGTGTCTGCCTTCACCTTGTTGCTGACCTCAGTGGAGGCTGGTTTACGTGGTCGCGCCGCCGGCTTCTTCCAGGCCGGCTTCCTGATGGGCGGTATAACCGGCCCTGCCATCGGCGGCGTTTTGTCGGCGATTTCCCTCACGGCCCCGTTCTTCTTCTACGCCGGGACACTTGTCGTCGCCGGAACCGTCGGACTGGTGCTGCTGCACAGCAGAAGTGCGAAGCCTGGGGACGAGAGCGCCGCGGCGCCCGTGCTGTTTCGAGCTGTGGTACGCGATGCCCGTTACCAGGCGGCATGCTTCAGCAATCTCGCGCAAGGCTGGACTTCCTTCGGAGTCCGGTCATCGCTGGTTCCGGTACTGGTGGTGGAGCTGCTGAATCGGCCGGCCTCATGGACCGGCATCGCGTTCGCCATTGCCGCGGTGGCACAAACCGTCGCCGTCGGCCCGGCCGGACGCTTCACAGACACGGTCGGGCGGCGGCCTGCCATGATCCTCGGGGGCATTGTCGGCGCGGTATCGATCATGGCCGTTCCGTTCGCACCGAACATCTGGCTGCTGACCGTGGTGCTGTCCCTGTACGGCGTCGCTTCAGCCTTCCTGGGCACCGCGCCGGCGGCAGCGGTCGGTGATGCTGCAGGAAGTCGAAGCGGAACTGCTGTAGCGGTCTTCTCGATGTGTTCTGATATCGGAGCGATCATTGGACCGCTGGTGGCCGGCCTGCTGGCCGACACCTTGTCGTATCCGGCAGCATTCGGTGTCGGAGCCGCCTTGATGCTCGTGGCAGCCGCACTCTCATGGCGGATGCCTCGGAGTCAGGCAGCGCCGTCAAAGGGGAATACGGGGGATTCGGGGGACATGCATGAGTCCGCGTCCATTGAGTGAGCTGGTCAGCCCAGACTGGGCCGAAGCGCTGGAGCCCGTTGCGGCAACGGTCACAGCGATGGGGGCTTTCTTGCGGGCCGAGCTGGCCGCTGGCCGCAGCTACCTACCAGCCGGTGAGCATGTACTCCGCGCCTTCAGCCGCCCGCTCAACCAAGTGAAGATCTTGATTGTCGGACAAGATCCCTACCCGACCCCGGGACACCCGGTGGGGTTGTCGTTCTCAGTTGCTTCCCACGTGCGTCCGATCCCGCGGTCGCTGCAGAACATTTATGCCGAGCTGCAGGCCGATCTCGGCATCCGCCCGGCAGCCAGTGGCGATTTGACCCCGTGGTTCCAGCAAGGTGTTCTGCTGCTCAATCGAGTGCTCACCGTGCAACCCGGTCGCTCCGGATCGCACCGCGGAAAGGGCTGGGAGCAGGTGACACAGCGGGCCATCGAGGCACTGGTCACTCGGGGCGGCCCGCTGGTGGCGATCTTGTGGGGGCGTGACGCGCAGTCACTGATACCGATGCTCGGCGCAGTCCCCTATCTGGCGAGCGCACACCCCTCGCCCTTGTCCGCTGCGGCGGGCTTTTTCGGGTCACGACCCTTCAGCCGTGCCAACGAGCTTCTAGTGCGGTCCGGCGGAGAGCCAATCGACTGGGCGCTCGAAGGAACTCCCTGATTGTGCATCACCAGCGATGCGAAAGGTTCCGGAATGAGTCACCGATGAAGCGTTCGTGATGCGTTTCCAGGGTTCAGGCGAGGGCTTTGTCCAAATCGGCGATCAAATCCTCCGCATCCTCGATGCCGACGCTGAGCCGGATCAGGTCGTCCGGCACTTCCAACTGAGTGCCGGCCACAGAAAGGTGCGTCATCTTGCCGGGATGCTCGATCAAGGATTCAACCCCGCCCAGGGACTCCCCCAGGATGATCACTGAGGTGCCTTCGCAAACCTGCAGCGCTGCCTGCTCGCCACCGACCACTCGGAAGCTGACCATGCCGCCGTACCGACGCATCTGCCGCTTGGCCAGGTCATGTCCTGGATGGGCATCTAACCCGGGGAAATAGACCTGGGAGACCCGCGGATGATCGGCCAGAAAGGCCGCCACTAGTTCAGCATTGTCGCAGTGTCGTTCCATCCGCACCGCCAACGTTCGTAAGCCGCGCAGGACCAGCCAGCAGTCGAACGGGCTGGCGACTCCACCGATGGCATTCTGGTGAAACCGCAGTTGCTCGGCCAGGTCGTCGTCGTTGAGTACCAGTGCACCCCCGATGATGTCGGAGTGGCCCCCGCAGTACTTCGTGGTCGAATGCACGACGACGTCCGCCCCCAACTCGAGCGGCTGCTGAAGGTACGGCGTAGCAAAGGTGTTGTCGACGATTACCAGAACTCCGGCTGAGTGCGCCAGATCCACAATCGCGGCGATATCGGCAATATTGAGCAATGGGTTGGTGGGCGTCTCAATCCACACCGCCTTGGTCTCACCCGGGATGATCGCTGCGGCGACGGTGTCGAGGTTGGTTAGATGCGCTGGATCGACCGCCACACCCCAGCGCTGGTGCACCCGGGCAAACAACCGATAGGTGCCGCCGTAGGCGTCGTCAGGCACCACGAAATGGCTACCTGGTGAGGCGATGGTGCGGAGCAGGGTGTCCTCGGCCGCTAGGCCGCTTGCGAACACCAGCCCATGCCGGCCGGCCTCGAGAGCCGCCATGCACTCCTCGAGTGCCGTACGCGTCGGGTTCGAGGAGCGCGAGTATTCGTAACCGCCACGCGCTTCTCCCACCTTGTCCTGGATGAAGGTCGAGGTGGCGTAGATCGGTGGCACCACCGAGCCGACCGCCGAGTCCGGATCCTGTCCGGCATGGATCGCTCGTGTCGAGAAGCCTTGCGTCGCTGTCACAAGAGGCCAGCGTACGCGCCCCCTTTTTGCGGCGCTCGCGCATCGCGCTGGAGCCCGACGCTGTCATTACTTTGCCGTGGAACATGTCAATGGCCGGTCAGCGTTGCGTAAGTGCGTGACCGTTCCGAACGGCCATGCAGAAAGGCAGACTGAATCACATGTTGTTCTCGCGCACGAAGACGGCCCTTGTTCAGCCTGAGCAGGCGCTCCCCGGCCGCAGCTCCGCAGTCCTGGTCAATCCCACCTTCCACGACATCTTCGGCATCCCGGTGCAGAAGGTGCCGGAAGGCTCTGAGGTGGCCTATTTCGCCCTCGGTTGCTTCTGGGGTGCTGAGAAGTTGTTCTGGAACACCCCCGGAGTCACCAACACGGCTGTCGGCTATGCGGGTGGCTTCACGCCCAACCCCACCTATGAGGAGGTCTGCAGCGCCCGTACCGGCCACACCGAGATCGTCAAGGTGAGCTACGACCCTGCCAAGATCAGCTACGAGAAGCTGCTCACGATCTTCTTCGAAGACCATGACCCGACGCAGGGCATGCGGCAGGGCAACGACGTCGGGACGCAGTACCGGTCGGCGATTTACACCACCACACCGGAGCAGCTGGCGACGGCTGAGCGAGTACGCGATGAGTTCCAGACGGCGTTCAACCGGGCCGGCTATGGACGGATCACCACCGAGATTGCACCGGCCGGCGAGTTCTACTACGCGGAGGATTACCACCAGCAGTACTTGGAGAAGAACCCCTTCGGCTACTGCCCGGTACATGCCACTGGGGTGACCTGTAACTGAGAGCTGAGATCAGGCTCACAACCCTCGCCGCGCCCTGGTGAGGCCGTACACGGCACGGAAGGGCAGGAAGCGGACCGCTGCCGCTATCACCTTGGCTTCCCGGCCGACCACTTGCCGTGGTGGAGGATTCTCGCTCTGCAGGGCCTCGAGGATGACCTTGGCTGGAACGGAAGGATCGAGCCCGGAAGCCGCCAGCCGCTTGCTCATCTTGGTTGCGCGATGAATCTGTTTGGCATAGCGGGCGTTGCTCTCGGGACTGCGTGACTGCAGCTCCACGCCAACGGCCAGACCGCGGTTCCAGATCGGCGTTTTGATGGCGCCGGGCTCGATAAGCACAACCTTGATCTTGAAGGGTGCCAGTTCGGCACGCAGAGAGCTGCTGAGGCCAACGAGGCCATGCTTGGCGGCGCCGTAGCCGCCCATCATTGGACCGGATAGCCGACCTCCAATGGAGCCGATCATGATAATCCGTGCGTCATCGATCACCTCAGCAGAGCGGTGCAGGGCCGGCAACATCACCTGGGTCACCAACAACTGGGCCGTTAGATTGATCTCGATCTGACGACGGAAGGCCTCGAGCGGAATGGTCTCGAGCGGCGCCGGAAGGGCCGCGCCAGCATTGTTGACCAGACCAAACAGCGGTCCATTGGCCTTGATCACCTCCCCGGCGGCGCGCACTGCATCCTCGTCAAGCAGGTCCATGATCAAAGGCGTGACCACGTTAGGAAACTGTCGACGCAGCGCTTCCGCGTCCTCTTCTCGGCGTACGGTGCCGAACACGTGAAAGCCGGCGCTGGTCAACTCAAGGACGGTCGCCCGGCCGATGCCGGTCGATGCGCCAGTGACCACGACAGAACGCAGCGACACGTGCCACTCTCCTTCTCGGTCCAGGGTCCTGGTGAGTGACTCAGTTGAGGGCGTTCCTGGCAAATGTGTCGCACTTGTTCGGATCGCCGGTGTTGAAGCCCTGGGCAAGCCAGTGACGTCGCATTGCTGCCGAACCATGGGTCCAGGTTTCCGGGGAAACCTGGCCCTGCATCTTCTTCTGGATCCGGTCGTCGCCGACAGCCTGTGCCGCGTCCACTGCTCGGTCGAGATCCTCCTGGGTGACTTCGCTGATCGGACTTGCCGGATCCTCAGTCGCGTGCCGGAACCATGCGCCCGCGTAACAATCGGCCTGCAGCTCGAGCCGGACCGCTGCCGATGTGGGTCCGGTCCCCTGCCCGCTGCCCTGTACTCGCTGCATAGTCCCGACCAGGTTCTGGACGTGATGCCCGAACTCGTGAGCCAGCACGTATGCCTCGGCAGCGTCGCCGCCTTGCGCCCCGAGCTGGCCCGTCAGCTGATCGAAGAATCCAAGATCGAGGTACACCGTCGTATCGGCTGGACAGTAGAAGGGTCCAACCGCTGAGGTCGCATGGCCACAGGCCGTATTGATGCTGCCGGTAAAGGTCTGCACCTTGATCGTCTGATAGTCCTGGAGATTGTCGTTCCAGTAGTCCTGGATCGAATTCGTGTACGCGACGAACCGGCAGTCGCGGTCGGCATTGATATCTGAGCCTCGGGTGCACTGGGCGAACGGACTGGGGTTAGTGGACTGCTCCGGCCCAGCCTGCTGTGCACCGCCGAGGATGTCGCCTGGGTTCAGGCCGAACAGCAGGGCGAGCAACAAGACGATCAGGCCGGCGCCGCCGCCGATTGCGATCTTCCCGCCACTTCCCCTACCGCCGCCCATCTGCGACGGATCGAGCTGGGCACCCTCGTTGTACTTCACGTCACTCCGACCGCGAGCAGCTCGAATGCCCGCCCTGATCAGCAGCATAGTCGTGTGCCGTGGAGGCCGATCGGTTAGATGGCAGTTCTTGCTGCACTCAATTGCGGGCCTGACTGCTCAGCACGTGCCTGCATTCTGGCAGCCCGAACAGGAAACCGGAGAGGGCTGTAACAGACGCGGTTGCGCCGCGTCGAAGAGCACTATCATGTCTACCCAGCAACGGCCTCCAAGCCACCCTCGGGCGTCAGGTGAACTCACTCTCGGCGTCCTCCGGGACTTGGACAATCAGCACGTCGCACTGGGCCCGGTGCACGACCTCAGATGGGACGGAGCCGAGCTCGTGACCCTCTGCGGCTCCTAGTCCGCGGTTGCCGACAACGATAAGACTCCTGGGGTCTGAGCCGGCGGCCTCGAGCAGCGCTTCGGCCGGATCCCCGGCGACCATTCGCGTATCAACGCTACGCACTCGATCAGACGTCAGATACATGATGGCCACCTGCAGGGCGTGCAGCGCCGCCTCCCTGCCATAAAGCTCTCGTCGAGCGCCGACTGGAACCGGATCTGTCGGTGCTGGGCCCGGATTGTAGGCGGATACGACCAAGACGTGAGCATCGGCTTCTGCCGCCACCGCATGGGCCCGGTTGACCGCGTACAGCGAAGCGTCAGTCCCGTCAGACCCAACGACAAGGCGCTCATAAATGCTGATGTGGTGCCGCCCGAGAGGCAGGAAATCAGACTCTTCGCTGGCATGCGGGGGATTTACCCAGAGCATCGCCAACGCGGCGCAGGCAAGCAGGATTCCAGCCACCAATATGGCATTGGTGCCTTTTCCACCCAATAGGTGTTTGAAAATCCAGCCGAAAGTGAACGTTTCCACGAGCATTGGGACAACGATCATCATGTTGAGAATGCCCATGTATACGCCCGTGCGGGATCTTGGCACCATGCTCGCCACCATGAGATAGGGCACCCCGACCATACTGGCCCAGCAAATACCCAGACCTATCATCGGGACCAGGCTGAGCCACTGACTGCTGATCTGTGACAGGGCCGTGAGCGACACCGCGGCGATCCCTAGGCAGACGGCGTGCACACGCTTACCGCCGAAGCGCTGGCAGAACCCTATCAAGAATAGGGCGGTGACCATGGTAAAGAAGTTGTAGGTGGCATTCATTAAGCCGGACCAGCCAACCGCTTCGTCCCAGCCCGGCTGCTCGGGTGCAGTCTTGAACACTGATTCGCCGACGCTGACGGCCACGAATTGCCAGTAGATAAACATGGCGTACCACTGGAAAACGAACACTACACCGATCTTGTGCATGCTTACGGGCATCTCACGCACCGCCACCGCGATATCGGTGACAAAGTGCCGCACTCCTTTGGGCGCAGCACGAAGCTCGGCAAGTTCTTCCTCTGACGGAGGAACTTCCTTCGTGCGTAGCATCGCCGTGAGCACTGTGACAAGGATGCATACGGCGCCGAGCGCGAAGCAAGTGTAAACCCAATATGGCACGCCATTCGCGGCCGTGCCACCCAGTACCTTTTGGAAAATAAACAAAGATAAGTTGGCCAGCACAGCGCCAGCACCAGTGAACAGGCTTTGGGTCAGAAAACCGCGAGCAAGCTGAGATTTTGGAAGCTTGTCGGAGATCAATGCTCGGTAAGGCTCCATGGAGGTGTTGTTGCCGGCGTCAAGGAGCCAGAGACAGAGCACACCCATCCACAGCGTCGTGACGAATGGAAACAGCAGCAGGATGATCACGCATAGGAAAGCGCCCGCCAAGATAAATGGACGCCGCCGGCCCCACCTAGGGCTCCAGGTTCGGTCACTCATTGCACCGATGAGCGGCTGGATGAATAGACCGGTCACCGGTCCAGCCAAGTTGAGAATAGGCAATTCATCAGGCGAGGCGCCGATGAAGGTGAACAATGGATTTACTGCAGTTTGCGTCAGGCCGAAGCTGAATTGAACGCCGAAAAATCCGACATTCATCATCAGAATCGACCCGCTCGTCATCAGCGGCCTATGCCCCTCCCGTTGGGAGCCGGTCGATTCCTCGAGCTCTACCACCTCAGTCGCCTCAGTAACAGCCATGGTTTCACTCCCTTTCGGCGAGGTTTCTCGCTAGTGGGCTGCGGTCGTGATATGTGTCACACCAACGCACCCTATGGCAGCGTCCAATGGCGATGCAAGAGTCGAGCAGGTCAGCACAATCGTTGCGGAGACGCCGATAGCTCAAGGCTGATCGGGCCCATGACTGGCAACACAGTCCGTTACCGCCATCGTGCGCTTGTAGGCGTTTAGCTGGCGGGGAGCTGGGCTCTTGCGCGCTGACGGTCTACCGGTGACGGCTCACCATGAAACCGGGGTACCTCAAGGCGTGCGGACAACGACCACCGGACAAGCCGCGTGGGCGACGAGGTGCTGGCTCACCGAGCCCAGCAGCATGCCAGCGAAGCCCCCGTGGCCGCGGGACCCGACGACCATCAGATCGGCCCCTCCGGACAACTCGATCAGGATCTTGGCGGGGTTTCCTTGGTTGATCGAGGCCCGCACGTCCACCGGTGGTTTCCGGTCCTCAAGGTCAGCGATGAGCCGCTCGAGCACGTCCGCGGCGTCCCGCGCCGGCTGGCTCTCATAGCCCTCGGGGGGCAGCTGCCCGTACGGCGGGCTCATCGGCAACGGCGGCCCATGCCAAACCGTGACGGCGTTGAGGGATGCGCCATGGTGCGCGGCCTCGTCGTAGGCCCAACGCAGAGCAGCTCGACTGCTGTCCGACCCGTCAACGCCGACAATGATCTGCTTGATCTCGGTCATGGCGCCCACCTTATCGCCCGGCTGCTCGGCACGTATGTGCAATGACACGACACCCCGAGCAAGGGTCGCGCTGTGTCCACAGTTCTCAACTGCGCCACTCGCCGAGCGCGGAGGTTTAGGTCATTCGAGCAAGCCGGTGACTGTTGGCCAGATCTAGACAGCAGTGCCACGGCGACAACGGCAAGCCGCTGTCCTCCGGTTAGTATTCAGCCACTAGAGGCTGGACTGCGCTTGTAAGCCTCCGCTAATTCGACGTTGACGACGTGCGGCCGTGGCCACTTTGCGCGAATCAAAGTGCCGCCCTGTCGGGACTCTGATTGCTTCTGGCACAGTGGGCGACCATGACCGTGGTAGTCGACGACAACCCGATGGAAAGCCGCTATGAGGCGCGGGTCGACGGAGCGCTCGCGGGTGTCTCGCAATACGAGCTGACAGCCGACACCATCGTGTTCCTCCACACCGTCGTTGCTGAGGAATATGAGGGTCAGGGAGTAGGCAGCGCGATCGCGCGGTATGCCCTCGACGACGCCCGAGCCCGCGGCTTGCACGTACGCCCCCTTTGCCCGTACATCAGGGGCTGGATCGAACGGCATCTGGAGTATGCCGACCTCGTCACGCACTCGAGGTAAGTCGGCTATCCACAGATTCTGGGGACAGCGCATCGCATGTGATGCACGGTCGCCGAGCGTCGCGACACGGTTGCCCCATGAGAGATATTCCTACGCTGGGCCGTCCGCACGAGATGCCGCCGATCCGCAACTCCGATGACCTCTGGCAACGCTGGCGAGCCTTGATGGGGCCGCTCGGTTTTGGCCAACCAAGGCTCTGGCTCGCGTTCCTCCAGCCCGACGACAAGATGAGCGCACAGCTCACTCAGATCGAGGACATCCCTCGCTGGGCAGACTCAACGATGTGCGGTTCGCTGCTGGAGTTATGCCGCCACATCGTTGGCCGGAACGGCACGGGCGGATCCGTCGCCATGCTGCTGACCCGGCCCGGCCGCAACCCGATGGATGACGCAGATCGCAGCTGGGCCCGCTACCTCACCTCGGCAGCGGCGCACCTTGGAGTCTCAATGTGGCCGGTACATTTCGCGAATGACGTCGAGCTTCGAGTCTTGGCGCCTGACGATCTTCAATTTAGGCATTGATGGGCGTGAGCATCGCAAATCGCGCGCCGACGCACGGAGCCAGGCTGGCGCGCCGCTGTCCTGGATGAGCGAGCGAGCAGACACGTATCAATGGGCTCGTGTGCGCCACAGCCAGGCCAGCCCGAGAATCGGGAGCACCAACGGAACGAACCCGTACCCGATCCCGTAGACCGACCACACGGTGGCCCGCGGAAAAGCCTCCGGATCGACGACGCTGAGGGTACCGATCGAAACAACGCCTACAAGCTCGATGATGATCGCCACCAGGGCCACTCGGCGGGAGCCGCGGGTGCCGCGCGCGAGAGTGATCGTTGCGACGATGTAGATCAATCCCGAGAGGGCGGATAACAGGTAGGCCAGTGGCGCCTGCTCGAACTTCGTGAGGAGCTGTACGCTCGCCCGAGCGGTCGCGGCGAGAGCGAAAATGCCGTAAATGGCCACCAGAGCACGGCCTGCCCCGCTATTGGTCCTTCGAACATCGGAGCCAGTCGGCTGAGTCTTTGGGACACCCGTCATGCGGCCGGCGTCCAGAGCACGAGCAAGCGAAGTGTCATCGCGAGGACCGCAAGTGCGGCGACAGCCAACACGATGCCCGAGAAGCGGGTGCGCTCGGCATTGGCCCACAACCACGCAATTGGGATCAAGATCACGATGCCGATTAGATAGCCAATCGTGGTCGCCAGTTCGACCGGACGGAATCCGGCAGCCAGCTTGGCAGCGGCGATGATCGACTGGCCAACGGTGACAACCTCGACCCCCGCGGCGAAGAGCAGTTGAGCCTTGCCGGGCGGCTTGTTCGCCACTGCAGTCACCACGCCCCAGATCGCGGCAGCGCCGGCGAGCGCGACCACAACGTACGCCAGCGCATCGATCATCGAGACGCTCGTTGGGGCTGCACGCCGCCCAACGCTACCGGAGCGCACTGGGAAGCCTGTCAGACTTGGAGTCCTTCAGAGATGTCATACGAAGGCTGCGTCGAGGAGGAACAGTGACCGCCCAGCGAGAGCCCAAAGTTGGCCGGCGCCCGGGCAACCAGGACACCCGCGGCCAGATCATCACCGCCGCCCGAGATGCGTTTGCGGCCAAGGGTTTCGCCGGCGCGTCAATGCGTGGGATCGCGGCGGAAGCTGGAGTGGATGCGGCGTTGATCCATCACTACTTCGACAGCAAGCAGCAGCTCTTCCTCGCGACGGTTGCGCTCCCGCTTGGACTGCCGCACATGCTCGAGGAGGTCGCTGCTGGGGGTAGGGGCGGTCTCGGTGAACGACTCGTCAGAAGCGTCCTCGGGGTCTGGGACTCCGAGCTTCAGCCGTCGCTCGTGGCGGCAATCCGCACGGCACTGACAGATCCGGCGCTGACTCGATCGGCCGGTGAGTTCCTCACCCTCGAAGTCATCGGTCATGTCTTGCCGCGCGACGACCTCTCATCTGAGGAGGCGAACAGGCGCGCAGGTCTGGTCGCCGCCCAGATTCTGGGTCTAGTGATCGGCCGGTACGTCCTGAGACTGCCGGTCCTGGTGAATCGCCAGACTGATGACTTGGTGGCTGAAGTCGGCCCGACCGTGCAGCGCTACGTCGACGGACGCGCCTGAGACGACACTTTTAGAGCTGCTCGCGCATCGCGCTTGGAGTCCGCCGCCGTCGTCGTCGCTCGCAGAGGAAAGAACGCCTCTGCTCGCTCCCTCTCCGTGCGGCGGCGCGCGATTTCCGACGCTCGCAGCTGCACCTTTTTGCGGAATGATGACCACGTGCTGGTCGTCGGCGTCACGGAGCATGGTGGGCACGCGTTCGAGGTGCTTCTCGATCACGGTGCTGATCCGGACGTGCTCGCATTCGATCAGGGCTACGCAGTGGTGAGACCCCTCGACGCCAATCGAGCCAGCTCTGGCGAGCTGATCCTTCGACTGTTGGTACGCCCGGTCGTCGACGAGCCGCGCCCGGAGGCGCGCCGGCAAGGACGCGACGCTGGGCTGGTGCTCGGCGATGGCGTCCGGCCCGCGGTGAGGCAACGCTTCGCCGCGTACGCGGTAGTCAAGTCGAGCCGCGGCCTGCTCGCCACCGAGTACTCCGACCGAACTGCCGTCACCGGTCGATGGGGAATGCCAGGCGGTGGTCTGGATGATCACGAGCCGCCGACCTCGGCTGTGCTCCGGGAGGTTGCCGAAGAGACGGCCCAGGAGATCATCCTCGGCGAGCTGATCAAGGTGCAGACGTCGCACTGGGTGGGACGTAGCCCGTACGGGACGATTGAGGATTTCCACGCCGTACGCCTGATCTATCGCGCGAGTTGCCCGCATCCCACCGACCCAGTCGTCCTGGACCAAGGCGGCACGACCGAATCGGCCCAGTGGGTGCCGCTGGAATCCTGGCGTTCGGTGTCGTGGACCCAGAACTGGCAATCGCTGCTGTCTGAGCTGCTCAACGAGTCCCGAGCTGGCTAAGCGTGCTAGGAGATCGGGCCAATAGTGCTAAGAGATGTGGATGTCGCTAAGCAGGTCCTGCCGGGTCAGTACGCCGACTGGCTTGCCGTCGTCGAGCACCAGTAACGCGTCACAGCTCCTCAACACCTCGACCGCATCCGCGACCGGCTCAGTCACTCCGAGCATGGGAAGCGGCTCCTCCATCACGCCGCCGACCGCATCCGCTGGCCGTACGCGGTGACTGAACAGCTCACCCAGAAGGCCGCGTTCGCTGACCGAACCGACGACTTCGGCGGCCATCACCGGGGGCTCCGCGCGCACCACCGGCATCTGGCTCACGCCGTACTCCCGCATGATCGCGACAGCCTCGGCGATCGTCTCGTTGGGATGAGTGTGGACCAAGGACGGCAGGTCGCCCGACTTCTCGCGTAGTACGTCGCCTACTACTCGTACGAATTGGTCAGGTCGGGGCGCAAAGCCGTATCGGGTAAGCCAGGCGTCGCTGAATACCTTGGTGAGGTAGCCGCGACCCGAATCCGGCAGCAGCACAACGATCACCGCCTCAGGATCGTCGAGTTCATGCGCCAGCCGGATGGCTGCCGCGGCGGCCATCCCCGAGGATCCACCGACCAGCAGTGCCTCCTCGCGGGCCAGCCGTCGCGACATTGCGAAGGAGTCCGCGTCCGACACTTCGATCACCCGGTCACAGACCGCGGGATCGTAATTGGCCGGCCAGAAGTCCTCGCCCACTCCCTCGACCAGATAGGGCCGCCCGGTCCCACCGGAGTACACCGAACCGGACGGGTCAGCGCCGATGATCTTGACGTGGCCGTCGGAGACCTCCTTCAGGTAACGGCCGGCTCCGCTGATCGTGCCGCCGGTGCCGATACCAGCAACGAAGTGGGTGATCTTGCCGTCGGTCTGTTCCCAGATCTCCGGACCCGTGGTCTCGTAATGGCTGGCTGGGTTGTTCGGGTTGCTGTACTGGTCGGGCTTCCACGCACCTTCGATCTCACGGACGAGCCGGTCTGAGGTCGAGTAGTAGGAGTCAGGGTGCTCCGGCTCGACGGCGGTCGGGCAGACGACCACCCGGGCGCCGTACGCGGTCAGCACGTTGCGCTTGTCCTCGCTCACCTTGTCGGGGCAGACAAACACGCAGGCGTAACCCTTGGCCTGCGCGACCATGGCTAGGCCCACTCCGGTGTTACCACTGGTGGGCTCCACGATGGTGCCGCCCGGCTTGATCTTGCCCTCTCGCTCCGCGGCTTCAATCATCTTGAGTGCGATCCGATCCTTGACCGAGCCACCCGGGTTCAAAGATTCGACTTTGGCCAGGAGCAAAGGCCTAACGCCATCGGTAACGCGGGAGAGCCTGAGCAGCGGCGTGTGCCCGACTAGGTCAATGAGCGAGTTGACGTACTCCACGCGCACGACTCTACGGCGCACTTCCTTACGACCATGTGCGCCACAGCAGAGCTAGTAAGGGCCGCGACTTCCCGTCGGAAGCGCGGCCCTTAAGTTTTGAGCGATCGACTGGCAAACCAGCTGCGATCCGCGGGCTACCTGCGAATGTAGGAGAGCAGGCGCAGGATCTCGATGTACAACCAGACCATCGTCACGGTCAGGCCGAATGCGCCACGCCACGACTCACTCGCGGGCGCGCCCATGGCGACACCTTGCTCGATGTAGTCGAAGTCGAGCACCAGATTGAGCACGGCAAGCGTCGCGCCGAGCAGGGAGAAGCCAACAGCCAGCAGGCTGACCGCACCGGTACCGCCGTCAACGAGTCCGAGATTGACACCCACCAGCGAGAGCAGGAAGTTGATCAGTAGGGCCACCGCGAACGAGATCGTCGCGATGATCACGACCCTGCGGAACTTCGGCGTGACGCGAATGTTGAAAAACTTGTACGCCGCCAATGTCACGGCCGCCGCTGCGAATGTACCGATCACGGCCTGAACGACGATGCCGTCGTAAAGGCTCTCGAACACTTTGCTGATCATGCCGATGAAGATGCCCTCGAGGCCGGCGTACAGGAGCACCAAACCGGGCGCGACCTTGCGCCGGAACGAGACGACCATCACAAGGATGAAGCCGATCAGCCCGGATGCGATCAGTGCTGGGAAGTAGAGCGCGTCAGGCACAAACATCCAAGCCAGGGCGGCAGTGATGATCAGCACGCCCATGGTGACCGCGGTCTTGGTGACGACGTCGTCAAAGGTCATCCGGCCTTCGAGCGACTCCACCGGCGCCTGCGGGTAGCCAGGGTACTGAGAGTAGCCGGCTGGCGATTGCTCGTAGGGGTTCTGGTTGTACTGCTGCGGTGCTGCGGGTGTGAACGCGTCCTGCTTTGAGAGGATCGGGTTCGAACTGCGCAACATGTATGTGTCCTCCTGGTTAGGCGCCTCAGTTGGCGCACTCATCAGTGTACTGAAACGCTGGGCACCGACCCTTTCTTCCGAGCTTTGAAAGTGCTGTGAGCCCCTTGTTGGGCGACCAGGATGGGCTTCTCGGCGGCAGACCTCAGTGAACGAGCGAGCAATGAACCACGGATCGCGCGCCGCCGAGCTGAGGAGGAGGGAGCAGACACGCTTCAGCGTCTGCGAGCGACGACGAAGTCGGCGGGTTCTCGCCCAACACAGTGCCCCCGATGGGATTCGAACCCATGCTGGAGCGGGTTTAAGCCGCCTGCCTCTGCCATTTGGGCTACGGGGGCCAGCTATCGGCCGGTGTGATCCTAGCCGCGCGCCCGCGTCAGCGAGACGCCTCCGCGCTAGGCGTGGCCGAGACTCCGCTCAGCTTCATCCGGGTTTCCGGCGGCAATTCGGCCAAGTCACCTGTGGCGATGCGGGCATCGATCACCACCTTCGCATCCGGCCGGAAGTGCACCGGCTGTACGGCGGTGATCAGACCTGTGGCGTTGTCACGGAAGTAGAAGTAGACGTCGGCGCTGATCAGTGGCGGGGAGAACGGCGTGCTGAAGGAGGTGAACGTCGGCTCGCGAACCCCGCCTGCGGTGCCCTCTTGCATGCCGACTGTCCAGGAGCCGTCGTCATGCATGATCACTCTCGGGCCAGATTGGGCATGGTAGTGACCCCAGAGCACCAGCGGCGTCGGTGGATTCGATGCATTCATGATCACCCGCGCGGCGACAGGCTGGTGCACCAGCAGCACATCGGTGTGCTTGTCGCGGGCGACATCGACCAGCCGTTGCGCCAGCTCTTCTTCACTTTCGGGGCGGTCCTTGACGCGGTCGACACTGAACGGGACGTTGTGCTCTGGGTCGTCGTCGCCGAGCACGTTCAGCCCCGCCGCCTCGACGACTTGGCCATCCAGCACAGTCATGCCGGCACTTCGCATCTGGGCTTCTGTTACATCGGAGTCGTGATTTCCGCTTGCCACCAGGAAAGGCACCCCATTTGGAATCGCCGCCTCCCGACGGACGCAGCCACGTTCGGCGGCAGTCCCGTTGACTGTGTCGTCACCTGAACTCAGCACGACGGATGGTTCCGTCGCGCGGACCAGCCGAGCGATCAGCTCCGTCATGGGCTGATTGCAGTGCAGGTCGCTGAAACCCAAGATCATCGTTTCGTCCGAGCGTGGTTTCGGCAGATCGTCGAGCTGGGCTGCGAGACTCCCGGCAGCCGAGTCCAGGTAGCTCTTCACCGCACGTTGCTGGCGTTCGCTGAGCAACCGGATGCCCTTGATGCCGCGGTCCAGTAGGTCAGCGAGCAGCACACTGTCCACCGTGAGTGATGAGAATCGGCCACCGTCGGCCACTGCGACGGGATAGCGCGGATCCTTCGGTTTCTCAGGTACCAGGATGGAGCCGATGACCAGCGCGACGACGATCACATAGACCGCCGCCACGCGTCGCCTGGTTACCCGGGTCACGATCCAGGGCGGCATCAGCTGGCGACGGAGCCGCCAGATCGCGACACCCAGCAGCAGGACTGCCTCAGCCTTGAGCCCTTCCCGTACGGCGTCGCGAGCCAAGCGCTCGACGATGCCGGAGATAGCCTCTCTCGGCTCGGTGTACAGGCTGGTGTACGCGACCAGTGTCTGCTCTGAGAACAGCGAGTTGAGATTCTCTGCCGCGGTACCGACACCGCCCACCGTGATGATCAGACCAATGGGGGGTATTGGGCTCGCCAAATAGGCATTGCCGATCGGTCCGAGGTCGACCTCGACCTCACCGTGGAAGTTGCTGGCGAAGTTCACGCGATGTGGGCCGAGGTAGTCATCCACTTGCGCATGGCTGATTCCCCAAACCACCGCGAGCGGAGCGGCGGCCAGCGCAGCAAGCAAGGTGAGCAACAAGGCCTTCCCGAGATCCACCAGCAGCGCTCGGCGGGAGCGCACCCGTGCGGCGTGCCGCGCGAGCACGCTCGTCAGGGTTCGGCGCCGCCCGCTCCCGGCCGAGCC
>Ga0307298_10000010_pt1 | contig 49225 bp, 54 predicted proteins | sample ER_DNA_158_FD_194470 | JGI IMG/M metagenome (GOLD analysis project Ga0307298, IMG submission 194470) | Bulk soil microbial communities from the East River watershed near Crested Butte, Colorado, United States - ER_DNA_158 | ecosystem: Environmental > Terrestrial > Soil > Floodplain | place... | reverse complement strand
GGCCGGAGCCTCCACCGCGCTCACAACGCAGGCAGGGTCGACAGGGTGCGGGCAGGCAGGTGCATCTGACTCCTTTCCGGCCTCACTGGACCGGGTTAAAGGGGTTCGGTTGCGCGGGACTCTAGACGCTTCGCCGGACAGCGTGCCAGAGGCCGGCCCACTGCCGTGCGTCGAGGTCGCGCGGACGGGCTCTCCGGTCGAAGCCGAGCTCGCCGGCGCAGCGTTTCAGCAGGCGCGAGGTCACGACCGATCGCAACCCCTCCCGGTAGCCCCGCGCGAGAAATGCCTCGTAGTCACGGTGATCGCATTCGCGAACGAGCGGTTCGGGCCGGCGCTCGATCCGGAGCAGGCCTCCATCCGTTGCCGGCGCCGGAGCGAAGACGGCGCTCGGTAGCCGGCGGCCGATCGAGAGCTCGAACCAGGCTCCCCAATACGCGCTCAGCTGCGTGCCGGGCCAGACGGCCGCCCGCTTCGAGGCAAGCCCCCAGTCGACGATCACGTCCGCGCTCTCGAGCGGGACGCCCGGGTCGAGCAGCCGTCGTAGCATCGCCGTCCCGCCGTCGAACGGAAGGTTGGCGACGACCTTGAACGCCTCCTGCGGGAGTGCGATCGAGAGCGCATCTGCCTCCAGCACGTCCACTTGGTGAAAGCGTTGCCGCAGCGCTGCGGCGAGAGCGCCGTCGATCTCCACCGCGATCACGCGCGGTGTTACACGCGCGAGCGCGCCGGTCAGAACCCCGGTGCCTGCGCCGAGGTCGAGCACGAGATCGCCCGGCCGGATTCCGGCAGCGCGGACCAGTTCCGCCGCGAGCTTGCTACTGCGGAGGAAGTGCTGGCCGAGGCCGCGACGTTGTCGCGGTCGGACGGCCACGGAGGAACACCATGCACATAGTCAGGACCCGATCCTACTGCTAGGGCTCGCCGATGACGTCGTCGGGCTCGGTCATCGCCTCGATCGCATCCTGCGCCTCTTCGACCGAGTCCTCGGGCACGGAGATCGTCATCGAATCGTCTTCGCCGTCGCCGATCTCGGCGTCGATCCCCGCCGAGCGGAGAATCCCCTGGATCTCCTCGGCCTCGGTCACGTCGCCGGCGACCGCAACTTGCACCATGTCCGTCATTCCTGCGCCGATGATACGGCCTCCGGCTCGCGCCGGTGGAGCGCCCCACCCTTGACGAGCTGAGGAGTGCCGCGCTCCTCGAACGGCACCTCAACGACGTCGAAGTCCCTCGGCACGACCGTCTCGGGGAAGAGCTCGCGCGCTTCACGTGCGATCTCCGGCCCGAAGTAGCGGTTGGACAGGTGCGTCAAGGCAAGGAGGCCGACATTCGCGCGCTTCGCGACGTCTGCGGCCTGGGCCGCGGTCTGATGCATCGTCTCACGGGCGCGCTCGGCCTCCTCCTCGGAGAACGTCGCCTCCGTGATCAGCACCTCGGCTCCCCAGGCTGCCTCGACGATCGTCTCGGACGGCGCCGTGTCACCGGTGATCGTGAGCTTGCGTCCGGGCCGTGGCGGACCGACCACCTGTTCGGGCGCAATCGTCGTGCCGTCGGCGAGCGTCACGGCTTCTCCATGCTGCAGCCGGCCGCGTTCGGGCCCGTTCGGTACGCCGAGGGCGTCCGCGACGGCGACGTCGAAGCGCCCCGGCCTGGTCGCCTCGATCAGGGACCAGCCGAGCGCAGTGACGCCGTGCGCGACTGCGAAAGCGGCCAGGCGAAACCCGTCACGCTCGAGGACGTCGCCGGGGTCGAGCTCGATGAGCCGCAGCTCGTAGGAGAGCTTGCCGACGACCCGCTTCAGCGACGACATCAGATCGCCGAGCCCGCGAGGGCCGTAGACATCGATCGGCAGCTCGCGCCCGCGGAGCGAGAATGACTTGAGCATGCCGGGGAGCCCGAGCACGTGGTCAGCATGGAAATGCGTCAGGAAGATCTCGGGGAGATCGACGAGGCCGACCGACGAGCGGAGCAGCTGACGCTGGGTGCCTTCCGCGCAGTCGAAGAGCAGCCGGTCGCCGCCCCGCCGGACGAGGAGCGCCGCCGGCGCCCGCTGCGCTGTGGGCATCGATCCCGCTGTGCCGAGGAAGACGATGTCGAGATCCATTGGGCGATTCTAGGTCGGCCTTCCTGCGGTTAGGCTCGGCGGGTGCACACCACAACGGGACTGCACGTGACCGTTTGGGGCGAAGGCGAGCCCGCCGTCTTCGTCCACGGCAGCTTCGGCTGGGGCGAGGAGACCTGGGCGAAGCAGCGGCCACTCGCGGATTCCTATCGCCTGCTGCTCGTCGACCGGCGCGGGTTCGGCGCCAGTCCACCCGACGGGCCTGTCGACTTCGACCGCGACGCGGACGACGTGGCGGACGTACTGGGTGGCGGCGCACATCTCGTCGGCCACTCCTACGGTGGTGTGGTCTCGCTCCTTGCCGCAGCGCGCCACCCTGATGCAGTTCGCTCGTTGACGGTGATCGAGCCGCCTGCGCTTGGCCTCGTCCGTGGCGATCCCTTTGTCGAAACGTTCATCACCGGCGTCGACGAGGCAATGGGCGCTGCCGACGATCCGAGCGACTATCGCGCCCGCTTTCTACGGAACTTCGGTTTCGCAGGCCAGCCGCTGGAGCTCGAGGGCGCCGGCCTTGAAGCAGCACGCTCGTCCTGGGGCGAGCGGAATCCTGCAGAAGCGCAGATCCCGTTCGAAGAGCTGCGAGGAGTGCGCACACTCGTCGTGCGAGGCGACTGGTCGAAGACTCCGTCGCGGGCTCAGGAACGTGGACAGACGATCTTCCATGCCATTTGTGACGTGCTGGAACGACAGCTCGACGCGGAGTCGGCCATTTTCCCCGGAGCACACAACCCGCAGCTGCTCGGTGAGCCGTTCAACGAGCGACTACGCACCTTCTGGGAGGGAGCGTGAGCGAAGACGTCCGCGACCTGATTCGCCGCGATCTGTCCCCCGGCGAGCTCGACGAGATCCGAGAGCTCTGGAAACGGCACTCGATCGCCGAGGACGAGCGCGACCTCCCTGGTCTGATCTCGACGCTCACCCCTGACTGCGTCTACGAGCTCGCGCAGACCGGGCACCGCTGGGAAGGTCACGAGGGCGCCGCGCGCTTCTACATGGGGTTGCTCTCGGCGTTTCCCGACATTCACTTCGACTTGACGGACATCGTGATCGGACCCCAGGGAGTGTGCGAAGAGGCAGACGTGACCGGCACGCACCAGGCCGAGTGGCTCGGCATCCCGCCGTCAGGCGAGCGCCTCGCGTGGAAAGTCGCGATCTTCTTTCCCTGGGATCCGGCCCAGCGGCTGTTCCGCGGGGAGAAGGTCTACACCGCCGGGCTTCCGCTGACCGAGCTCTAGGAGGATTTGGCGAAATACTCGCTTAGCGCGGCACAGAGGCGCACAATGGACGCATGGCCAAACTCCGGGCGTTAATTGGCCGGTTCCGTCGTCGGCGGCGGGGTAGTAGTGCGCCAGCGATCTCGCGCGAAGTCCGTGAAGCCCGCCGAAGGGCGGAGGCCGACGCAGCTCAGCGCGGCCAGTGGTTTGGAGGCGACGGGATCTAGCTAGGCGGCTAGTGCGGCGTCGGGATCGTCTGCCGTTATTTCGCCAAACAGTAGTGGGCCGCCGTCTGCGGTCCCTGGTCAGCCTCGCCCTGCTGGCGTTGAGCTTGCTGCTCGGCGTCTATGGACTCTTTGCGGTCTTCTACCGCGGAGACAGCGGCGGTAACGGAGACACGTACGTCATCTTCGGCGGTCATCAAGTCGACGCACAACTTGCCGGAGCCGTCGCGCTCCTGGTCTCCCTCATCGCGATCCTCCTTGCCTGGATGATTCTGTGGCGCGGCCGGCGCCGGCGTTCTAGCTCGTAACCTCTCTACGGCAGGACGAGCCGCTGCCCTGGTACGAGCATCGTCCCGTGGAGGTGGTTGCGATGCTGGAGCTTCCAGATCCCCTCTCGAGGATCACCCGCGTAGTGGGCGGCCGCAATCGACCAAAGGGTGTCCGTCGGCTTCACCAGGTAGGGCATCGGCTTGCCCGCGCCGCCGGATGGCCGCGCGACGACGCCCACCACGAGGGAGATGGCCAGGAGGAGAACTGCCAGTCGAGGGAACATGTGTTCGTAGAGTACCGAACATCTGTTCGCCCTGTCAAGGGCAGTTACAGGGTGATCAATTCAGGAGTGATCCGGCTCCCCTGGATGGTCAGGACCATCATCGAGTGGGTCGGCGCGCTCCGGCGCTCGGTGGGCGAGCCCGGATTCAGCACCCAGAGGTGCTGGAAGCGCTCGATCTGCGGGACGTGGGTGTGGCCGTAGACGACGGCATCGCAGTCCTCGAACCTGGCCGCGAGTCGCGCCTCCCGCCGCTCCCGCGGCCCGGGGTCATGGACCATGCCGATTCGGAGTCCCCCCACATCGACGACGCGTTGCTTCGGGAGCGCCTGCTTCAGCGCTTGCTCGTCCATGTTCCCGGCCACACCCTCGAGCGGCGGCCCGAGCTTCGCGAGCTCCTCGTGGAACTTCAACGACACGAAGTCGCCGGCATGCAGCACGAGGTCGGACCTGGCCACCTGGCGGACACACTCAGCGGGCAGCGCCCGCGTGCCGCGCGGGAGATGGGTGTCTGAGATGACGGCGATGCGGGTCAGGAAGCTGTGACCGGCTCGCGCTCGGCAACCGCGCGTGGGTCGTGCAGAAACTTCCCTGCCTGCCAGACGAGCTCGCCGTCTGCATAGACCTCGCCGTCGGCGCGGAGGTCGCAGATCATGTCCCAGTGGAGCCCGGATTCGTTTTGGCCGCCGAGCATCTTGAAGCTCGAGCCGAGCGCGAAGTGCATCGTGCCGCCGATCTTTTCGTCGAAGAGGATGTCGCGCGTGAAGCGGTCGATCTCGTAATTGAGCCCGAACGCGACCTCGCCGAGGATCCGTGCGCCTTCGTCCATGTCGAGCAGCGACTGCAGGAACTCGTTTCCGTTGCCGGCCTCGGCGTGCACGACGCGTCCACCCTCGAAGCGCAGCCGGACGTCGTCCACCCCACGCCCCTGGAAGATCGCCGGGAACGAGAAGCGGATCTCCCCTTCGGTCTCGGTCTCGACCGGGCTCGTGAAGATCTCGCCGTCCGGCATGTTGAGCTTGCCGTCGGCGGCGAGCCACTCGCGCCCGGCGACGTTCAGCCGCAGGTCGGTGTCGGGCCCGACGACGCGCAGCTCGGTGAAGGTGTTCAGCTCACGGGCGCGTGCGTCGAGCGCGAGCGACACGGCGCGCCAGTGGGCAACCGGGTCCTCTTCTGCACGCACGTGGCATGCGCCATAGACGAAGTCCTCGTACTCGAGCAGTGACATCTCGGCGTCCTGCGCGTGCGCCTCGGTCGGGAAGCGGGTGCCGACCCACTTCGCCTTACCTTCGTCGATGCGCTCCCAGAAGCGGTTCGTGAGCTGCCGCCGCGAGGCGATCTTCTTGCTTACGCGGTCCGGATCGGCCTGACTCAGTGCGCGCGTGTTGCGATCGGCCCAGATGGTAACGATCGCATCCACGTTTTCGATCTCGAAGCGATCGATCTCGGAGACGAACGTCAGCTGCTCCTCCGTCGCCTCGCCCACCGCGATCACGTCCAGTCCTTCGACCTCGACGCGCGTGCGAGGATTCGCGCCCGCGCGCAACGCCGAGCGGTAGAGCTCCCGCACGAACGGAGCCGCGACGGTGCCGCCGTCGAGCCGGACGATCTGGCCCGATTGCAGCTCCAGCGAGTAGTTGACGAGCAGGTCGGCCAGTTTCGCCACGCGCGGATCGGTCATGTCGATTCTTATACCGCATCCCGACCGCCTTGAAAGCGACCAGATCGGACATGTCCGGCGCTAGCGGCGGAACGTGCGGGAGAACGTCGTCACGCGTTGCGCGTTCGTCTCGGCGTGAAGCGTGACGGTGACGCGGTAGGTACCGCGACTCAGGCGCGGCAGCTTGAACAGCAGGTCACGTGCCGCCTCGCCCTGCCCCACTGCACCTGTCAGCCTGCGCGTGCTGCTCGTGCGCGTGATCTTCACCTCGTACGAAAAGCCTTCGTCGGCACGCACGAGGAACGAGCGCGGCAGGGTCCTGAAGCTCACACCGGCGCCGACGACGCGGTCCGTGTGACGCCACTCCACCAGCTTCCCCTTGCATTCCTGGTTGGCCATGATGGCGTCCCTGACAGCGGTGAACGACGCGCGACGTGTTCCGTCGGGAAGGACGAGCCCGCTCTGCCAGGCCGGCAGGCTCGTCTCGTCGACTGCGTGGAAGAAGTTGAGGAGTGCGACGCTCGGATCGCAGGCCATCATCGCAATCAACTGCGCGTAGTAGTTCCCCTGCGTCGCCTCGTCGAGGACGGGAACGTTCTCGCTGCCCGTGTACAGCGAGGCCTTCTCGGGCGCGATCTTCGCCTGGTAGCCGACCTCGTCGACATAGATATGGACGTAGGGCCCGGCACCCGAGTCACCTGCCTCACGGAAGAGGGGCTGTGCGGTGCCGTGGAACGCGTCCCACCAGGCCTGCTTGAACCGGTCGAAGTTGGCGCAACCGATCTTCGGCCACGCGTATCCGACGGTGGGAGCATCCGTGTTCAGATTGGGATAGCAATGGATCGACACCTCATCCGCGATCGGCTTGGTTCGCCCGCTCGCGCGATATGCCTCGCCGACCTCTTCCAGGAATCTGATCGGCGAGTGTGACACGTTGCTCGAGGCTTCGAAGTCGTCGTTGCCGCGCGGCGAGAGGCCGAAGGCGATCACCGTGATCTTCGGGTCGACAGCCTTGACCGCGTCGTAGCAGGCGGCCATCGCCTGCTCCTGCACGTACCCGGAGATGCCCTTGCCGGTTTCGTCGAACTGCGGCTGCTGAAAGCGCGGCTGGTTGCCTTCGTTGAGACAGATCACCTTGCGCACGTACGGGTAGCGCTGTACAACCCTCGCCGCGTACTGGGCGAAGAGTTGGACGCCGTTCGGCGTGTCGACGAGGAACCGGGCCTTCTGCGGATAGATCGCGAAGATCACCTCGATGCCTCGGCGCATCGCCTGCGGCACCGACCGGTCGAGGAACGCCTGGTCGACGATCGTGTTCGGCTGCGTCGGATCCCAGAAGACGGCCATGCGGTTCTCGGTCATCCCGAGGTCGGTGAGCATGTGGAAGAACGTGCCGCCACTGTCCTCCGAGTACTTGCCGGCATCGTCGGCGACGCCGAAGGTGGTGCTGGAGGCCCCTCCCGCAAGGGTCAGTGCCGCGCAGGCGCACGCCAGGACCGCAGTGATCCGCCACATGCCACTCTCTTCGGCAGATCAGGGCACGAGAATAAGCACTGCATCGAGGAGTCTCTCGGCCCCGAACCGGACCGGGTCGTCCGCCGGCAGGCCGGTCTCCTCCTCGGCCGCCGCGATTGCATTCCTAGCTTCCTCTTCGGACACGGTGGAGGTGTTCAGCGCAATCGCCGCCACCTTCGCGGGCCGGAGCTTGAGCGACATGCGTTCGTGCAGGTCGACCAGCTCCGACAGGCTCGGGATCGGGGACTCCGTCGGGTCTCCTTCGACGACGGTCCGCCCCACCTCGTGGCAGAGCACGTACAGATGAGGGGCGCTTCCATGCATGAGGCCGACGGTCACGCCCGAGTAGATCGGATGCAGGATCGCGCCCTGGCCTTCGACCCACAGCAGGTCGCCGCGCTTGCCGCCTTCGACGACCAGGCGCTCGGCCGCGCCCGCGAGGAAGTCCGACACGACGGCGTCCACCGAGATTCCCCAGCCGGCGATCGCAACGCCGGTCTGTCCCGTGGGAACGAACACGGACTTCAGGCCGCGCCTGCGTGCTTCGAGGTCGAGCTCGCAGATCGCGGTCATCTTTCCGATCGCGCAGTCGGAGCCCACCGTGAGGACGATCGTCGCGTCGACTTCGAGGTTCTCGCCGGTCGCAGTGCTCAGGTCCGCCGGCGGCTCGCGCAGGTCTCGGAGCTCGACGCCGTGCTCCGCCGCCAGCTCAGTCAGGCCGGGAATGTCCCGCAGGCGCACGTGCAGGCCGTTCTCGAGATCGAGGCCGTGCGAGACGGAGCTCTTCAGCAGCTCCTGCCAGTCGCCCGGAAAGCGACCGCCCTGCGTGACGACGCCGACAAGCGCCGTGTTCGGCTCGAAGGCGAGAGCTTCGTCGACCGTGCCGACGATCGGTACGCCGTCCTCGGACTCTCCGGCTCGCTTCGAGTCGAGCATCGCAACGACGTCGTCGCGCCGGTAGCGCATGACGCCGCGCGCCGTCTTCGCGTAATGCGGATCGTGCGAGAACTCTTCGGCGAGGATCAGGTAGCGCTTCTCGCTCACGCGCGCAACCCTACTGCCGCCCTCCTGCCTGCAAGACCTCCACGGCGCGCTCGGTCAGCAGCTCGTTCGCGGTGTCGCCCCAGTCGACGGCCTCGACGTTGCTGCCCTTCGAGCCGGGCCGCTTCCACCACTTGCCTTCGGTGCGCCACGTTCCGTCGGGCAGTCGTCGCGACTCGACGAGATCGAGCGCAGCTGCAACCCGCCGGTCGTCGAGGCCGACGCTGCGCGCCAGCGTGACGAGACCGACGAGCACGTCGTAGTGCCAGTACGGCGGGAACCGGAGGTTGAGGAGCGCAGGGTGCGCCGGCTCGCCGGTCCTGTGCGACTGGAAGACCTGATGGCGGAGGAGAAACTCCGCGGCCGCCTCGGCGGCGCCCGTCGCGCGACGATCACCCGCGGCGCGGCCGTGTGCGGCGAGACCCAAGGTCGGACCCCAGGTCTCGTTGAAGGACGAATGCGCCGCGGCTGGGCGCCGGTCGCAGTTCCAACCGCCGTCCGGCCACTGGCTCGCCACGAGGGAGTCGGCCAGGATCTGCAGCCGCTCGTCCTCGAGACCGAGAGTGCTCATCACGTACAGCGCCAACCCGTCCTGCGACGCGCAACGGCGTACCCGGCCTTCGAGCGTCGGGAACGAGCGCAGTCGTCGCGGATTCGCCAGCCAGGCAAGGACGCTGTCCGCCGCGGCCTCGATCGAGTCGGTTCTCGTCACCCCAAGCTCGACGAGCGACGCAAGCCGCCAGAAAGCGCCGCGCCACTTGCCGTACGGATGAACGCCGTAGTCCTGCGAAAGGCCGGCTACGAGCTGCTCACGCACGAGCCGCGGCCGCAACGCCAAGGCCTGGTCGCTCCGACGACCACTGAATGCCTTTGTCGAACTGCACACCGGGCCACGGATCGTCCGCGAGGAGCAGGTTCCCATCGAGGTCGACGTGGTTGCAGAGACTCGCGATCTGCGCGGCCGCGGCGATCCCGAGACCCGACTCGACCATGCAGCCGAGCATCACGCCGAGACCGAGCGCGCGCGCTGCGTGCGCCATCCTCACCGCTTCGCGAATGCCCCCCGACTTTGCGAGCTTGATGTTGATGCCGTGCGCACGCTCCGCGCAGGCTGCAACGTCGGCGAGTCGATGGCAGTCCTCGTCGACGTAGATCGGAATCGGCGTCGCGGCCTTCAGGCGCGGACCGTCGGGGTCGCCGGCGGGCAGAGGCTGCTCGCAGTAATCGACGCCGAGCTCGGCAAGCTGTGGGAGTGCGTCGAGCGCTTCGTCGAACGTCCAGTACTCGTTGACGTCGACCTGCAGCGACGCCTGGGTCACTTCGCGCACGGCACGCACTCGTTCAACGTCGAGACCGTCGCGCCCCCCGAGCTTCAACTTGAGGCGAGAGAAGTCCAACGCCTTGACGGCGCGCCGCGCCATGTCGTCCGGATCCCCGAGCCAGATCGTCCAAGACGTCGGCGGACCTTCACGCTCTAGACCGAGCAGCTTCCAGACCGGCAGGTCGACGAGCTTGCCCTGGAGATCGTGCAGCGCTCCGTCGATCGCGGCACGCGCAGCCCATTCCCGGGGCGGCAGCCGGTGCTCGATCTCGTCGAGGGCAAACGGATCGTCTCCCAGCGCGTCAGCGTGCTCCTCGACGTAGGCAAGCGCGGACTCGGCCGTTTCCTCATACCGGTCGATGGGCGCTCCTTCCCCAAAACCGGAGAGATGGCCGTGACGGATCTCGACCTGCACCACCTCTGCGACGTCGGTGGACTCGCGAGAGATCACAAAGGTCTCGGCGAGCTCGAGCCGAGCGATGCGAGCGGTGACGTCCACAGGCGCAACCCTAACGGCCTCCGATCTTGGTACCGCCGCCGATGCCGGCTGTGCCGGCGTCGGCCGCAACGGCAGGAATCAAAACCGCCGGGAGATCATCATGGCCGCGAAGCGGCCGGATCTCCCGGCGTTATGCGCCTGGCAGGAATCGAACCTGCGACCTTGCGCTCCGGAGGCGCACGCTCTATCCCCTGAGCTACAGACGCGCTAGGGCCAGTGTAGCCGCCTTGCCCGCATAATCTCGATCCGTGCGGGCCTACCTTCGCAGCCTGAATCCGCAGCTTCCGCGGGACGTCTGGATCCTCCAGGCGGGCGGGCTCGTGAACATGTTCGGGAACGGCGTCATCGGGCCGTTCCTGATCATCTACCTGCACAACGTCCGGGGTGTCTCGCTCGGCATCGCCGGCCTCGTCGTCGCCACCGGTTCGCTGGCGGCGTTCGCGTCCGGATTCGTCGGGGGCGCGCTGTCGGATCGGCTCGGTCCCAGGGTCGTGCTGAGCGGTGCGCTCGTGCTGGCCGCGATCGCTTTCGCACTCTTTCCGTTGATCCGCGAGACGTGGCAGGCGTTTGCGCTGAACCTCCTCGTCGGCATCGCAACGGGTGCGTTCTGGCCAAGCCAGTCCACCCTGCTGAGCTCGCTGACACCACCCGGACGCCGTCACGCCGCGTTCGCCCAGCAGCGCATGACGATGAACGTCGGCTTCGCACTCGGCGCACTCGTCGCGGGTGCAATCGCGCGCACCGCCCACCCGAGCACCTTCACCCTGCTCTTCCTGCTTAACGCCGTGACGTTCCTGGTCTTCGTCGTCGTGTTGCAGTTCGTACCGTCGACGCGTCATCGCGAGGAGCGGCGTGAGCCCGGGCGCTATGCGGACGTGGCACGGAACCGCGTGTTCATCTCCTACGTCTTTCTGAACGTGATCCTGATCGGAGCCGGCATCGCGGTGATGAGCGAGCTCCTGCCGCCGTTCGCAAAGAACACTGCGCACGTGAGCGAGCCTGCGATCGGCGTGATCTGGTTCGTCTTCTCGGCGGTGGTGGCACTCGGGCAGCTTCCCGTGGTCAAGCTCGTCGAAGGCAAGCGGCGGCTGCGCGGCCTCGCGTTGATGGGTGTCGTCTGGGCAGGAGCGTTCCTCGGGGTGCTCGTCGGGGGCGCCTGGTTCACGGGCACTCAGGCTGCGATCGTCTTCGGGGGTGCCGTCGCCGTCTTCGCGCTCGCCGAGTGCCTCCACGGCGCAATCTATGCCCCGCTCGTCGTCGATCTCGCCGAGCCTCAGCTACTCGGCCGCTACATGGCCTTCTCGAGCTCCACCTGGCAGATCGGCTTCTTCGCCGGGCCGGCGATCGGCGGCTTCGTTCTCCAGCACAAGCCGCTCGCGCTCTGGCCGGCTGCCGCCGCCGTCTGCGTGCTCGCATCGGCCTATGCCCTCGCGATCGAACGACGCATCCCTGCGCGGCTGCTCCGGACCCCCCGCGTAGATTCGCTCGCAGGCGTCCCGGGTACCATGCCGAACATGGCGCTAGCGACCGACGATCCTCTCAGTACCGATGCCCAGCCTGCCCCGCATCCGGCGGACGAGGCCTCACGGATTCGCGGAGGCGGTAGCCCCGCGCCCGGAACCACGCGTCGCTGAGCTCAGCGCCAACGGCCTCACCTGGATCCATCTCGACCCGCCGATCGACCCGGAGACGGTCAACGCGCTCCGTGAGCGCTTCAGCTGGCATCCGCTCGACGTCGAGGATGTCCTCTCGAAGCGTCAGCGCCCGAAGATCGACGACTACGCCGACGAGGGCTATCTCTTCGGCGTTCTTCACTTTCCCGCGTACGACAAGAATGTCCAGCGGCTGAACTCCGGCGAGCTCGACTTCTTCCTCGGCCCGGACTATCTCGTCACGATCTCGAACGTCGAGCTTCTGCCGGTCACGCGCCTCTTCAACCGCGTGCAGGAGGATGAGCGCTTTCGCGAGCAGCTCTTCAGCAAGGGGTCGGGCCGGTTGCTCTACGAGGTGCTCGACGACCTGTTCGATTACTGCTTCCCGATCCTCGACAAGATCGCCTACAAGCTGGACTCGATCGAGGACGACATCGAGGACCGCCGCTCGGAGGAGATCGTCACCGACATCTCCAAGGCGAAGCAGGAGATCATCTCCTACCGCAAGATCATCAAGCCCCAGCGTCCTGCGTTGCGGCTATTGGAGCGGCGGATCGAGCGCTTCCTCCCGGAGAACCTCGAGCTCTACTTCGACGACCTCGTCGACGCGTCCGAGCGCATCTGGGACCTGTTGGACAACTACAAGGAAGTGGTCGAAGCGCTCGAGAGCACGAACGAGTCCGTGATCTCGCACCGCCAGAACGACGTCCTGAGGATCCTGACCGTGTTCTCCGTGATCCTGCTGCCGCTGACCCTGATCTCGGGGATCTTCGGGATGAACGTGCTCTTCCCCGGCGAGCACACCCACGCGGCGTTCTGGGCGATCGTCGGCCTGATGGTCGGGGTGATCGTCGGGATGATCGGCTTCTTCAAGTACAAGCGCTGGCTCTGAACAGAACGCCCTGGCTAAGCGGCGGCTAGGGTAGACCGGGATCGAGCTCGAGCCTTGTGCTGTGGGTAGTGCCCAGGGGCGGCGTCTACAGCTCACGCCGCAGATCGGCCGCTTCCCGGGGAGAGCTGGGACGCGACCGCCGGATCCCTGGGCAAGTGTGCAGTTCGTCACAAGTATGCGTCTGCCTTCCCTCCAAGCAGGCCGGACCGAACCGCCGCGGCGCGGCGCACGAATCATGTCGACTGCGCCCGCGCCTCTGGCGGGAGGACACTCTCCCCATGGTCCTCGCGCGGACGCAGTCTTCGGCGCCCTGTCGCGCACGTCAGAACGGTGCTGAGCTCGTCGCGCCGATTAGTCAAGGCGTGCTGCGCCCTGAAGGAGTCGGGACCGCGCACCCGAAATCCTGCGTGGCGCGTTCCACTGAACACACATGCTCACTCTTCAAGCGATCCTCCTCACCTCTTCCCTCCTGATGGTTCTGGCCATGGTCGGATCGCTCCTCTTCCTGGCGAGCCTCCGCGAGCGACTCGCGGCGGAGCCGGTCCCGGTCGAGCCCCTGGATCACTCGCTCTAGACTCGGCGAGGTGAAGCACCTGTGGGCGCCCTGGCGCCTCGAGTACATCAAGTCGGCCGACGAGGAGCCCGGTTGCGTCTTCTGCGCTGCGGTCGCAGGCGACGATGAAGAGCGCCTGGTCGTCCACCGTGGCGAGAAGACGATCGCGCTCCTGAACAAGTACCCCTACTCGTCAGGCCACTTCATGGTCGCGCCGAAGCGGCACGTCGGCGAGTACAGCGCACTCGAGGACGACGAGGTGCTCGAGCTGCATCGGCTGGCGTCCGCGGGCATGGCCGCACTCGCGCAGCTCTACGCGCCACAGGGCTACAACGTCGGCTGGAATCTCGGCCGCGTGGCCGGAGCGGGGATCGTCGACCACGTCCACCTGCACGTCGTGCCGCGGTGGGGCAGCGACACCAACTTCATGCCGGTGTTGGCCGACGTCAAGGTGCTGCCGGAGCACCTCGAAGAGACTCGCCGCCGGCTCGCGGAAGCCTGGCCGGACTAGGCGGCGACACCCGCGCCGTACTTCGCGCGGAGATACGCCAGGTACGGCTTGGCGTCGATTCGGTTGCCCGTAGCGCGCTCGAGCGTCTCCTGCGGCGAGAACTTCATCCCATGCGCGTGCACGTTCTCGCCCAGCCAGTTCCGCAGTGCGGCGAACTCGCCGCGTTCGACCTGCTCCTCCAGGTCGGGCACGTCCTCGAGCACCTTCTCCCAGATCTGCACCGACATGACCGTGCCCAGCAGGTAGGTCGAGAAGTAGCCGATCAGCCCGGACGCCCAGTGCGTGTCCTGGAGGACGCCGTGGGCATCGTCGGGAACGTCGACGCCGAGGTACTCCTGCATCCGCTCGTTCCAGACCTGCGGCAGCTCACGCAGGTCGACGCGCCCATTGATGATGTCCTGCTCGAGCTCGAAGCGGAGGATGATGTGCATCCCGTACGTGACCTCGTCCGCCTTGATCCTGATCAACGACGGCTTGACGTGGTTGATACCGGCGACGAAGCGATCGAGCTCCACCCCGCCGAGCTGATCGGGGAACGCCTCCTGGACCCGGGGATAGAAGAACCGCCAGAACTGCGGGCTTCGGCCGACGAGGTTCTCCCAGAGCCGGCTCTGCGATTCGTGGATTCCGAGCGAACAGGAGCTCCCGGTTGGCAGCCGCTCGAGATGTCGTGGCAGTTGATGTGAGTAGAGGCCGTGGCCGTACTCGTGCATCGTCGAGAAGAACGACTTCATCGTCTGCGGGTCGTAGTTGGTCGTGATCCGGATGTCGTCGACACCCGCGCCCGATGCGAACGGGTGCTCCGTGGGATCGAGTCGCCACGTGTCGGGACGGAAGCCGAACTGGGCGACGACCTCCTTCGCGACTCGCTCCTGACGGTCGACGGGGAAGTTCCCGCTCATGAACGAGTCGTCGACCTCGATGTCGCGTAGCTCTGCGATCAGCGGGACGAGCTCCGCCTTGAGCTCGGCAAAGATCTCGCGCACCTCTGCAGTCGTCGTGTACGGCTCGAAGTCGTCGAGCAGGATGTCGTACGGCTCCTCGACGCCGTCGAAGCAGTCGACGTAGCGGCGGCGCAACTCCACGGTCCTTTCCATGACGGGCAGGAAGAGCTCGAAGTTCGACTCGGCCTTCGCCTTGACCCAGACCGGACGCGCCTGTGCCGAGGCGCGCGTCATCTCTGCGCGCAGGTCCGTCGGGACGCGAGACGCTTTCTCGTAGTGACGCCGGGTGACCCTGACGAGAGACGCGTCGTCGGAATCGGGCTCGAGCGAGTCTTCGAGTGGACGAAGCTCGTCGAGCAAGCGACCCGTCTCGTCATCGATCAGGAGCTCATGTGAAAGGCGCCGCAGAGTTGAGAGGTGGTCGGCGCGGTGGTCCGAACCGGCGGGCGGCATCATCGTCTGCTGATCCCAGCTGAGCACCCGGCTGATCCGCTCGAGGTCGCTGATCTTGCCGAGTCGCTCCTTCAGCTGTGCCAGCGCGTCACTCACGGTCGGGCACCTTATCGAGGCGGGCGATCAGCTCGTCGAAGGCACCTTCGAGCCGCTCGAGCCGCTCCTCGATAGCGCCGAGGCGGTCGGCGCCTTCGCCGGGCACGGGCGCAACAGGCTCGGCGGCTGCCTCGGCGTCGCCTCCGAGCAGCTGCTGCCAGCGTTCCTCCTTCTGACCGGGCCGGCGCTCGACCCGCGCGACAAGCTCCCGTTGAGTGAGCCCGTCGAGGGTTTCTGCGACCTCGGCGATCGAGCCGAAGCGGTGCAGTCGCTCACTGCGTTGCTTGAGCTCGCCGACCGTCTGGGGCCCGCGGAGCATGAGGACGCCCAGCAGCGAGATCTCCGGCTCGGAGAGCGCAAGCGCCTCGTCGAGCAGCTGCCGGTATTTCAGAGCACGACTGCTCGCCCCACTCGCAAAGCGCGTCCAGCCACGGTTCGACATGCGGTCGAGCGCCGCCTTGATCTCGCGTTCCTCGTATGCGACGACCGGATCCCGGTTCGTCGCCTGGTTGCACGCCAGCCGAAGCGCGTTCAGCGAGAGCGGGTAGGCATCCGGCGTCGTCCGCTGCTTCTCGATCAGGCAGCCGAGGACGCGGATCTCGACGGCGTCGACGTCCACGCTCAGAGCTTAGAGACCCTGCCCAGGCGGGAGCTACAATCAGGGCGCACGCGGACGTAGCTCAGTTGGTAGAGCATCAGCTTCCCAAGCTGAGGGTCGCGAGTTCGAGCCTCGTCGTCCGCTTCTCCCGATCGAAGTCCGGCTCCGCTTCGCTGAGCCATGATGACTTCGATCGGTTCGGTGTCGAGCCGAAGCGTTTCCGGCCGACGCCGGCAAAGCCGGCATCGGCGGCGACGTCAAGGACTTCCCTAGGCGTCTGTGATTACGACCGGTGTTCCGATTTTCACGTGTTGGAACAGCCACTCGGCATCTGGGATGTGCATTCTGATGCAGCCGTGTGAGGCCGAGTAGCCGATCGACGTGTCGTCCGGGGTTCCGTGCATCCCGACGCCCGGGACGGACAATCCCATCCAGCGCGTGCCGAGCGGATTCCCCGGGCCGGGTGGAATCGGCTTCTCGCCCTTCGCCCACGCCGAGTCGGGTGGCAGCCACCACGGGTTCTTCTGCATGTCCACGATGCTGAACGTTCCGGTCGGTGTCGGATAGATCGCCTGGCCGGTCGCGACGCCGAAGAGCCGTACCAAACGCGCGCCCTGGTAGTAGCGCAGCTGGTTCGCGCCGCGGCGAATGACGACCACCGGGCCGAAGTGCGCAACCGTTCGCGCGGGCTGCAGGATCCTGACGGCCACCCGGATGCGACGGATCTGCGGTGTCTGAAGCGCGCGCACGATCCGCTGTGCCGTCAGCCGGCGCAGTACCTGCACGCCCGTCCGTTCCTTCGTGAACTGCGGACGAAGCCCCTTGAGCCCGCTGAGCTCCGCATCGGTAGCCGCGACCGAGACGCGCTTGTCCAGGTCGCCGACGAACCGCCGCACCTCCTGGGTGTCCACTGTCGGAACGAGCGAGACGTCCGAGCCGGCCTTCGCGCCGATAGCACGAAGCACACCGTCGGAGATCGTCACGCGGGCGCCGAAACGGGCCGGTTGGAGGGTCCAGGCCCGATCGCCGTAAACGAGGCGCACGGGTCGCGCAAAAGCAGGTCCGAGCGCGGCCTGCGCCTGCTCGTTCGACATCCCGCCGACCGGAACCCCCGCGAGCGTGACGCCCGGCTCGATCAACACAGGCGGAGCCGCATCCCCACGGAGTGCCGGGGCGAGAGCGGCGACGACCAGGGTCATGAGGGCCAGACGGCGGATCAACGGAGTCGAATCGTACTTACGGCCGCGGCAGTTACCAAGGTCCCGTGCAAAAGGAGGGGCGCCCGCCGCAGCGGAGCCCCTCCGGATTGATGATCTTAGGGGATACTTCCTCCCGGAAAAAGACCAGGAGGGCCGGAACATGGACGTTCAGGAGCTGCAGAAGACCGCCCAGGCGATCGTCGCGGACGGCAAGGGGATCCTCGCGGCGGACGAGAGCGACGGCACGATCAAGAAACGCTTCGACTCGATCGGAGTCGAGTCGAACGAAGAGGCGCGGCGTGCCTACCGCGACCTCCTCTTTACGACCGAGGGCGCAGAGGAGTACATCGGGGGGGTCATCCTCTTCGACGAGACACTCCGCCAGAGCTCGGCCGACGGAACCCCGTTCCCGAAGCTGCTCGAGTCGAAGGGAATCGTCCCCGGGATCAAAGTGGACACGGGAGCAAAGCCGCTCGCGCTCGCCGAGGGTGAGACTGTCACGGAAGGCCTCGATGGGCTCCGCGAACGTCTGAACGAGTACCGCGAGCTCGGCGCGCGCTTCGCGAAGTGGCGCGCCGTGATCACGATCGGCAAGGACATTCCCAGCGAGTACTGCATCTGGACGAACGCCCATGCGCTCGCCCGCTACGCGGCGCTGTGTCAGGAGGCGAACATCGTGCCGATCGTCGAGCCCGAGGTCCTCATGGACGGCGACCATACGATCGAGCGCAGCTTCGAAGTCACGTCACGAACGCTGCATGCTGTCTTCACCGAATTGCGCGACCAGCGCGTGCAGCCCGAGGGAATCCTGCTGAAGCCGAACATGGTCCTGCCCGGCTACGAGTGCCCGCAGCAGGCCTCCGACGAAGAGATCGCGCGCGAGACCGTGCGGTGCTTCCGTCGCCACGTCCCCGCGGCCGTGCCGGGGGTCGTCTTTCTCTCCGGTGGCCAGTCGGAAGAGGAGGCGACCAGCAGGCTGAACGCGATGAACGAGATCGGCCCGCACCCTTGGAAGCTGTCGTTCTCCTACGGCCGTGCCCTACAGGCGGCCGCGCTCAAGGCCTGGGGCGGCAAGGAGGAGAACGTCGAAGCGGCACAGCGCGCCTACTACCACCGGGCGAAGATGAATAGCGCAGCACAGACCGGCACCTACGCCCCCGACATGGAGCGGGAGGCGGTCCCGGCCTAGGACGTCTAGCGGTACTGCCGGCCCGTCAGGGCCTCGAGCTTGTCCAGCAGGTGATTCGCCTCGATCCGGCGCGACGTGCCGGACCTCGAGCGCATGACGATCGAGTCGGTCACTGCACCGTTCGGCAGGTAACGGACTCCGCGCAGCAGCGAGCCGGTCGTGACGCCGGTCGCCGCCACGAAGACATCGTCGCCGGCGACGAGGTCATCGGTCGTCAGCACACGTTCGGGGTCGAGCCCGGCGTCGAGGAGCCGCGCGCGCTCGGCGTCGTCACGCGGCCAGAGCTTGCCCTGGATGCCGCCGCCGACGCACTTGAGCGCCGCGGCCGAAATGACGCCCTCGGGCGTACCGCCGATGCCGTACAGCATGTCCACCCCGGTCCCGCTCTGCGCCGCGGCGATGGCCGGCGCAACGTCGCCGTCCCGGATGAGCTGAACCTTGGCGCCGGCCTCCCGCAGCTCTCCGATCAACGCCTCGTGCCGGTCGCGCTCGAGCACGACAACCGAGATCTCACGCGTCGACACTCCTTTCGCCTTGGCGACCGCGCTGACGTTCGCGCTGGGCGACGCGTTGATGTCGACGACGTCGATGCCCTGCGGACCGACGGCGATCTTCTCCATGTAGACGGCGGCTCCGGGGAAGAACATCGTGCCGCGTTCCGCGACCGCTATGACTGCGATCGCGTTCGGCTGACCGAGCGCGGTCAGGCGCGTGCCTTCGAGCGGGTCGACGGCAACGTCGACCTGAGGGCCCGTGCCATCGCCGACGGATTCGCCGTTGAAGAGCATCGGCGCTTCATCCTTCTCTCCCTCGCCGATGACGACGACGCCGTCCATGGACACGGAGTCAAGCATTGCCCGCATCGAGTCGACGGCTGCCTGATCCGCAGCGATCTTGTCGCCCCGCCCGACCCAGCGCCCGGCGCCGAGCGCGGCCGCCTCGGTGACGCGGACCAGCTCGAGCGCGAGGTTTCGGTCGGGAGGTGCCCCCATCCTGCGTCGGGGACCCTACATCCGTTCGGGCGCCTCGACTCCGATCAGGTCGAGCGCCCGGGCGATGACATTCTGTGTCGCGCGGGCGAGCGTCAGCCGGAAGGCCTCCGTCTCCGAGCCGACGACGCGGTGCTCGTGGTAGAAGCGATGGAAATCGTCGGCTAGGCGAATCGCGTAGATCGGGATCGCGTGAGGTGCACGCCGCTCCGCGGACTCAGCGACGACGAGCGGAAACTCGAGCAGTCGCTTGATCAGGTCCCGTTCCTCGGCCTCGAGCTCCGTGGGAGTCTCGCCGGCGCCGGCGCCGGCGCCTTCGGCGTTTCGCAGAATGCCGGCGATCCGCGCGTGCGCATACTGGACGTAGTAGACGGGGTTCTTCTGCGTCCGCTCCGCGGCGAGATCGACGTCGATGTCGATCGGCTGATCGTGACCGCGTGAGACGAGGTACCAGCGCGACGCGTCGATCCCGATCTTGTCGACAAGCTCGTGCAGGAACACGACGTCACCGCGGCGCTTCGAGATCTTCTTCGTCTGGCCGCCTTCGACGATGTGGACCAGCTGGTAGATCAGCACCTCGATGCGCTCGGGGTCGTAGCCGAGCATCGCGGCGGCTGCCTTCAGCCGTCCGACGTACCCGTGGTGATCGGCGCCGAGCACGTAGATGGCAAGGTCGAAGCCGCGCTCGAGCTTGTCGCGGACGTAGGCGACGTCGGCCGCGAAGTAGAGATACGAGCCGTCGGACGAGCGCACGAGCGGGCGGTCCTTGTCGTCGCCGTACGCGCTCGTGCGTGCCCAGATCGTCCCTTCCGCTTCGAACGTGTCGAGCTCCGGTAGCACCTCTGCGACGTGCTTCTCGATCTCGCCCTGATGGCGCCAGGTGTCGATGTGAATGCGGAACTCCGCGACCTCACGGCGGATCTCTTCGAGCATGTGCTCGACCGGGTCGCCGTCGACCTTGGCGAGCTCGTCGATGTAGTCACCCTGGTACCCGCCCTCGGGAGGCTCCTCCCCGCGCCGCCGCGCCTCGACGGAGGCGCGAAAGAGATCGACCTGCCGACCGGCGTCGTTGAAGTAGTACTCGCGTTCGACCTCGTTTCCGGCGTAGTCGAGAACCCGCGCGACCGAGTCGCCGTATGCGCCGTTTCGGGCGGACCCGACGGTCAACGGGCCTGCCGGATTGGCGGAGATGAGCTCGACCTGGATCTTCTGCGGGGTCTCGGGGGAGCCGGCTCCGTAATCCGGCCCGACTTCGGCAAGCGCGCCGGCCAGCCACTCCGTCGTCACCCAGAGGTTGAGGAATCCCGGCCCCGCGACCTCGGCCCGCTCGATCTCGTCGAGCTCCGCCGCCTGAGCTGCGAGGTCGGCTGCAAGGTCGCGTGGAGGGCGCTTGTGTTGGGGCGCGGTCCGGAGCGCGACGTTCGTCGCGTAGTCGCCGTGCGCAGGATCGCTCGGCCGTTCGAGCGCAACCGGTGCTCCGGCGAGCTCCGAGAGGCGCTCCGCGAGGCGGGCAACGGCGTTCCCGGTCGTGTCGGGGGAGCGGGTCATGGCCGTAGTATCGTTGCGGCGTGGACGACGAGGCCCAGGAGCGACAGCTCAACATCCACCTCGACCCCGAGCAGATGGCCGGCGTCTACGCGAACTTCGCCAACGTGACGTTCTCGCCCTACGAGTTCACGCTCACGTTTGCCCGGATCGACCACGAGATCGAAGAAGGCGACGTCCCGGGGGTCGTGACCTCACGCGTCAACATGTCCGCGCAGTTCTTCCAGGAGCTGCTTGCAGCGATGCAGGACTCCTTCTCGAAGTGGTCGACCCAGGAAGGGATTCGCAACCTTCCCGAAGCACCGCCGCGCACCGACTAGAACCGCTAGCGGTTCAGCCGCTCGAAGGCGGCCGCCTGCTCGACCCGGGTCAGCGGCGGCGGGTGATCGTCGAGGAAGATGTGAACCCACCCGGGCGGAGCGGGATCCTGGAGGTCGGTCACGACGAACTCCTTGAAGAGACCCTTCGCGGCTTGGGGATCCTTCGTCCCCTGCATCCCGACCCAGTCGGCCTCGGCCTCGTAGCGCCGCGAGACCGCATTCGTGAACGGCGACAACGCGAGTTGCAGCGCCGTGATCGTCAACAGGGCGAGGGCGATACCGCCGGGCACGAGCAGGCCGCCGCGCCGACGTGTGACGAACGCAACGGCCGCCAGGATCGGCAGGCCGATCAGCGCACCCCACGCGATTCCCTTCCAGAGATGCCGCCGCGCATGGTGAGCCAGCTCGTGACCAACGACGAAGTGCACCTCGCGCGCGGTGAAGCGCCCGTCCAACATGGTGTCCCAGATGAAGACGCTCTTGCTCGGTCCAAGCCCGATCGCGTAGGCGTTCGCCGCCGTCGTCTGATCGTGCACCGGCTGGATCCGGACCGTCGGGTGTCCCGCCCTTTCGCGTGCCTCGAGCCGCTTGATCGCCGCAGCGAGCTGCGGTGACCGAACCGGGTGAGTCCCGAGGCGGTTGGCGTACGGCAGGACGAACTGCAGGCAGAACCCCAGTACGAGGAGCACGATGCCGGCGGCGAGCCACCAGCTCCGGGCGTAGCGCTTCGCAAAGAGCAGCAGGATCGCCAGCACCAGAACCGTGCCCGCCGTCTGGCCGAGGAGCACGCCCCAGGGCGAGAAGACGATCTCGTCCCAGCCCTGCTTCGAGATGCCGTGCCTGCGCTGCCACCACGCAGAGGCGATGCCGAAGGGCAGGGAGACGGCCCAGACGACCGTCGTCACGACGATGCCGGTGACGATGCCGGAGTTCACAGGGCCGAGCCCGAGCGAGCGAGCGAGCCGCGGGGCGCGCCGCACCATCACCACGAGGGTCGTGAGCGTCGCGAGAGTCCCGAGGAGCCAGTTGTAGTCGAGGAAGCGCTCGTAGCGCTCACCCGCGCGGACCGCCGAGGCGCCGAACACGCTACGTGCGTCGAGGGAGGGCAGCGGCAGGTCGGACGGAACCTTCGTCCGCCAGAGCAGGATGGCGGCGACTGCCCAGACGAGCGCCGCGACGGCTAAGGTCGCGGGTCTGCCAATGCGGGTCGCAGTCATCTCCGACGTCCACGCTAACTACCGCGCGCTCGAGGCGGTGCTCGAGGAGATCGACGCCGAAAGGGTCGATGCGATCTGGTGCCTCGGGGACACGGTCGGGTACGGCCCGCGTCCGAACGAGTGCTGCGACGCGGTGAGCTCACGCTCGTCCTACTCACTGGTCGGCAACCACGACCTCGTGGTGCTCGGCGAGCTGAGCATTAGCGACTTCAACGACGATGCCGCCGAGGCTGCGATCTGGACCTCCCAGGTCTTGACGCAGGAGTCACGCGCGTTCCTCGAGCCGCTCGAGCCGGCGGGCGAGGTGGCAGGCGTCGACCTCTTCCATGCGAGCGCGCGCGACCCGGTGTGGGAGTACGTGCTCACGGAGGAGGCGGCACGCGGAACGTTCGAGCTCTCGGACGCCTCACTCATCCTCGTTGGACACAGTCACGTCGCGCTGGCGCTATCGGACAAGGGCGGCTGGGTCACCGGAGGCGTCGCCACCGCGGGATCGGAGGTCGAGCTCGAAGGCCGCTGGCTCCTCAACCCCGGCTCGGTCGGCCAACCGCGTGACGGCGATCCACGAGCCGCCTGGCTGCTACTGGATTTCGACCGGAGGTTTGCTGCGTTCCGCCGGGTCCCATACTCGATTGACGAGACGCAGGCCGAGATGCGAGAGCGGGGTCTACCCGAGCCCCTCGCAGCCCGGCTCGAGCGTGGCGAGTAAATCGACCAAGGGGGATCAGATGGCGGAATTGACGAATCTCGAGACGAAGCTCGGCGAGGTGCTCGGCCTCGCGATGGCGGCACAGGGCGCGACCGAGAAGGTCAAGGCGCTCGACGAGATCGACGGTGAGCTCGCGAAGGCACTCGAGCGGATGCACAAGGAGGCCAAGCAGGCAGAAGAGCGCGCGACGGACGTAGCCGGCAGCTTCGAGGGTAAGAAGACGGCGATTCTGGAAGAGGCGCGCGACGTGAAGAAGAAGGCGACCGAGATGATGCAGGACTACCTCGACAGCGACGCCGACGCACTCGACGGCTTCGAGTTCCTGACGATGGCCGAGGCCGGCGAGGTCGGGCACTGGGAGATCCTCAAAACACTGAACGAGCGGGCCCGGGACAGCGGAGTGCAGGAGCTCGTCGAGTGGGGAATCCCGATCCAGCAGCGTCACCTCGAGGAGGTCAGGCAGGGTTCCCTGAAGCTTGCAGCGGAGGAAGACCCGAACGAGACGTCCTGAGCTGATCGCGGCCCTCGCGGCCGCGGTCTGTCTCGCCGGCTGCGGGAGCGGCCCGACTCCGCGGGCCGCTCCGCCGCCGAAGCTTCCAGCCGCCGTGGCGGCCTCGCTTGCGGCACGAAGTGACGAGGTCGCACAGGCTCTCGCCGCCGGCGATGCCTGTCGAGCCTCGAGCCTCGCGCAGCAGTTGCAGCAGGAGACGCTCGCCTCGATCAACGCGGGGCACGTGCCCACTTCGTTCCAGGAACACCTCGCGTCCGCGGCAAGCGATCTCGTCTCGCGAATCCAGTGCATCCCTCCGGCGAAGCCGCAGGACCGCGGCAAGCACAAGGGTCGTGAGAAGAAGAAAAAGAAGAACGAGGAGAACGATTGAACGAGACGCTCGCAGAAGGGCGCTACCGGATCCAGCGGACCCTCGGGTACGGCGGCATGGCGGTCGTCTACCTGGCGCACGACGAAGAGTTGCGCCGCCTAGTGGCGATCAAGGTCCTCGCGGAGCATCTGTCGGACGACTCGGCGTTCCGCGAGCGTTTCCTGCAGGAGTCACGGCTTGCGAGCCGGCTCTCGCATCCAAACGTCGTGCAGGTGTACGACGCGGGCGAGGCCGACGGCAGGCCCTACATCGTCATGGAGTACGTGGAGGGCGAAACGCTGGGCGAGCGAGGGAAGCTGGCATACGAAGACGCGGTGCCACTCGCGCTCCAGGCGTGCGCCGGATTGCAGCACGCTCACGCGGCCGGGCTCGTGCATCGGGACGTGAAGCCGGCGAACTTGCTCGTCCGCGAAGACGACGTGTTGAAGATCGCCGATTTCGGAATTGCCCGGGCGGCGGAGCTCACACGGCTCACGCAGCATGGGACCGTCCTCGGAACCGCGGCCTACCTCGCCCCCGAGCAGGCCAAAGGCGAAGAGGTCAGAGCGGCGGCGGACGTCTACTCGCTCGGTGCAGTGCTCTACGAGGTCCTCACTGGACTCCCTCCCTATGAGTTCGACTCGCTTCCCGAATTGATCGCGCTGCAGACGAGTGGAGCGATCACACCGGTCCGGGACCTCGAGCCGTCGGTGCCCGAGCCGGTCGAGGCCGCAGTGATGCACGCGCTGGCACGTGACCCCCGCTTCAGGCCCGCGTCCGCATCTGCACTTGGCCACGAGCTTGCAACCGCGACGGAGCTGCCGACGGAACCTCTCCTTGCGACCGCGATCAGCGAGCCTCTGCGCGGGCGCCCGCACCAGAGCCTTCCGGGGGGCAGTGCGTGGCTCTGGATTGCAGCCGCCACCGCGCTCGCTCTCGTCGCTGTCGTCCTCGGACTGCTCAGCCTCGGCGGCGACGGCAAGCCCGCCGCGACACAACAGCCCGCGCCGATCGAGGCGCCGGTCCGGGGAGCGACGCCAGCGGACGAGGCGCGGAACCTCAGCGCCTGGCTACGACGGTACTCGCGCTAGGAGGTGGTGTCGTGGCCGTGGTGCTTGTGACCGGGATGTCTGGGACGGGCAAGTCAGCGGCTCTCGCCGAGCTCGCGCGCAGAGGACATCGGGTCGTGGACACCGACTACGGCGCGTATTCCGAGGAAGTGCCGTGTTCCAAGGCAGGCGGTAGGGAGCAGCTGTGGCGGGAGGATCGAATCGAAGCGCTGCTCAACGGATACCACGACGACGTGTTGTTCATCTCCGGCTGTGTTTCCAACCAGGGACAGTTCTATCCGCGCTTCGACGCCGTTGTGCTGTTGACGGCTCCTGCGAACGTGATCCTCGAGCGCGTGGCCCGTCGAGAGTCGAACGCGTTCGGCAAGCGCGATGCCGAGCGGGATCGGATCCTCGACGACCTGGCGAAGGTTGAGCCGCTGCTGCGCGCGGGTGCGACGGCTGAGATCGACACGCGCACGCCGCTGGACGAGGTGGTGGACGCGCTTGAGAAGATCGCGGACACCGTGCGGCGCCGCATGTAAGCGCTGCTAGGACGCGGCGCGCTCGGCGACGGTCTGTTCGTCGTCGCCGAAGGTGATGCCCTCGCGGGCGAGTGCAAGCTGGACGTCCTCGCGCGCCTTGTAGATCCGCCACTTGACGGTGGCGAGCGTGATCTCGAGCGAGTCCGCGATCTCGGTGTACGAAAGGCCGACGATGTCCCGCAGCAGGAGCGCCATCTTCAGGTCGACGTTCAGCGCCTCGACGGCGCGCCACACCGCGTCAATCGTCTCGATCCTTTCCATCGGAGCGTCGACGACCTCGAGCGGTGGGACGTCCTCCAGCGCGACAACGGCACGCGGTCTGCGCTCGGAGGCACGCAGCTCGTCGAGCACGCGGTTCTTCGTCACCTGGAAGAGCCACGTCGTGAACTTCGAGCGGAGCGAGAACCGCGGAAGCCCCTGGAAGACTCGGAGGAAGACCTCCTGGGTCAGATCTTCGGCGAGTGACCGATCGCCGACCAACCGCAGCACATAGTTGAACACAGGAACCTGATAGGCACGGACGATGAGCGAGAAAGCCCGCTCGTCGCCTTTCTGTGCCTTCCGCAGGACGCCAAAATCAGGTTGCTGAAGTGACAAAAGGTTCCGGAGTATAGCCCGGATCAGTCCGGGATCGTTAGCGGTTTGCCAGTCATCTGTAAAGGTTGTCGGAGGCCCAAAAACCCGAGCACAGTTGGGCTCAGATCGGACAGCTCACCGGTGTCCGCAAGGGTCACTTCGGGGTCGGTGACGATCAACGGGACCGGGTTCGTCGTGTGCGCTGTGTGCGGACTTACACCATCTGCCTCGAACATCTGCTCGGCGTTTCCGTGGTCGGACGTGATCAGTGCCACGCCTCCGTTTCGGCTCACCGCCTCGACGATCTCGCCCAGGCATTCGTCGGCTGTCTCGACGGCTTTCACCGCGGCGGGGATGGATCCTGTGTGGCCGACCATGTCCGGGTTGGCCAGGTTGAGAACCGCGAAGCGATAGCCGTCGCGATCGAGCTCCTCGACGAGTCTCGCGGTGGCCGCGCGGGCGGACATCTCGGGCTTCAGGTCGTAGCTCGCGACGTCTCGCGGCGAAGGCACGAGGATCCGGGTCTCCCCCGCCCACTCCTGTTCGCGGCCGCCGTTGAAGAAGTAGGTCACGTGCGCGTACTTCTCGGTTTCGGCGACGTGCAGCTGCCGCACCCCGTGCTCGGACAACACCTCGGCCAGGGTCTCGTGCACTTCCTGCTCTGGAAACGCAATCGGGACGTCGAGGTCCGAGCGGTACTTCGTCATCGTGGTGACATCGGCACCGGCCTCGACAAGCTTCATGCTCAATTGGCGTGCTCTGTCGGGTCGGAAGTTGAAGAAGATCGCCGTGTCCTTTCCCGGCCTCAGCCGTGGACGGCCCGTGATGGTGATCGGCTCGATGAACTCGTCCGTGATCCCGCGCTCGTAACTACGGCGCACCGCCTCGATCGGATCCGAAGCCTCCTCCCCCTTTCCCTCGACGATCGCGTCGAACGCTCGCTGCGTCCGTTCCCAGCGCCCGTCGCGGTCCATGGCGTAATACCGGCCCGTGACGGTCGAGATCTTGTCGACCGGCAGCTCGGCGAGGTCGTGCTCCGCAGAGCGCGGCGAGACGTCGCGGCCGTCTGTGAAGGCGTGGATCCAGGTTTTCTCGGGAGCGAAGCGGAGGAGAGCGCGCAGATGATCGATGTGCGAGTGCACTCCGCCGTGGGAGACGAGGCCGAGCAGATGAACGCGTTCGCCGCGCTCGAACGCGGTCGTGAGGGCCGGGTTCTCGAAGAAGGAGCCGTCCTCGATCGCCTTGTTCACGCGCATCAGATCTTGAAACAACACTCGGCCGGAACCGATCGTGAGGTGGCCGACCTCGCTGTTTCCCATCTGTCCCGGCGGCAGCCCGACCGCGCCGCCCGAGGCCTCGAGCGTCGTGTGCGGAAAGGTCCGCCAGAGCCGGTCGAAGTTCGGAGTCTCGGCGAGCTCAACGGCATTGCCCGGTCCGGCCGGCGCACAGCCCCAGCCGTCAAGGATGACGAGGGCTACGAGTTGGTGCTCGCGCCCGCTCGGCAAATCGCCATGAAGGATTCGAGTTCGAGTGACGCGCCTCCCACGAGCGCGCCGTCGACGTCCGGCCGGCCAAGGAGCTCCTCGGCGTTGTCCGGCTTGACCGACCCGCCGTAGATCACGGGGACGTCGAGCACGGACTTGATGAACGCGTGAGCCTCTTGTGCCATGTCCGGCGTGGCGGTCTTACCGGTTCCGATCGCCCACACCGGCTCATAGGCGATGACGAGATTGTCGTCGGGCTCGAACAGAGAGACCTGGCGCCGCAGAACGTCCTCGGTCACGCCTCCCTCCCGCTCCTCCTCGGTCTCGCCGACGCACGCGATCACGAAGAGGCCGGCCGAGAGCGCGGCGCGAGCCCGCCGCGCAGTGGTCTCGTCGGTGTCGCCGAAGTACTGCCGCCGCTCCGAGTGGCCGACGATCGCCCCGTACACGCCGAGCTCGAGCAGCATGCCCGCCGAGATCTCGCCGGTGTACGCACCTTCCTGCTCCCAGTGCACGTTCTGGGCGGCAACGGCGACCTCGGTGCCGGCGAGGAGCTGCACGCTGACGGCAAGAGACACGTAGGGCGGGCAGACGACGACGTCGACGCCGCTGAGATCCTGCTCGCGGAGGCGAAGGCAGAACTCCGCGGCCTCCGCCGGGCCCTTGTACATCTTCCAGTTGCCTGCGATCAGTGCCAAGGTGCCAGATCTTACGGCGCCGCAGGAATCACGCTGACCCCGGGCAGGTCCTTTCCCTCGAGGAGCTCCAACGCCGCTCCGCCACCCGTCGAGAGCCACGAGACCTTGTCGGCGAGCCCGAGCTCGCTCAGCGCACGAGCGGAGTCGGCCCCGCCCACGACGGAATACCCGTCAGAGGCGGCCACCGCCTGGGCCACCGCCTTCGTCCCTTCCGCGAAGGGCGGCCATTCGAAGACGCCCATGGGGCCGTTCCAGAAGATCGTCCGCGCTTTTGCGATGTGCCCGGCAAAGAGCTCACGCGTCTGCGGGCCGATGTCGAGACCGAGCCAGCCCTCCGGAAGAGCGTCGTAGGGCACCACCCTCGTCTGCGCGTCCTCCGCGAAGTCGCTCGCTGCAACGACGTCGACCGGCAGGACGACCTCGAACGGCAGCGGATTCTCGGACCTGATCTGCTCGGCCATCTTTCCCCCGACGAGGACGGCGTCGGCCTTGCCGCCGAGGTTCTGCAGAACCCCGAGCTTGTCGTCGACCTTCGCGCCCCCGGAGATCAGGATGAAAGGTCGTTCCACGTCGCCGAGCAGCTTTCCGAGCTCGGCCAGCTCACGTTCGAGCAGCAGCCCCGCGTAGGCCGGCAAGAGCTCTGCGACTCCGACCGTCGACGCGTGCGCGCGATGCACCGAGCCGAAGGCGTCCTGGACGAAGAGATCGTTGGCATCGGCGAGGTCTCGTGCGAATGCCGGATCGTTCTTCGTCTCCCCGGGATTGAAGCGGGTGTTCTCGAGGACTCGCAGACGGTCGTCCGGCAGCAGCGCCAGCAGGCGTTCTTCCACGGGCCTAAGCGAGAGCTTCGGGTCCTCGCCTTTCGGCCGGCCGAGGTGCGAGCAGACGGTCACCGTCTGTGCCCCGCGCTCGAGCAGCAGGCGGAGGGTCGGCAGCGACGCCTGGATGCGAGTGTCGTCGGCGATGCGACCGTCCTCGAGGGGCACGTTCAGGTCCGAGCGAACGAGCACGCGCTTGCCGCCGACGTCGGCGTCGCGAACCGAGCGTGGCCGGTGCACCTAGGCGGAGACTGCGGCGGGGATGTCCGCGGCGATCTTCGCCACGACGTCGACGAGCCGGCAGCTGTAGCCCCACTCGTTGTCGTACCAGCCGAACACCTTCGCCATCGTCCCGTTGGCCATCGTCAGGTCGCTGTCGACGATGCACGAGTACTGCGAGTGGATGATGTCGGTGGACACGAGCGGATCGTCCGCGTAGCGAAGGACCGCGGACAGCGGGCCGTCGTCGGCCGCCGCGCGGTACGCCGCGTTCACCTCGTCGACCGTCACCTCGCGGCCGAGACGTACGACGAGGTCGGTGATCGAGCCGGTTGGAACCGGCGCGCGCACCGAGATCCCGTCCACCTTGCCCTTGAGGTCAGGAAGCACGAGGCCAATGGCGCGTGCAGCGCCGGTGGACGTGGGAATGAGGTTGATCGCCGCAGCGCGTGCGCGGCGCAGGTCCTTGTGCGGGAGATCGAGGATCTGCTGATCGTTCGTGTACGCGTGGATCGTCGTCATGAATCCCTGCTCGACGGTGAAGTTGTCGTGCAGAACCTTCGCGAGCGGCGCGACGCAGTTCGTCGTGCAAGACGCGTTCGAGATGATGTGGTGCTGCTCGGGGTCGTAGGTGTCGTCGTTGACGCCGAGCACGATCGTGACGTCCGGACCCGTTGCCGGAGCGGATATGACCACCTTCTTCGCGCCTGCGTCGAGGTGCTTCTGGGCGCCCTCCCGGTCGGTGAAGAACCCGGTCGACTCGATCACGAGATCGATCTCGAGCTCGCCCCAAGGCAATGACGCAGGATCCTTCTCGGACAGCACTTTCAACTCGTGCTTCCCAGCCTTGATGACGCCGTCGCCAACCTCGACGTCCTCGTCCAACTGCCCGAGAACGGAGTCGTACTTCAACAAGTGCCCCATCGTCTTCGCGTCCCCGAGATCGTTGATCGCAACGATCTCGAACTCGCCCCCGCGCTCAAGCCGAGCCCGGAAAAAGTTCCTACCAATGCGTCCAAACCCGTTAATCCCCACGCGTGTTTTAGCCATGAGCTGAGTCTAAATGAGCCCCAGGAGCCGCCGCCGATGCCGGCTCAGCCGGCGTCGGCCCGAACGGCGCGCCGGGAAAAAGTGATCTCAAAGGCCGCGTGAGGCGCGGCCGTTCAGTCGGGCCGCTGAGGCAGCGCTCTAGCGCTGCCGCTAAAAGGCCGGGCGGCTTGGCCGCGCGGCCGGATTCGGCCCGACCGGCGCGCCGCGAAGCGGCGGGCCGGAGGGGAAGCTCCGAGGACGACCTCCCCCTCCGGTTGAACCACGCTCAGGACCGTGGCGTCGGACGGGGTCTGAATCCGGCGCCGGACGAGCGCGGACCCGCCACTCTGTGAGTATGACGAAAGGCCGGGAAAAGTTAAAACCACGCACGTAAGTTAGATCGATGCCAGTTGTTGCAGCTTGCGTAAACGCCTGTGGACCGCCGTTTTGGTTGCCGGTGGACGGCATTTGAGCGCGAGCTCGCGCAGTGGCAGCGTTGGGTGACGCTCACGCAACTCCGCGATCTCCTGCAACGGCAGCGACAGCTTCCCCAGCTGGCCGGTGTGACGCAGGAGCTCGACGGCTCGCAGTTGTTTGTGGGCGGCACGGCTCGTGCGGACGAGATTTGCATGGTCGGCGTTCGCAAGCCGGTTGGCGCGAGACTTCGTCGCCGCCATGACGGCGCGCTCTTCGAAGAGCAGAACGGTCCGCCCCGCACCCGCGAGCGCGAGGAGGTCGGCGATCGCTTCCAAACCTTTCGCGTAGGCGACGGCATGCCGGCCACGGTCGAGGACGCTCAGCCGCGCGCCTTCCTCCTCGGCGATGAGCGAGAGGAACTTGGCGCCTTCCAGCTCCGCGCTGCGAATCTCGAGATGCGGCGAACGCGGCCCGCTGAGCGAGCCGCCGCCGAGGAGGGCGCCACGGAGGTATGCGGCCCGGCAGCACGCACGCGCGACGACACGCTTGGGCGGGTGCTCGAGCGGCGTCAACCCCGAGCTCAGCACGCCGGCTTCGTTCAACACCTGCAGGGCGCGGTCGTCGCCGGCGACGTGAAGCTGGTAGCGCGTTCCGCCCTCGAAGGCGCGGCGACGGTAGGTCCGGATCTCCGAGCCGACGCCGAAGGCTCGCAGGAGGCTGAACGCGCGGCGCGCCACGGCGGGATCAACGACATCGAGATGGACCGAGACCTCGCCGCGTCCCTTTAGATGTTCGCTGCCCGCGGAGTGAAAGAGCCCCGATAGCTCGGCAAGCCGGTCGCACGAGCTCCGCGGCGTGATCGCGGCGAGCTCGTGGCGGAGGTCGTCAGAGAGTGACACCTTCGAGGGCGAGCAGACGTCGCTTGTAGTCGGGGCCGAGTGAGCCGTACGAGCCGAGGCCGTCGGCCGCAACGACGCGGTGGCACGGGACGACGAGCCCGAAGCGGTTGTGCGCGCAGAACGTCCCGGCGGCGCGCTGAGCGCGAGGATGGCCGGCGAGCCGCGCCAGCTCGCTGTACGAGACGGCATCGCCGTAGGGCACGCGCCGTAGAGCCTGGACGACGTCGAGCTGGAAGGACGTCCAGCCGTCGAGCTCGAGCGGGACGTCGTCGAACGAGACCCGCTCGCCTGCGAAGTACTCCTTGAACCTGTCGACCAACTTTTCCGCAATCGCTCCACGTGCGTTGACCATCCGTGCGCGTTCCGGCGCTACCGTCGACCGCGAGGGTGGTGGGTGTTTCACCCCACCCTTTGAACGGGTGGGGGTCGACGCACGCGCGCGTGTACCTATAGGCGGGCGGGGGAGCTCGTGCCAGGCCAGCTTCGCCCCATCGAGCCACACCTCCCCACTGCCCCAGCCGTCGACCGAGTAGGAGACGGACGTCACGGGCACGGTCCGCAAGCCTACAATCGCACCCGATGTCCGCAGCTCCAGGCCTCTTCCGCCCGCCGCCGCCCGAGAACGAGCCGGTCAAGTCCTACGCCCCCGGGACGCCCGAGCGCGAGGAGCTGCGGCTGCGTCTCCAGGAGCTGAAGTCGAAGCAGATCGAGGCCCCGATGGTGATCGGCGGCGAGGAGGTTCGAACAGGGCACACCTTCGAAGCGGTCATGCCCCATGACAAGGATCACGTGCTCGCTGATGTACACAAGGGCGACAGCCGCCACGTGGAGCAGGCGATCAAGGCCGCTGCCGACGCCTGGGAGGACTGGAACCGGACCCCGTGGGAGGACCGAGCTGCCGTCTTCCTTCGCGCCGCGGACCTGCTCGCCGGCCCGTGGCGTTCGACGCTCAACGCCGCGACGATGCTCGGCCAGTCGAAGACGGCGCACCAGGCCGAGATCGACGCTGCCTGCGAGCTGACCGACTTCTTCCGCTTCAACGTTCAGTTCATGCTCAGGATCTACGAAGAGCAGCCCATCTCCTCACCGGGCATGTGGAACAGAATGGAGTACCGCCCGCTCGAGGGCTTCGTCTTCGCGGTGACGCCGTTCAACTTCACGGCGATCGGCGGGAACCTTCCCGGCAGCGCCGCGCTGATGGGGAACACGGTCGTGTGGAAGCCGGCCTCGACCGCCGCCTACTCGGCGCACTACCTGATGAAGCTCTTCGAGGCCGCCGGCCTGCCCCCCGGCGTGATCAACCTGGTCTACGGCTCGGGCGCCGAGATCGGCGATCCCGCGCTTGCGAGCCCCCACCTCGCCGGCGTCCACTTCACGGGCTCGACACCCGTCTTCCAGTCGATGTGGAAGACGATCGGCAACAACATCGCGAACTACCGCAACTACCCGCGCATCGTCGGCGAGACGGGTGGAAAGGACTTCATCGTCGCTCACCCCTCCGCCGACGCCGCAGCAGTCGCAACCGCGATCGTCCGTGGAAGCTTCGAGTACCAGGGACAAAAGTGTTCTGCCGCGTCGCGCATCTTCGCGCCGTCCAACCTCTGGCCGGAGATCCGGGAGCGTGTCGTCGAAGAGGTCCGCTCGATCAAGATGGGAGACGTCTCCGACTTCCAGAACTTCATGGGCGCCGTGATCGACGCGGGGTCGTTCAAGACCCAGAAGGACGCGATCGACGAGGCCAAGGCCGCAGACAAGGTGGACGTCCTCGTCGGCGGCGGGTACGACGACTCAGAGGGCTACTTCGTCGAGCCAACGGTTCTCGAGACGACCGATCCGAACTTCCGCACGATGCGCGACGAGCTCTTCGGGCCGGTCGTGACGACGTACGTCTACCCGGAAGGGAAGTACAGCGAGACCCTGGAGATGATCGACCAGGGTGCGCCCTACGGCTTGACCGGAGCGGTCTTCGCGCGCGAGCGCGACGCGCTCGAGCTTGCGGACGAGAAACTGCGGTACGCGGCAGGCAACTTCTACGTCAACGACAAGCCGACCGGCGCGGTCGTCGGTCAGCAGCCGTTCGGCGGCGCGCGCGCATCGGGCACGAACGACAAGGCCGGATCGATGTGGAACCTGATCCGCTGGGTCAGTCCCCGCACGATCAAGGAGACCTTCGTGCCGCCTACCGACTACCGCTATCCGTTCATGGCGCCCGAAGACGGGCGCAACTCGAACTAGTTCCCGTGAAGCAGCTGCTCCTGCTCGTGGCCGCGTCCGCGGCGCTCGTCCTCGTGCCTGCGGCGCAGGCCGGCCCGATCGTCGACAAGGCAGTCGCCGGGTTGCAGTCGAGTCCGGTCTACGTCGAACCCGGCGCGGAGCTCGCGATCTCCTCGGCCGACCAGGATCGTTTGCGCGAGAAGATCGACGGCGCGGGAGCCGGTCCCGTCTACATCGCGATCTTGCCCGCCGCTGCGGAGCAGGAAGCCGGCGGCAGTCCCGACGGGGTCCTCCAGGCGCTCCACGACGCGCTCGGACGGAAGGGAACGTACGCGGCCGTGATCGGAAGGCACTTTCGCGCCGGAAGCGACGTCCTGGCGAAAGGAGCTGCGGGACGCCTTGCCACCGAGGCACTCGACGCCCACCGTGGCCAGGGCGTGACGGCGACGCTGCTGGACTTCATCGACCGCGTGGCGACGGAACGCGCCGGCGGGGCGAGTGGTGGCGGAGGCGGCGGTGACGGCGGTCCGGGCACGGGTGGACGCGTCCTGATCGGTCTGCTCGTCGCAGGAGGCGTCATCTTCCTCGTCGCCCGCGGCGTGCGGAAACGACGACAGAACCAGGCGGAGCTGGCGGAGGTCAAGGCCGCGGCGCATGACGACCTGATCGCCCTCGCGGACGACGTGCAGAAGCTCGAGCAACCCGTCGACTCGAACGCGCAGGCAAAAGCCCAGTACACGCAGGCGCTCGATTCCTACGACAAGGCCAGCGGCTCGTACGATCGCGCGACCCAACCGAGGCAACTCGAAGCGGTGACGACGGCGCTCGAAGAGGGCCGCTACCACATGACCTCGGCCGAGGCGATCCTCGCCGGGCACCAGCCGCCTGAGCGTCGCGCGCCCTGCTTCTTCGATCCGCGCCACGGCCCTTCGACGCGAGACGTCGAGTGGGCCCCGCCCGGAGGAACCTCGAGGAAGGTCCCTGCGTGCGAGGCCGACGCGCAGGCGGTTGAGCGTGGCGCCCAGCCGGCGTCGCGCGAAGTCATGGCCGGGGGCCGGATGGTGCCCTACTGGAGCGCGCCGCCGTACTTCGGGCCGTGGGCCGGCGGCTACTTCATGCCGTTCGGAGGTACGGGCTTCCTCTCCGGCCTCTTCGTCGGTGAGCTCCTGGGCGGCGCCTACGGCGGCTGGGGCTACGGGAGTTGGGGCGGGGCCGGCACACCGGGCGGCTTCGGAAGCTGGGACTCTGGCGGGGGAGGCGGCGGCGACTTCGGCGGGGGCATGAGCTTCGGAGGCGGCGACTTCGGCGGGGGCGGCGGAGGCGGCGGGGACTTCTAGGCCGGACTCGGCCACACTGAGGCAGTGATCCATTCCGTTCTCCACGCGATCAGCGTGTTCTTCCACCACCTCGCCGCGGTGGACTGGAAGTGGCTCGCGGTCGGCATCGCCTGCCACCTCTGCAAGCTCCTCGCCGTCTCGCGCGCCTGGCGCAACATCGTCGCGGCCGCGTACCCGGATCGGGCGGTCCGGTGGCGGCAGATGTTCGGCGCCTACGTCGCCGGCACCGGCGTGAACGCGATCATTCCGGCACGCGGCGGCGACGTCGTCAGGCTCTACCTCGCCAAGCACCGCATCGAGGGGTCGACGTACACGACGCTCGTCTCGACGTCGCTCCTCCAGACGCTCTTCGACATGGCTGTCGCAAGCTGTTTCATCATCTGGGCGGTCACCCAGCACGTGTTGCCGGGACTGCACGTGCTGCAGAGCCCGAGCCTCCCGGCACTCGACTACGGCTGGGCCTTTCGCCATCCGGTCGCGGGCCTGGTTCTCTTCGGGCTACTCCTGCTCTTCGGCACTGCACTCGTCGCTTGGATCGCCGAGCGCGTCGAGGAGTTCAAGGCGAAGGTGGCGCAGGGATTCGCTGCGTTCAGCGACCGCTCGTACTACGTGCGCCACGTCGTGACGTGGCAGCTCGCCGACTGGTCGCTACGACTCGCGACGGTCTTCTTCTTCCTCAAGGCATTCGGGCTTCCGGCGACGCTGCACAACGCGCTGCTCGTCCAGGTGAGCCAGAGCCTCGCGACCATCTTCCCGGTCAGCCCGGGTGGAATCGGCACCGAGCAGGCACTGCTCGTCTACATCTTCCGCAATGTCACTTCCAAGGGCCTGGCGCTGAGCTTCAGCGTGGGCATGCGTGTGACGTTGATCATCGTGAACGCTGTCGTCGGGTTCACTGCGATCCTGCTCATGACCGGCACGCTCCATGTTCGGCGTGCCGCCGAAGCCGATCGCACCGGCACGAAGCCGGCCAAGGCGAATGCCTCGGACGGCCGCTAGTCGCGACCGTCCGAGAAACCGTCAGTCCATTGCCCGTGGCTGTGCGTCACAGCCGGCGAGCCCGGGCTCTTGGGCTTTGCAGCAGCGTTGCCGACGCCGAAGGTCACGGCGACCACGACGAGAGCTCCCAATGAGAAGACTTTCCGCAGCATCCTGATCACCTCCTTTCCTAGAACCTCACGTCCTGCAGGGCCTCTGCGGCACGCCGGTAGAGCGCAGCGGCGGCGCTGTCGTCGCCGCGTCGCGATGCGAGATCGCCCTGGGCCGTCCAGGCGACCGCGCGATGGCTGGCAGAGGAAAGCTGTGAGAGGTTGAGCTCGGCCTCGGCAAAGGCGCGCTCCGCCTCGTCGAGCCGACCTTGTTCGAGGAGCGCGCGCCCGAGAACGATGTGCGCATTCCCGATCTCGTCGAGGAAGTCCGGGCGGCCCTCGAGCAGCTCGAGCGCATGGCGCGACTGCTCCTCGGCAAGACTCCAGTCCTGCGCACCGAGATGAACCTGGGCGAGCGATGACACGGCCTGTGCCGCATCGGCATCGCTGCCGATCTCGAGCGCGACGGAGAACGCGCGCTTCAGGTACGAGACGGCGTCGTCGGACTTACCGAGCAGGTAGTTCAGACCACCGAGGTTGTTGAGCATCCGGCCGAGGTTCTGCCGGTCGCCGTGCTCCTCGTAGAGCTCCTTGGCACGTTCAGCAAGGGTCCGGGCACGAAGCCATTGCCCGTCCCGCTCGGCGACGAGCGACGCCTGGAACGTGATGTGCGCAACCGTGAGCGTGTCGTCGAGCCGCTCAGCGAGCTCGAGGGCGAGCTCGATGTCCTCGCGCGCGGCCTCGAAGTCACGTTGACGCCGGGAGCAGCGCGAACGCCACTCGAGAATGTGGGAGCGGAGCCGGTCACAGGGGATGCCGGAGCGGTCGGCCAGCTGGAGCGCCTCGCTCAGAAGCGTCTGTGCCGTGTTGATCGACGTCAGCTTGTAGCGGCAGACGCCCATTCGATAGAGGACGTCGGCCCGCTCGACGTCGGAGAAGCCGGGCTCCTCCGACAAGTCACGCGCCCGCGTGAGGAGCTCGAGTGCCGGCCTGAGGTCGGCCTGCTGCATGCGGGCCCAGGCCCCGGCGAGGAGCGCGCGAAACTCGAGCTCACGTGCCTCCGGGGAGAACTGGAGCGCTGCAAGCGCCTCGAGAGCCTCGTCGTACTGATGGCCCTCGACAGCGGCCTCGGCGCGCGTGACCGCCGCCTCGACCTCTGCGTACTCGTCCCAGGACTGGCCCGTCTCGAGATACGAAACGTCGACACCGAGCCGCTCGCCGATCCAACCGAGGGTTTCCTTCGTCGGCCGCGTCTTGCCGCGCTCGATCTGGCTGACGTACTCCTTCGAGAAGCGATCCCCCGCAAGCTCCGACTGGGTCAGCCCCGCGGCAATGCGAAGCTGGCGTAGGCGGGCGCCTAGACCGGTGGTCGCGCGCTGCGGCGCGCGAAGCGGTGTGAGGATGCGGCCTTCCATGTTGCGGCCCCCCAGGTATCGGCCTGGAGACGCTGGACAGGGATCGCTTGCGAGAGTGCCCCCTATCGAGGGACTGGGCCCTCTAGCCGCGGCCGGCTTTGTGCAGCTGCGCGTAGATCGACCGCGCCGTCTTCGCCGGCACTCCCGGGACGCCCTCGAGCTCCTCCTGGCTCGCCGCAACGAAGCGCTCGGCCGAGCCGAAGTGCTGCAGTAGGGCTCGCCGCCGCGCCGGGCCCACCCCCTCCAGCTCGTCGAAGATCGACGCGAACGACCGCGCATCGCGGCGCTGCCGGTGGAAACCGACGGCGAAGCGGTGAGCCTCGTCACGGACCCGCTGGAGCAGCTGCAGTCCAGGCGAATGCGGCGCGAGGCGGATCGGGTCGGGCGTGCCCGGCACGAACACCTCCTCCACCTTCTTGGCAAGCGCGACGACCGCGACGCGCGGAAGATCGAACGCCTGCATCGCTGCGAGCGCCGCCGAAAGCTGGCCCTTCCCGCCGTCGATCACGACGAGGTTCGGCGTGGCCGCGAACGACTCGTCGTACTCCTCGCCAGTGGCGTCCGAGAGCCGGGCGAACCGTCGCGAGACGACCTCCGCCATCGCAGCGAAGTCGTCCATCCCCACCTGGCCCTTGACGCCGAACTTGCGGTAGTGAGCCTTCTTCGCGACCCCGTCCTGGAAGACGACCATCGAGCCGACGTTGTCCTGTCCCATCACGGTCGAGATGTCGAAGCACTCGATCCGAATCGGGAGGGCTTCGAGGTTCAGCACCTCGCGAAGCTCCTCGAGCGCCTCGACGCGTCGCAGCCGCTTGAGCTCCGCCTGCTGGGTGTCCGAGGCGAGCGCGTGACGCGCGTTCTCGGCCGCGAGCTCCTGAAGGCGCCGCTTCTCCCCTCGCTCGGCCGCGCGCACCTCGACCCGCGCACCGCGCCGCTCCGAGAGGAACCCCGCGAGCGCGGTCGTGTCCCCGGCATCCCGGGGCACCACGATCTGAGGAGGGAGACTTGGCGCGGACCCGTAGTACTCGAGGAAGAACGACTCGAGCACGGTCGGGACGTCCTGTCCCTCGACGTTCTCCAGGTGAAAGGAGTAGCGGTCGATCAGCTTGCCGTCGCGCAGCGGAAACACCTGCACGACGGCCCGGTCCCGCTCGAGCGCGAGGCCGACGACGTCGATCGTGCCGACCGAGCGAAGGTCCGCAGCCTGGCGTTCCGCCAGATGCTGGACGCTTCGAAGCCGGTTCCGGTAACGCGCGGCCTCCTCGAAACGCTCGTCGGCGGCGGCGTCCTGCATTTTCCGCTCGAGCTCGCGCTGAATCGGCTCGATGTCCCCCGAGAGGAACTCGATCACCTGATCGATGATCGCCCGATAATCCTCCTTCGTCACGTAGCCCACGCACGGCGCGAGGCACCGCTCGATGTGGTAGTCGAGGCACGGGATCCCCGAGTGACGCCCCGGCTTCGGCCCTTCGCAGGGCCGGTACGGGAAGACCCGGTTGAGGACGTCCAGCGTCTCGCGGACCTTCTTCGCGTTGGCGTAGGGCCCGAAGTACACGACGCCCCGGCGGTGACGCTCGCGCGTGAACATCACGCGGGGGTACTCGTCCTCCACGGTGACGGCGATGTACGGAAAGGACTTGTCGTCCCGGAGGCGGACGTTGAACGGCGGCCGGTGCCGCTTGACGAGGTTCTGCTCGAGGTGCAGGGCCTCGACCTCGTTCTGGGTCACGATCACCTCGATGTCCTCCACCCGGTCCGGCAGCTGCTGAATCGCAGTCCGGCTGTCCTGCGACTGCTGAAAGTAGGACCGCACCCGAGGCCGGAGGGACTTGGCTTTTCCGACGTAGAGCACGTCTCCCGCCCGATTCCGGAACAGGTAGACCCCGGGCTTGGCCGGCAGGCCTTTCAGTTGATTTTCGAGCCTGGAGGCCATCAGGCCAGCGTAGCCGGGCGGTTTCGGCCGAAAGAGAAAAGCGGCCCGGGTGGAGAGACCGGGCCGCCGCAAGGTCAAGGATCGGTAAGGGAGGTGGCGAGCTTCCCGGGGCCCCCTGCGGCGAGAGCCGTGGCAACACAATCCTGACTAGTGTCAACTATCGGTTCTGACGCCTGCCCCTGTTCCCCCCTACGAGGGATTCTCCCCTCACGAGGTCCTAGATTGTTCCCCTACGCGGTCCTATTGACGCTGTCGGGCTCTGTTCCTACACTGGCCGCGCCCGGGTTTCTGCTTGCCACCAGGGCCATCCTCTTGCCGCGGCTTCGATCCCTCATCGCATTCCTCTGCGCCCTCGCGGCGCTCGTCCTGGCGACCCAGGCGCTCGCCAGCGGCCGGATGTACATGGGTGCAGCCGAGGACGAGGGCCGGAACTCCGACCCCGCGGTGGCGATGGCCAAGATGCAGCTGGCCAAGGCCGCCGGCTTCGACACCATCCGGGTCTCGGCGATCTGGGAGCCCGGCCAGACCGCCGTTCCCGCGGACCAGCTCGCCGCCTTGCAGGCGATCGGCGCAGCCGGCGACTTCCTCGGCATCCGCATCGTCGCGTCGGTCATGAACTTCGGCAGCAAGACGACGCCGCTCACGGCGGCAGCGCGAACGCAGTTCGCGCGCTTCGCCGCCGACATCGTCAAACGCGTCCCAGGAATCCGCGAGTACATCGTCGGCAATGAGCCGAACCTCAACCGCTACTGGCTGCCGCAGTTCGGCCCGAACGGCGAGGACGTGGCTGCAACGTCGTACACGCAACTGCTCGCCCGGACCTACGACGCGATGAAGGCGGCGGACCGGAACGTCTTCATCATCGGCGGCTCGCTGGCCCCGCGCGGCATCGACCGACCGGGCACCGGCCGCGACACGCACTCGCCGACCGCGTTCATCGCCGACATGGGCACCGCGTATCGGGCGTTGAAGCGCAACCGGCCCATCATGGACGGCCTGTCGATCCACCCCTACGGCGAGAACTCGAGCACGCCCCCCACCTTCGCGCACCTGAGCGGCACGTCGCTCGGCCTGGCCGACTACGACAAGCTCGTTGGGCTGCTCGGCAAGGCCTTCGACGGCACGCCCCAGCTCGGCTCGAAGCTGCCGATCGTGTACGACGAGTACGGCGTCGACTCCCAGATTCCCGACGGCAAGCGCCGCTTCTACGGTGGCCGCGAGCCGGCGACGACCAAGCCCGTGAGCGAAGGCGTGCAGGCGGCGTACTACCGCACGGCGCTCGAGATGGCTGCCTGCCAGCCCACCGTCCGTGGGTTCCTGATCTTCCATGTCACCGACGAGAACGACTACAACCGGTGGCAGTCAGGGGTCTACTACGTGGACGGAACGCCGAAGTCGACCAGGGCCTTCGTCAAGCAGACGATGAGCGAGATTCGCGCCGGGGCGTTCGAATGTGCCGAGCCTCCGGTCGGCACGGGGACCGGCGGCTGGTCGCTCGCGACGCCGGCGGACATCGCAGCTGCCGACAAGATTCCGACGGGGCTCGGTGGCTGGATTCTCGTGAACGCCTCCTCGGGCTAGCATTTCCCAGATGGAGGGCCAGTACGTCGCCTACAGCTTCTTTCGGGTCGACCCGGCCTGGCGCAGGCTGCCGATCGAAGAGCGCGCCGCGGGCAAGGATGCCTTCGCCGAGGTGATCGAAGACTGGGCCGGGCGCATGGACGCGCTTCGTGCGTACACGGTCACCGGCGTTCGCCCCGACTCGGACTTCTTCCTCTGGAAGATCACGCAGCGCTACGAGGACCTAGGTGAGATTGGCGCGGCACTCAACGGAACGCCTCTCGCCGGCTGGCTGGAGACGCCGTACGCCTACCTCGCAACGACGAAGGCTTCCGAGTACACGAAGGCGCGCCGTCCGCGCAAGGTCGTGCCGAAAGGCTCGCCCTACCTGGTCGTGTACCCGTTCGTGAAGCTGCGGCCGTGGTACGCCTTGCCGCCCGAGGATCGCCAGCGCGCGATGGAGGAGCACATGCGCGTCGGAGCGGAGTTCGCGACGATCCACAACCACACGACCTATTCGTTCGGAATCGACGACCAGGAGTTCATGACGGCGTTCGAGTGCGATGAGCCGGCTGACTTCATGCACCTGATGCTCACGCTGCGCGAGAGCGAAGCGTCCCGTTACACGGAACGCGACACACCGATCTTTGTCGGCCAGCACGTCGACATCCGTGCGGCGCTTGACGCACTGGACGGCGCCGGCGCGCGCGTCGGCGCGTAAACTCGCTTCGACGGGCGATGGGGCTCGCCTAGAACCGCCGATCCGGCTGATGGCTCCTATGGACGAAGGGAGCCGAACGTGCCCGTCTTTCTCACTGTCGCCCTTGCCGGCGCCGCCGGAGCGGCCGCTCGCTACGGCCTCGACAGGCTCTTCTCACGCGACGCTCATCACGTTCCGTGGGTCACGTTTGCCATCAACGTCGGCGGATCCTTCGTGCTCGGAGCCGTGGTCTCGACTCTCGACGCTCATCCGCATCCAGCCTTACGCCCTGCGATCACGATCGGCTTCCTGGGCGCGTTCACGACGTTCTCGACGCTTTCGCTCGAGACCTTTCGGCTCGTCGATCGCGGTCATCTCGTCGTGGCGTGTGCCTACTCGCTCGGCAGCCTGGCGGCCGGACTGTCCGCACTCACTGCGGGCGTGCTCCTTGCCCGTTCGCTCTAGCTCGTGCCGGCGGCGAGGTCGCGCCAGCGCTTGAGGTGGCGCAGGCCGATCGCGGCCGGAAGCAGCGGCAGCCAGAGGTTGAAGATCCGGTAGGTGCAGACCGCGAGCACCGCCTTCGCGAGCGGGATCCCCGTCCACGCCAGGGCGAAGGAGACGAGCGCCTCGACCGACCCGGCACCGCCGAGGGGCAGGGTGCGCCGGGTCAATGCGTAGCCGGTCGCGTAGCCGATGATGAGCGCCGCGATGTCCGGCGAATCGTGAAAGACACGGAGGCAGGCCCAGAGACAGCCGACGTCGCCGACCCAGTAGAGCGTCGTGCCCAGGAACGCCCCTCCGTGCACGGCTCCCTGCGACGCAAGCTGCTTGAGCATCTGAACGGCGTCGAGTCCGTGCCCCAGGGCCGCTCTCCACCTACCTTCGGTGCCGACACGGTTGCGCCGGGCCAATATGGCGAAGGCAGCGGCGAAGCCCAGTGGTACCGCAATCGCCCACGGCAGTGTGAATCCGAGGCTTGGGTGCGTCGCGCCGCGGGCGAGCAGGATCACGGCGGCGAGCGCAGCAGCGGGTGCAAGGACGGCGTACTCGAGGACCCCGAGGCCGAGCACGCGTGCGCGCGCCTCGCGTGGCGGGAGCCCGGCGGTCTCGAGCGCATGCCGGTCCACGACGAAGCCGCCGCGGATGACGAACGCGCCGAATCCCGCAGCAACGATCGCACCGGCCCGCGCAAGGCCGAGTCGTGGTCCCCCCTCGAGCCGCGCGACCTCGCGGTAGGCGACGACGTACCCGAAGTAGGCCGCCAGCTCCATGCCGAAGGCCACCGGGAGCCAGATCGGGTTGATGTGGTGCAGCTCGTGCACGACCCTGCCGAAGCCGGCGGCCCAGGCGATCCCGACCGCCGCGCCGAGCGCGAGGGCGGCGCCGATGCCGACGAGCAGCGCGTGCTGCGCGGCGTTTCGCTCGAGATGCGGAGCAGGCCGGAGAAGGCGCCTGAGGGTCATCGGTGTCGCATCGGCCGTTCCGAGCAGCCTCCTGAGCTAAGAGTACGAATGACGACCGCGCCAGATCCGGAACATCGCGTAACCCGCTCCAGCGATGACTCCGATGAACCCGAGCTGTTCGTAGCCGGGCAGCCCGCGCCAGAAATAGAGGCCGATCGCGGTGACGATCAGGACTGCCGACCCGTAGAAGACGACCCGCTCGCGCGTCGACCAGGTTTCGATCTCGCTGCGCCGGTCCCGCCACATGAGATAGACGAAGAACGCGACCGCGAGGAAGAACGCGATCCGGAGGAGCGCGGCGATCGCCAGCAGCGCCGTGTACTGGTTGAGGACGACCACGACGAGCGCGATCAGCCCGATGATCAGAAATCCACGGAGCGTCGGCCGGTCGGAAAAGAACTTGCCCAACTCAGGCGGTCATGTAGGCGCGGACTGCGAGCACGGCTGCAAACAGGGTAGCTCCGGCAAACCAGGCCAGCCGGCGGGGCGGATCGGGTGGCGCATAGAACCACGGCCAGGCCACTGTGAGCACCGCGAGGCTCCCGTACATGTAATGCGTTCCCTTGTCCGCATGACGGTGATTCGCGAGCAGCAGCAGGCCGACGGCGAACTGCGCGACGATCAGGGTCTGGGCGAGGGCAAGTGCATGGGCGACGAGCCCACCGGCATTCCCTCGCCGCCGGTAGGCGATCAGCGCGAGCACGGCCGAGAGCACGCAAACCGCGATCACCAGGAATGCGAGCAGGTGATGCACCGTTAGCATCGCGAGCGCACCCTACAGAGAGGATCTGTCGTGATCGAGGAAGGCAAGCCCGCCCCCGACTTCGAGCTCCAAAGCGACACCGGCGAGACCGTGAAGCTCTCCGACCTACAGGGCCGCCCGGTCGTCCTGTACTTCTATCCCAAGGACGACACGCCCGGATGCACGGTCGAGGCCTGCGAGTTCAGGGACGCCTACGACGTGTTCCGCGAGCGCGGCGCGGAGATCCTCGGCGTGAGCCCGGACGACGTCGCCTCGCACGGGAAGTTCAAGTCGAAGTACGAGCTGCCGTTCACGTTGCTCGCCGATCCCGAGCACGAGGTGGCCGAGAAGTACGGCGTCTGGGGCGAGCGAAACTCCTACGGCAAGAAGAGCATGGGCATCAAGCGCTCAACGTTCATCATCGACTCGGACGGAAACGTCGCCAGGGCGATGATGGGGATCAAGCCCGCGGGCCACGCTTCGGAGGTGCTCGACTCCCTCAACTGACAAATTCACCCGGCGGAGGGACGGACTGTCCCTCGGTCGGGTGATCCCAGCCGACCGCCGGGATGGAACGCTCGGTAGGCGGCCCGCATGCAGCTTCGCCTCTCCGACCCGAGCTACACGGACCGTCTGGCGAACTTCCTGCGGAGTCTGGGCCAGGCGGCGATTGTGGCCGGGCCGGGGCAGCTCGAACTCGACCTTTCACCCACGGGCGCGACGCCCGCGGAGCTCGAGATCTACCTGCGCGTCTGGCGCGTGCTTTATCCGGACGCCGAGGTCCAGCTCGGCGGTGACGACGACGGCAATGACGACCCGGTGCCGGCGGCATAAGGACGGACCGCGCCGACGTACGCGAGCGCGTACCGCGCCTCGAACAGACTCGAGACTTTCACGACGTCGCCGGTATGCGGCGCCTGGATGAACGAGCCGTTGCCGATGTACATGCCCTCGTGTTGCGGAACACCGGCCGAGTTCGCACGGAAGAACACGAGATCCCCCGGCTGAAGCTGATCGCGAGGGACGCGGAGGCCCGCGTAATACTGGAACCCCGTGTAATGACCCAGCTTGATCCCGAGCTGGCCGTACACGTACATCGTGAGCCCGGAGCAGTCGAATCCCGCGGGCGAATCGCCGCCCCAGACGTACGGCACCCCGAGGAAGCGATACGCAAGCGCGACCGCCTGTCCCCCGAGCGTGGCGTTCGAGGGCAGGATCTCCGGCTCGAGAAACGTCGGCACGCCTGACATCGATGCCTGTGCGGCCGGCAGCTGCGGCAGGCCGAGCACTGCGGCAGCGCGGCTCGTCGCGGAGTCCGGGTGCGCTGCGCGGGCGAGGCCGACGAGAAGCTGCGTTCCGGGGGCCAGCCCAAGCGACGGGTCGGAGACGAATGCGCGCAGCGCCACGAGGCCTGAGCCCGTGCGTCCCGGCGACACCGCCTCCTGCAGCGCGACGATGTAGCTACCACCGTGGAGCGGGATGATCGCGTTCGGGCCGACGACGTAGCTCGTCCCGTCGACGACGAGGCCTTCGACCCTCGCTCCGGCGAGGCCACGGGCGGGAACCACAAGCCGGCGCACGGTGACGCGGCCGTTGAACATCGAGACGTCCTGAAGGACGACGCGGGCGGCGGTGGCCTGCGACGAGCCGATCCGAAGGACGGAGCCGTCAGCGGGATAGGCGTAGGCCCCCGCTCCCGCCTTGCCGATCAGGGTGCCATCCGCGGAGCGCACCTCGGCGGGCCCGAGCGTCCCGGCAGCCGCAGCCGGCGCCGCGAAGACGAGCAGTACCGCAGCCACCCCCAGTCCCCGACGAAGCATCGAGGCTCCGAGTCTACTCGCGTCCCTGGCGGCCGGCAGTACCGGGGGCAGGACCGAGAGCAGGGTTTTGCCCCCGAGCGAGTCTCCTTAGACGAGGGACGAGCCCCTGACGGCAAACAAGCAGGGCGCAACTGCGGCGAAGCGCCCCGCTTGGACAGGGCTCGCCCCTCGACTTTCTTTCGATCCGGGGCCAGGGAGTCCTGGGACTCATCCTCGGCCGAATTCATGACGCGTCTGGCTATGCGGATGAGAGGACTTGAACCTCCACGAGCTTGCGCCCACACGGACCTGAACCGTGCGCGTCTACCAATTCCGCCACATCCGCCCGACTTAACAGTTTAGCCGTACCATTTTCGACCTGAAGAGGGGTCTCCTGATCTGCGGTCTGGCGAGTCTGGCGCTCGCCTCGTCGGCACATGCCGGCAACGTCGAGGTGCTCGTCACCCTGAAGCAGCCTGCGCTGGCCGAGGTCTTCGCACAACGGAGCACGCTGGCCTACTCCTCGTTCGCGCGGCCGCACCGCCTGCTGCTCGGCGCGCCGGCGAGCAGGGACTACCTCGGGCGCCTCGATCGTGCGCAGCGTGTCGTGCAGGCGCGGATTCGCGCCTCGATTCCCAGCGCCCACGTTCGCTGGCGCTACGGCGTTGTTCTCAACGGCTTCGCGGTCGTCGTGCCCAGCAGCCGGGTTTCGACGATCGCCCGCATAACCGGGGTCGCGCACGTGTGGCCGAGTGTGACCTACCACACGCTGCTCGACAGGACGCCAGAGCTCATCAGTGCGCCCCAGGTCTGGGGGCCGACGCTCGCTACCGCAGGACAGGGCATGAAGATCGCGATCGTCGACGACGGCATCGACCAGACGCATCCGTTCTTCGCGCCCACGGGTTTTTCATATCCCGCGGGCTTTCCGAAAGGTCAAACGGCCTATACGACACCGAAGGTGATCGTCGCGCGAGCCTTCGCGCCGGCGACACCCGTATACAAAAACGCGCGGCTGCCGTTCGATCCCGAGCTCTCCGATCACGGAACGCATGTGGCCGGGATCGCAGCCGGTGACAACAACACGGCGACGCGGACCGGCGTGCGTCTTTCCGGCATTGCCCCTCGAGCCTATCTCGGGAACTACAAGGCCCTCGGCATCCCGAGCCAGTTCGGTGCGAACGGCAATTCTCCCGAGCTCGCCGCTGCGATCGAAGCTGCGGTCCGCGACGGCATGGACGTGATCAACCTCTCGCTCGGGGAAACGGAGATCGACCCGCGCCGCGACGCCGTGGTCAATGCGCTCAACGCCGCCGCGGACGCCGGCGTCGTTGCGGCGGTTTCGGCAGGCAACGACTTCGACCAGTACGGCTATGGGACGATCACGTCACCGGCCAACGCGGCCAAGGTGATCTCGGTCGCCGCATCAAGCGGTGGGCATGGCAGTCCCGATGTGGATCACATCGCGAGCTTCTCCTCCGCCGGCCCGACGCCCTATTCGCTGACGTTCAAGCCGGACGTCACCGCCCCAGGCGAGGACGTCGCGTCGGCCGCGCCCGGCGGCAGCTACGTCGAGCTCAGTGGAACGAGCATGTCGGCACCGCACGTCGCGGGAGCGGCGGCCGTGCTGCGCCAGCGGCATCCGACCTGGACGCCGGAAAATGTGAGATCGGCACTGGCGCTGACAGGCGATCCGGTGCACAACGGGAGCACGTTCGAGGTCAACCCACTTCGTGAGGGCGGCGGGCGGATCGATCTCGTCAAGGCCGACGAGCCGCTCGTGTTCTCCAGTCGGACCGCGTTGACGTTCGGCTTGCTCAAGCCCGGCTCACGCGCAACGCGCAGCCTGACGCTGTCGGATGCGGGCGGCGGCGCCGGTAGCTGGAGCGTCGGTTTCAGCAATGGAGCCGCCCCGGTCTCGGCCCCCACGCAAGTGACCGTGCCGGGCGTGCTCCCAGTAACGGTGAACGTGCCACGTGGCACGCATGAAGGCGACGTCACCGGCTTCGTCGTCCTCACCCGCAGCGGCGTGCGCCGGCGGATCGCGCTCTGGTTCCGAACCGAGCGGCCGAAGCTCCGGCTCGACCGGCGCACGTCCCTCGCGAGAACAGGGAACTACTCCGGCAACACGTCCCGCGGCGCCTCCCGGGTCACGTCGTACCGATACCCCGACGTCCTGCCGGGCCACGCGCCGTTTCCCGTCCGCCTCACGGGTCGCGAAGTCGTGTATCGCGTGCAGATTCGGCGCCGGATAGCGAACCTCGGGGTGGCGGTCACGTCGCGCGATCGGGGCGTCAAGGTCGAGCCGCGCGTGGTGAGGGCGGGCGACGAGAACCGGCTCGCCGGCTACACGGCGCTGCCCTACGACCAGAATCCCTACCGCGCCAGCTACGGGCGCCACCGCCTCGTCGCCGGCGTCGCTCTCCCCGGCCCCGGCACCTACGACATCGTCTTCGACACCCCGGCAGGGGGCAGGACGGGTGGATTTCGATTCCGCTTCTGGCTCGGTGACGCGACTCCGCCGTCCGCGCGGGTCCTCGGGGTGCATGGTCGCTTTCTCGAGCTGGCGGTGAGCGACGGCGGCTCCGGCGTCGATCCGGAGTCGCTACAAGCTCACATCGACGAAGACTTCGTGCCGGTCTCGTATCACGCGGGACGGGTGCGAGTGCCACTCTCGGGGATCTCCGCCGGCCGGCATGCGCTGACCTTCTCCGTCGCCGACTACCAGGAGACGAAGAACATGGAAAACGTTCCGCGCATCCTCCCCAACACGCGGACGCTGCGGACCTCGTTCGTGATCCGCTAGCGCTTCCGGTCTGTCTCTTCGATCGTCGGCAGCTGGTCGAGGTCTCGCTCGACGCTCGCAGCGAACTCTTCGGTCTCGGTCCGGAGCAGCTTCAGCTGACTCTTGCGGTGCGTGCGTTCGCGCCGCTGCCTTGCCTCGCTGCCGAACCGCGCCGAAACCCTCGGCCACTCAGCGCCGAGTACCGCCGCGACGGTGCCGATCAGCAGGGCGATCATCAACCAGCCCACGGGCCCATTCTACCCGCCGTCGGCCGGTGCCAGCACCCGGCCGGCATGACCTGCTCGTCGTCGTGCGCTAAACCCGGGAGCGGCTCGAGCCGATACGAGGCACATGACCGGGCAGCTCCTCGTCCCTTACATGGTCCTGTGGGCCGCGCTCATGCGGGCGTTGCTCGTGCGGGCCAAGATCGCCCCGCCGATGTGCGCCCGTTGCGGCCTCAAGCTCGAGCGCTCCCAGCTCGGCGAAGCGGTCTGTCGCTGCGGGCACTAGTACTTCTCGGCTGAACCGCAAGGCTACGATCTCGCTGTGAGGGAGATCCTCCAGGAGCTCGAGCGCTGGCGC
>Ga0307298_10000009_pt1 | contig 56191 bp, 59 predicted proteins | sample ER_DNA_158_FD_194470 | JGI IMG/M metagenome (GOLD analysis project Ga0307298, IMG submission 194470) | Bulk soil microbial communities from the East River watershed near Crested Butte, Colorado, United States - ER_DNA_158 | ecosystem: Environmental > Terrestrial > Soil > Floodplain | place... | reverse complement strand
TCGCTGCGATGTTCGCTGGGTGGTCGCCGTCTTCGTCGGAGCTGACGGAACGGAAAAGCGTTGTTCCGCCATCTCCTCCTGCAGATCGGCGGCGCGAACATCGAGAATCCGCCTTCTCGTCGTAGCTCAACGGCGCGCGATCCGCGGCATCAAAGGTCGAGCACGTCGCGTAGCCTCGCTCGAGCCGACTCGGTGCTGAACTGCGCGCGTACGTGGCGGCGGCCGCGGACCCCCATGTCGTGCGCCAGGCGAGGATTGTCCAGCAGCAGGCTGAGCCGGTCCGCCAACCGACCATGATCATGTGACGGCACGACGAAGCCGGTATCGCCATCCAATACCGTCTCGGGCGCGCCGCCTGAGTCACCGACGATGACGGGCAATCCGCAGGCCGCCGCCTCAAGTGCCGCCAGGCCAAGCCCTTCCGGATTAAGTCCGGCCCATTGGGTGCGGACGGGCAGCGCGAAGACGCTGGATTGCTGCAGCTCACGGATCACACCGGCACGCTGCACGGCACCCAAGATGCGTGCGCAATCTGACAGCTCAAGATCATGGATGGTTCGTTCCAGCCGGGCGCGCAACGGACCGTCCCCGACGATGATCAGCTCGCGCGCAACGCCACTCCGTGCGGCCCGATCGATCACCGTCCGCCAGGCGCGTAGCAGCGTGGTCACACCCTTCTGGGGAATTAGACGGGCGACCGCGATGCAACGCGCGACGCTATGCACCGCAGGTCCGTCGAGCGGTCGAAAGCGTTCGATGTCGACCGGTGGTGCCAGCCGGAGCAAGCGCCGGCGCGCGCTTTGGCTGAGAGCGCTGGCAATGCGGCGTTCGGTATAGCCGGAGATCGTTGTGAGGTGATCACAGCTGTCGCCAATCCGGCGCAGCATCTGGCGCGCTGCGGGCAGCTGCGCCCACCAGGTTTCGTGGCCATGAGTGAGACCGAGGATCCGGCGGGCACCGGCACGCCGCAATGACGGAGCCAGCAAACCGAGCGGAGCCGCCGCGCCGAAGATCACTCGAGTCGCCCCGACAGCACGGAGCAGGGCCGTTGCGCGAGCCGCAACTCGTGGGGTAGGCAACAGCAGCGGCCCATCGCGGACTACCGAAAAAAGCCGATCGCGATCCGAGGCTGCGGCCCCAGCGGGGCCTGAGGCGTACACGACGACGTCGTGGTCCAGCAGTTCACAGACCTCGCTGACGAAGGACTCGATGCCACCGACCCGCGGCGGGAAGTCATTGGTAATGATCAAGGTCGATGGCACTAGTACTGCGCCAAGCGGACAAGATACGCCCGCCAGCCGGCGGTCAGCTCGGCCTCGCTGAGGTGGAGAGTGGACCGGCTCGCCTCGTCCACCGAATCTCCACGGGCCAGCTCGGCATAAAACTGACCCAGCTGGGCATCGGAATACTGGTCGGCAATGAAGCGGCACGCGAGCCAGGCCTCCGCGTAGGCCAGTTGGAGATTGCGGGCGCCGACCTCGAACCGCTGGTCAGAGGGAAAGGAGTGGGGCGCGCCGTCGCTGCGTATGCCGGCGAGCACTTCATCGGTGCCCTCGCTCCTCTGGCCCGGATGGGCTTGCATCGAAACCCACTCGGCGAGGCCTTCCTCTGCCCAGGTCGGCGTGGGCGAATCCGGTGAGCGGGTCGCGACATGGACCATCTCGTGCTCCAGCACTGACTGCACCGCGCCTGAGGAGAGCTGTCCCGTCTTGGGATTGACGACGATGCGGATCGCGTCACCCACGGTGTCGGCACGATGGGTCACAGCCGCGATGGAGGCGTAACTGCCGCCCGGCTTGCCCAGGACCGACGCGAAATCGCGTTCAGTTGCGGGCACTTCGATAACGGCTTGGCGATTCCAGGAGGTTCCTAGACCGTCCGGCAGCTCCTGTCGCACGCTGACCAGGGCGGCTCCGGCAAGCTTGGCCCAACGATCGAGCGATTGGCCTGGGCCAGCCAGCAGCGTGACCCCGCCCTGCTCCCGGGCGTTCAGGGAACCCAGCCACCAGCTCGGCTTCTGCTCCCGGACGCTGCCGGATGGTTCATCGATGGTGCCGGCGACCTTGACCTCCCCGGCAGCCTCAAGGAACGTCAGCCAGACCACATGCTCAACTTCGGCGCTATCGCCGGCGAGTCGCCAGGTCACGACCCCACGCTGGATCCATGCACTCGGACCGAGGAGCCGCCGACGCGCATCGGAAAGCCCGAACTCGGTTGGTTCCATACGAATCTGAAGCCTGGTCAGTGGCAGTGTGCTCAGGTTGTCATAGAGCAACCGGGCGCGCTGGGGAAAGGTGGGATCTCGATCACTGATCAGCCGATCAAAGCGGGCATCGTCGCCGGTACGAGCCGCTTGGAGGAAGGCATCAACGGTCGCTCTGACCAGGCCTAGCCGCGAGCTCGCGGGTGCCGTCGATCTTGCGACAAGCGGCGTCGGAGCTGGTGCGACAGCGGGAGCAGAGCAGCCAAGCAGCATCAGTATCAGTGCAGCTACTGACAACGCCCACACGGCGCGGCATTGGCGGCGGGACGCTGACACGAAGGCAGCCTAACTTCAAGCGTCGGAGTCGCGCCGCTGAGCCGAGCGCAATCCGCAATTGCTAGCCCGGGCGACGAGCTCCGGCGTAAGTCATGTAGGACATCTTGATGTACTCCACCGACTTGCCCGGCCGCGGGGCGTGGATGACTCGGCCATTGCCGGCGTAGAGGCCCACATGGCTGATGTCGCTGTAGAAGAACACCAGATCGCCTAACTGGAGATTCGACTTTGCAACGGGCTTGCCACGGTTGTACTGCTGCCCAGACGAGTGCGGCAGGCTAACCCCGACGGATCCCCAGGCGGCCATCGTCAGACCCGAGCAGTCATAGGAGCCTGGCCCATCGGCATTGCGCACGTACGGTTTTCCGAGCTGAGCCTTGGCAAATGCCAGCGCTTTGGCGCCGCGGCCGCTGCCGGTGACTGGGCCACGTGAGGCATTCCGCGACGTCTGCGACGCGGCGCGACCCGCCGCATTGGCCCGGGCAGTCGCCCTCTTCTCGGCATGAGCGATCTGCTGCCGCTGCGCTGCGCTGAGCTTGGCCAGCACTTTCTTAGCCTGGGCGATCTTCTTGTCCGAGGCGTCGGTCAGGGATTTGAGCTGCTTCTCTTTCTCGGCGAGAGCGGCAAGGTCTGTCTCCGCCGAATGCTCCAGGGTGTCGAGATTTGCCTGCGCCTGCTGATAGTCCTGGAGCGCCGAGTTCTGATTCTCGCTGACCTTCTGGACTGTGGAGATCTGGCTGAGGAATCGTTCGGTGTCGGACGTCACGAAGAGCTGGGCGGCGGTGTCGAGGCTTCGATTCTGGAATTGGGCGAGCGCAACTTGGCCCACCTGAAGCTTCATCCGTGCGACCTTGTCGGTTTGGGCTTGCACATCAGCCTGCTTCAGCTTCAATTGGGCGCGGCCCTGCTTGATCTGCTCCTTGACACCGGCGTATTGCTGGTCGATGGCAGCGGCATCGGTCTCCAACTGCGCGATCAGTGCTCTGGCCTCTGCTGCCGTCAGCGGTGGGTCCGCCGCAGCCGGCAAGCTGGCTGGGAAGACGAACAATGCGGTCAATGCCACCGAGACGAGCCCGAGCGCAGCGATTCGTACGCTTCGAAGGATCGATGTGGCGCGGCTAGCCTCAAATGCGCGTGACGTCACGCGCGCAGCGAAATTCACAGTGTTCCCCGACTCCTGCGCGCAGCTCTCTCTGGTGCTGTGCTCAGCCCTCCCCAGGCCTGCGCACAGCTAGAGCTGTCATGGACGTGCCTACTGAGCGATGGATGACAGTGATGTCATCTGTGGTCACCGGACAGTGAGTGACACATTAGGTCACGATTAGGTCACTGGCAATTGGGATCGCCGATATTTGGTCACAAGTCATTATGCGTAGTCCCGCCAGTCCAGCGGCGCCGGCACGTCCCGGACCTCTCGGGCGCCTGGAATCAGCCTGAGCGGCGGCACTAATCCGGAACCGGCCAGCGCCTGGAGCGCCGCCTGCTCGTCTGGGTCGAGATCCACTACACCGCCGGAGGCACCGAGGAGCACGGTGACGACACAGTCGCTACAGGCGTTCCCTCTGGCGACGCAGGTGTCGCAATCCACGTGCAGCATGTCCATACTCGTTCCTTCCGCAGCAGACCCCCGCTGGTTGTACCGTCTCGCAGGGCACTGACACTTTCTTCGTGACACCCTCGGCGCGTGAGGTCTACTCGCACGGACACCACGACTCGGTTCTGCGATCGCATCGTTGGCGGACCGCTGAGAATTCCGTGGGGTATCTGCTGCCGCGGCTGAAGCCTGCCGACCGGCTGCTGGACGTCGGCATCGGCCCCGGGACCATCACCCTCGATCTCGCCCGAGAGCTGTCTCAGGGCTGGGTGGTTGGCATCGATTCCGCACCTGCCGCCGTGGCGGCTACGAAGACCCTGGCTGCCAGCGAACGGGTGGGGAATCTCGGGCTGTTGATCGGGGACGTCTACCAGCTGGGGTTTGCGGATGCCTCCTTCGACGTCGTCCATGCCCATCAGCTGGTGCAACACCTCGCAGATCCGGTCGCAGCCCTTCGCGAGATGCGCCGGGTATGCCTGCCAGGTGGTCTCGTGGCCGTACGCGATGCCGACTATTCGGCCATGACCTGGCACCCGCCGAGTGCGGCGCTAACCCGATGGCTCGACCTGTACCACGACGTAGCCCGCTCGAACGGAGGCGAACCCGATGCGGGACGCCGGCTGCTTGGCTGGGCGCATGCCGCCGGTTTCGGCAGTGTCGATTCCTCGGCCAGCGCCTGGTGCTTCGCCACGCCAACGGATATCGCATGGTGGTCCGATACCTGGGCAGAGCGGCTGAGGCACTCCGATTTCGCTCATCAGGCCGTCGAGCGAGGGCTCTCCGACCCATTGGAACTGGCGCAACTGGCGAAAGGCTGGCGCCGCTGGGCGGTGCTTTCCGACGCCTGGTTTGCCGTCCTCCATGGCGAAATTCTTTGCCGCCGGTGACTGTCTCGTAAGGCAGCTGGCGATTCGCCCCACCGCGCATCATCAAGTAAGTTAGAGGCCCTGGGGGAGTCTTTTGGGGGAAATGTGGTACAAGCACGACGGGCGAAAGTCCGGCCAGTACGCGTGATCATTCCGCTGGCGGTCGCTGCAGCACTCCTGGTTAGTGGTTCGTTTGCAGCATGGAAGTTCTGGCCAGAGACAACGACGGCGGGTCCGCAGGCGGAATCCAGCACCACGGCAGCGGAGTCGCAAGCTCCAAGCACCGCGATTTCCAGTCCTTCGCCATCTGCTTCAGCATCGGCTACCGCCGAGCCCGCCAGCGCAGCCTCGCAGAAAGCCCTGGAGGCGTGTCAGACGAGGGTAAGGGCCGCGGATGATGTGCTGAAGCAAGGAAAGATCGGCGTGTTGCACTGGGTTGATCACGTCAAAGCCCAGACTGACAACTTCGACGGCAAAATCAGCGTCGAGGAGATGAGGGCGCAGTTCAAGAAGACCAGGGTGAAGGGCGGCGCTGATCTCAGTCGCTATAACGATGCCCTGTCGACCTATGAGGATCTCGAGGGCTCCTGCGGCAAGGCGAAGGGCGCCGACAGTGCAGTAGCTGCCTCCCTCAAGAAGTGCAGCGCGCGAAGCAAGGCTCAGCAACCAGTGCTGAAGGCGACAGCTGCTGGCATGAAGGACTGGGAGAGTCACCAAAAGCAGATGCAGCGCAATAAGGAACACCAGGCGGGCAGCCCATCGCAGGCACAGGCTGCTTGGCTGAAGCAGTACCGTGCTGCGCCCGAGAACATCAAGGCGTTCAAGAAGGCAGATAAGAACTTCGAAGCACCCAAGTGCTAGCTCCTTGTCGGCAACCTACGTTCACGTACGTTGCATGCGGTCTGCACGGGTTGCAACCTGTCCAAACCGTCTGAAACCCAGGTAAACATAGGTTTCCGTCCGAAGGTCCGCCGCGAACGGCCAGCGGAGCTCCGGCGAGTCGCCCACCACTGTCGTAGGCGATCCCTAGTGTCGCCAGCATGGCCGTACAGGCTTCCTTTGATGATCTTGGGACGCATCTGTCCCAAGTCACCTTCTGCGTCGTCGATCTAGAAACCACTGGCGCCGCCGAGACGGACATGATCACTGAGGTCGGAGCGGTCAAGGTACGCGGTGGTGAGGTGCTGGGCGAGTTCCAGACCCTTGTCAATCCCCAGGCCCACATCCCACCGCTGATTGCCGTGCTGACCGGCATCACCAACCAGATGGTGGTCAACGCTCCCCCGCTCCGCCAGGTGTTGCCATCGTTCCTTGCCTTCGCTTACGGCACCGTGATCGTCGCCCACAATGCTCGGTTCGACGTCGGCTTCCTACGCCGCGCCTGCGAGGCGTGTGAGTATCCGTACCCCCGGTGGCCGGTGATCGACACAGCGGCCCTGGCTCGGCAGATCCTGCTCCGCGACGAGGTGTCCGACTGCAGGCTGGCAACACTTGCCCGACACTTCCATACGGCCGTCACCCCGAACCATCGTGCGCTGACCGACGCCCAGGCCACCGTGGAAGTGCTGCACGGTTTGATCGAGAGGGTTGGCAATCTCGGTGTGCAGACCATCGAGGATCTGGGCGAGTTCGCCCGCCGCGTCTCTCCGCAGCGGCGCGCCAAACGCACCTGGGCCGCTGGCCTGCCGGAATCACCTGGGGTCTATCTGTTCGTCGCCGAGTACGACAGTCAGCGCCACATTCTCTACGTCGGAAAGTCCAAGAACATCAGGGCTCGGGTCCGCACCTATTTCACGGCCGCCGAGAAGCGGCCGCGGATCGATGAGATGGTCCGGCTGGCTACCGGAGTGGAAGCCCTACCGTGTGTCACCCAACTTCAGGCCGACGTAACCGAGCTGCGGCTGATCGGCAGTCACGCCCCGCGTTACAACCGTCGGTCGAAGTTCCCGGAACGCACCCAGTGGATCAAGATCACCGAGGAACCCTTTCCGCGGTTATCCGTCGTCCGGGACGTCCGTGACGACAGCGCTACGTACTTCGGTCCATTCCCCCGCCGCCAGTCCGCCGAGGACGTTGCGCTCGCCATCTACGACGGCTTCCCCATCCGCCAGTGCACTCCACGGCTGAGCATGACCACACCGATCTCCGCGTGCTCACTGGCTGGCATGGGCCGATGTGCGGCGCCATGTGACGGCACGATCTCCCGGGACGGTTACCGGGAAATCGTCGAAGGGGTACGCGCAGCCTTGTCGGTCGACGCGCGGCCCGCGGTACGCGGCGTGCAGGCTAGGTTGGCCCGGCTGATCAGTCAGCAACGGTTCGAGGAAGCTGCCATCATCCGTCGACGGCTGGAGACCCTGACCCGCACCGCTGCGCGATTCCATCGCATCCGAAGCCTCGCGGCCTGCACCGAGATCGTCGCCGCGCGGAAGGTCGACCTTGACTGGGAGATACACGTCGTCCGCTACGGCCGGTTAGCCGGCGCGGGGCTCGCGACACCTCGGGAAGTGCCGCAGGCGGTCGCGCGCGCAGTGCGCGCCACAGCCGAGACCGTTCCGAAGCCGCTCGACCCGCTACCGGCTGCGGGCATCGAGGAAACTGAGCGGATCGCCGATTGGCTCGAACAACCCGGTACCCGATTGATCGACATCACCGGCGACTGGATGTGGCCGCTGCACGCCGTGCTGGACCATGAGGCGCTGGTGCACTACGCACTCGGTGAAGTGGCGGCTGTATGACCGGCATCAAGACCGGAGCTGCGAGCGTCGGAAATCGCGCGCCGCCGCACGGAGCCAGGCTGGCGCGCCGCTGTCCTGGACGAACGAGCGAGCAGACACGCTCTTCGTCTGCGAGGGAGTGAGGAAGGCAGCGGCTCGCGAGCGCCAGCCTCAGCGAGCGGAGCGAGCAATGCCCAAGAAGCGAGCAGAGGCGTTCTTTCCTCGGCGAGAGACGACGACGGCGGCGGATCCCAAGCGCGATGCGCGAGCAGCTCAAGATTAAAGTGACCGCCATGGTCACTGCGATCGTCTTCGTGAAAGCTGACGTAGCGCGTATTTCGGAGGTTGCTGAGCAGATCGCCGCGCTCCGCGGCGTCAGCGAGGTCTATTCGGTGACGGGAACGATCGACCTGATCGCCATGATCCGGGTGTCCAACCATGATCAAGTGGCTGAAGTTGTCGCGGACCAGCTCAACAAGGTGCCCGGAGTGGTTGGCACCGAGACTCATATCGCCTTCCGTGCATACTCCGCACATGATCTTGAGGCGGCGTTCTCGCTTGGTGATTAGCGCTCCCAAAGACACGACCGGCAGCGGCGTCGCGCGCGTTTCGACCATGGCGTTGATGATCGCGACAGTGGCGCTACTACTCACAGTGGCGGGCGCCGCTATCGCGGCATGGGTGATCACCCGCCAGCCTCCCGAGCAGCCCCTCGACCTGCCTTCGGTCGTGCAGGCCTAATCTCGTTTTGCCCGCGGGTCCACTAGAAGATCGTCAGCTTCAGGGCAACGGCGAGCAAGCAGACCATGATCACTCCGAGCATCCCGACCACTTGGACCGTGCTGCGGTTGCGGCGCGGCGCGTACGCCAACACCACGCCGACCGAAGCGCCGACCACAATGCCGCCGATCAACATCAGCCAGCCGAAGCTGCGGAAGCCGATCAAGATGCTGTAGAGGATGAGCAAGACGAACAGCCCGATGTCGGCACGGACGTCCTCTCGCATCTTCTGCTTGAAGATCGCGTTAGCCGCAAGCAGACCGATCACGGCAGCTGCCGCGCCGTAGCCAGCGCTCGTGTACGGACCCAAGACGAAGAGCATGGTGGTGCCGCCCAGGCCAGCTGCGAGGTACAGCACAACGAAACGCCAGGCGCCCAGCTCAGACTCAATCGCCCGACCGGCAATCCAGAGCACCAGCAGGTTCATCAGAACGCCGAGGATCGATCCTGAGGTCAGCGACGCCGTTATCAATCGCCAGAACTGACCAAGATAGATGGCCTCATTGCTCATCACCAGCAGGCGATCGAGCAGCCCGCCACTCACCAGGTTGAGCACCCACTCGGCAGCGAGCACAGCCATCATGACTTTGGTCGCGGTACCACCGCCCGGCTTCAAGATCGCACCAAAAGCGGTCCGCGGGGCTCGTACCGTTGCCCGTCCGGATGCGACGCAGCTGGGACACTGAAAGCCAACCGATGCTGAGTTCATGCATTCGCCGCAGATCGGCCGCTGGCATCGCTGGCAGGAAATGCCAGTCATCCGCTCCGGATGGCGATAACAGGGAGCAAAGCCCGGAGGTGAGAAGTCCGGGCCGGCGCCCGGGGTCTGACTCACGCGGAATCGTCACCCGAATCGGTCGTCACCGACTCGATGACGACCGGGTTGACGGGGCGGTCAGCCCGTCCCGTCTGCACGTTAGCGATCTCGTCGACCACGTCCCGGCTGGCCTGATCGGCCACCTCACCGAAGATCGTGTGCCGGCGGTTGAGATGGGGCTGCGGGCCGAGGGTGATGAAGAACTGCGAACCGTTGGTGCCCGGACCAGCGTTGGCCATGGCCAGCAGGTACGGCTTGTTGAAGGCCAGGTCGGGATGGAACTCATCGCCAAACTTGTATCCCGGACCACCGGTGCCTGTCCCTAGAGGGCAACCGCCTTGAATCATGAAGCCGTCGATCACCCGATGAAAGGTGAGCCCGTCGTAAAACTTGCCGGTTGTTGACGCCCCGGTTTTCGGGTCGGCGTACCCCTTGGTGCCTGAGGCGAGGCCCACGAAGTTGTCCACTGTCTTGGGAGCTTGATCACCAAAGAGCAGCAGGTTGATGTCGCCATGGTTAGTGTGCAGGGTTGCGGTCTGCTGTGCCACTTCGAGGCACCTTTCTGTCGTGATCATCATCTGGTCTTGGTCCGGCAGCCATCCTGTCAGACCGCACAAGATGGCGATACGGTGGGAAATGCTCCACCCGGGAGCATTGGTTTCTCACAACGGAGGAAACGTGTCTAAGAGTTCCCGCCGCGCGAAAGCCGCCCGAAAGCAGGTTGCGCCAGCCGCCGAGGATTTCGTCCACTCGGCCGCTGATCGTGTCGGACCGCTGGTCCACACCGCAGCTGATCGAGTAGGGCCGCTCGCGCAGTCAGCCGCCACCCGAGTCGGGCCGCTTGCTGAAGCCGCCGCAGATCGGATTGGCGCGGCCGCTGACAAGGTCTCACCGCTCGCCCACTCCGCGGCAGATCGGCTCGCACCGATGGCTCAGTCGGCCGCGGAGCGCGTTGGCCCAGTCACCCACGGGGCTGCAGATCGGATGGCTCCGCTGGCCCATTCGGCTGCGGATCGCATCGCTCCTTTGGCCACTGGAGCCGTCGGCCGAGTCTCGCCGTACGCACAACAGGCGGCTGGGCTAGTTTCCCCATACGCGCACCAGGCTGCGGAGCTGATCACGCCGATCGCCACCTCGGCCAAGCAACGTGGTGCTCGGGTGGCTCACGACGCGGTCGAGAAGTTCGGGCCAGCGCTCGACGAGGCCCTCGAGCGGGTCAGCCCGGCCGTTGAAGCGGCGCGCGGCAAGATGTCCAGCGAGGTACTGCCCAAGCTCAGCGAGGCCTTGAGCGCGGCCGCAGGTGCGCCGGTTGTCGTAGAAGTGAAGAAGCGCGGCAAGGCCGCAGTTGCCGCGGCCAAGGGGGAGTTGGAGTTGCCGGAGGAAAAGAAGAAGAAGAAGAGTCGCTGGTTCGTGCGGCTCGCCATTGTCGCCGCGATCGCAGGAGCCGCGGTGGTCGTAGTCCGCAAGTTCCTGGGCGCTAAAGACGCCGACTGGCAGGCTGCTCGGCCGACCACGCCGTACGCGCCTCGGCAGCAAGCGACGGCCGAGGGGACGGGCGCTGGTAGCGCAGCCGCAACGGCACCCGTGGTCGATGAGATGGACGAGGCGGGTGAGGATCCCCAGAGCGGGATGTCGGCACATCTGATGAATCTGGAAGCCGACGGAGCGGCGATGCCGGATCAGCCGGCTGAGGGCGGGGAATACGAGGCTCCGGCCGATATGACTTCCGTTGTCGACGAAGCGGCAATGCCGGATCAGCCGGCTGAGGGCGGGGAATACGAGGCTCCCGCCGATATGACTTCTGTTGTCGACGAGGCTTTCGCCGAGGCAGCAGACAGGATCGGCGTCGAAGCTCCCGCCGAGGCAACAAGCGTCGGTGAGGAGGCGCTGGCCGAGACCGCCACAATCGACGAAGTTGAAACCGCAGCTGCCGACGAAACACTGGCTGGGCAGACTCCGGTTGGCGATGAGGGCGCCGCGCTGCTCGGCGAGATGGCAGCTACTCCGGAAGCCAGACGGGCGCGATATGAGGGCGAGGGGGTCTACGTCGGAAGCGAGCCGCCTGAGGGCTTCACCATCAAAGGCAACGAGCGGTCAATGAAGTACCACGTGCCAGAGTCGGCAGGCTACAACCGCACCGTAGCCGAGGTCTGGTTCAACAGTGAGGAAGCGGCCCAGCAAGCCGGCTTCGTCCGCGCCCAGCGCTAAATTCCGGGCGGCCACAAACTGAAACGCAATGCGTCGCCCCGCTCCCGACGCTCCCAGCGGTTTTGACTGTGAGTGGCCGCCTGATCGCTAAAATCAAGCAACTTTCCGCCGAGCGTTAACATTCGTCCCCTTCGCGAGGCCTTCTTCAGATAGAGGGCTTCGACGAAGGGGACGTTGGGTATGGCGGCATGCGCCAAAGGAAATGGGGTTAGCGATCATTGGGTGGATGCCGGGCCATTTCGAGCCCAGTTGCGCTTCCTGATGGCCAGTGGCGGGCTCACCGTTGATGACGTTGCTGCCATTGCCGGCATCTCTGCCAGATTAGCCGACCGATTGCTCCATGGGCGTGACGGTCGCCCGCTGCGACGGATCAGCCCCGACACCGCACGCCGGCTGATCCAGATTTCTGATCAGCACGTGCAGGCACTGCGTCGCATCATGGTGCCAGCCGCCTCAGCCAGGCTGCAATTGCATCGGCTCCATCGCGCGGGCTTGGAGGGTCCTGCTATCGCAGAGCGGGTACGTGCAGCAGTTCCTGAGCTGGTCGAATTGGCGTCAGGGGCCGATACCTGTTCACTGCTGCTCACCGTTCGACTGACGGCTGCTGCCCGCGCAGAGGACAGTTCGCGCTATCGCAATCGGCTCGGCTTGCTGGCAATTGAAGACGCAGCATGAGGCGGCCCAACCTGACCGTGGCGCGACACTAGGATCGCCGGGTGATCGAGGAAGGCCTGGCAGCAGTCGTCATCGCCGTGATGATCGCCGCGACTTCTGCATTGCTGGTGCGGCCGCTACTGCGGGGACTTCCAGTGCCGGTCGCCGGGGACGGCAAGCCGGCCTACCGCGACCTTGGCACGAGCCGTTTCTTGCTGGTCTGCGGCGTTCTTGCGGGAGTCGCCGCCGCCATCAGCTGGCTAAGCCTGCCGCGCTACGCCCAGCCGATGTGGTCGGTACTCGCCATCCTGGGCGTGCTGCTGGCCGCGATCGACGCGCGCACCAGCTGGCTGCCTCTGCGGCTGACCCGCATGGCCTGGGTGGCGATGTCGGTGGCCGCAGTCCTGGCGGCCTCGTTAGGCGGAGGTGTGTGGGTCGCCGTTCGGGCCGTAGCCGGAGCGGCGATCGCCGGCGCGCTCTATCTGCTCGTCTGGCTGCTTTCACATGGTGGCTTTGGCTTCGGTGACGTGCGGTTTGCGCCGTTGCTGGGAGCAGCTGCAGCTGCCGACTCATGGACGTTGCTCTGGTGGACCCTGCTGCTCGGCAGCGTGGCTGGTGGGCTGATGGGTGTGCTGCGACTAGCACAGGGTCGGCGCAACGCATTCCCGTACGCACCATCAATGCTGGCCGGCGCCTACGCCGCCTGCCTGGTCACCATGCTCAGCTGACGATGCTCGGTTGCTCCACTTCGAGAACGTAGAACGCAGCGCGCGCGTACGCGTCGGCGGCATCGAGCTCTGCTTCCGTGTGGTAGGCCTTGCCAGGGCCGGTGACCGTAACCACAAAACCGCCCGCAGAGGAATCCAAAGACAAGAAGTAGTCCCCGAGCAGCTCGCGTAACTGGTTTTCCCGAGGCAGCCACACCACGCCGTCGGACTCCACGGAGTCGAGTGCCCATTCAACCGTCCCATTGAAATGGAAGCGCGATTCCCCGCCCGATTCGACCAGTTCGACAACCATGTCGCTGATGATGAAAACAGAGTCGGCGATCTCCGGCCGGGGGATGAAGAACATGTCGCCGTTCGCCGGTTTCCAGGACAGATACGGTGCGAGCCGCGTCGCGAGTTCGCGGGAGATCACGGGTGCAGTATGTCGCGCAGAACAAGAACACGACACTAGGCAGCCGGGCTTCGCAGCCCGCATAGGCTCAAAGACGTGACCGTCGCGCCGAAACCTGGGTGGTACCCGGACCCAGCCGGCGCGACTGGACTTTACCGCTGGTGGGATGGCAGTAACTGGGCCGAGGTGACCAGCGACTCCGCCCAGGCACCTCCGCCCATGCCGGTCCAGACCGAGGCTGCAGCCGGAAACGGCCCATCTCCTCGGCACGCCTCACCGTTGCGTGCCGCAGCTGTTCTCTCCCTCGGGTTTGCCCTCTTTGTCAGCGCGTCGATCGGACTTGGTCTGGTGATCTGGCGTGACCCATCGAACACCTCGACGCAGCGCACAGTGGGCGGCTCGGCTGGCTTGCCGAGCGCCGGAGGGGTCGGCACCGATCCCGTTGGGTATCTGGACGAGCGCACCAGGACGGCAACGATAGGACCCGCCTCGCTGACGATGCCCGGCGATCCGTACGTGCTCTCGCCCCACCCGATGGCCGTTCGGGGGGTGCTCGATCTTCTCTTCTGGGCCGCCGCCCCAGTGCACACTCGGTATGACGGCAAGCAGGACTGGTCGTCCGGCGTGCTCCTCGGTCGGGTAGCCGAATCGGACAATGCCGGCGATCTGCAGACCGAGGGCAGGCTTGCCCTGCACCGTTTGAGCCAGGCGATCTTCGCCCAGCGCCCCACGGAGCTGAAGGGAATGACGTGGCAGCAACGCACGGTAGACGGGCAACCTGCGATGCTGTTCTCTGCTCAGGTGCACTACTCGGTGGACAGGCTGCCCAGTCGCTACGACACCGTCACTGCACTGCTGGTCAGGCTTGACGACGGATCGTTGATCATGGCGGCCAGCTCGGTGCCGAATGACGCCGCCTCCGACATCGCTCGCCAGGCCCGCGACGCACTCCAGACATTCACCGTTCGCTGAGCCTTAGCGAACGGACTGAGTGGCCTCGATCCACTCCTGCAGCTTGGCTTGCGCCGCACCCGAGTCGATTGCCGACCGTGCCCGCTCCAGCTCGTCGGCGAAGTCAGCCTCGAGCCGACGCGACGCGGGCTTGCCGTACGCGACCAGGGCAGCAGCAGCATTGAGCACAACGACATCGCGAATAGGACCGGGCTTGCCGGCGACCATCTCGCGCACCACCTCCGCATTGGCCGTCGCGTCTCCACCGACCAGGTCCGGGAGGCTGGCCCGCGGCACACCTAGATTCAATGGGTCCAGCTCCATCCGCTCGACCTCCCCATCGGCGTACACCCACACCGTGGAGGCTGTCGTCGTAGTCAGCTCGTCCAGTCCGTCGCCACCGTGGAGGACAAGGCCGTAGTTGCCGCGGGATGCAAAGACCCCGGCCATGAGGTCAGCCATTCGGGGATCGGCCACGCCGACCGCCTGGGAGATGGGTTGGGCCGGGTTCGCCAAGGGTCCCAGGAAGTTGAACGTCGTCGGTATGCCGAGCTCGCGTCGGGTAGGTCCCGCATGCCGCAGCGCTGGGTGGTAATGCGCGGCAAACAGAAACCCGATACCAACCTGGTCCACCACCTGCTGCTGAGCCTCGGGTGCCAGGTCGAGCACCACGCCGAGCGCCTCCAAGACATCGGCGGCACCGCACACCGACGACGCCGCCCGGTTGCCGTGTTTGACGACCCTCGCGCCCGCTGCGGCGGCCACGATTGCGGCCATGGTCGAGATGTTGACAGTGTTCGACCGATCGCCGCCGCTGCCGACTATATCGACCGCCGGCCCGCCGATCTCTATCGGAGTTGCGAACTCGATCATCATGTCGGCAAGGCCGGTCAGCTCCTCGACCGTCTCGCCCTTGCACCGCAGGGCAATGACGAACGCCGCCAGCTGCGCAGGCGTCGCGTCGCCGCTCAGAATCTGTCCCATTGCCCAGGCAGTGGCCTCGGCCGGCTGGTCCTCGCCCCGCACCAGGGCACTCAGCAATTCCGGCCAGTTCATCGTGATCGCCACCGGTCAGCTCACGGGGGTCGTCCGCGCGACCGCTGTCTCAGTCGACATTTGAGGACGCAGCAACGCAGCTACCGCAGCGGGCAGTCGGAGCGGATCGACCGGGTGCGATACGGCGCCGTCGGCTCGGGACCAGGTCGCCAGCCACGCATCGTCGGGACGCCCGATCAACAGCAGGATCGGCGGACAGCGCAAAACCTCATCCTTGAGTTGCCGGGACAGCCCCATCCCGCCGGGCACCGCCTCGCCATCCAAGATCGCCAGGTCGATGCCGCCAGCGTCCATCGCGGTGAGCACAGCGGCCTGGGTCGCCACCTCCAGTAGGCGTACCGGCGGCAGGTCGGCTGCCACCTTGCGCCCCAGCGTCAGCCGGACGTCTTGGCGCGTCGTTCGGTCCGACGCGTACAACAAGATCGTCAGAACCTCGTCATCTCGAGGGTCCTCATCGCGGTTCATTGATCATCTCCAGGTTGTCCTCCGGTAGCAGCCGGTCGCATCTCAGCCTCGGCCGCCTGGCCGGCCCGGGCCTGATCGTAGCGTGCTGGTTCCTCGTGATCGCGTGATCCCACGGGCGCTGTCGCTGCTTGCTGCGCTCGCGCCTCCAGTCGGTCAAGCCGACGGTCCTCGCGCCGAGCCTCCCGCTGGCTGTGCGCGTACCACTGAGCGAAGAGCGCTATCAGCATGAGCAGAGCCAGGGCATCTCCAGAAGCCCACAAGATGCCACCAGCGAGGTACTGGTCATCTAGTGGACTGGGCTGCCAGGTCCGATTGAACGCGAGATACCAGCTCTCTGCGATCAGCACGGTCGAGCTCATGATCGAGATGCCAAGGAATGCATGGAAGGGCAGCATCAGAAACAGCATCAGCAGCCGCAGCGGATAGCTGATTCGTCCGGGAACGGGGTCGATCCCCATCAGCGGCCACATCAGCAGCGAGCCAATGATGATGAAGTGCAGATGCAGAAACGCATGCCAGAAGCCGGAGCGCAGCGAGGCCTCATAGAACGGTGAGTAGTACAGGGCAAACGGGGTTGCGATAAACAGCGCCAATGTGAGCGGCGCGAACGTCAGTACTCGGGCCACTCGTGAGTGCAACACGGCGAGCAGCATGGTGCGCGGTCGAGCCGGCAGCGTCCGCAGCGCAAGGGTGATCGGCGCCCCCAAGGCGAGGAACATTGGAGCCACCATCATCAAGATCATGTGCTGCACGATGTGGACGCTGAAGAGCACCGTGTCGTAGGTACCCAGTGCCGACATGGTGGCAAATGCAATCGACCCCAGTCCACCGAGCAGGAACGAGAAGCTGCGCGGCACAGGCCAGTGATCGCCTCGGCGATGCAGCACGACCAGGCCAGCAATGTAGAGCCCCCCTGCAATGGCGATGCCGAGCGCCATCGACCACTCCCAACTCCATTCGGTCAGTAACCGAGTTGGCGTCAGCGGGGGCGGCTGATTGGTGGGTGTGGCGTGCAGCGGTACGAGCACCATGGCGAACCTGGTGAACACGCTCCCAGCCTAGTGTCGGCTCGCCGACGGGCTCTGCCAGCACCGCATTGGCACCGAAGCGCCCACCCTCGGGTTGTCGAAGGGCAGCAATCCCTGTTGAACCGCTTACGACTTGGGATAACAAACGCGTGCGACTCGGGATAACAAAGTTGTGCCGTGGGGTGACCTCAGCACGGGTTACGGCAATAATGACCACGTGGCAATGCACACACACGCAGTCTCTGGATCCATGACGATGCCGGAGGGCGCGCTGCACCCCATCCCGCTATCGCGCCTGCGTGGTCGTGAAAATCGGCCCGAGCCGGTGGCCGTCGGCACGATCATCTGGCTGGCTTCGGAGCTGATGTTCTTCGCAGCTCTGTTCGCGGCCTACTTCACCATCCGGAACGTGACCAACTCCCAAGCCGCGGCGACCGGGACAGTGCCGCTCTGGACGAGTCAGCCCGAGCTGATCAACATCCAGTTCGCCATCATCAATACCAGCGTGCTGGTCGCGAGCTCCTTCACCTGCCAGATGGGTGTCTTCGCCGCCGAGCGGGGCCAAGTCTCCCGAGCCGGAGGACTGTTCAACCTTCGGCGGTGGGGACTGCGGGAGTGGTACACGCTGACCTTTCTTATGGGGGCGTTCTTCGTTGGCGGCCAGGCCTACGAGTACGCCGCCTTGTTCCATGAGGGTTTGACCATTTCATCCAATGTCTACGGGTCGGTCTTCTTCCTCGCCACGGGCTTCCACGGATTGCATGTGACCGGTGGCCTGATCGCCTTCCTGCTGCTGTTGGGCCGCACATTCCTGGCTCGAACCTTTACTCACGAGCAGGCAGTCAGCGCGGTTGTAGTGTCCTACTACTGGCACTTCGTGGACGTGGTGTGGATTGCGCTCTTCGGCGTCATCTACATCCTGCAATAGGCACCGGAACCATCAGGGCCGGTGCATCCGTTTCCGGTCCAGGACAACTGAATATTGTTTGGCCCACACCTGCATCAGGACACGAGAGGGACCCGAGTGCGACTCCTGTCTTCCCGGCGCCGACACCCGGCAGCCAAGGCATTGCTGCTGGTGTTCGGGCTCTTCATGATGGGCGCGCTCTACAGCGTGATCGCGCCGCCGGCCCAGGTGTCGGCGGACACGGGAAACAGCCAGCAGATCGCTGAGGGTAAGGCACTATTCGCCGTCGGCTGCGCTTCTTGTCATGGGTTGAACGGTGAGGGCCAGATCAGCGGGACCATCCAGGGCCCCCCGCTCACCGGTGTTGGCGCCGCGGCGGTGGACTTTCAGGTGAGCTCGGGGCGGATGCCGATGGCCAGGCCGGGTGAGCAGGCACCTGTCAAGCCGAATGTCTACACCGAAGAGGAGATCGCAGCCCTTGCTGCCTACGTGGCGTCGCTTGGCCCAGGCCCGGCGATCCCTGAGCCGGCTAATTACGACACGGCGAACCTCAGCGCAGAGGATCTCGCGCGCGGCGGTGAGCTGTTCCGTACCAATTGCTCCGCCTGCCACAACTTCGAGGGCGCAGGTGGTGCACTACCCAACGGCAAGTACGCGCCGCCGCTGATCGGCCTCGACAGCCAGCGGGTCTATGAAGCGATGCTGACAGGGCCACAGCAAATGCCGGTGTTCTCCGAGGAAGTGCTGCGGCCGGAGGACAAGCGGGCCATCATCGGTTACCTCAACTCCCTGCACGAGCGGCCGTCCGACGGCGGTCTGGCGCTCGGCGGCCTCGGACCGGTGAGTGAGGGTCTGTGGGCCTGGATCATCGGCGTCGGCGGCTTAATTTTCTTTGCCATGTGGATCGCAGCCAGAGGGGCGAAAGCCAAATGAGTGACGATACTTCCCACGGCCAGCCCGGCACCGAGGTTGCAACAGTCGACGAGGAGCGATACCCGGTCCCCGATCCAGGACTGGAGGAGCACCTGCCACGGCTTACCGATGTCGACGAGAAGGCTGCCGACCGGGCAACCCGTCAGGTGGCCACCTTCTTTGGCTTGGTGCCGCTGCTGTCAATCGGTTTTGCTGTCGTCTATTTCGCTGTGCCCGGCGAGGCGTGGATCGACTTCGGTCCATTGCGGGCCAACAGCAGAAACCTGCTACTCGGCCTGACATTCGGCCTTGCGTTGCTTTTCCTCGGCGTTGGCGCTGTGCAGTGGGCTCGGAAGCTCATGGACGACGAGGAAAGGATCGACTACCGGCACAGCGCAGCGTCCAGCGATGACGACAAGAATTACATGCTGACCGAGCTGGACGAGGTCGTCGAGGAATCCAAGCTCACCAGGCGGAAGATCATCGGACGTACCCTGCTGGCAGCCCTCGCCACGATCTTGCTGCCCATGATCGTCGGGCTCGCAGATCTCGGCCCATGGCCTACCAAGAAGAAGCGGGCCGAGACGATCGAAACAACCATCTGGGCCCCGGGCGTGCGGGTCGTTCACGACGTCACCTTCGAACCGATGAAGCCTCAGGACATCGAGATCGGCCAGTTGGTCAACGCGGAGCCCGCGAACCTCCAAGACCTCGAGGGATCTGAGTACCAGATAGAGAAGGCCAAGGCGGCAGTCATCGTCGTCCGGATGGATCCCAACACGATCACGATCCCTCCCTCGCGTGAGGACTGGCAAATCGGCGGCATCCTTTGCTACTCCAAGATCTGTACTCACGTGGGCTGCCCGATCAGCCTGTGGGAGCAACAGACGCACCACCTGCTGTGCCCGTGTCACCAGTCGACTTTCGATCTAGGCAACTCGGGAGTGGTGGTATTCGGCCCCGCTGCACGCGCGCTGCCGCAACTGCCGATCACCACCGACGCCGAAGGCTATATCATCGCCCGTAGTGGATTCGATGTCCCGACCGGACCGAGCTTCTTCGAGCGGGACTCGCGGAAAGATTTCAAGGTAGGCGATAACTGATGGCCCAGCCAGCCACCACAGTGAATGACGATTCGTCCGTCCGGGCGGAGACTCCCAAGAAGGAACTGGGGCCTGTCTTCAAGCTAGCCGCCGGGCCTACCAAGTGGCTCGATGATCGGATCGGCGTTGCCGGATTGGGCCGTCCGTTCCTGCGCAAGGTGTTCCCCGACCACTGGTCGTTCCTCCTCGGTGAGATCGCGCTGTACTCATTCATCGTCTTGATTCTGAGCGGCATCTTTCTGACCATCTGGTTCAAGCCGTCGATGGCAGAGATCGAGTACCAGGGCAGCTACGAGTTACTGCGCGGACTGCAGATGTCGGAGGCATACGCATCGACCCTTGGCCTCTCCTTCGACATTCGCGGCGGCCTGCTGCTGCGGCAGATGCACCATTGGGCGGCCGCGGTCTTCGTCGCCGCAATGCTCACCCACAGCCTGCGCATTTTCTTCACCGGCGCGTTCCGCAAGCCGCGCGAGATCAACTGGCTGATCGGTGTGGCCATGCTCGCCCTCGGCATAATCAACGGCTTTACAGGCTACTCACTGCCGGATGATCTGCTGTCTGGCACTGGCCTACGATTCGTTGACGGTCTGATCCGGGCGATTCCGCTGATCGGAACTTGGGCCGAGTTCTTCGTCTTCGCCGGTGAGTTCCCGGGCGAGCTCATCGTCCCTCGGCTGTACATGGTGCACATCCTGCTGGTCCCTGCCATACTCCTGGGGCTGATTGCGGCTCACCTAGCGCTGGTGGTCTACCACAAGCACACCCAGTACTCCGGCCCTGGCCGGACCAATGGCAACGTCGTCGGCTATCCGGTCTTCCCGGTGTACGCCGCCAAGGCCGGCGGGTTCTTCCTGATCGTCTTCGGTGTCCTGACACTGATGGGCGCAACGATGCAGATCAACCCGGTCTGGGTTTTCGGGCCCTACAACCCGGCCGAGGTGACTGCGGGCTCACAGCCTGACTGGTACATGGGCTTTGTCGAGGGCGGCATTCGTCTCATGCCGAACTGGGAATGGCACATCGGATCGACGACCTGGTCGTGGAACGTGGCAATACCCGGTCTCGGGCTGATGGGGCTGTTCTTCGGCTTGATGGCTATCTACCCGTTCATTGAGGCCTGGGTCACCGGCGACAAGTCCGAGCATCACGTCCTCGACCGCCCCCGCAACAACCCGACACGCACCGCGTTCGGAGTAGCAGCAATGACCGGCTACGCGATGCTGTGGATCGGGGGTGGCAACGACCTGGTCGCCACACAGTTCGACGTGTCACTGAACGCGGTGACCTACTTCCTGCGGGTAGCCGTGTTCGTGGCACCGGTGCTCGCATTCCTGATCACGAAGCGGATTTGCATCGGATTGCAGCGCTCCGATCGCGACCGGATGCTCCACGGCGCTGAGTCCGGTGTCATCGATCGCGCTCCTTCAGGAAAGTACTCGGAGCGGCACCGGCCGATCAGTGAGGGCGAAGCGTTCGCACTGACGGAGCACGAGGACATTCCCGCTCTGCTGCCGGCACCTGACACCGACGGATTCTCGGAGAAGGAAATCAAGCGCGAACAGCTCCGCCGTAAAGCAACCCGTTTCTACTTCATGGACACCCTGCGTCGGCCCACCCGGGCAGAGATCGAAGAGGCTGAACATCATCATCTGCACCCGATGATCGTCGGCGATGGTGAGCATCACGCCATCGAAGCCGAGGAAGAGCACCACCTGGCGAAGTAGCCAGACCCTTCCGCTGCGCTCGCGTTTCTTGTCTGATCCGCGGGCGCTGTCGGTGTTTGCGCGGTGTTGAATTGCTCGCTCCGCTCGCTGCGGATCCCACTCTCTGACCCAGCCGCTCCTTTCTCAGGAACCGATGTGTACGTTGGTTCGTGTCTGTCTGCACACTCTGCAACCTATGCAGAGCGCAATGAAGCTGTGCAGACCTACGGCGGCTGGCGCCCCGCGTTACCGTCCAATGGGGGAGGATTGTGGCATTGATCACTCTTCGTAGAACCTGGCAATGATCCGGAGCTAGCAGGCGTTGACGCGTCTGGACGAGACCGCCTGGCGGTCATGCCGCCCGAGTTGACGCGATGAGGACATGAGTAACAACCAAAAGCTGACGAACCGTACGGCCGAGTCTGGGACCAGGAGCCAAGCAGGCGACAAGAAGGCCAAGGGCAACAAGTTCGATCTTTCCGCTACCCAGGTCGTCGGCGGCGCACTTGCCGCCATGACGGCTGCCGCGTTGGGTTCTCAGCTGAGTGTGGCTGGCACGGTGATCGGCGCGGCTCTCGCCAGCATCATCGCGGCTGTCGCTGGCTCGCTGTATACGGCTTCCATCCGCCGTACGCATGACAAGGTGAAGACCGTCTTCTGGACCGGGCAGCCGAATGAGGTCGAAGACCCCACCGTGATGGAGATTCTGCCGGACAGCACAGGTCATGTTGCGGGCCAGCGCAGCCACCTTGTGGCACCGGAACCCAATGGCGATCCATCGCCGCCCCCACGTCGCCCGAAGCTGAGTTGGAAGCGTGTCGCGGTCGCGGCCCTGGCCGCATTTGGTATCGCGGCCGTCGCGTTGACCACCTTCGAGCTGGTCACTGGTCACGCCCTCTCAGGAGGTCAGGGCACCACGATCCAGCAGGTGAGCGAGGGCAAGCCCGCGAAGGAGTCGGACACCAAGAAGAAGGCACCGTCAAAGGAGCCGACGAACAAGGCGACAACCACCAAGAGTGAAACACCCACCACCGAACCCAGCGAAGCTGCCAGTTCCGAGCCCACAGAGACGGAAACGACGACAGAACCGACACCCGAGGCCCAAGCCACCACGGCACCGGAAACGACTCCCAGCAGCAGTCGTTAGCGGCAGGATTTCGCGAGCGGCGAATAGGCAAACTGTGGCGCGGCGGTGAGAATGTGCACGTGCGATTTCTCAAGAACCTGCCGCCGTACGACCTGGCCTACTCCGATGTCTTCATGGTGCCGCGACGCTCAGCAATCGCCTCGCGGCTTGACGTGGACCTGCGGAGCACAGACGGAATCGGTACCACACTGCCCATGGTCGTAGCGAACATGACCGCGATTTCCGGTCGGCGCATGGCTGAGACAGTGGCGCGCCGCGGGGGGTTCGCGATCGTGCCCCAGGACATTCCGACCGATGTCGTCGCCGAGGTGATCGGCAAGGTCAAGCGATCGCATCCGGTCTATGACACCGCGGTCTCGGTGAAGCCGCACACGACCGTAGGCGAGGCGCTCTCCCTGATCCCCAAGCGGGCGCATGGTCTCGCTGTGGTCGTGGAAGATGGTCAGCCGCTCGGCACGGTTAGCGAGATCGAGGCTGCCGGCGTCGATCGATTCGCCCAGGTGCACCAGGTGATGTCCGGCGATCTGTTGACGATCACTCCGGATTCTCCGCCGACTGAGATTTTCGACGAGCTGACTCACCGGCACCTCGAGGTGGCGCTTGTTGTGGAGAACGGGCAGCTGCTCGGCGTCATGACGCGGAAGCACGCGCTGCGCTCTACGCTGTACAGCCCGGCTCTGGATCCAGATGGGCGGCTGATGATCGGCGCGGCGGTCGGGATCAATGGCGATGTCGCTATTCGGGCCGAGGCGTTGCTCGACGCTGGGATCGACGTGCTGGTCATTGACACTGCACACGGTCACCAGGAGCGGATGCTGGAGTCTCTGAAGGCGGTACGTGAGGTGCGGGACCGATTGGCGGACACCGGAGGACGCCGAGTCCCGCTGGTCGCCGGCAATGTGGTTTCAGCTGACGGAGTCAATGACCTGGCAGGCGCCGGCGCGGATGTCATCAAGGTGGGAGTCGGTCCGGGCGCGATGTGCACCACTCGGATGATGACAGGCGTCGGGCGGCCGCAGTTCAGCGCTGTCCTGGAGTGCGCCGATGCGGCGCGTGCAGCAGGGCGATCAATCTGGGCTGACGGCGGCGTACGCCACCCGCGTGATGTCGCGCTTGCACTCGCGGCGGGGGCCAGCAGCGTGATGATCGGCTCGTGGTTCGCCGGGACGTATGAGAGTACCGGCAATCTGATGACCGACGCGGAAGGTCGGATGTACAAGGAGTCGTACGGGATGGCCTCGGCGCGTGCGGTGAAGATGCGCACCAAGGACTCCTCAGGCTTTGATCGGGCGCGTGCGGCATTGTTCGAGGAAGGCATCTCGACGGGGCGTATGTATCTGGATCCGGAGCGTCCGAGCGTGGAGGATCTGATTGATTCCATCGTGGCCGGCCTGCGCAGCAGCTGCTCCTACGCCGGGGCGTCCAACCTCGAGGAGTTCCACGACCTGGCGGTGGTCGGCGTGCAGTCAAACTCCGGCTACGAGGAGGGGCGTCCGCTCCACATCAACTGGTAGGCGTGGTGCCGCGCATCACCGCACCTCCTAGCGGTCGTCGCCTCAGGCAGTGGCGAAGCGATTGGCCGATCGCGCCCGGGCCTTGGCTGCCTCCAGGTCGCGGTTCTTAGGCGGCGCCGTTGAGACAAGGTCCTCCAACAAGTGCTGGGTGGCGTGCGCGATTTCACTGACAGCCCGATTGAATGCAGCCTCGTTCGCCTTTGACGGCTTCGATGTCCCCGCTATCTTCCGCACGTACTGCAAGGCCGCATCATGCACCTCAGCCCTAGTCGCCGGCGGCTCAAAGTTATGCAAAGGGTGGATATTCCGACACATCCCTTTATTGTGCTCCGCTCGCGCACGTCGCGCCGGAGAGCTGCCGTCGTCGTCGCTCTTCGCGAACGAAAAGCGTGTTCGCTCATCACTCCTCCGAACGCCAGCGGCGCGACTCCGACGCTCGCGGAGCAGATACGCCTTTCTCGGCCATGGTCCGTCGCGCCGCGCAGCGGCGCGCCCCAGCCGCGCGGAAATAGAGGCGGCGACCCGATGCGAGGTGTTCGGTATGGCTGACGGGGACGGCGTCAGAGGCTAAGAACGCTTGAAACGGTAGCACTGCAAAACCGCAGGACACCGCGGACTGAGCCCACATCCTCTGGCGTCGGCCCCGTCAGCCATACCGAACGCCGGAGCCGAGAAGGTCGCCGACTCAGTGCGCGTGGTCTCCGCGGTAGAACTCGTAGATCAGCCCTGTCAACGTGATGAAGCCGAACCCGAAGCCAATGATCATGAGCCACCATCCAAAGACCGGAGCCAGGACAACGGGCACGAACGTGAGTGAGAGAAACAGCGGCCATTTGCTCTGTGGTGGGAAGAAGCCCAACTCTCCTGCACCTTCGGCGATCTCCCCGGTTTTCCTGTCCTCAGGCCTCGGCTCCATCCGGTTTGCAACGAGCAAAAGATAAACCCAGATCATCAGCACCAAGAGGGTTGACATGATCAACGCGACGGTTCCGGTGATCTCAGGCACTCCGTTGGCGTCCGCTGTGATGAACCAGTAAATCGGCGTCACAATGATAAAGAAGATGGTCAGGGAGCCGAAGACCCAGGCTTCGACCTTCACCTCTGATCCTCCTCAGCCTCGGGTGAGCGGCCGTGGTGCTCATGATCCCACTGCGCGGCTAGGTCGCTGGTATCACCAGCTACCCGGTGCTTGAGTTCCGCGAGGCGACCGGTGTCATCGGGCGCATCTGCGGCTGTCTCGTCAAACTCCTCGTCATCGAGGCCGTACTCCATGAGCGCAACCTCGGGGTGGTGCAGGTCAAAAGCCGGTGACTCCGAGCGCACCTTCGGCAGCTGAGTGAAGTTGTGGCGCGGCGGCGGGCAGGTCGTCGCCCACTCCATGGAACGGCCCCAACCCCACGGATCGTCGCTGGTCACCTTCGGGTTGTTCCGGCTCTTCCAGACGTTCCAGAAGAAGACCAGCGTTGAGGCTCCGAGCAGGAACGCGCCTGCCGAGGAGATTTGGTTCCCGAGAGTGAAACCGTCGCTCGGCAGGTAGTCCGCATAGCGGCGCGGCATTCCCTCAACGCCGAGCCAGTGCTGGATCAGGAACGTGGCGTGGAAGCCGATGAAGAGCAGCCAGAAGTGAATCTTGCCCAGGGTCTCATCCAGCATCCGGCCAGTCAGCTTTGGCCACCAGAAGTAGTAGCCAGCAAACATCGCGAAGACCACGGTGCCGAACACGACGTAGTGGAAGTGCGCGACCACGAAGTAGGTGTCAGAAACCGCGAAGTCCAGCGGCGGGCTGGCCAAGATAATGCCGGTCAGGCCACCGAACAAGAAGGTCGTGAGGAAGCCGACGGCCCAGAGCATGGGCGTTCTCATGGCGATATTGCCACCCCACATCGTGCCGACCCAGTTGAAGAACTTCACGCCCGTCGGCACGGCAATCAGGAAGGTCATGAAGGAGAAGAACGGTAGGTTGACCGCCCCGGTGACGAACATGTGGTGCGCCCACACCGCTACCGAGAGAGCCCCGATCAGCATGGTGGCCAGGACAAGGCCTACATAACCGAAGATCGGCTTTCGGCTGAACACCGGCAAGACCTCGGTGATGATGCCGAAGAACGGCAAGGCGATGATGTAGACCTCGGGATGCCCGAAGAACCAGAACAGGTGCTGCCACAGGATCGGCCCGCCGTTCTCCGGTGCGAAGACATGAGCTCCGAGGACCCGATCGGCCTCCAGCACCAAGAGGGCTACAGCGAGAATCGGGAAGGCGACCAACACCAGGAACGATGTCACCAAGATGTTCCAGGTGAAGATCGGCATCCGGAACATGGTCATGCCAGGCGCCCGCATGCACAAGATCGTGGTGGTGAAGTTAACCGCGCCAAGGATGGTGCCAAGACCCGCCATATAGAGGCCCATGATCCACAGGTCGCCGCCAACACCCGGTGTATTGACGGCGTCGTTCAGCGGCGCGTACGCGAACCAGCCGAAGCTCGCGGCGCCCGACGGCGACAGGAAGCCGGCGGAGGCGATCAATCCGCCGAACAGGTAGAACCAGTAGGCGATCATGTTGAGCCGCGGGAATGCCACGTCGGGCGCACCGATCTGTAGCGGCATGATCGCGTTGGCGAAGCCGGCAAAGAGCGGAGTCGCGAACAGCAGCAGCATGATCGTGCCATGCATGGTGAAGAACTGGTTGTAGCTCTCGTACGAGAGGAACTGCATGCCAGGCCAGGCGAGCTCGGCCCGTATCGCCATGGCCAAAATGCCACCGAACAGGAAGAAGATCATCGACGTGACGAAGTAGAGATTGCCGATCACCTTGTGGTCTGTGGTGACCATCCACTTCCACGCGATCGTGCCAAGCTGCCGTTTAGGCGTCGCAATCTCGACGGCGGTGGCCGTACGCTGCAGCGTCGTCATCGCGTACCCTCCTCAGAACTTCTCGCGGGGGCGTTGGCCTTGGCCGGACCCTTGGCTTCGCCGATCTGTCCCTTGGCCACCAGCGACTTCAGGTAAGTGTTGTATTCATTCTCGCTCACGACGTGCACATTGAAGAGCATCGCCGAGTGATAGGTGCCGCACAGTTCGGCGCACTTCCCGGCGAACACACCCTCGGCTGTCGGCTTCATCTGAAGAGTGTTATGGCGACCCGGAATGACGTCCAACTTCTCGTAGAACGAAGGAACCCAGAAAGAGTGGATCACATCAGGGGAGGAGAGGTTGAACTGAATCAACTTGCCGGCCGGGAGGTAGAGATCGGGGGTCTTGTTGATCGTGCCGGCTTCCCAGACGTCTTGGCCGACAGCTGGGTTGTCAGCCGCTTTGTAATTGAAGGTCCACGACCACTTCTGGCCTACGACATCGATGGTGACCTCAGGGTTCTGTGCCTTCGCCGTAACCGCATTCTGTGCCAAGACTGTGTAGTAGAAGAGCACGGCGATGATGATGAACGGCGCGATCGTGTAGAAGATCTCCATCGGCAGGTTGTAACGATTCTGCCGTGGCATCTTGGCGTGCCTGGTCTTATAGCGGTTCGCGGCCCACAAGATGAGCCCCCACATGATGAACCCCACAGCGAATGCGGCGATCCAGGTGCCGATCCAGAGATTGAGAATGAACGGAGACCGGTCGCTGGCCGGCGGCGGGAAGCCCAACCGCTTGATCTGAGCGACTGTCTCAGCCGAGCAGCCGGTCAGGAAGAGCACTCCAAGTACCGACAGGGCCAGCAGGGCGGGGCGAACACGGCTGCCGAACCGGCTGCGGGCCGCGAGCACTGTCATGTCGTCCACAGCGGACCGTTCAGTCCTGCCACCCACGTTGCGCCTTTCGTCGTACACACCGAGGAATCATGCCCGCCCACGGTCGCGGCGGCCACCCTTTCTTTGCTGTTCACCCTAACGTAGGAACACTCTGTCATCACCGGTGCGGGTTGCGTTTTTGGTGGTTCGGACAGCGCTTATCAACGGCGTCTCCGTCCTCACCCGATGTCAGAGTGCCATGCAAACGGCGCTATGACGTCGGTTCGCCTCCGGCGTCTGCAGGAGCCTCGGTGATCGACCGCAGACACTCCGACGCCCCCGCTTCACCGAAGCGACGAAGACGCCGGACTCCAGCGAACCGATGTCAGAGTGCAATTCAAAACAGCGCTAGTTTCGAGGCGTGACGCATCACGGCTCCGAGGTCTTCTTGGACACCTCGTCGGGCGAGCCCATGCTCCAAGAAGCGCGCCAGGCTTGGCTCGATGCGCAGCAGGCTGAGTGGGGCGATCCAATGCGGCTCCACCGACCAGGTCGGCTTGCCGCGCAAGCTTTGGATCAGGCGAGAGACGTCGTCGCGGCCGCCGTGGGAGCGCGACCGGATGAGGTGATCTTCACCGCGTCTGGCGTACACGCAAGTCACGCAGCCGCCGCCGGGCTCGCGTTAGGCCGCCGCCGGGTGGGTCCCCGCATCGTCACAACGGCAATCGACCACTCCTCGGTGCTCGCCGCGGCCGCCGCCTCCGGCGCGCATGACGCGGTGCAAGTCGATCATGAGGGCCATGTCGACCTGGATGCGTGGGCCGCCGCGGTCGGAACTGCCGGCACCGCCGCTGCCTGTATCCAGGTGGCAAACCATGAGGTCGGTACGGTGCAGCCGTACGCCGAGGCCGCTGAGATCTGCCGGCGTACGGACGTGCCCCTGGTGCTGGATGCCACTGCTGCGCTGGGTCGCATCGACCTCAGCAACGCCAATGGCTGGTCCGTGCTGACGGGCTGGGCCGGCGCCTTTGGCGGCCCAGCTTCGGTCGGCATCCTGGTGATCAAGAAGAACGTCCGTTGGCGGCCGCCCTACCTGACCGACGACTACCAGGGGGGCCGCTGGCCCGGGGTGCCCGACGTGCCCGCCATCTACGCTGCGGCAGTAGCCCTGGACTGCTGGACCCAATCCGGTCGTACGGTCGGCGAACGCCAGCACGATCTGGTCGATCAGCTGCGGGCGGGAATCGTGCAACGGGTGCCCGATGTCGATGTGGCGGGCGATCCGGTACGCCGGGTGCCGCACCTCCTGACGTTCTCGGCCCTCTACGTGGACGGCGAGACGCTGACCCTGGAACTCGACAAGGCGGGTTTCGCGGTGGCGAGCGGGTCAGCGTGCAGTGCCAGCAGCGAACACCCCTCACACGTCCTGGCCGCCATGGGAGCCCTGACCCACGGCAACGTACGCATCGGGCTCACCCAAGCGACGACATCGGCGGAGATCGATCAGTTTCTCGCCGCACTGCCGCCGATCGTGGCAGGGATCCGCGCGACGGTGGGCGCCTAGTGAACGAGGCCGCGTCATCGTTTGAGGGGCTGTCGCTGGACTGTCGAGGAATGAAATGCCCGCGACCGATCATCGAGGTGGCGCGCCGTATCGGGGAGGTCAGCGTGGGCTCGCTCCTGGAACTGCTTGCGGATGACCCTGCCGCCGGCCCCGACCTGGCCGCCTGGTGCCGCATGCGTGGGCAAACGCTCATCGCATCCGATGCCCCACGTTTCATCGTGCGCCGTGAGTCTTGATCGGCCTACGCCGCCCTCGCTTCTCGCAGAATCACACTCCAGCCGCAGACACACGCCTCGAAACACGCGCGAACGGTGATCCGGCGCATCGGTTGGAGTGTGATTCTGCGAGAAATTAGCGCAACAAACGACGACCTCCCTGCCCGCGGGCAGGGAGGTCGCAAGTTCAGATCAGATCAGTGGAAGCTGTCGCCGCAGGCGCACGAGCCGGTCGCGTTGGGATTGTCGATGGTGAAGCCCTGCTTCTCGATCGTGTCGACGAAGTCAATCGTCGCGCCCATCAGGTACGGCGCACTCATCCGGTCGGTGACGACCTCCACCCCGCCGAAGGCTTTGACGATGTCGCCCTCGAAGCTGCGCTCGTCGAAGAACAGCTGGTAGCGCAGTCCTGAGCAGCCGCCCGGCTGCACCGCTACGCGAAGCGAAAGATCGTCGCGACCCTCACCTTCCAGCAGCGCCTTGACCTTGGCTGCCGCCTCGTCGGTCAAGAGGATGCCGTCCGGTGCTGCAACGGGGGTGTCGAAGGTCTGTTCGGTTGCCGTCATGGTTGTCATTCTAAGGCGGCTTGCCGACCCGGCCAAGTTGCGAGAACGTGTGCCGCGTCACCAGCTCCAGGACCGTGCCACCCGTCGAGCGGTCACCGCAAGCTCCTCGTCGCCGAGTTCGCCCTGCGGGGTGTCGAGCAGCGATTCGCGCACTGGGTACGCCGCCTCGATCCCCATGGTCCGCATTTCGCGCGACCCAATGAGCACCTCACCGGCGATGACGATGCATGGGCTGAGGGCGGCTGCCGCCGCCTCGGCCATCGCCGCGACGACGCCCCCACCGCGGCTCGCGAAGTCGAAGACCGAGCATCCCGTTACGACGAGGTCCACGCCGCGCAGCCCCTGCTCACCGGCGGGCGAAGCAAGTGTGAGAGCCGGGCCAGTGCTCAGCTGGCCACCCAGTGCGAGCACCGCGAATCCGAGGCCGCCGCAAGCTCCGGCACCGGGCGCCCCAGCATGCCGTGGTGAAGCCAGCCGGGCGAAGGCTTCCAGGGCGGCGTCGGTTCGGAGCATGGTCTCCGGCTCCACTTGGGCTTCCCGACCAGCATGAGAAGTGATGCCGCGTAGACCCAGCAGCGGCTGGCTCAACTGTGCAGCGGGGACCACGCCGACTAGCTCGGCATCGCTCAGCAGCGCCCGGGCCGGGTCAAGGTCGAGTTCGCTGAGTCCATCGATCCCGGCGACACCTCGATCGAGTGGCCGATCTCCGCCTGCGCCAAGCGCCGCGAGCAAGCCCGCACCGGCGTCATGGACCCAGAGTCCGGCCAGATCGACCATAATCCGGCGCGGCGCCCGCCGGCGGAGAAGAGCCGCGATGACGTCGCCGATCGGTCGGGACGACTGCCCATACAGAATCCCAGGGCCGGGATTCATTCCAGGGTCAGGATTCGGTCCACGGACCTGCACCACAGCCGTTTCTGGTCCCTGCCCAGTAGTCACGATGATGCCGTCGGCTACCCGAGACGAGGTGGTGACACCGATCAGGTCGGCGTACGCAACGACGAAGCCACCCCCGGCCTCTCCGATCGGAAGTACCGATACCTCACCGGCCTGAAGCCAGCCCGCGGCCATGACCTCACCCGCCTGTCGCGAGGACAGCCGACCGATGGAATCGGTTGCGATCAATGTGCGCACGCTTGGCTGAGTCTCCCTTCTGACAGCGGCGGACGCCATCGTAGGGAGCTGACCCCAACAATGCGATCCACACCCTCAGCGGAATCTGCACCGTGCGGCAAGAAATCTGCCCCACGGCCCGGGATGGGTACATTTGATGCCGTGACGACTACCCCCACGTCCGCTTCACTCAGTTCCGGGACACCGCTGTCGCTGTTCGTTCTCGGGCAGGAGTCGGACCCGCGATCCGAGCGCGGTGTGGAGTGTCCAGGCGATCTGCCGCCAGCCTCCGACCCAGCCCTTGTGGAGCGGGCTAGGCGGGCCAAGGCCGCCTTGGGCGACCGGCTGTTCGTCTTGGGTCACCACTATCAGCGCGACGAGGTCATCCAGTTTGCCGATGTCACCGGCGACTCCTTCAAGCTCGCGCGTGACGCCGCAGCGCGACCGGACGCCGAATTCATCGTGTTCTGTGGCGTGCACTTTATGGCCGAGTCGGCCGACATCTTGACAGCCCCAGAACAGAAGGTGATCTTGCCTGATCTGGCCGCTGGATGCTCGATGGCCGACATGGCCAGACTCGCCCAGGTTGAGGACGCCTGGGATGTGCTGGCCGACGCGGGAGTCGCGCACCTAACGGTGCCGGTGACCTATATGAACTCCTCAGCCGACATCAAGGCTTTTTGCGGCAAGCATGATGGCGTCGTCTGCACCTCCTCCAACGCCAAGTCAGTGCTCGAGTGGGCCCTCGCCCGCGGTGAGAAGGTGCTCTTCCTTCCTGATCAACATCTCGGCCGCAACACGGCGGTGCTGCAGATGGGCCTGGGCCTGGACGACTGCGTCGTCTATGACCCGCACCAATACAACGGCGGCCTGACCGTTGACGAACTCCAAGCAGCCACAATGATCTTGTGGAAGGGTCACTGCTCGGTGCATGGACGGTTCACTGATCAAGCCGTCGACGACGTACGCGCACGAATTCCGGGCGTCAGGGTGCTGGTACATCCCGAGTGCAAGCACGAGGTCGTGCTCAAGTCAGACCTGATCGGCTCGACCGAGTTCATCATCAAGACCATCCGGCAGGCAGAGCCTGGATCCAAGTGGGCGATCGGCACCGAGCTCAACCTGGTCAAACGCCTCGCTCATGATCATCCCGATCTTGAGATCGTCTTCCTCGAGCAGCACGTCTGCTACTGCGCCACGATGAACCGGATCGACCTGCCGCACCTTGTCTGGGCCTTAGAGAACCTGGCCCAGGGCCACGTCGTCAACCAGATCACGGTCGACCCAGAGACCGAGCGCTACGCCAAGGCCGCGCTGCAGCGGATGCTCGACTTGCCAGGCGAAACCGCCCGCGACTGATCACCGTCCAACTGCCATGCTCCGTCGAGGCCTGGTCCATCGAGGCCAACTTCACCCGATGACTTCAACGTGCTGCCATGGTCTGTATCACCATGTCTGAGTTCACGAGTTTGCTGAGCGATCTGGTTCTCGTCGAGTCTCCGCGCTGGCATGAGGACCGACTTGTCTTTTCCGACTGGGGTGCGGGCGAGATCATTGCTTTAGACCTCGACGGAACCCACGAGGTGATCACGCACATCGATGCGATACCGTTCTGCATCGATCGGCTGCCCGACGGGCGGCTGCTGATCGTCGCCGGTGAGGAGCTGCTGGTCCGTACTCAGGACGGGACACTCAGCACGTACGCCAAACTCGGAGCCGTCTCTACGAAACCGTGGAACGACATTGTGTCCGACGGCCGCGGCAACACGTACCTGAACAACATCGGCTTTGACTTCCCCGACGGTGAATTCGCGCCGGGCCTGATCGCTCTCGTCAGCCCGGACGGGACAGCGCGCCAAGTTGCCGAAGGCCTGGCCTTCCCGAATGGGATGGCAGTAACGCCCGACAACTCGACCTTGATCGTCGCCGAGTCCTACGGCGGCGTGCTGGCCGGGTACGACATTGCCCCAGATGGCGATCTTGCCAACCGTCGAGTCTGGGCCGAACTCGATGGAGCTGCTCCTGACGGCATCTGTGTTGATGCCGAGGGCGCCGTCTGGTTCGCCGAGGTGCCCGGCTGCAGGTGCGTTCGGGTACGCGAGGGCGGCGAGGTGCTGCAAACCATCACCTCTGAACTCGGCTGCTTCGCTTGCATGCTGGGCGGCCCGGAGGGAACGACTCTCTTCGTGACAGCAGCTGGCTGGCCGGATGCAATGACACCCGGCTCGCGCACGGGTCAGATCCTCAGTGCGGAGGTCTCAGTCCCTCATGCCGGGTGGCCCGGGTAGAGAGCTGGTTTACCCGGGAATGAGACCTTCCTCAGATTCGCCCAGCAGCTGCTGAACTTCCTCGAGCGTCGAATCCTCGGCTGGCAAGATCAGATCGGAGTCCTGCAGTTCCTCGTCCGGTACCCGGCTTCCGGTTGTCCGGATCCGGTCCAGCAGCGTGTGCAGTGCTCTCGTCAGCTGATCTTGATCACGGGCAGTAACGGCCTGCTCCACGGCATCATCGAAGGAGTTGAGCCCGCGAACGGCCTCCTCGGTCAAGTGCCACTGACCCTCATTAAGGATGCGCACGATCATCGCAGGTCACCCTGCGGCTGAGCCGGCGGCGCCTCCTGACCTTGACCCGGAGGGGCCTGATATTCCTGCGGAGACTGCGCGTCCAAGCTTGGCGGCTCCGTAGCTTGAGACTGTGCAGTCTGGGTCGAGGGCTGCTGCGGTTGAGCCGGTGCTTGCTGCCCTTCGATCGCCTGAGGCGCGGCCGAAGGACCGGCGCCTAGTGCAGCCTTCATCCGAGCGAGCTCGCTCTCGACGTCGGAGGTGGAGGCCAGCTGTTCTAGCTCGAGTGTGATGTCGTCCTTGGCCGTCCCTGTGGGATCTTCCAAAGCGCCACTGGCCAGCAGCTCATCGATGGCACCGGCACGGGCCTGCATCTGCGCTGTTTTGTCCTCGGCCCGCTGAATCGCCAGGCCGACGTCGCCCATCTCCTCACTGATTCCGGAGAAAGCCTCGTTGATCCGGGTCTGTGCCTCAGCGGCGGAATACGTGGCCTTGATCGTTTCCTTCTTGGTCCGGAACGCGTCGACCTTGGCCTGCAGCCGTTGGCTGGCACGGGTGAGCTTCTCCTCTTCGCCCTGTAGCTGGGCGTGCTGGACCTGGAGGTCGCTCAGCTGCTGCTGAATGCCGGACCGGCGTGTCAATGCTTCGCGCGCCAGATCCTCCCGGCCGACCTCGAGCGCTTTCTGAGCCTGATTGGTCAGCTTGTCGGCTTGGGTGTTCAGCTGATTGGCCTGGAGTTCGATCCGCTTACGACTGGTCGCCACGTCGGCGACGCCGCGACGGACCTTCTGCAACAGCTCGAGCTGGCGCTGGTAGGAGTAGTCGAGGGTTTGGCGCGGATCTTCGAGCTTGTCCAAGGCCTTGTCAGTCTTGGCACGAAAGATCATCGAGATCCGCTGAAAAATGCCGCTCATGAGATGTCAGGTGGTCCTTCCAGACTCCGGTTCCGCGCGGCCGGGGCCGCTCACAGGCTTCCACCGTATCTCTGCAGGGAAACCGAACACAGCGAGGGAGGAGAGTAGTTTCGTCTTTGGGGTGATCCCCTGAGACAATCCAGGGCCAGATCGCCGAAACCCGACTGTGTAGCACCGGCATCACAAGCAATGAGAGGGACCCGTGGCACTGTTCCGTCGCAACAATCAGGCCGTCACGCCGGAGCCGGCGACGCCGACGGTCGATCGTAGCCCGACTGGCAAGAAGGACCGTCCGACGCCCACTCGCAAGGAAGCGGAGGCGGCGCGACGCCAGCGGATGACCACGACGCTCAGCAAGAAGGAAGCCCGGGCTGCGTCCAGCCGGCAGAATCGGGCAGAGCGCATGAAGGCAGTCAGCGCCCGAGAAGCCGCGCCCGAAAAGGTGTTGATGCGTGACTACATCGATTCCCGCTTCAACCTCGGGGAATTCCTGCTGCCCGCAGTTGTAGTGATCTTGGCCGTGACCATAGCCGGCAGCTACTGGCCGACAGTGACGGTGGTCGCCACCATGGCGATGTACCTGTTCATTATTGGAGTGTTCGTTGACGGCTACCTGATGTGGCGCGGCTTCAAGAAGGTGCTGGCCTCCCGCCTGCCCAAAGCCTCGCCGAAGGGCCTGCTGCTCTACGGAATGACCCGCAGCACGCAGATTCGGCGGTTCCGGAGCCCGCCGCCTCGAATCAAGCGCGGAGAGGCGTACTAGGCGGTCTGCGATGCGCAATGAGGTGGTCCTATGACTTGGCGCTGGGTACCCGACCGGAGACCGAGCCCTAGCCGAAGCCACGCCGACCCGCCTTCGATCAGTCGCACCTTCCAGACCCAGGGTGAAGCTGAGACGTGGCTGGGCGAGTTCTATCCGAGCCTGATGTCAGCCGGCGTACGCGCGGTCAGCTTGTACGAGGCCGACCGGCTTGTTTACGGGCCGATGTCCCTGGAGCCAGACGCCTAATGTCGTCCGGGCGCTAAGGTCGGCCCGCTAAGGTCAGCTGGTGCCGACCCCGGAGTACATCGCGGCCATCCGACGCACGTACGGACAGGGCAGGTTGTTGCTACCCGCGGTCTCCGCGGTGGTGGTCCGACGTGATCTTGAGCCAGGGCGAGTGCATCTGCTGTTGACGAGGCGCAGCGACACCGGGCGGTGGAGCCTTCCAGCTGGAATCGTGGAACCGTCCGAGCAACCGGCCACCGCAGCACTCCGCGAGCTGCTGGAAGAGACCCGAATAACTGCCGAGGTCGAGCGGCTTGTATTGCTCACCACAGATCCTGATGTGGTGTACCCGAATGGTGACCGCTGCCAGTTCGTCTCCATGTGCTTCCGTTGCCGCTACGTCTCCGGAGAGGCCCAGGTCGGCGACGAGGAGTCGACAGCGGTCGCGTGGTTTCGTATCGACGAGCTCCCGGAGGAGCTCAGCGACATCCAACGACGCCGGATCACGTGCGCACTGCAAGAGCGCGACGACTGCATCTTCGACGTTTAATTTTGCACGGCTCGCGCATCGCGCTTGGGATCCGCCGCCGTCGTCGTCGCTCGCAGAGGAAAAGCGCCTCTGCTCGCTCCTTCTCCGTGCGGCGGCGCGCGATTCCCGACGCTCGCCGCGCGGAGACAATACTCAGGCTTCCCGTACTCCAGGGGTCACAAACGGCGGCTTGGTGATCACGAAGGTCTCCTGACGGTTCCTGATGTCCACCGTTACAACATCATCGTCATTGAGGCCTGCCCCGATCAGCGCAAGGGCTATCCCGATCTTGAGAGTCGGTGAAAAGGTGCCCGAGGTCACAGTGCCGATCTCGCGGCCGTCCGGGTCGCGCACCACCATCCCCGGTCGTGGAATGCCTCGTCCGACTGCGCGCAGTCCACGTAACTGACGCCTCGGACCGACCTCCTTCTCGGCGCGGAGCGCGTCTGCTCCAAAGAATGACTCCTTCTTCCACCCCACCGCCCAGCCGAGTCGTGCCTGTACCGGCGTGATCGTCGGCGAGAGGTCTTGACCATGCAGCGGGTAGCCCATCTCGGTCCGCAACGTGTCCCGCGCCCCCAGCCCGGCAGGTTGCAACCCGTAGGGCTCACCGGCTGTTAGCACGGCGTCCCACACCGCCACGGCCGCGCTGACCGGAACGACCAGCTCATACCCGCGTTCCCCGGTGTAACCGGTACGGCAAACGGTCACCGGCGTTCCCTCATAATCCGCACTCACATAGGTCATGTAGTCATGGCCCGCCGGAAGGCCTGCGGCCGACACCACCTCGTCGGACAACGTGCCCTGCACCGCCAGTACGGCGAAGTCGCGATGCTGGTTGGTCACCGCAACGCCGTCAGGCGCAGCCTCAGCCAGCAGCGCGACCACGCGCTCGCAGTTCGCCGCATTGGGGATCAAGAACACCTCGTCCGGGGACTTGAGATAGGCGATCATGTCGTCGACCACGCCGCCGTCGGGGTTGCAGAGCAACGTGTACTGAGCTTGACCCGGGCCGATCTTGCGGAGGTCGGCAGTCAGACACCGGTTGACGAATTCTGCGGCCCCCCGACCGGCCACAGTGGCCTTGCCGAGATGACTGACGTCGAAGATCCCGACGGCATTGCGGACAGCGGCATGCTCGGCGAGCACGCCGGCCCCTGCGTACTCCAGGGGCATGGACCAGCCGCTGAACGGGGCGAACTTGGCGCCGGCGGCGACATGTCGCTGCTGCAGCGGGGAGTGCAGCAGGGCGCCGGTTTCGGCATTCTCCGCGCTCATCGCTCCTCCGATCACCAGCGGACGCCTAGATCAGGATCGACCAGGGCCACAACCGACTAACCTGTTGACGCCCCATTTGATCACGCCGACCACCGAAGGACGTCGCCATCGTGCCAACCCACATGCTTCCCCCGCTCGCCATCGCCAAGAGCGTCCCTCGCAATGCCGATGTCCTCGTAGTGGGCATGAGCGAGGCCGGCGTACGGGAAGTGCCCGAGGCAATTGCGCGCGCCTTCGCAAAGCGGTTCGGCGTGTCCGTGGGCGAGATGGCAACCTCACTTGGAGCCAAGGCGAGCGCCGACAGCCAGCGGACTCTCCCTGCAGCCGGCGACGGACCGCGGATCGTGGTCGTGGGGCTCGATTCAGCGCAGCCGAGCGCCGAGGAGCTACGGCGCGCGGCCGGGTCCGGCGTACGGCGCTCGGCTTCGCTGACGGAGATCGGCGGCCTGTCGGTCGCCGTCTCGCTGGGCATCGCCAGCCCGGAGCAGCTCGCTGCGGCTGCTGAGGGCGCGCTGCTCGGCAGCTATGACTATGAGCCGATCAGCGCTGAGCCGGCCAAAGGTGGCACGGTCGGCGCCATCACCGTGATCGACTCGAGCGATGTCAAGGCTGCGGATGTCGTGACTGCTGCCCAGATCGTCGCACAGGCGGTGGTCACGGTACGTGAGTTGGTCAACATCCCTGCCAACCTCTTGTATCCGGAATCGTTCGCAGAGCAGGTGCGTAACCTGGTCCGCGACAGCAAGATCATCATCGACGTGCTGGATGAGAAGGCGTTGAACCGGGGCGGCTACGGCGGATTGCTGGCCGTGGGCGGTGGATCCTCCCGCCCACCACGGCTGGTCCGGCTCAGCTATAGCCCCCGAGGAGCCAGGTCCCATCTCGCTCTGGTGGGCAAGGGCATCACCTTCGACACCGGCGGTCTCAACCTCAAGCCGGCCGAAGGTATGTACGCGATGAAGTACGACATGGCCGGCGCCGCAACTGTGCTGGTCGCTGCCCACGCGATTGCCCAGCTTGGCCTCAAGATCAGAGTCACGGCCTATGGTGCACTCGCGGAGAACATGCCCTCGGGGAGCGCGTTTCGGCCCTCAGATGTGCTGACGATCTACGGCGGCAAGACCGTCGAGAACGGCAATTCTGACGCCGAGGGTCGACTCGTCATGGCCGACGCGCTCGCACGAGCCAACGAAGATCACCCCGACCTCGTGATCGATGTCGCGACACTAACGGGCGCCTGCGTGGTCGCCCTCGGTGAGCGCACGGCCGGTCTGATGGCAACCGACGACGCGACGGCCGACCTGGTTCTTGATGCGGCCGAGACGGCTGGCGAGGACATCTGGCAGCTACCGATCCCGAAGGAGATCCGCAGCAAGCTCGATTCCAAGGTCGCCGACCTGCGCTCGGTCGGACACGACCGCTGGGCTGGCGCTCTGGTCGCCGCCGCTTTCCTTCGTGAGTTCGTGGCCGAAGGCACACCGTGGGCGCACCTCGACATTGCCGGGCCAGCCTTCTTCGACGGCAAGCCGTACGGCTACATCGCATCCGGAGGTACCGGGGTCGGCGTACGCACTCTTATCGCGCTCGCTCGGGCCCTTTCGGCGTAAGGCGACACTGCCGGCGATCATTGTCGCTGGACGTTCTTCATCGGCCGGCGGTCTGGAGTGCAAGCAACGCAGCCATGGCTGCCTCCTTTTGGTCCTTGGCCCAGGGTGGACCGAGCCCGTGCCCGAGCTCGACGACGATTTCTGCCACGGTCGCCGGCGAGCAGCCGAGGGCGGCGGCGGCGGCGCCAGCAAGGTCCTTGGTGGTGAACCGGATCATGGGCAGCCCGGCTGACTGCGCCGCATCGGAGAGTGCCTCGCTGTAGAGCTCGCCTTCGGCAGCGTGCAGCAGCGGGTGCGAGCGAAGAATCGTGCTCAGGTCCTGGGGGATGGAGCTCGTCGGAACCGAGATGGCGACTGCGCGAACCCGATGTCCTTGCCCGGCAAGGTCATGCACTAGACCGCACAACTCTCTTTCGGAGGCCGCGAACGCGGACCGCTCTACTTTCATGATCACCTCGCGGGCCTGTTCGATCGGCAGTCCACTCGCCGCGTGATAGGCCTGCCGAGGCAGCGCTGGATCACACAACTCCATCCGCCGGCGGTCGCGGACCAGCGGTTCCGCGGACACAGCAACGGCTACGGCCCATCCCGAATGATCGCGGAGTCCGATAGCAACTTCTGCCACGGCTAGCACGGTAACGCCGCTGGCCCTGGCGCGTAGCTCCCTCCCCGCCGCCTTGGGCTGCGTTCCCCTGGATCGCTTCCATCGCAGAGGTGCACCTGCGCCACATAGGGATATCGGCCTTCAAAGCAGACCAGCCGTGCTGACAGCTGCCCCGGCGTCGAGTCATCCATCCCACCGACTCGGCACCTCTGCCAACACGGCTGGAGGTGTAAGACGCCGCCCCCCGAGGGGTCATATGTGGATGGTTACTCAGCAGACGTTTCACACTCTCGTAGTTCGGAGACGAGGAAGAAAAGGGATTGGTTCATCACCCACGAACGAAGTGCACCTGCTTCAGCGCAGGTCGGGATGTTTCTTATTTCGGGTGTTGTAGTCGCGCATCCGCTGCGGATATCCGACGACTGCCGCGTCGTAACCAGGAATCTGCAGGTGCTCAGCGAAGGAACGGGCCCATTCCGGCGATGGCACAACTCGACGAGTCCACTCGCCGTCGAATGCGACCAGCAGCAGGGTCGTCTGAGTTACCGAAGTCTTTGGCTCGATAAACGCCTCGACCCCGCGACGACTCCGGGCGAACTGAGTGAGGTGCGACGTGACAGCGTCGTCGACCGTCCGGCTCTGCGAGGCATAGCCACGGCTCTTCTTCACGCGCCTGGCTGTCCGCCGGAACCAACTCATGCGCCAATTATGGCCCGGTACCTTCGGGAATCGCGGCTTTCACAAGGGCTGAGAGGATGGCGATATGGCTGCATCGTTCGATCTCGTCGTGCTTGGTGCCGGCAGCGGCGGCTACGCCTGCGCCCTGCGAGCAGCCCAGCTCGGCTTCATGGTCGCGCTGGTGGAGAAGGACAAGGTCGGTGGCACGTGCTTGCACCGCGGCTGTATCCCCACCAAGGCGATGCTGCACGCTGCCGAAGTAGCTGACTCGGTGCGCGACGGGAGTCAATTTGGCGTCCACGCGGCGATCGACAAAATTGATCTTGCCGGGGTCGTCACGTACGCCGACAGCGTGGTCGGCCGCATCTATAGAGGTCTGTCCGGCCTGGTCAGCTCTCGCGGCATCACCGTTGTTCATGGTGCGGGTTCGCTGACCCAGCACGACGGACGCCCGGCAGTCACCGTCGGCGATGAGACGTATCAAGCGCCGAATTTGGTGCTGGCCACGGGATCGTACGCCCGCTCGCTGCCTGGGCTGGAGATCGACGGCCTGAAGATCCTGACGAGCGAGCAGGCGCTCCGGCTCGAAAGGCTTCCCGCCTCCGCGATGGTGCTCGGCGGCGGGGTGATCGGAGTGGAGTTCGCTTCGGCCTGGCGGTCATTCGGGGTGAACGTCACGATCGTTGAAGCGCTTCCTCGGCTGGTCTCTGGTGAGGATTCGGCCGTCTCCGCTGCCCTGGAACGGGCGTTCCGCAAACGCGGGATCAACGTGCTCACGGGTGCCGCCATGTCGGCGTGTCAGACCGCTGAATCCGGCGTACGGCTGGAGCTCGAGGACGGGCAGCAGCTGGAGGCCGAGCTCCTGCTGGTTGCCGTCGGCCGCGGGCCACAGACCACCGGCCTCGGCTACCAGGAGACGGGCGTCGACCTCGAAGACGGCTTTGTGACCGTCAACGAGCGACTGGAGACGTCGGTCCCCGGTGTCTATGCAGTCGGTGACCTGGTACCTGGCCTGCAGCTAGCGCATCGGGGCTTCGCGCACGGCATTTTCGTTGCCGAAGAGATTGCGCACCGGACTGGTGCTCTCGAGCAGGCGCCGGCGGCGATCGTGGATGTGGACGTGCCGCGCGTCACCTATTGCGACCCGGAGATCGCCTCCGTAGGGCTGAGTGAGGATGACGCACGAACACGCTTCGGCGAGGTGGAAACGTTCACCTACGACCTGGCCGGGAACGGTAAATCCCAGATCCTGAAGACTCGTGGTTTTGTGAAGCTGGTCCGTAGGCCGAGCGGGCCAGTTGTCGGCATCCACATGATCGGTGCCCGCGTCAGCGAGCTGGTCGGCGAGGCCCAACTGATCACCAACTGGGACGCATTCCCCGCTGATGTCGCGGGCCTGATCCACGCCCACCCCAGTCAGAGCGAAGCGCTCGGCGAAGCTCACCTGGCCCTGGCCGGCAAACCCTTGCATTCCCACGGCTGATTGACAAGCTCAGCTCCTACTGGAACTTCACGAGAGCAGCAACCGCGCTGCTCCGCGGAGACCTGCTGAGGCTAGGCTGTGGCCCACCGGCAACGAAGAGGCCCGACCGAGTTCCGCCGAGCCAGCAGTGACACTAGGCCGAAACTGAGCACCAGCACGATGAAGGAGTCTCACAGCCATGTCGACCTCCGTAACACTCCCAGCCCTCGGTGAAAGCGTCACCGAAGGAACCGTCAGTCGGTGGCTCAAGCAGGTCGGTGACACCGTCGAAGCCGACGAGCCACTACTGGAGGTGTCGACAGACAAGGTCGACACCGAGATCCCCTCCCCCACTTCCGGAGTGCTGCTGGAGATCAAGGCGCAGGAGGACGAGACCGTCGAAGTGGGTGCAGTGCTCGCCGTGATCGGCGATCCGAGCGAGGCGGATGGGCAGGCCGCGCCAGCGCCTGAGGCTCCTGCCGAACAGGCAGCCGAGGAGCCTGCCCAGGAGGAAGCTGAGGCGCCAGCCCACGAGGAAGCTGCGCCAGCAGAAAGTCCGGAGGAGCCCGAGAAGACTGAGGCTGCCGCCGAAGCACCGGAAGAGCCCGCCGCGCCGGCCGCTACCTCCGGTCCGGCTGCCGGCACCGAAGTGACCCTGCCGGAGCTTGGCGAGAGTGTGACCGAGGGAACGGTAAGTCGTTGGCTCAAACAGGTTGGGGAGTCTGTTGCGGCCGACGAGTCGCTGCTGGAAGTCTCGACGGACAAGGTCGACACCGAAATCCCTTCGCCAACTTCGGGCACATTGCTGGAAATCCGGGTCCAAGAAGACGAGACAGTCGAGGTTGGGGCAGTCCTTGCTGTCATCGGCGAGGCCGGCGCCGCGACCGCGCCATCGCCTGAGCCAGAGCCAGCGCCTGAGCCTGGGCGCCAACCAGAGCCGCAGGCTCCGGCAGAGGCTGAAACCAGGCCCGCGCCGCAGCCAGCGTCGAGGGTCGCGGCACCTCCTGCAAAAGAGGACGCGCGACCCGAGCAACACGGTCCGGCAGCCACGGCTACTGCTGCCCCGACACCCGTCGTGGGCGACTCCGAGGCCGGCTACGTGACACCGCTGGTACGCAAACTCGCCAAGGAGCACGGCGTCGACCTCGTATCGCTCAATGGGACCGGGGTAGGCGGACGGATCCGTAAGCAGGACGTGCTGGCCGCCGCCGAGACCGCGAAGCAGGCGGCCGAGACAGCCAAGCAAGCCGCTCCTGCGCCACAGGCCGAGCCCGCCGCCGCGGCGGCACCCGCACCGGCGGCCGCGGCCAGCGCCTTGCGCGGCACCACCGAAAGGATGTCGCGGCTGCGCCAGACGATTGCCAAGCGCATGGTTGAGTCCCTCCAGGTCTCCGCTCAGCTCACGGCAACGGTCGAGGTGGATCTGACAGCGATCTCGCAGATCCGCGCCAAGGTCAAGGAAGACTTCAAGAAGCGCGAGGGCGCGACGTTGTCCTACCTGCCGTTCATCGCAAAGGCTGCCATCGAGGCGCTGAAGGTGCACCCGAAGCTCAACGCGACGATCGACACCGAGGAGCGAACTATCACCTATCCGGATGCCGAGCATCTCGGCATCGCCGTGGACACCGAAAAAGGTCTGCTCGTTCCGGTGATCAAGGACGCGGGTGATTTGAGCATTACCGGGTTGGCCAAGCGAATCGCCGACCTGGCGGCACGTACCCGGCAGAACAAGGTCACACCGGACGAGCTGACGGGCGGCACGTTCACCATCACGAACTACGGCTCCGCTGGCACCTTGATGGACACTCCGATCATCAACCAACCTCAGGTGGCGATTCTGGGAACGGGGGCGCTGGTCAGGCGCCCTGTGGTGATCTCAGATCCGCGCCTGGGCCAGGTGATCGCTATCCGCGACATGATGTACCTGTCGGCGTCCTACGATCATCGGCTCGTCGACGGCGCGGAGGCGGCTCGGTTCCTCAGCACACTCAAAGCTCGTCTCGAGGAGGGCGACTTCGGCGGCGAGTTCGGACTCTGAGAGCGGCGGATTGACCCAAGCCGACCCTAAAGAATACCGAGAGGGAGCTCATGAAGGTCGTCGTCATTGGTGCCACGGGGAACGTCGGAACGAGCGTTGTAGAGGCCCTCGCTGCGGACACCGCCGTTACCGAGATCGTCGGGGTGGCCCGGCGGACGCCGTCGTCGTGGCATCCGGCGAAGACGCGGTTCGAAGCTGCGGACGTCCGGTCGCCAGACGTCGCGCAACATCTCCAGGGCGCTGACGCTGTCGTGCTGCTGACGTGGGCTTTCCAGCCAACGCACCGGCCGTTGGAAACGTGGGACATCAACGTGCTCGGCAGCATGAACGCTCTCCAGGCGGCGGCCGATGCGGGAGTCCGGACCGTCGTCTATGCGTCGTCACTGGCCGCTTACTCACCAGGAGCCGGCAGGCACGTGGACGAAAGCTGGCCGACGCACAGCGTGCCTACGGCGGCCTACGGCCGGGAGAAGGCTTACCTGGAGCGCTATCTCGACGCCTACGAGTTGCGTCACCCGGAAATTCGAGTGGTACGGATGCGTACGTGTTTCATCTTCAAGCGGTCGTCGGCCAGCGAACAACGGCGGATTTTCGCCGGGCCCCTGGTCCCGCGGGCGTTGCTCCGTCCAGGGCGCCTGCCGATCGTCCCGCTGCCGGCCGGCCTGCGGTTCCAAGCCATGCACGGTGACGACGCTGGTGAGGCGTACCGGCTGGCGTTGCTGAGTGATGCCCGCGGTGCTTACAACGTCGCTGCCGATCCGGTCATCGACGGGGAAGCACTCGGCAAACTGCTGGAAGCACGAGCCGTGAAGGTGCCGAAGCGGGCCGTCTCGGCCGCGATGGCAGGCGCATGGCGGCTACGACTCATCCCATCGGACGAGTCGCTGCTCAAGTTGTTCCTGTCGCTGCCGACGCTGGACACCAGCCGTATCCGCGGTGAGCTGGGCTGGCAGCCGCAACTCTCGGGAGTCGACGCACTGCGCGAGGTCATGGAGGCCATGGCCGAGGGCGCGGGCGGGCCAACGCCCCCGCTACAGCCCGCCGGCGAGCGGTCGCGAAGCTCCTCGGAATGACTCTTTCGATTGCACTCTGATAGGCAGCCCGCCAGATTCGCCTCCTTCGTCGCTCGCGACCAACGCCCAAATCGTTGACGCAGCTCAACCGCGAGCTTCTGAGGTCGGCGAAGCGGCCCGCCTGTCATAGTGGCAACGACATTAGACTCGGCGCCATGGCACTGGAGTTCGTCGATCTTGGGCTGGGTAGCGAGCACGTCGACTACCAAGCGACGTGGGATCTGCAGCGTGCCATTCACGCCGAGGTATCCGCCGGCACCCGGCCGGACACGGTCCTACTCCTCGAGCACGCCAGTGTCTACACCGCGGGTAAGCGGACCGAACCCCATGAGCGCCCTCTCGACGGCACGCCGGTCATCGACGTCGACCGGGGCGGCAAGATCACCTGGCATGGGCCCGGTCAGCTGGTCGGCTACCCGATCGTCCGGCTACCCGAAACCGTGCTCGTTGTTGACTACGTGCGCCGCCTCGAGGAGGCCATGATCGCGATGTTCGCCGAGTACGGCCTGAGCACCGGTCGCATTCGCGGCCGCTCCGGTGTTTGGCTCGCGGGAGACGCCGAGCGGGTCGAGCGCAAGATCGCCGCCATAGGAGTACGCGTAGCGGCTGGCACGACGATGCATGGCTTTGCGCTGAATGTCCATCCCGATCTTCGCGCGTTCGAGCGGATCATCCCGTGCGGACTGACCGGCGTGGGCGTGACGTCTCTGGCCGCCGAGTTGGGCACCGGCGTCACGATGATCGATGTCGCTCAGAGACTCCGTCCACACCTGCAGCGCTCCCTGGCCTTCGAGGACTACGTGCAGTCCCCGGACGTCGGCTCGGCACCAGAATCGACACTTCACCAGGTTGCAGCTGGTGCCGCCTGACCGGCTGACGTCGGCTGTCGGGGGTCGCCGTCGGGCCGTCGTGGCGCCGCTCACCGTTGACTATGCCGTCGAGGCGTACAGCCTGCGGAAGGTGTATCGCACTCGGAACGGCAAACAAGCGGCCGTCGACGGCCTGGACCTGCGGGTACCGGTAGGCGGCGTCCACGGCTTCCTGGGTCCCAACGGCTCCGGTAAGACCACCACAATCAGGATGATTCTGGGACTGATCGCCGCCGACTCCGGCCACATCCGGATCTTCGACCACGAGGTTCCGCTGGCCATCAATGAGGTGATCAGCCGGGTGGGTGCCATCGTCGAGCAGCCCAAGTTCTTTCCAGCGTTCTCCGGACAGAAAAACCTTCAATTGCTGGCGAGCGCGATCGGCGCGCCGCGGCGACGGGTTGCAGCGGTGCTCGATGAAGTGGGATTGGCGGATCGCCGTCGAGACAAGTTCCGCAACTACTCACTCGGTATGAAGCAACGCCTTGCCATAGCCGCAACTCTGCTCAAAGACCCCGATCTATTGATCTTCGACGAACCCACCAACGGCCTCGATCCTGCGGGCATTCACGAGATCCGCACCATGATGCGAGACCTGGCCAGCCGAGGAAAGACGGTGCTGGTCTCCAGCCACATTCTCAGTGAGGTGCAGCAAGTCGCCGACACGGTCACCATCATCGGCCGTGGCAGGCTGCTGGCCGAAGGCGACGTCAATGACATCCTTGCCTCAGACGGACAGCTGGCGGCGCGGGTCGGGGTCTCGGACCATCTGCGAGCCGCCGAAGTACTCACGACATCGGGCTTCACCGTCGAGCGGTTACCCAATCGGATTCTTAAGGTCAGCCTGGTCAATCACAAGCTCGATCTTGCGGTCATTACTCGGCTGCTGGCCGATCAGGGCCTCTACGTCTCCGAGCTGACCCCTATCCAGCCAGACCTCGAGTCGGTGTTCCTGGATCTGACTGCCGGTCAGCATCTGGGTGCTCGGCAGGAGCGACGACGTCAACCGGCGAGCCGTCGACCAGACCCGCGACAGCGGCGGCCAGAACAGCAGCGTCGCCCGGAACGGCGTCGTCAGCCAGAGCTCCCGGATTGGGGCGGTCGGCCGTGAGCCGGCTTGTCGGGGCTGAGGTCAGCCGACTGCTGAGTCGGCGGTTCACCGGCATCGCGATGATCGTGCTGCTGCTCGGTCTCGCCGGATATCAGCTGCTGGTCAACGACGCCCTCTCGCCCCCGAGCCGCGAACAGCTCGCGACCGCCGAGCGCGTGTACCAGGACGTGCACGAGGACTGGGTGACCAACCATGAGCGATACGAGCAGGACTGCCGGAACACTGGCGCGCCACCTGAGGAGTGCGTCGTAACCGAGCCCACACTGGCCGACTTCACCGAAAGCGCAACGCCGTTCAAGGAGGTCGCCAGGACAGGGCTCCAGTTGTCGACCCTGCTCGTCGCGGTCGTAGCGTTCATGATCGCCGCCAGCTTCATCGGCGCCGAGTACGGCTCCGGCTCGATCGCAAACTGGCTGACGTTCATTCCGCGACGAGGGCAAGTGTTCTGGTCGAAATTGCTGACCGTGACCGGGTTCGCAGCGTTGCTTGGGCTGTTTGGCGCCACGCTCGTCTTGAGCGGGACCCTCGTGCTGGCGCACCTGCACGGATCTCGCATTGAGTCAATCAGGCAATTGGCCGAAATGGGGGCACGCACGATCCTGCCCGTCGTGATGCTGGCGATCATCGGCTTCTGTATCGGTCTGCTCACTCGCCACACCGCTGGCGCGATTGGCCTCTTGCTTGCCTTCGTCGTTGTCTGGTTCGTCCGAGCCGGGCCGCTTAGCTCACTGGCATGGGCCCAACGCATCACACCATGGACTCCCGAGGGGAATATTGCGGCAATCGTTGACCGGGGCTACACGTACTCTGTGCCGGTCAACAAGGTGACGGCGGACGGAGTCAACATTGAGTTCATCCAACACCACGTGAGCTTCACCCACGCCCTGGTCTATTGGTCGATTCTCCTCGCGCTGGTCATCATAGGTTCGTTGCTGATCTTCCGCCGCCGCGATGTCATCTGAGTCCGCAAGCGAGCGGAGCGAGCAATCAGACACCGGATCGCGCGCCGCTGTCCTGGACGAGGGAGGGAGCAGACATGCTTTTCGGCTGCGAGCGAGCGAGGAAGGCAGCGGCTGCCAAGCGCGATCCGCAGCGAGCGGAGCGAGCAATCAGACACAGTAGGCTGACCAGGTGACCATAGCCCCCGAAGGCCGCAAGCCGCTGCGCCTCGAGGTTCGTAACGCCAGCACGCCGATCGAGAAAAAGCCGCCGTGGATCAAGACGACGGCACGGATGGGCCCTGAATATCGCGAGCTGCACGAGTTGGTCAAGAGCCAGGGGTTGCACACGGTCTGCCAGGAGGCGGGCTGTCCGAATATCTTCGAGTGCTGGGAGGACCGCGAGGCTACCTTCCTGATCGGCGGAGAGGTATGCACCCGGCGCTGCGACTTCTGTCAGATCGACACCGGCAAGCCAGCCAACTTCGACGCGGATGAGCCGGTCCGCGTTGCAGAGTCGGTGCGGAAGATGGGCCTCCGCTACGCGACCGTCACCGGCGTCTGTCGCGATGACCTTCCCGATGAGGGGGCCTGGCTCTACGCGGAGACGATCCGCAAGATTCATGAGTTCAATCCAGGCACCGGCGTGGAGATGTTGGCACCCGACTTCTCCGGCAATTCCGACTACTTGGGACAACTCTTCGAGACCGAGCCGGAGGTCTTCGCACACAATGTGGAGACCGTCCCGCGGATCTTCAAGCGGATTCGTCCGGGCTTCCGCTACGACCGCTCCCTAGAAGTGTTGCGGGCGTCTCGCACGACAGGGCTGGTCACCAAATCCAACCTGATCCTTGGCATGGGCGAGACTCGGCCAGAGATCAGTGAGGCCCTCGCAGACTTGTACGACGCCGGCGCGGAAATCATTACGATCACTCAGTACTTGCGGCCGTCAGCGCGGCATCACCCAGTCGACCGTTGGGTCAAGCCGGAGGAATTCATTGAGCTGGCGGACGAGGCAAAGGCAATCGGTTTCGCTGGCGTAATGAGCGGACCCCTCGTACGCTCCTCCTATCGTGCTGGTCGGCTGTACCGCCAGGCACTGCAGACCCGCCAAGCTTTGTCGGTCCATGCTTCGGCGGTGTAAGCAAAAATCGAGAGCTTGAAAGTGAGTCGCAATGGCTAACGCGGCGGCTAGAAACGCTACGGGCGGCGCCAAGGATCCGAAGGCTGCGGCCAAGGATGCGAAGGCGACAGCCAAGGCTGCAAAGCGCGCGGAGAAGGCGCGCAAAAAGGCAAGCAACGACCCGAAAGACATGGGCCGGATCCGCCAGATCATTCGGGCCTACCAGGTCACGCATGAATATGACCGGGCGCTCCCCTACCTGTTGATCGGCGCCTTCATACTGCCAATCGCGATCGGCGTGGTCATCGGCTTGCTCTGGGGCTACGCCTTCAACGTGATCTTCGCCGGCGTCATGGTCGGGCTGTTGGCCGCGATGTTCATGCTGGTTCGCCGAGCAAAGGCGGCTACCTACAAGCGCTATGCGGGACAGGCCGGCTCAGCCGAGGTCGCGCTGCAGATGCTGCCCAAGAAGTGGGTCTCCACACCGGCCATTGCTGCCAACCGCAACCGGGATGTCATCCACCGCACACTTGGGCCCGGTGGGCTGGTACTCATCGGCGAGGGCGAGCCTGGTCGGGTGCGCCAACTCCTCGCCAGCGAGGTGAAGAAGCACGAACGAGTCGCGTACGGAGTCACCGTGACCACGGTGATCATGGGCAACAAGGACGGCCAGGTGCCGCTGGACAAGTTGGCCGACCATATCCGCAAACTGCCTAAAGCCCTCCAGCCCAACCAGATCACCGACATCAGGCAGCGGCTACGAGCCCTCGACGCCCTGCGCCCACCGGTGCCCGTGCCCAAGGGACCGATGCCAACCAATCCGCGCCAGGTCAAAGGTGCCCGCCAGGCGATGCGCGGTCGCTGATTGAGGTCGGTTCAGCACGAGCCTCGATTGACGCGCAGCGCTTGATCAATCAATGAGCAACCTGGTCAACGCCGAGCGCGTCACCATGGGCTACGGCACCCGTACTCTCCTCGACGGCATCAGTCTCGGCCTTGGCCGTGGTGAGGCGGTGGGGGTCGTAGGCCGCAACGGAGCCGGAAAGACCACCTTGCTCCAGATTCTCGCGGGAACGCTGGAGCCGGATGCGGGTCGAGTCACCCACACCGGCCACCTTTCGATCGGTTTCCTGCATCAGGCTGACGACATCGCATCCGATGCGTCCGTCCGCACTGTCATCGTCGACGACGCACCAGACCACGTGTGGGCCGCCAACCCTCGAACACGGGCGATCGTTGAGCACCTGCTTGCCGACGTCGACCTCGATGCCCAACTCATCACCTTGAGCGGCGGTGAGCGCCGCAGAGTTGCGCTGGTGACACTGCTGCTGGCCGATCATGACTTGCTGGTTTTGGATGAGCCAACCAACCATCTTGACGTTGAGGCAGTGGACTGGTTGGCCAAGGAGCTGCGAGCCATGCAGCAGGCCAATGTCGCGATGCTGGTCATCAGCCACGACCGCTGGTTCCTCGATGCCAGCTGCACCCGGATCTGGGAGGTGCATGACGGCACAGTCCACGCGTACGACGGCGGTTATGCGGCGTACGTGCTGGCCAAGGCGGAGCGCGTACGCCAAGCCGCCACCGCCGCCGCCCGACGCAACAACCTGCTCCGTAAAGAGCTGGCCTGGCTGCGCCGGGGTCCACCGGCCCGTACCTCAAAGCCGAAGTTTCGTCTGGACGCGGCGACCGCGCTTACCGCCGATGAGCCCGAGCCACGCGACCGGCTGCAACTACAACGGTTCGCTACCGCCCGATTGGGCAAGGACGTTTTCGATCTTCACAAGGTCAGTGTGTCGCTGGGCGGCCGGATGCTGCTTCGCGACCTCTCCTGGTCAATTGGCCCTGGCATGCGGATCGGACTGATTGGGGTAAACGGCTCCGGGAAGACCACGCTGCTGCGGCTCCTGACCGGTGACATGACGCCGAATTCGGGGAGCGTGAAACGCGGCAAGACGCTGCGGATCGGGTACCTGAGCCAGGGCATGGAGGAGCTTCGGGGCACCGATCGGGTGCTGCAATCGATCGATCGCATACGCCGGCAGACTCGACTCGCGACTGGTGCCGAAGCCAGCGTCAGCTCGCTGCTGGAGGACTTCGGCTTCACCGGGGACACGCTGACCGCCCGGCTTGATGACCTGTCAGGCGGCGAGCGGCGACGGCTTCAGATTCTCCGTATGCTCCTTGAGGAGCCGAACGTCCTGCTGCTGGACGAGCCCACCAACGACCTCGACATTGACACGTTGACGGTCATCGAGGACTACCTCGACAGCTGGCCCGGCACACTGCTGGTTGTCACCCATGACCGCTACTTCCTGGAGCGGGTCTGCGATGTCAGCTACGCCTTGATGGGAGACGGCTCCTGCGTCCTGCTTCCCGGCGGTGTTGAGCAGTATCTGCAGTCGCGCCGCGACCGGCCGACGGAAAGCTCACGTGTGACGGCATCGGTGGAGGCTCGATCGACCACCAACACAGCAGCGCGCCGCCAAGCCAAAAAGGATCTCGCTCGCCTGGAACAGCAAATCGCCCGCGTGGACGAGCGACTCGCAGCGCTGCACGACCAGATGGCTGGCGCAGCGAGCAACTACGAACGACTCACCGAGCTGCAGCGCGAGCTTGACCAGCTCGGGACCGTCAAGGTCGGGCTCGAATCGGCCTGGTTGGAAGCGGCAGAGCTCGCCGGGTAACCGGCACCGTATGTCCTGCGCGTTCGCCCGCGTCTGGCAGGGTCAAACGCGCACGATGTTGCCGCCTCGCCTACGTTGGCTCTTGTGAAGGGCGCTCTAGAGCAGCTAGTGGACGCGCTCGGCGATGCGGTCCGATCCGACCCGGTCAGCTGCGAGAACTACCGCTACGACTGGAGCCGCGACGCGACTGCCGGAGTTCCGGTGGCGGTGGTCCGGCCCGCTAACACCGCAGAGGTACAGACCGCAATGCGATGGGCAGCCGAGCACCGCGTACCGGTGGTGCCGCGCGGGGCTGGCAGTGGCCTGTCGGGCGGATCGTCGGCGGTGACCGGAGGCATCGTGGTGAGCTTGGAGCGAATGCGCTCGATCGAGATCGACGTAGCTGCAAGGGTCGCCGTTGTGGAGGCAGGTGCGTTCAATGCCGACGTCAAAGCCGCAGCAGCTCACCACAGTCTTTGGTATCCACCGGATCCGTCGTCGTACGAAATCTGCTCGATCGGCGGCAACATCGCAACGAACGCGGGCGGGCTGTGCTGTGTGAAATACGGCGTCACGACCGACTACGTGCTGGGGCTCGACGTCGTGCTGGCCGATGGCACTCTGATCACCCTCGGCGGCAAGCGAATCAAAGACGTGGCCGGCCTCTCACTGCTCAAGCTTTTCGTCGGTAGCGGGGGCACCCTCGGCATCATCACGCGCGCCGTCCTTCGGCTGATACCGGCCCAGGGGCCGCGATCCACCCTCGTTGCTTACTTCCCGACAGTGCAGGCCGCTGCCGACACCGTCGTGACGATCGGCAGCACGCTGCGGGCTTCCATGATGGAGTTGATGGATCAGACGTCGATCAACGCCGTAGAGGACTACCGCTCGATGGGGCTGGACCGTTCCGCCGGTGCGATGCTTGTCGCGCAGTCCGATGCGCCTGGCGCCGCATGCGCAGTAGAGATCGAGTTCATGGAGGCCGCCTGTCACGCAGCCGGCGCCAAAGAGGTCTTCGTCACCACCGACCAGGAGGAGGGTGAACTGTTCGTCGCTGCCCGCCGGGCCGCCTTTCCTGCGATCGAGGCTCGGGGCTCCATCATGCTCGAGGACGTGGGCGCGCCGGTCCCGCAGCTGCCCGAACTGCTGGCAGGCATCGCCGCAGTCGCGGAGCGGTACGCGGTCGAAGTTCCCGTGGTCGCGCACGCGGGAGATGGAAACGCTCATCCGATCATCGTCTTCGAGCGCGGCAACCCGGTGGCACGGGACCGTGCCTATCTCGCTTTCAACGAGATCATGCACCTGGCGATCGAGCTCGGCGGCACCATCACTGGCGAGCACGGTGTTGGGCGAGCGAAGAAGGCCGCCCTCCCCGACCAGCTCGGCCCTGACGTCATGGCGCTCTCACACAAGATCAAGAACGCCCTCGACCCGCTCGGCATCCTCAACCCCGGAGCCATCCTCTAGCCGCCCGCAAGGCGCCCAAAACTGTGGGCCAGTGGCAACTTTCGAGCGCCGGAACCTGCCACTTCCCGCACTTTCTACCGCAGCAGATCGAGATAATCAACGCCGGTTGATCACCACGGTGCCGGCTGCAAGATCCTGCAGGCCACGGCGATCCGTCGAAATGATCAGTGCTGGCAGCGCGAGAGAGACCAGGAGCGCTCGGAACAGCGCTCGCGGGAGCCCAAGCGGTTGCGCGTCCAGCCGTACCACGGCGATGCGGCTCAGCAGCTGGCCGAAGCTGCCGCCTGCCAGCCAGGACAGCACTGTGGATTCGATGAAGAAGACGGTCAAGATCATCCACGCCCGCCAGCCACCGCCGGTAAGTACCGCAGAGCCGAAGAAGCCGACGGCGACCGCCATGCACGCGGCCCAGTCGATGATCAACGCGCCGATTCGGGCCCGCCAGCTTGCAAGCGATCCGCGACCTTCCTGGGGGAGACCGAGACGCTGGCCGGGATAGGATTCGTCGGCCGAGGCTAAGTCCGGTACTTTGTCCGCCACGAGGCCGAGGTTACCTGCCGCAATCACGGCCAATGCCCAGCCTTTGCTAACCCGTGTTACATGCGTGAAACATTGTGCAACTGGACAGAAATCGCATCTCCATTAGGCTTCCCCAAAAACCCGAGGGCGGAATACCGATCCGCCTTCGTCCAGCTTTTGCTTGCTCAGCGTCGAGTACGATCAGGTGCTCAAGGTTGAGCAGGTTGTCCATTCGCGTGCCTCCAAGCGCGTAACCACAGAGCGTGCCAAGGCACGACATACCTCACCGGAGGACAGATGTTCCAAGGAGCCGACGACCTGTTGGCCTATGTCAAGGATGAGGGCGTCGAGTTCATCGACATTCGCTTTTGCGACCTGCCCGGCATCATGCAGCACTTCACCGTTCCGGTGGGCTCGTTCGGCCCCGACATGTTCGAGGACGGAGTCAACTTCGACGGTTCGTCGATCCGTGGCTTCCAGAAGATCCACGAATCAGACATGGCCCTGCTGCCCGATCCCACGACGGCCTACCTCGACCCGTTCCGGGTTGCGAAGACGCTCTGCATCAACTTCTTCGTTCATGATCCGCTGACTAAAGAGCCGTACAGCCGGGATCCGCGCAACATCGCCCGCAAAGCTGAGAATTATTTGGCCTCGACAGGGATCGGCGACACTGCGTACTTCGCCCCCGAGGCTGAGTTCTACATGTTCGACGACGTACGGTTCGAGACCAAACAGCAGACCGGCTACTACGCGATCGACTCGATTGCAGGCGCCTGGAACACCGGCCGGATCGAGGATGGGGGCAACCGCGGCTACAAGGTTCGCTACAAGGGCGGCTACTTCCCTGTACCCCCCGTCGACCACTTCGCCGACCTGCGCGATGCCATTGTCAAGAATCTGGAGGCCTCGGGGCTCAGCGTGGAGCGAGCCCATCACGAGGTAGGCACTGCCGGTCAGGCTGAGATCAACTATCGCTTCGACACGATGCTGAGGGCCGGCGACGACCTGCAGAAGTTCAAGTACATCGTCAAGAACACCGCCTGGGCAGCCGGGAAGACGGCAACCTTCATGCCGAAGCCGATCTTCGGTGACAACGGCTCGGGCATGCACGTCCACTCCTCGATCTGGAATGAGGGTGAGCCGCTGTTCTACGACGAGGCCGGCTACGGCGGCCTGTCCGACGTTGCGCGCTGGTACATCGGCGGCATCCTTGAGCACGCCCCGTCGCTGCTGGCCTTCACGAATCCGACGACAAACTCCTACCACCGGTTGGTTCCTGGCTTCGAGGCGCCGGTCAATCTGGTTTACAGCTCCCGCAACCGCTCGGCGGCCATGCGTATCCCGATTACGGGCTCCAACCCGAAGGCCAAGCGCGTCGAATTCCGCTGCCCGGATCCGTCCTCTAATCCCTACCTGGCCTTCGCGGCGATCCTGCTGGCCGGCGTAGACGGCATTCTGAACAAGACCGAACCAGCGACACCCATCGACAAGGACCTGTATGAGCTGCCGCCCGAAGAGCATGCTTCGGTGCATACGGTTCCGGACAGCTTGGATGGAGTACTCGACAATCTGGAGACCGACCATGACTACCTGCTAGCCGGCGACGTCTTCACACCCGACCTGATCGAGACCTGGATCGAGTTGAAGCGCGACGACATCGATGCGGTGCGGCTGCGGCCACACCCGCATGAGTTTGAGCTCTACTACGACGTCTGATCCACGTCGCTCAACGAAACCCCTGGATCAGGCGTGGATCCGGGGGTTCGCGCTTCTCAGGGAGGCTCGATCGGGTCCGGATTCCGCAGGGATTCCGCAGGAGATCCGCTCCAGATGCCGCCTGATGCCGATCATGCAACATGCGCGGACGCCGGAATTACCCAGGTCCGCGCAGAAGTCGATCTCCATACCCGAGCAGGTTGTCGCCGTCGCCAGGCGCCCCGGAGGCACATATGGCGTCCCGCCTGTTCGAAATCGTCGCCGGGAGGGTTCGTCTAGCTGGCGCCAGTTAGTCAGGCTGGGATGACCGCGGCGCGTGCGACGGCCTCGAAGTACTCGGCAACGGTGCCCGGAAGGATCTCTACGTGGACGATCGTGCCGTTCTCGTGCTCGACCAGATCCACCACGCGGGCCATCGCGATGGCGTCATCATGACCGACCACCAGAATTGGCCCAGGGGCGATCGTAGAGGGGTCGCGAGCCTCGGACAGCCACATCCAGACGTAGCCAGTCTCGTCCTCGTTGTGGAAGTCGACCTCTAAATCGACCACAACTGCGCTGCTCACGGTGTTCACCTCCTCCTCGATCGGTCGGGCACGTACCTCGGATTGTCCAGCACTGGTCCAAGGATATCGATCAAATCGTTGAGCAACTCTTCCTCCGGCTGACGGGCTCCGCCGGGCGGCCGGAACAGGACGGTCCAATGAGGCGCTTGGAACGTAGGCAGGAGCGCTGCAATTTCGGCAACCGCGGCCCCGGGCACCCGGCGGTACTT
>Ga0307298_10000006_pt1 | contig 59079 bp, 56 predicted proteins | sample ER_DNA_158_FD_194470 | JGI IMG/M metagenome (GOLD analysis project Ga0307298, IMG submission 194470) | Bulk soil microbial communities from the East River watershed near Crested Butte, Colorado, United States - ER_DNA_158 | ecosystem: Environmental > Terrestrial > Soil > Floodplain | place... | reverse complement strand
GCCGGTGGTGCCGGTGGTGGTGGTGGTGGTGGTGGCGGTGGTGGTGATAATTCGATCAACGTCTTGATGGTTAACAATCCGCAGATGCTGGCGTTGCAGAAGCATGCTGGGGAGTTCACGAAGGAGTCTGGTATTGCGGTGAATTTCACTGTGAAGCCGGAGAATGAGATGCGTAACCAGGCGGCGCAGGAGTTCACGAACCAGTCGGGCCAGTTTGATGTGGCGACGCTGTCGAACTTTGAGATCCCGCTCTACTCGAAGAACAGCTGGCTGTGGCCGTTGGAGGATATCCAGGCGTATAAGGATGACAAGGAGTTCAACCAGGCCGACATTTTCCCGTCGATGACTGAGTCGTTGAAGGGTCCGGATGGCAAGCTGTACGGTGAGCCGTTTTATGGCGAGTCCTCGTTCTTGATGTATCGCAAGGATGTTGCGGACAAGGCGGGTGTGACGATCAAGGACAATCCGACTTGGGATGAGGTGGCTGCCGCGGCCGCCAAGTTGGATGGTGCCGAGTCGGGGATGAAGGGCATCTGTTTGCGTGGTCTGCCTGGTTGGGGTGAGGTGTTCGCCCCACTGACCACGGTGGTCAACACCTTCGGCGGTACCTGGTTTGAGAAGGATTGGACGCCGAAGGTGAATGCTGCGGAGTTTAAGGAGGCCACTACTTTTTACACCGATCTGGTTAAGGCGCATGGTGAGGCGGGTGCAGCACAGGCTGGATTCGCTGAGTGCTTGACCGCGACGACGCAGAGCAAGGTGGCCATGTGGTATGACGCCACTTCGGCTGCCGGCAGTCTGGAGGCACCGGATTCCCCGGTGAAGGGCAAGATGGCTTACGCGCAGGCGCCGGTGAAGCTGACCGATGCGTCGGGTTGGTTGTATGCCTGGTCGTGGGCGATTGAGAAGAAGAGCGCCAAGCAAGACAACGCCTGGAAGTTCATCTCCTGGGCGTCGTCGAAGAAGTATGAGGAACTGGTTGGCGCCCAAGACGGTTGGGCGACGGTGCCGGCCGGCAAGCGCCTCTCGACCTATGAGAACCCTGAGTATAAGAAGGAGGCTGCAGCTTTCGCCGATGCCACCTTGAAGGCGATCGAGTCTGCCGACCCGGTCAACCCAGGTGTGCAGCCGCGGCCCACTATCGGTATCCAGTTTGTTGACATCCCCGAGTTCCCCGACCTGGGCACCAAGGTCAGCCAGGACGTCTCGGGTGTGATCGCCGGCAAGAAGAGCGTCGACGATGCGCTCAACAACGGACAAAAACTGGCCGAGGCTGTCGCTAAGAAGTACCAAGGCCAGTAAGCAGGATCTGAGGGCTTCGGCAGACGCACCCCGGGCCGCCGCTGCGGGTTGCGTCTGCCGAATCCCAAGATCATGATCGACAACTCAATGCTGGCGTGAACGTGTCGACAAGGGCCCGGCACCATTTGTCGACAGCTCACCGCATATCTGATAGCTCACTGCATATCTGATAGCTCACTGCATATCTGGATAGGGAGGCATGGCGCACATGGCCACCACAACGGCGACGCCCCTGGACACCAAGGCCGAGGCCAAGGCAGCCAAGAAGAAGGAGCCCAAACCGAGCTTTAATGAACGCTGGCTGGACAAGAAGGGCTGGGGGCGACGGGTACCGCTGCTGCCTGCTTTGGTCTTCATCATCATTTTGACGCAGATCCCGTTCCTGGCGACGCTGATCATCTCGTTCATGAACTGGGAGGCCAACTATCCCAACGAGATCGCCTTCGGCACGCTCAACAACTACGTGCAGGTCTTCACCGACCCGGCGCTGCGCTCAAGCGTGGGGTTCACCATCGTGCTCACCGTCACCGTGGTACTGGTCTCTCTGGTGTTGGGGCTCAGCATTTCGTTGTTGTTGAACCGCAACTTCTTCGGCCGGGGAATCGTCCGCACCATGATGATCACTCCGTTCCTGATCGTGCCGGTTGCCGCCGCGTTGCTGTGGAAACACGCCATCTACAACCCCGTCTACGGTCTGCTCAACGGCCTACTCACCTTGGTCGGCGGCCCCCAGCCGGATTGGATTACCGACTTCCCCCGGTTGGCGATCGAAGTCCAGCTGATCTGGTATTGGACCCCGTTCATGACCTTGATCTTGCTGGCCGGGCTGCAGTCCCGCCCCGGTGATGTCCTCGAAGCGGCCAATGTCGACGGTGCCAGTGCCTGGCAGACCTTCCGCTTCATCACCATGCCCCATATGCGACGCTATCTGGAGCTCGGCGGGCTGCTCGGCTCCATCTATGTCATCCAGACCTTCGACACAGTCTTCGTCATGACCGCCGGCTCACTCGGCACCGCGAACCTGCCCTTCACCGTTTACGAAACGCTCTACAGCGCCCAAAACTACGGTCTTGCTTCCGCCCAAGGTGTGGTCGTGGTGATCTTCTCCATCGCCATCGCCACCTTCCTTTTGCGTACCGTATCCACCTTGTTCGAGGAGTCTTGATGACCAGCGCACTCGCCCCCGCCCCCAGCAAGCTCGCCGCTGAGCGTAAAAAATCCAGCGAGAAGGCCCGTAGCCTCGGCTCCCGCCGCGGCAACACCATCGCCGGCATCGCCGCCTGGGCCATCGGCATCCTTTTCGTCTTCCCCGTCTTCTACATGATCTTGACCAGCCTGCATTCGGAGGTCAACGCCTCAACCAACCCGCCCAGCTTCTTCGCCCCCCTCACCCTTGACGGCTACCGCGAGTTCTTCGGCGCCTCCTCCGGAGCCAGCCCCTGGCCACCATTGATCAACTCAGCAACCGCCTCCATCATCTCCACCATCCTGGTGATCTTGCTGGCCATCCCCGCCGCCTACGCACTGTCGGTCCGACCCATCAAAAAATGGACCGACGCCATGTTCTTCTTCCTCTCCACCAAAATGCTGCCCGCCGTCGCCGGCCTACTACCGCTCTACATCTTCGCCAAATACCTCGGCCTACTCGACAACATCAACTACCTACTGATCTTGTATACGGCCATGAACCTGCCCATCGCAGTCTGGATGATGCGGTCCTTCCTCGCCGACATCCCAGTCGAGCTTTTCGAAGCAGCCGCCATCGACGGCGCCGGCCTGATCCGCACCCTCCGCAGCATCATCGTGCCCATCATCTCCCCCGGCATCGCAGCCACCGCACTGATCTGTTTCATCTTCGCCTGGAACGAACTACTCCTGGCCAACACCCTCACCAGCGTCATCGCCGGCACCGCACCCGTATTCCTGACCAGCTTCGTCACCTCACAAGGCCTATTCCTCGCCAAAGTCTGCGCCGCAGCAACAGTAGTCTCACTCCCAGTGATCATCGCCGGCTTCGCCGCACAAGACAAACTCGTCCAAGGCCTCTCCCTCGGCGCAGTCAAATAAAGGCCAGAACACAAATGACAACACTCAACCAAACCAACCTCGGAGGCAGGCTGTAGCCCGTTAATCCACGCGGTGACTGGCGGCTCGCTCCCGTGACGAGTGGAGTGGAATGTCCAATTACTCGTGTGCCTCCTGTGTGCCCCGGCAGCTCTCTCTAACCAGGATCAAAATTGCACACTATGTGCCAACCTCACGTCATATGGAGGGTACTTGCCTGAGGGCTGCGGCTGGCTCTGGCGTGTTCTCGAACAGGGATGCATTTCGCACAGCGATCGGGTCGTATGTTGCGAGAAGCAGCTGCGTTGCCAACCAAAAGTCAGTCCCCTTTGGCTCGTACCATTCGAACGGTGACTCGGTGGCCTGATTTATGCCGGTGGCCGCCTCGAGGGGCGCGGCGATGGGTAGGCCGGCGCTCGCGGAAGGCGATGCGAATGGGTCGGCGCCGGGTGGTGTGGGGTCAGCAGCGGTCTCGAGCAGCTTTATGGTCTCTGACATGGCAGCGGTGCCATCGCTGCAGCCTCCAGCGAGCCGGCCGTATCGGGCTTCGCGAAGCGCCTGCTCAACCCGCGTCTGCACGTCTGCGAGATTCTTCACGCCGCCTCTGAGCCGCAGCCATTGGTGGCGCTGCCATTGTGCTTCAGATGCGAAGCGGCGGCGAAGCCGGGCACCAGCGACGGCGCCGCGGAGGGCAAGTGCGGCGACACGGTCGCGGGGCATGAACAGGTTGTTCCCGCCTTCGTAGCTGCGTTGTCGCACCCAGGCGATGCGGCCACGGGAGGCAGGCATAAAGGTTTGAGCGGTGTCGCGCCAGTTGCGGGCCGTGTCAACTACAGCGCTCAGGAAGTTGATCATGCTGGGCCCTAGGGGCGTGGGAACGCCATTGGTGGCTTGACGGTCAGTCGGCAGATAGACGTCCTGGTGGCCGAATCCTCTCGGGTGCGGGCCGAGGTTGATCCCGACGGTGGGCCACCGGGGGAGAACGCCGTCGAAAAAGTGGATCGGAAAGTTGGAGGTGATGCCTCCGTCGCTGAACCACAGCTCCTGCATCCACTTGCCGCTTTCAGGGTATTTGACCGGCTCGCCGGTTTCCTTCTCGATGATCGGTGCTCCGAAGTCGTCGCGAACGCGAGGCAGGGGATCGGCGGTCTTGCGGTAGAGCCTGACGGCCGCAAACAAACCCGGGAAGGCCATGCTTATTCTGACCACAAAGACGACAGGCAGGTCCCACGGATCGGGGAGGCGACACAGGTCGGTCAGCTCGACGCCTGTATCCACATCGCAGTAAGGGAGCGGCTTTTCGACCCCTGCGATATCCGCGTTGTGTGACTGATCCGCCTGAGTTCCCGCACGCATGGCATCGACAACCCGCTTGGGAAAGATTGTTTCGAGCTCGGAAGGTCGAAAGTAAAGAGGCTCGTTCTGTTTGAGGGGGAACCGGTAGGGGACACGGTGCACCAGCTCGGTTGTCATGAGCTCAAGATTCACCATCCGTCGGTCCGGATCTGCGTGGGCGGCAGCCATTTCTGAACTTGTTTTCCCGGCATGTTCGGGGTCGCCCGGTGGCGTGTAGTTCTTGTCCCACAGGTGTCCGAATCGGAGGACACTCTCAGGTTTCGCCTCATCCTGGTTCTTACCAGCTAAGTCGCTTAGGCATTGATCGAGCCAGTCCGTCAGGTTCGTTTCAACAGTCACTCTTGGCATGCCCATCAGCCTGTTGAAGACGTTCCCGAGCCGCCTGGTGTTGACCCATTGTCCGGAGCCGCCGACTAGGCCGAACCGGTGAATCTTTGCCCGACTGATTAGTCGGCCGATGCTGGCAATCACCATGGCTTGAACGGTCAGGGCGCCCAGAAACCACGCGAGTGCTGACCGTGAGAAACCCAGCCAATGCCACGCCTCCGTCAACAGCGAGATGGCGATTGCCCCTGTCGCACCGACAAGGAACATGACGACGTAGGGGAGCGGCGACGATCGGTTCGGCGGCTCCGACTCTGATAAGAGAAGTCTAGGAGCCGTTGTTAGCTTTGCTTGCTGCGCAGTGCGTTTCCGGGCGAGCGTTCGGCAGATCAGCAGGACAGCGGCAACCGAGAACCCGAAAACCGCGACCGACACCGCGCTCAGCCAGCCGGCAGCGGTCAAATACACGAGAAACGGGTTGATAGAGGTTGGACCAACGGCGAGCAAGGTCGCCAGACAGAGCAGCATCGGCAACACGAATACAAAGGCGACCGACACGATGCGCAATCGTGCCCCGAAGCTGCTCGCCGCCAGAATGGGCAGCGCCCAGTAGCGCCGGCGCATCAGCGTGGCGATCAGTCGGAACAGGCGCATGGCCACGTCGGTAGGTTTGAACAGTTGGGCCGTGCGGAACTCCTCTTTGGCCTGCAAATCGTCGAGCTGCGTTAGCCATGCGATCATGTCGGCCAGTCCGACGAAGCCCTTGCGGCAACGACCCTGTTTGTACTCGGTGGCCTTTTGGAAGTCGCTTGTCGCCATGGCTTCTTCGGTCTCGGGCGTTGTGGCGCGTCCCACCTCGGCGGCAGCGGCGAAGGAGGCTGCAATCGCCCCCGCCGAGGCGCCGCCGACATTGCGGAGCCGAAATTGACGGGCCAGCTCACACAGCGCCAGTGGATAGATAACTCCACTTGTCACGCCGCCCTTCATTGTCACGTCAATGCTGCTGCGCACGTAAGCGGCCTGCGCCTCGCTGTAAGGTGCTCCGTTTGCGACAGCTGCGGCGGGACCTTTTCCAAGGGCCTCAGCAGGTGATTGGTGAAGAATGCCTTTCAGATCGGGGTGCGAATTCTCCAGCTGCGTGTACGCGGTGGGATTACGCAGCCCTGGGCGATGTGTCCCATCCTTCCAGAGCCATCCCTCAGGATCGTGCCGCTCGAATTGCTCGTTCAGCGCCTTGGTACCAAAAGGAACGTCGTCGTGCCCGCGGTCCAGCAGCGTGCGCAGAAAAACCAGCGCCTGCGGCCCGTCGTATATCGCCATGGTTTACTCTCCTCCACATCCGAATACAGCTACTTCGCCGATTTACGCCAGACGAGACGCGCGTTTCCTACTAGTCCCCGTGTGGGTATGGAGTGCGAAACGTCCGGCCTGATACCCAGGAACGTCCCCGCAAGCGCGGCTCCATCAGACAGACACAGGGAAGGCCAGCCGCTCGCATCCGCCTACTGAAGACTCGGGCCTTTTGCTACAGGAAGGCCCTCGCCGATCTCGACGCAACCGTGCTCGGGACTGGGCCTCCACCGCCTCCTAGCCGCGGCTCTGGTAGCGGGCTCACCAGCGCGTGTGCACCCAGCGCCAAGAGACTCTGTATCGGCGTGCTGTTTCGGCCTGGCTGCGGGCGGCGAAGCACTCGCGAGGTGTTGTGTCCTCTGCGTCGAGCACCCCGTGAAAGGGCGGCCCGACCGCGGTTCATAGCATCCGCGACTCTCTGTTATTCAGGTGTGACCAGAGGAAAGCAAGAATATCGGGCGAGGCCGATCGCTGCGGTTGAGTACCCTTCGGGGCAGATGATGGAGCGGTAGGCTCCCCTGCCATGACCTTCAGCGAGGCCATGGAACACGTGGCGCAACTGTTCGAGGCGATCGGCGCGCTCGTGCTGCTGCTGGGGTTGGTGTTCTGTTTCACCCTTGCGATCCGTGCCTTGCGTCGATCGGGCGATGGCCGTCGGGCCTACCAAGTGTTGCGCGAGTCCTTCGGTGGCGTCATCTTGCTTGGCATCGAGATCCTGGTCGCTGCGGATCTCGTGCGGACCGTTGCGGTCGCCACAACACTGGAGAACGTCGTGATTCTGGGTCTCATCGTGCTGATTCGGACCGTCCTCAGTTTCTCACTGGAGATAGAGATCGAGGGAGTTGCGCCCTGGCGTCGGGCGATGGTCGGCGGAGCGAGTCGGATCAGGCAGGCAACGGCGAAGAGCGGCGCAGATCCGGGCGTTGCCGGCTGAATCTGGACCGTCGCTCGATCTCGCCTGCCAGCCAGGTCTCCTCGACCCTCGTGCCCGCCGAGCAAGGCCTGATCGAATCCGGCAGCTACTGGAACGCCCCCGGTAGATAGGATCGACCCGAGCGGGCCCCGGGAGGAGACGCCATGGCAGCGGCCGACTACTTCATCAAGTTCGATGGCATCAACGGCGAGAGTGTCGATGCCAAGCACAAGAACGAGATTGATGTCGAGTCGTGGAGCTGGGGCGAGACCCACGCCGCTGCTGGCCCGTCGGGTAGTGGCGCCGGAGCCGGCAAGGTCTCGATGCAGGACTTCCAGTTCGTGATGGGGCTGAACAGGGCGAGCATCGGTCTCATGCAGGCCTGCGCCACGGGGCAACACATCAAGACCGCAACGCTCTCAGGCACCAAGGCTGGCAAGGGCCAGCAGGAATACCTGACATTCAAATTTCACGACGTGCTCGTCAGCTCGTTCCAGACGGGCGGATCCGAGGACGCCGTCGTCCCGACCGATTCGGTGTCATTCAACTTCGCCAAGATCGAGGTCGAGTACAGGCCGCAGAAGCCCGACGGCTCCTTGGGGACGGCCGTCCAATTCAGGTACGACCTAAAGGCGAACAAGACCTTCTAGCGCGACGATAAGCCGGCAGCCATGGAGCCCGTCCGCGCCATCCCCCCGCCCAGACGCCCCGATCCTCCGCGCGTGGATGGCCCGCGAATGGCGCTCGAGCTCGCCCGGCTGCTGCGGGACGCTGGCTACGAGCCGCAGCGTATCCAGCAGCGGCTCGCGACGGGCGACCAGCTCCTCGCGCGTTCGCCTGAGTTGCCATCGTACCTACGACGGCTCGGCGATGCGGACGAGCTGGCAGTGCTGCTCCGGCTCTTCCTCCTAGGGGTTCCTGTCTCACGCGTGCGCTTCGGCGAGCTCGTGGGCACGCAGCTGCGGGCGCGGCTCGCGGAGGTTGGCCTCCTCGTCCACGACGGCGAGGTGGTCCACGGCGCTGCGCGAATCGTCCCTCACGACGAGCTGCTGATCGCCTCCGATCATGCGGGCGCGGCTGAAGCGCACGCTGACCATGTGCCTGGCGTGCACCGCCCGTCCGTCGCTCTCGCCCACCTGACGGTTCGCGGCCAGGGTGAGCGTGCCCTCGACCTCTGCACCGGCAACGGGATCCAGGCGATCCTGCTGGCAGCGCACGCCCAGCGCGTGGTCGCGACGGATGTGAACGTGCGGGCGCTTGCCTACGCGGCGTTTAATGCAGCGCTCAACGGCGTTAGCAACGTGGAGACGCGAGCTGGCAGCTTCTTCGAGCCGGTCGAGGGCGAGCAGTTCGACCTCGTTGTCGCAAACCCGCCGTACGTCGTCTCGCCCGAAAGCGCGTATCTGTTCCGGGACGGCGGCATGCCGGGGGACACCGTCTCCGAACACGTCGTGCGGGGCACACCGGCCGCGCTCGCGCCAGGCGCATTCGCCTCCGTCCTGATCGCCTGGTCGCTCGATCCGGACGACCCCGCCGAGCGCCCGCGGAGCTGGCTGGAAGGCTCAGGCTGCGACGCGTTTCTGCTCCACACCTCCACGGACGACCCGATCCAGACCGCGACAGCGTGGAATCGCGATCTTCTCGACCAGCCCGACGTCTATGCGGAGGCGCTCGATCGCTGGCTTGCGTATTACCGCGAGCTCGGGATCGAGCACCTCGGCTATGCGTGTCTGGTCCTTCGCAAGCGCAGCGACGGGCGTGACGGCTGGCTGGAGGCGCAGCAGTTGCCGCGCGCGGCGCTTCGTCCCGGAGGGCGACACGTGAGGAAGCTCTTCGAGACGCACGACCGATTGTCGGCGCTGGACTCGGACGATGGGCTCCTCGGTCGGCGACTGCGCGTCGTCGACGACGCCGTCGTCACCCAGGACACGCGATTCGTGGGGGGCCGCTGGCAGGCGGAGAACCTGACACTCCGGCTCGAGAATGGGTTGCCCTTCTCTGCAGAACTCGATCCGCTCACGGGGCGATTGATCCGCGAGCTCGACGGCACGAGGACGCTGCGGGAGGCGCTGGCGGCAGTCGCGGACGGGGACGCCACACGCGACACGGGTCTTGCCCTTGCCCGCCGAATGCTAGAGATCGGCTTCCTCGAGCTAGACGACCATCCTGACGCCGTGAAGGCGAACGGTGGTTAGCGACACTCGCACGGGTGGGCGCGTTACCCCCAGCTGCAAGCAGCGATTCAGCAACTTGACATCACGTAGAAAATCCGGTGCTCAGACTGAGCTCCTCCCACGCCACAAGCTCCTTGTCCTGTGCCTCGACCACGGCCCGAAAACCAGCAAGCGCGTCCTTGCCGAGCAGCAGCAGGAACGGTGAGTCTGGGGCTTCGACGGCGGTGATGATGGCCTGCGCCGCCCGTGCCGGATCTCCCGGCTGGGTTCCGTGTGCGGTGTCGTGCTCCTTTCGCCGGCGCCCGGCCGTGTCGGCGTAGTCGGCGATGGCGTCGCGTGACTGCTGCAGCGAACGGCCGGCGAAGTCGGTTCGGAATCCACCGGGTTCGACCACTGTCACCGTGATGCCGAGAGGCTCCAACTCCCTCCGCAGCGATGCCGACATCGCCTCGAGAGCGGCCTTCGCAGCTGAGTAGTACCCCGATCCTGGCGGGGAGATCCGCGCGCCGATCGAGGAGATGTTGACGATGGCGCCGTCGCGTCGTGCTCGCATACCCGGCAGTACGGCTTTGATCATCGCGACCGGGCCAAAGAAGTTGGTATCGAACAGCTTCGCAACCTCGGGTTCTTCCCCTTCCTCGACTGCGGCCCGGTACCCGTACCCCGCGTTGTTCACGAGCACGTCCACGCTGACGAAGCGTTCCTCGGCCTGCTGCACTGCGTTCGCGACCTGCACGTCCTCGGTCACGTCCAGCGCGAGGGCGAGTGCGGTGTCCGGATGCGCGTCGACGAGGTCCTGGACCTTTGCAGCATCGCGGGCGGTGACGATCGCGTTGTATCCGCGTCCCAGCACCGCCTCCGCGAGGTGGCGGCCGAGGCCTGTCGAGCAACCGGTGATCAACCATGTGGGCATGTCAAGGAATCCTTACTGCGGACCGATTGGCTTTTTGTTGATGACGACGCTACGTGGCAAACCAGGCCGCAGGGAGGGTCTATCAATACCTGGTTCTATGCAAGACGTGTTAGCTCTTCGACGACGGTCGATGGATCGGGCAAAAGCTCGATTTCGGATCTGAGTTTGCGCGCGACGGCGGTATAGGACGTTTCGTCGAGCACCTGGCGCGTGGCGTCGCGGATCGACTCAGGCGAAACTTGATCTGGCAGCAGAGTGATACCGGCGCCCGTACGCGCCACCTGCTCCGCGTTGGCGAATTGGTCCGCGCCGCGCGGCAGGCAAACCACCGGCACGCCGTATTGGGCGGGGACGTACGTGCCGCCCAACTCATAGATCTCCTGCACCACCACGTCCGGCCGCCAATCTGCCGTCCGATCCAGCAGAGCACGCGCCCGAGCGATTGCCGGATCGGCGAACATGGCAAGCCCGTCGGCGACAGTGCGCTCCTCGTCGGTTTCGGCTGCTGAACGGGGGCGGCTCCGCATCCCGGTCTGGATCGTTCTGAGGTCGGAGCCGATCGACCAGGTCGTGAACCCGCGCCGTTCGATCTCAGGAACCGCGTCCGGACCGGTCGCGATGATGACGTCGTGCCCGGCCTCCTGAGCAGCTCGCGCGAGCGGCAGCATAGGCAGCCAATGACCAACGAGTGGATTACTCGTGTAGAGAATGCGCATGTACGCCTTTATAGGCCACCGATGGAATGGACATAGCTGTGGACGAGCGGAAACTCCTACCCGGCCAGATCGCGCAGGTCATGATCGCCTCCACGACTGGAGAACCCCCGGTTGAGGTGTTCAGAACTGACGAGATGATCATCGAGGCGCCGAACTGGACCCACGACGGCCGCTGGTTGATCCTCAACGGCGACGGAAAGCTGTGGCGGCTGGCGAGCGACGGCAGCTCCGGATTGGACCAGATCGAGCTCTCCGGCGTGCCCGCCCTCAACAACGATCATGTGCTCGCGCCGAACGGGCGCCACGTGTTCGTCTCGGCGAACGACTGGCACATCTACGAGGCCGACCTGAACGGCGGCCCGGTGCGCCGCGTCACCAATGACCACGAGCCCAAGCTCTTCATGCACTTCCTCCATGGAGTTAGCCCCGACGGGGAGATTCTGGCCTACATCGGCCTCGAGCCCGAGAGCAAGGACTGGTGGGTGCGCTCGCAGGCCAACATCTTCTTGGTCCCGGTGGCCGGCGGTCCGGATCGTCGGTTGACTGCTGAGTCGAAGCCGTTCGATGGCTCCGAGTACAGCCCAGACGGTGAGTGGATCTACTGCAACACCGAGCTGTTCTCCGACGCCGTTGGCCACGCTCAAATCGCCCGTCTCCGCCCGGACGGGACAGATATGCAGCAGTTGACCTTCGATGAGCGGGTCAACTGGTTCCCGCACATCTCTCCGGACGGACAGCAGATCTTGTTCTTGAGCTTCCCGTCCGGCACCATCGGGCACCCGGCGAACCTGCCGATCGAGCTCAAGCTGGTCCGCGACGGCAATTGGGCGAGTATGGAGACGCTGGTTCAGACCTTCGGCGGCCAAGGAACGTGCAACGTCAACAGCTGGGCCCCCGATAGCACCCGATTCGCCTACGTCTCCTACCCGGTAGGCGACCAAGCGTGAGCTCAGATGGTCGGCTCGAAATCCGGCAGGTGCCGTCGAAGGCGGCAGGTCGTAGATGCGGAAGTAGATCGATAAATGATCATGGTGGGTCGGGTGCGCGGCTGAGGTAGTGGTGGCCGGTGGGTGTGGTGATGTGGATGGTGTGGGGGTGGTGGCCGAGGAGTCCGGCATTGATGATGTTGATGTGCCAGCCTGGCATTTCGCGGACGTGGTTGCCGCGTTCGCAGGCGCCGCGGCCGTTCTCCAAGATGGTGGGGCCGCCGTCGGCGTAGCGGATGATGTGGTCGATGTGCCGGATCGGTGCGTCGCAGTACGGATCCCGACACGTCTGGTCGCGGAGCTGGATGAGCTGGCCTAGCCAGCCGTCAAAGTGCCGCCGGGTTGGGTCCCCACCCACAATCGGCCCCGAGCTGGTCGAGGTGCTGGAGGGTGCGGTGAATAGGCGGCGCCACCATTTGCGTCCCCGGCTGCTGGCCAGGATCTCGCGAGCCAGCTCAGCCGGCAGCAGACCATACCCCGGGATCACCGCCGCCTTCTGGTTGTCCGGGTCGATCAGGGAGTCGAGGGGCATCAGCAGTTGCAGCTCAATGTTCACATCGGCTGGGGTGGTTTGTCCGGTGATGCGTTCGACGAGAGTGTCGGCCATGATCTGATCCCGCGTCCTACCATCGCCGGTTGCGACGACGGTGTCGGCGTGCTGTTGTAGCGCTGCGTAGCAGGCGACTCCTTGTTCCACGGGCAAGTAGCCGGTGAGGAGTGCCATAGTGTCAGGTGCAGGTCGGACCCCGACGCGGCGATGTTTCCGTTCGGTGCGTCCCCGCTGCAGATAGCCCTGCCGATCAGCTTCATAGGCGGCCTTACGGACACACAGTGTTGCCGCCTTGAACCCCAGTTTCGTAATGCCGGCAGCCAGTACTTTCTCGTCGACGTGGCGGCGCTTCTCAGCATCAAGGTGCCGGGTTTCACAGACGATGGTTTCGGCGACCCGTTCACTCAGCTCCCCGATGGTGAGTTGGGTATAGGTGTCGGGCAGCTCAAACCACCATGCCCGGGCGGTGTTCAATCGCCGGGCTGCGACCACGGGGGAGAGTCGGCAGGCCAGACCGATCTGTTCGGCGATGCCACGCCCAATCGCCTCCGGGTGCACATCAGCAGCAAACTGTTCAGCGACTTGGGATTGAGCGAACCGCACCGACTCGGCCGCTTGCAATGCGGCGGTGACGGCCCGAAGCTTCTCCAACCGGCCAATCCGATCAATCCGAGCCGCATCCGTGGTAGCAGTGTCATCAGCGACAGCTTCGGCGAGTTCGGTCAGCATCTCATCCAGGCGTACCACCAATGCGTCTGAAGACATCGGTTCACCCTGGAGTGCTGACATGCCACAGACTCTACGGAAACCCACTGACAAAAATGGAACAGACGTTCGATCCTGCGCCGCCAGCCGCCAAACGCGCCGGTGGAGCGGCCGGGTGATCCTCTGTCATTGATCTCGGCGGCTCGCCGGTGGCGTACGGCTTCAACCGTCGAGCCAGGAGATCAGGTACCGCCAGCCCTGTGGGCTACGGCGCGTGACATGGACAGCGGAACCGGTCAGTACGAGTGCTGTCGCTCCGCGCTGCACAATGTGCGGCGCCAGCGCGACGTACGCGGGACGGCCTGGCCGCTCAGTGAGCAGCTCAGCGATGCCACGCCGGCCACGCACCGGCAGCTCGCGGCCGGCTCGGTGCAGCACCGCACCTGGTACGAACAGTGCTGCCAGTTCATTCGGATCCCCGAGCACGGTCGCATCCTCGAACATCGTCTCGAGCTCCTCAGGTGGGCTCGCGCCGTACGACCCCACCATCAGAACGTGAGCTTGTGCCGCTCGATGCGGCGTACGCAGCCGGCGCGAGCTGGTGACGAGGATCTTCCACGCCCACTACGAACCCCGCTTGCGGGACAACGAGCGTCGGGTGGCGGCAGATCATCCGGTGCGTGGCGGGCCCAAGTCGACCAAGAAGTAGATAACTCCCGCAAAGCGGCCCGAAGTCACCGCGGCGGTGATCGTCGACTCTGTCAGAAAGCGGTCGGCACGTGTGGACCGTAGGGCTCCTCGAGAATGTGGATTTCGTCGTCGGTGAGGTGGACGTCGAGCGCCGCCACCGCGTCAGAGAGGTGGTGCGGTTTTGTGGGTCCGACGATGGGAGCGGTGACGACCGGGTTCTTCAGCACCCAGGCAAGCGCGACCTCCGCCATCGGAATGCCGCGGGTCTCGGCGATCTTTTGCACGGCGTCGACGATGGGCTGGTCGCTGTCGATGTCAAAGCGGCGCCCAACTGGATCGACGTCGAAGCACTGCGTGTGTTCGCCCCAAGGGCGCGCTAGCCGTCCCTTGGCAAGAGGGGTGTAGGGGATGCTGCCAACTCCTTAATCGGCGAGCAGGCCGAACATCTCGCGCTCTTCCTCGCGTTGCATCAGGTTGTACTGGTCCTGCATGGAGACGAACCGGGTCCACTCATGCAGGTCGGCCACATATTGCATCTTGGAGAAGGGGCCACGCCCACATCGACGAGCCGCCAATGTAGCGGGCCTTGCCGGCCTTAACGACGTCGTGGAGCGCCTCCATGGTTTCCTCGACCGGCGTTTCGGGGTCGAAGCGGTGGATCTGGTAAAGATCGACGTAGTCGGTGTCCAGGCGAGCCAGTGAGGCGTCGATCTGTTCCATGATCGCCTCGCGTGACAACCCGGATCCGCCCGGACCGTCGTGCATCTTGAAATGCACCTTGGTCGCCAGGACGATGTCCTCCCGGCGGCTGTACTTCTTCAGCGCTCGCCCGGGGATTTCCTCAGAGCTTCCAAACCCGTAGACATTGGCGGTGTCCCAGAAGGTGACGCCGAGCTCGACGGCTTGCTGGAAGAACGGTTCCGCATCCTCGTCTCCGAGGGACCATTCGCTGAATCCGCGTGATGTGTCGCCGAAGCTCATGCAACCGAGCGCAATCCGACTGACCCGAAGGCCCGAGTTGCCGAGACGTCTGTACTCCACTACTGGTTTCCCTTCTTCAGGTGGATGGTTTCCCCTTCTTCAGGCGGATGTCTCAGGCGGGAGAAGTCCGCCTATTCACGGGCGCAACAACACCTTGATGGCGCGGCGCTCGTCCATGGCCCGGTAGGCTTCGGCGACCTGTTCCAGAGGCAGGTCTAGGTCGAACACCTTGCCTGGGTCGATCGTGCGGTTCCAGACCCGATCCATCAGGTCGGGCAGATAGTGCCGTACCGGTGCAGGCCCGCCGCGTACGCCCACATTCCGCCAGAACAGGTCTCGCATCTGAAGTTCAACTCCATGCGGAGCGCCGACCCAGCCGACCATCCCACCAGGCCGGGTGGACCGCAGTGCTTGTATCACCGAATCGCCGGTGCCCACACACTCCAGGACCGCGTCTGCGCCGATGCCTTCGGTGAGTTCCTTGATCCGGGCAATGCCCTCCTCACCCCGCTCGACGACGATGTCGGTGGCCCCGAACTCAGAGGCGAGCTGCTGGCGCGGTGTGTGACGGCTCATAGCGATGACCTGTTCGGCGCCCAGCTGTGCGGCGGCCAGCACACCGCACAAACCCACGGCGCCGTCCCCGACCACTGCTACGGTCATGCCCGGCTTGACCCCGGCTGACACTGCGGCATGCCAACCGGTAGCCATGACATCCGATAGTGTCAGCAGGCTCGGAACCAGATCTTTCGGCGGCAGCTCGGGAGTCGCCACCAGGGTGCCGTCAGCCAACGGGACGCGAATCAACTCCGACTGGCAGCCGTCGTAGCCAACTCCCTGCAGACAGCTGGAGTGCATCCCTGCGCGGCAGTTGGGACAGGTGTTATCGGATGCCAAGAACCCCCCGATCACGAACTGACCGTGCTGAATCACGGTAACGGTGTCGCCGATCTGTTCCACGATCCCGCAGAATTCATGACCGATCGCCCTTGCCCGGGGGACCTGGTCGATGCCGCGGTACGGCCACAGATCCGATCCGCAGACACAGGTGGCCGCAGCGCGGACGATGGCATCGGTCGGCTCGATGATCACGGGGTCGGGACGCTGCTCGCAGCGCACGTCGCCCGCGGCATGAAGGACGGCTCCTCGCATGCTGCACTACTCCTTTCGTTACTGCCGGACCTTCGGCTGTCAGTGCTCTGGCCTGGCAATCGCACCTGGTCGCGGTCCGTCCGTCTCATGCGCCGCTTCGACGGCGGCGGTCTCGTCAGTCTGGTCGAGGGTTGCGGCCCAGCTGGCGAGGAGGTTGAGCGCATCTTGGGATGGGGAAGCGAGTTCGGCGCTGTAGACCACGAGTGACAACCCGGGGTCGGCTGGGAGGTCCAGCGCCTCGAACATCAGATGCAAGTCTCCGACGACTGGGTGATGGATGTCTTTGAGCCCGGTGCGGTGGAGGCGTACGTTGTGCGCGGCCCAGCGGGTGCGAAACTCTTCGCTGCGCATCGACAGCTCTCCGACCAGGTCGGTCAGGGCCTGGTCGTGGGGGTTGCGGCCGGCCTCGATACGCAGGATCGCCACGGTGTCGTTGGCCGCGCTGTGCCAGTCGAGAAAGAACGTGCGCGCCTGCGGGTTGAGGAAGACGAATCGGGCAATGTTGACCGGCCGCGCCGGGTCACGGTACATCTCGGAGTAGAGCGCGTAGCCGAGCCGATTCGCCGCCAGGATGTCTCGGCGGCCGTTGCGTATGTACGCCGGCGCGTCGGTGATCGCATCCAAGATCCGCTGCACACTGGGCAGGATGCGCTGCTGCGCGGTGCGACGCCGGGTGCGCGGCGTAGTGTTCCCGGCACGAGCCAGGTCAAACAGGTGGGCCCGCTCGGCCTCATCGAGCTGCAGCGCATCGGCGAGTGCTTCCAGCACGCTTTGCGACACCCCGTTCAGGTTGCCGCGCTCCAGCCGGGTGTAGTAGTCGATGCTCACTCCGGCGAGCATTGCGACTTCCTCCCGGCGCAGCCCGGGCACCCGCCGGTTACCGCCGTAGGCCGGCAAACCTGCCCGTTCCGGGGTGATCCTGGCCCGCCTGGAGACCAGGAAGTCGCGAACCTCATTCCGGTTGTCCACGACCATGACGCTATCGGCGCCGCAGCGGCCGTGGGAGGGCCTGCCATTACCAGGATCACCAGTCACCGGTGGACGTCAAACGAGGCATGATCAGCCGACGCAAGCACCTATGAATCGGGTACGAAGCTTTCGTCGGTCCGCGCGTCCATGAACAGCTCTGAGACGACGAGCCAGCGTCCGTCCGGCTGTCTTTGCAACACGTGCGAGGCGAAATTGTCCCGCTCGGCGATCTGTCCGCCGCCGACAAGGCCCTGCCCGCGAATCTTTATGTGCGTCGAGACGATCACGACATCGTCAGTCAATCGGCGCAAGCGGGCCTCGGGTGGGGCAGCCGGCTGCCCGGCATCGAAGTTGGCGTCGGCAAAAAGCCCTCGCAGGTATTCGACGATATGAGCTGCTCCAGTTTTTGCGGTGCCAAATGCGTTCACCCAATCGGCATCGTCGGCATAAACACCGACGAGCAGATCAGCGTTTCTCTGACCAAAGCCAGTGAGCAGCGCGCCGAGCGTCCTACCAATGGCTTCCTGGTCCTTCTCCGGCATCGCTTCGAGTCCGGGGAGTTCGGCGTCGTGAGTCATCGTTTCTCTCGATTCGGGCGACACGGCAAGACTCTGGCAACCGCTTCGTGGCTGAGGCCTGCCTTTCGGCTTCTCCGTCACTGGAAGACAAAGGGATCTTAATAGCCGTCAGCTGCAAGGATGGCAGCGTAAAACGCGAGACTGACGGGAGTGACGAGTGAAGGTCACCGTCGTAGGGGGAGGCTCAACTTACACACCCGAGCTCGTTGACGGGATTGCGCGGCTGCAGCACCTGTTCGGCGTTGATGAGCTGGCGCTGACCGATCCGGCTGAGCAACGGCTGGCGCTCGTCGCCGGAGTCTCACAGCGGATCTTCGCCAAGTACGGGTATTCCGGGCACATCACCTCCACGAATGATCTTGATCGCGCAGTGGCAGATGCCGGAATCGTCCTGCTCCAGCTGCGGGTTGGCGGCCAGGCGGCACGTGCGGTCGACGAGAGTCTCCCTTTGAGATGCGGCTGCGTCGGCCAGGAAACTACTGGCGCTGGCGGGCTCGCCAAGGCACTGCGTACGGTGCCGGTGATCTTGGAGATCGCCGAACGAGTCTCCCGGCTGGCGGCCGAGGACGCCTGGATCATCGATTTCACGAATCCGGTTGGCATCGTCACACGCGCCCTGCTCGATCATGATCATCGAGCAGTCGGGCTCTGCAACGTGGCGATCGGCAATCAACGGGCGGCTGCGGCCCTGCTGGGGGTGGAGCCCGCCCGCGTGGAACTTGATCACATAGGGCTCAATCACCTGACCTGGACCCGCCAGATCCTGCTCGATGGGCAAGATCAGTTACCCGAGCTGCTCGCCAGCTCAGCAGACGCGCTGGCGGGGCGCTCCGGCCTTCCGGCGGAGCTGCTACGCCGACTGGGAGTGTGGCCCTCGTACTACCTTCGCTACTTCTATGAACATGATCATGTCGTCGAGCAGCAGCGAGCGAAACCGTCTCGCGCCGAGGAGGTAGCGGAGATCGAGCGCCAGCTGTTGGAGATCTATGCCGACCCTGCGGTCGATGAGAAACCCGCCCTGCTGCAGCAGCGTGGCGGTGCCTACTACTCCGAGGCTGCGGTAGATCTGATGGCCTCGCTGATCACCGATCGCGCTGACGTTCAGGTGGTCAACCTGCGCAATCAGGGCACGCTGGCTTTCCTCCCCGATCATGCGGTCGTTGAGGTGCCGGCACGGGTCAACCGACAGGGCCCGCAACCGCAGGCGCTGCGACCGGTTGATCCGCTCCTCGCCGGCCTCATTGCCCACGTATCGGCGTACGAGGAGTTGGCGCTGGACGCTGCTCTCCGAGGCGGGCGGGAGCGGGTGTTCCGGGCCTTGCTGGCTCACCCGCTCATCGGACAACACGACATCGCCGACAAGCTGACCGATTTGCTGATTGCGGCCAACCGGGATCACTTGCGGTGGGCGGCGTGACCGCTGCTGTCCTTGCGATCGACGGCGGCAACAGCAAGACCGATGTCTGTCTCGTCTCCCGCGAAGGCCAGCTGCTCGGATACGCGCGAGGGCCCGGGTCTAACCACCAAATCGTCGGACTCGACGCCGCTTTCGACGTGCTTGCTGGCCTTGTTGCCGAAGCACGCGTCGAGGCGGGGCTCGATGCTGGCTCGACGCTCGCTCAGCTCGCGGCGGTCTACCTCGCTGGCGCCGATTTCCCAAGGGAGATAGAGATGCTGCTCGCGCGAGTTTCACTCGCCGGCTGGGCAGCAGAAGTATCCCTGGACAACGACACATTTGCGCTGCTGCGCGCGGGCAGTGATGCAGCCAACCGGATCGCCGTGGTCTGCGGCGCAGGCATCAACTGCGTCGGAGTCTCCGCAGCAGGTGATGTCCTGCGCTTCCCATCGGTCGGCCCCATCTCTGGTGACTGGGGTGGCGGCGCGGCGCTGGGCACTGAGGCGTTGTTCCTTGCGGTCCGTGCCGAGGACGGACGCGGGCAGCCGACCGCGCTACGCGAGGCGGTCACGCAACACTTCGGCACGGCATCTGTCGTGGATGTGACCGCGGCCCTGCACTTTGGTGAGATGCCGCGCAGCCGAATCCATGAATTGGTGCCAGTGCTGCTGCGGGTCGCCGCCGCAGGCGACGGACCTGCCAGGGAAGTAGTCGAGCGGTTGGCGGAGGAGGTGTTCCTGCTTGCCCGGGCTACCCTCGGCCGGCTCAGACTCCGCGATCAGCCAACCGATGTGGTGCTGGGAGGAAGCGTGCTTGCCGCGCGGCATCCGCTGCTGATGGAAGGACTGTCACGGCGGCTGGCGGCGTACGCTCCGGGCGTCAATCTGGTGCTCGTGGATGACCCTCCGGTGGTCGGCGCTGCCCTTCTGGGCCTGGATGCGCTCGGCGCCCCGGCCGACGCAGAGATCGCAGCCCGGGATGGCATTCTCGCCCGGACTCGGAAGGCTGCCTCCTTTCGAAGCGCGGCCTGTTGACTGCTCAAAAGGCACGGCGGAAACTGCCGACAGGCCGTTGTGCGCTGGGTCGGCCAGCGGTGATCATGGGTTGCCGATGCGCGGTCGGGCGGCGAGCATAGCTGCGTGACCAAGCAGCAGCACCGCGCCGACGTGTTCGTCGATCCAGCATCTGATCCACGCGAGGGAGGTACGTCGCTCGGCGATGAGCGTGCGACGTTGATTGAGTTTCTCCGCACTCAGCGCCTTACGCTGAAGATCAAGTGCGAAGGCCTGGATGCAGAACAGCTGGCTTGCCGATCGGTTGAGCCGTCAACGCTTTCTCTGCTGGGTCTGGTGCGGCACCTGGCCGATGTCGAGCGTAAGTGGTTCCGGCAACGGTTCGCTGGGCAAGACGTGTCCACTCTCTACCAGTCCGACGCTGAGCCCGATGGTGACTTCGACGGCGCCGTGCCTGATCAAGCGGTCGTCAACGAAGCTTGGGCTGCCTGGCACGACGAGGTGGCTTTCGCCGAGCAATTCACCCAAGACACCGACCTCAGCTTCGTGGGGCGTGACGGCGCCGGCCAACCGGTCTCTTTGCGAGAGCTGCTGGTCCACATGATCGAGGAGTACGCCCGCCACAATGGCCATGCCGACCTCTTACGGGAGCGGATCGACGGCCGCGTCGGTCAGTAGGCCGGGCGCCGTAGGGCGTTCACCATTAGCTAGTTCCGGACTGGACTCTCTGCCGGGCGCGGGCAAAGACAAGTCCCAATACGGCACCAATGGTTGCCGCTCCACCGTGGATGTCACCAATGACTAACAGGACCGCGGCGCCGGCGAGGCTGATCAACCCGACGACCCGTTGGATGCCAACTCCCCGCAGTACCGCCAGGACAGCTATGGAAGCGGCCAAACCGAACACCGCCACGGAATTCCCGGCGCCAACGGGTTGCACGATGATGCCCCAGAACTGTGCGCCGAGACCTGCAGCCAAGGCAATGGCTGTCCATCGTTTGGCACCCCATACTTGCTCGGCCACGACGCCAATCGCGGCTAGGGCGATCAGGTTGAAGATGGCGCCAGCGAGGCCGCCGTCCTGTACCACGAGCGATGTGAGCAGTCTCCAGATGTGGCCGCGACCGATGAGGGTCCAGTTGCGCTCCAGGTGATCAAGCAGCCAAGGAGCAACAGTGAACTGGGCCAATGTCGGTATGCCGACAACCAAGAGGGCGACTGTCGTGGCCCACGGCCACCGCCGTCGTACTGGGCCGGCGAGCGGACGTATCCGAGAAGCGGCGAACGCCGTCGACAGCACGACCGCGTACAAGGCTGCGAGAAGGCCCGACGTCACCCAATTGATCCTGCCACTTGGCGCAGAGGGTCGGCGCATGCCTCACGACCTGGCGCCTCGTCGCAGAGGAGCACCGGTTGTGGGCCAAAAATCGGGTCAGATACCGAGAACATCGAGCACAAGGACTATGAGGCCGGACGCCAAAAGCGCCCCAGTGACGAGCGTCGGAGTTACCCGGCTGCCGGGTCGTGGCTGGCTGGTACGAGCCGCGCGCCAGTAGAGGAACACCCCAAGCAAGAGCAACGCCGCTTCCAGCAGAATTGACACGACTGGCACTCGCCACAGCCCAAAACCCAGCAGCGGAAGATCGCCGGCGTTACCCGGCAGAATTGGCATGTCCCCGCGGTGCACGATCAGATCCAGCACCCAATGCGAAAACGCGACAGCGCCGAGCAGCAAACCAAGCCGTCGATCCCAACGCCACCAAGCAACAGCACCGAACGCGGCCGACAAGACGAGTGCCCCGATCAGCGAGTGGGTGTAGTCAGCATGAATCACTACCTTGCCGTACCCACCGCCCGGCAGCGTCTCAATCGTCTCGATGCCCAGCAGGACAAATGGAATGAACACCACATCCAGCCACTGAGTTGCCAGCATCAAGGACCACAACGGCGCCCGATGATCTACCGATTTCGCGCCAGCGGCGAGGCCGTAATGCCCAGTGATCACTTTCGTCCCCGGGTCGGCCGGGGTGGCCACGACAGCCGGCTATCCAAAAAGCCACAGACACCGATGAACAGCACAAGGCTCAGCAGAAACGCCACCACGTTGACCTCCGAATCGAAACTCTCCAAGCGAGGCGCGTCACTTGGTTAGAACCCGCCAGTCCTGGGCACGGGAACTCGCACTCTATCGGCCAGGACGACAGCTGCGCTGCCCACCGCTGACGGAGTCCCCGGACGTTCCCGCGGGAACGGGTTCCCGCGAGCAAGCGCCTGCAAGGGGTTGTGCCGATGCAGCGCGTTGAAATTCTGAGATCGTCGCATTCGCAGGCGTCAGGCTGAACGGGCTTTCGGCCGCAGCAAGAGCGTCACCCCAAGGGCAGCCACCCACAGTCCCCAGCCGGTGCTTCCGATGAGGCCAGCGAGATCGAACACGGGAAAGCCGGGCAGCGCCGTTGCCAAGATGTCTCCCTGATTGAGGAAATAGAGCACGCTGACGAGCAGGCCGACGACTCCTAGCCAGCGGGGCAGGACCCGCGTCCGAAGGATGATGATGCTGAGGGTGATAGACCAACCGATCCCCAGCAATTGACCAAGGTGCTCCCCGAGAAGGGCCCCACCGAACTGATGCTGGGCGAGCCATGCCGCCGCGAACGCAGTTCGATTCGCAGCATCGCCCGCTTGATACATCTGCGCCAGTGGTGGCACCACGAACACCCAGCGCAAGAAGCCGATCAGCGCAAGCACTACCGAGATTGCGCCCGCGAAGGTCGCAACCCAGAGTGCTGGGTCATCACGGCGCCCAAGCACGGTTGGCAGCAGCAGAATCGGCACAGCCAAGATGGCGTACGTCCATGCCGTGGCGAACCAGGTCCAGACCAAGGTCGGTCCACCCGCTACGAAATTAGTGAGCACAACGTCGGCTGGTTCCCGAAGGATGTCTGGCCAGTCGAACGTGGCCGACAGGACCGTTGCCGCGGTGGCGAAAGCGAGGGCGCCGATGAGGAATAGCGCGCCTGTGATACGACGCAATGCGGGGCTACTGCTGTCTGTGGTCAGAGTGTGCCGCCTCTCAATCGTCAGCGCTGGCTCAGCCTCACTCTGTCACTGCGGGTGGCGTATCGAAGCGGGCGACGCGCAGCATGACGCAAAAGAACCCTGTCTGGTGCTCCTTAAGCCTGCCTCACCTCGAACGTCGTCGTGGCAGGAAGCGTGCAGGGAAGGTCGGGGGAAGGTGGCATTCCTACCGTCAGTGACTGCACAGTCATTCATCGAACGGAGATCAGCATGACTACCACCCTCCAGCGGCCACCTCGCAATGGCGTTGACGTCCCCACACTGTTCGCCACCCTCGACGCGGTGAAGGGTTCGCCGGAGCTCGCCCAGTTCCAGTTCCGGGCGACAAATCAATGGATGAGCGGCACTCATAGCCGCTCATCGATCCGAGGCTTCTACGGCGCCGGGCAGGAGGACACATCACGTGCGGCCTCATTCACCTACGACGCGGACCACCCCGCCGTTCTCGTCGGATCGAACCACGCTCCGACGCCTGTCGAGTTTCTGCTGCACGCCATCGCCGCGTGCCTCACCGCAGGCCTGGCGAACATCGCAGCCGCCCGAGGAATCACACTGCGACGCGTCTCCTCGACAGTCGAGGGCGACATCGACCTGCTCGGAATCCTCGGCCTGTCGGATGCGGTGCGGAACGGCTACCGGCAGATCCGCGTGCACTTCGATGTTGAGGGCGACGCGTCGCCGGAGCAGCTGGCAGCGCTCGTCGAGCAATCGCGCCAGCGCTCCGCCGCGTACGACGTGCTCGTCAACGGAACCGATGTCCAGATCGATGTCAGCACTCCGTGACCTCCGAGTGCGGCCGGCGCGCGGGCCCATATGGCGGCTGGGATGTGATCATCATCGGCGCTCGAGTTGCAGGCGCCTCCACGGCGCTACTCCTCGCCCGCGCCGGCTCGCAGGTGCTGGTCGTCGACCGGACCCGCCGCGGCTCAGACACCTTGTCGACGCATGCGCTGATGCGTGGCGGCGTCCTGCAACTGCGGCGCTGGGGGCTGCTTGAGCGCGTGGCGGCGACCGGCGCACCTCCGGTGCGCCGCGTCACCTTCCATTACGGCACCGAGTCCATGCCGGTCACTTTAAAGCCGTACGCCGGCGTCGACGCCCTGTACGCGCCGCGGCGCAGCATCCTCGACGCACTGCTGGTCGACGCGGCCGAGGAAGCCGGCGCGCAGTTTCGCTTCGGCTTGGCCATGACTGACCTGGTACGCGACGGAGCTGAACGCGTCATCGGAGTGGTGCTGCGTGATCATGCCGGAGCCACCTGGACCGAGCTCGCCCCGCTCGTCATAGGCGCGGACGGACGCGACTCTCTCGTGGCCGACCTAGCAGCCGCACCCAATCTCGCGGTTGGCGCCTACGGCGCTGCGTACGCCTACGGTTATTGGCCGGCTGCCGACCTCGACGGCTATCACTGGGATTACGACGCCGGTCTGTCCGCGGGGGCCATCCCGACAAACGATGGGCTTGCGTGCGTGTTCGTCGCCGGCCCTCCGGCAACCCTCGCCACGGCGATGCGAGGCCGCAGTCCTGCCGAGGCGCAACGCAACCTGATGAGGCGGCTCGACGGTGTGTTCTCCGACTTCGCATTAGCGCCGCCGATGGGCCGCGTGCGGTTCTTCCGCGGGATGCCAGCCCGACTGCGTCGTCCTTATGGGGCCGGCTGGGCGCTCGTGGGAGACGCAGGTTGCTGGAAGGATCCGCTGTCTACCCATGGGATCACCGACGCCTTCCGGGATGCGGAGCTCCTCGCCGCCGCAGTCCTCGCTGGATCGGCATCCGATCGCGCCGCCGCGGTGGCACTTTCTGACTATCAAACGCAGCGGGACCGTACGGCATGGGCGATGCATGGCATCGTCGACCGCCTGGCGTCTCACGAGTGGGATCTCGAGGAGGCCCGCCGGCTGCTGCGCGAGCTGTCCTCCGTAATGGCCGATGAGGTTGAGGCGATACGCAGTTACGACCTAGAGCCGGCGTGTACCGCTTGAACACGGCTGGCAGGCGGAGGAGCAACACGGCTAGATTCGGCGGTGGAGGAGCGATGCGCGTCGAGATCGACCTTTTGGGAAACTTCGCCGTCCGGGTCGACGGTCGAGTCGTCCCCGCCGCATACTGGCGGCGTCGACACGCAGCCGCGCTGGTCAAACTCCTTGCGCTGGCACCGCGCCGCACGCTGCACCGCGAGCAGGTCGTCGACGCGTTGTGGCCCGAGATCCCGATTGATGAGGCTGCACCGCGGCTGCATAAGGCCGCGCACTATGCGCGGCGCTCGCTAGGCGATCCCCGAGCCTTGCTTCTTGACGGAAACACGGTGTCGCTGTTTCCGGACTGCGACGTGACCATAGACGCCGAGGTTTTCGAGCGCCGTGCTCAGCAGGCCCTCGCCGACAACGCGCCTCGAAGTTCCAACGGATCCGCGGCGGCGGCAGCCGCAGCAAAGCTGTGGACCGGAGATCTACTGCCCAATGACCCTTACGAGGTCTGGTTGGAGGCGCCACGTGACCGGCTCCGGCAGCTGCACCGTGAAATGCTGCGCCGCGCCGGCCGCTGGAGCGATCTCGCCCGCGCCGAACCTTCCGACGAGGAAGCCAGCCTCGCCGTGGCACGGCGGCTCGCCGAGAGCGGCGATCGTCGGGGTGCGCTCCGCCAGTTGGAGCGGCTGGAACGCGCATTGCGCGCCGAACTGGGCGTTACGCTCGGCCCAACCGCGGTCTCGCTGCGCGCCGAACTGCTCGCTCTTGACGTCACGCACAGCCGGACACAGCGGCGCCCAGCGCAACCGCCGCTCGGCCGTGATCCCGAACTCAGTCGTATCGACCGGCTGATCACCGTGGCGACCGGGGGCCGGGGGCGGACGCTCTTCGTGTCAGGACCTGCCGGCATCGGCAAGACCACCCTGCTCCGGTGGCTCGACCGGCGTGCCGAAGAGCGCGGGCTGCGCGTGGGGATTGGCACCGCCGCCGCCATTGAGGGAGCTTGGCCGTACGCCCCGGTGTTAGAAGCACTCGGGGACTTGTGCCGGCGCTACCCGGCCCTACTGGACGGCCTGGCTGATGAGTACCGCATCGAGATCGAGGGGGCGCTGCGCGGCACATCTCCAGAGTGGGACGGCGAGAGCCGCCACCAACGGCTGTTCGTCAGCGTCGCCGAGCTGCTACGGCTCGCGTCCTCCGGAGGCGGTGCGGTCCTCGTCGTCGACGATGTCCACGATGCCGACGAAGCCAGCCTGCGGTTGCTCCACTATCTATCCCGGCTCGCGGTCAACGAACGGATCGTCATCGTGGTCGCACACCGGCCCTGGCCGCTGCGCCCAGCGATGGAGGCTATGCGCCGCAGCCTGATCGGTCGCGGCACCTCCGTCCCGCTGGACCTGGGTCCCTTGGCCGACGAGGACATCCGATGGCTTGTGCGCCGGGTCGTTCGAGAGGACGAGGTGCTGCTGGAACGGGTCGTGAAACTCGCCGGCGGGAACCCATTTGCGGCCGTCGAACTTGCGCGCACTGCCGGAGCGGCCGACGACCGCGCCGGCCCGATGGGGGCGCTGGTGCTGCGCGGCCTCGGCGGAGACGCGACGACCGCGCTCACCAGGGTGGCTGTGCTCGGTGCGGCGTTCGACACCGACGAGTACGTCGCCACGTCTGGTGTCAGCGAGGCGCGGGCGTATGCGTTGCTTGACGAGGCTCTGGCTACCGGCGCGGTCGAGCGGACTGGCGCCGGCTATCGATTCCGGCACTCGCTCGTACGCGACACCCTGCTGGACGGGTTGCCGCCGCACCGGCTGCTCCCGCTGCACCGTCAAGCGGCCGAGGCGCTGCTCGGCCTCGGCGCGTCCCCGGCGAGGATCGGCCATCAGCTGCTTCAAGCCGGCGACGTTGCCGCCGCGGCACCGTTCCTGCTGCAGGCAGCCCGCGCGGACGCGGCCATCGGTGCATACCGCGACGCACTCACGCTGATCGAGATGGTGCGCCAGGACGTCCGTGACCCAGAGCGCGGACCCATGCTCGCCCTGCGGGCGGACATGCTCATGGCGACAGGGGACGCCGGTGCCGTCCTCGCGTACCGGGAGGCGTTAAGCGCCACTGACGACCCAGCTGAGCGGCGGCGGCTGCTGCCGCGGCTGGCGCGGGCCGCTACGTTCGCCGCCGACTACGCAACCGCGGCTGAGGCGCTCGATGGGCTGGAGCCGAACGGATCCGGCGACGACGCCGCACTTCTGCTCCAGCGTGGAATTCTGGCCTACTTGACTGGTGACCTGGGAGCTGCCGAGGCCGCCGCCGACGAGGCGCGCCGCCGGATCGGGGTCGCCGACCCGGGCGATTGGCGGATGTATGACCTGATCTCTTTGCAGGGCCTGATCGCACACCTACGCGGAGAGTGGTTCGGCCGGCTCGCCGTGGAGCTCCGCGCCGGCGCGCAACGGCCGGATCTCGCACGGTCGATGTTCGATAGCCACCTTTGTGTGGCTGAGTTCCTGCTGTACGGACCCACCCCGTACGAGGAGGTGCTTGCGCTCGCCGCAACACTGCGCGAGTCGGCGCGACGGTCCGGCGTGCTGCGGGCCGTCGCCTTCGCCACGGCTCTGCGTGGTGAGGCCGCTCTGCTCTCCGGCGACCTGACCCTCGCCGAAGCGGAGCTCACGGAAGCGGCCGACCTGCACCGCGATATCGGCTCTACTGCGGGCGAGGCGCACAGCCTGCAGCGGCTCGCGGAGGTGCGCCTGGCACAGGGCGACTGCGCCGAGGCCACCCGGCTGCTGCACCGAGCACTCCCGCTAGCCCGCTGGTCGTCGATCGCGTTGCACCTGCTGCAGCGCGTGTACGGGACGATGATCCGCGCCGCGCCGGACGTGGACAGCGCCCGCGCCGTCGTGGACCAGGCGACCGCCGCCCTCGGCCAAGAAGACTCGTGCACGTTCTGCAATGTCATGCTCGCCGTGCCCGCCGCGGCCGCCTGTGCCGACGCCGGCGACCTCGATGATGCGCGCCGGCACCTCGCCGCTGCGGAGCGCTCTGCTGCGCTGTGGAAAGGCACCGCGTGGCAGGCGGCAATCGCCGAAGCCCGGGCCCATCTGGATCGTGCTGAAGGCCATGGCGACGCCGCACGTCGCCGGCTGCATCAGGCCGCCGAACTGTTCGCCGCCGCCGGCCAGCCACTCGACGTCGACCGCTGCCTCGCCTGACGTCCAGTCGCTGCCCCTGCTGCGAGCCACTCCACTACCGACAAGTCAGTAGTGGAAGAGGAAGCCGCTCGGAATCCGCAGGGAAGGCCGCCGCCATAACGTTACGGCCATGGTGGAGATGCTGGCGTGGTTCGGCGCCATGCTGTCCTGCCTGCTCTCGGTTCCGCAGGCCGTACGCGTCTTGCGCGCGGACCGCTTCGACGGCATCTCCGCGGCTACGTACTGGATCGTCTTGACCAACGCTGCAGTTTGGGCCGCCTGGTCGCTGCTCACCGGCGAACACGCAGCGGGAGTGCCCGCACTGGTCAACGGTCCCGCCGCCATCCTCATCCTGCGCCGGCTTGTGATGGCACGTCGCAAGCACCCCGGTGATCAGATAGCGGCCTGCTCGTACGGCCGCCCGGCAATGCGTTTCGGAACGTGTCTTCCTCGCGCGGCGTATTCACGGGCCCGGTGGCTCGACAGCGCAAGCAGCACCATGATGTTGAGGCCCACCGTTGGTAGGCTCGTGGCCAGGGTGACCGCTTCCGACCCATTGGCATTGCCGATGAAGGCGCCGATCGTGGTCAGCACGCACGACAGCATGAGCAGGATCCGAGCCCAGTTGCGGCCGACGAAGACGGCAACGGCCAGCGCGATGTCAACCAGACCGATGAAGGCGAGCACGCTTCCCGCCACGATCACGGCTAGACGGCCACCCTCAACAGTCACTCCCTCGATGTCAACATTCCCCTGGAGGTATTGCGCGGGCAGCAGCAAGAGGATCAGCGCAACGGGCAAGAAGACGAGGCCGCGGAAGAATGCGACGCCTGCCCCGAAAACGATCTGCGCGGGTCGCTTGTCCCGGCTGTCGGTTTCGACCTTGGCGATCTCGGCCGTTTGGACCCGACGAACATCGATGATCGGCAGGTTGCCGTCGGTGATGATCAGATCACCGCCGCCGTTGCGGCTGTGATAGCCCGTGGAGAAGTTTTCGATCACGTCCACGTCGACCTCTGGGGTCGCTGCGCTGACCGTCTGGACGATGTAGTCGCGCTCGATATCGGTGTTCTCTTCGATCTTGTGGGTGACCTGCAGCGTGAAGAGTGACAGCCCGACGCTCTTGTCGTACGTGCCGGCCGCGAGCCAGTCGACGGCGTACCCACCAGGCAGCATCCAGCCCTCAGGACACCGCCAGAACCGTACGTGGTGCCGCTTGGACGGGCTGCCAGCAACTTCTTGTTGGTAGGCGAAGTCTTGTTGGCGGTCGAACAGATTCAGTGGGCTGACTGGCGCCTCGTTGTAGCTGCGGCGGCGCAGTGTCGAGGTGAGGATCCGCATCCCGCTGCTCATGCTGAGATCGTCGGCCCGGGTCCAGCCGGCCCGCGTCATGGCGGCATGAACCTGCGCCTCGTGACCACGCAGCGCGAGGTTGACCGGATCACCCAGCAGCCCGTCGCTGGTCCGGGCGCGGCCGATGAAGTACCCGGGGACATATAGGCGGGTCATGACCCGATGCAGCCTTGGCAGCAACAGGTAAGTGAGCAGCACCCAGAAGACGACGAGCAGCAGCACTGGCCAACCCGGCTTGATGCTCGCGCGAAACACCAAGTAGGCCAGCCAGATGGTCGATAGACCGGCAAAGGCGAACAGCGCGCCGTCCAGCATGTCCATCACGGAGGGACGCCGCTCTCGGCTGCGCCGGATCGCCATGAACCAATTGTGGGCGATAAGCCGACTTCATGACATCACGGAGAGGCCACGACTTATCGTTAAGGCAGACCCGAGAAATCGCGGCTGAACACGTGAATGACGGGCGAGCACGCGGTCATCGAGACAATCAAAATTGGGGGATTAGCAATGGAGCTGAAGACCACATATCGCCGTAGCGTTGAGTTCTGGAAGGACAAAGTCTCGAACGTTTCTGACAACTGGTTCGATCCGACGCCCTGCACCGATTGGAATGTACGCGCGCTCGTCAATCACGTGGCCGGAGAAGATCGGTGGACAAAGCCCTTGGTGAACGGCAAGACCATCGCCGAAGTGGGCGACGCCTTCGACGGTGACTTGCTCGGCGAGAACCCGAAGGGTTCAGCAATGGCGGCGGCCGACGAGGCTTTGACGGCGGTAGCCGAAAGGTTGCCGGCCGGCGGCACTGTGCACCTGTCCTATGGCGAAGAAGACATTGCCGAGTACATCCGTCAATTGGTCGCCGACCACCTGATACACGGCTGGGACCTGGCCGCCGCTACCGGACAGCAGCGCAACCTGGACCCGGAGCTCGTGGCGGACGTTGCGGAGTGGTTTCGCAATCGCGAGGAAATGTACCGCTCATCCGGGTCGTTAGCTGCAAGGCCGGAGTCCGCGTCCGGCGGCAACCCCGAAGCCGACCTGCTGATCGCGTTCGGGCGCAATCCGGACTGGGCTCCTCAGTGATCGGGCGATCACCAGCGAGCGGCGCGAGCAATCAGACTCAGACGTAGGCGCTGATCCCGAGCAATTGGTCGACGGTGGTGAAGCGATAACCCCGATCGGCCAGCCGATCGATCAGCGGCCCGATGGCTGCCACGCTTTGCTCTCGAGGGCCGCCGCGCGCCTCGCAACCATCGTGGAAGATCAAGATCGTGCCCGGGCGGGTGAGCCGCGCGGCCGAATCGGCCAGCTTGTCCGCTGCAGGCTGGAAGATCTCCAGGGGATGGGCGAAGGTTCCCGACACCACCTGAAGTCCGTGTTGTCGCAGACTGCTCAGCACCCATGGCCAGTGGCAGAGCCACGGCGGGCGATACAGCGCGGGGGTCAGGCCGGTGATCGAATAGAACACCTCTTGGGAACGGATGATCTCGATCTCCTGCCGCGGCTGCTTGAGGTAGCGGGAGAACGAGTGACTGTAGCTGTGGTTGCCCAGCACATGACCGCTCTCGACGACCCGCCTGGTGCTGGATGGAAAGCGCTGCGCGCAGCGCCCGACCTGAAAGAAGGTTGCCTTCACGTCGTAGCGATCCAAGGTGTCCAGCAGCCGAGAGGTATAGGGCTCGTTGGGCCCGTCATCGAAGCTCAGGGCAACGATCTTCTCTTCGGTCTCTGCCGCGTACGGGAACGAGCCGAAGACCTGAGAGCGGGGCCGGAAACCGGTCCAGTACGCCGCGGCCCCGAGCGCTGAAAAGCCGACTGCCGTGGCGCGCGCCGCTGCTGCGAGCCGGCTCACGGGCCGCGCCAGAAATTGGCCAGACTGTCCACGGCTGCGTCGCCCGCACCAGTCGCGAAGCCCAGGGAGGTGAGCCCGACGACCAAGATCCCCAGCACCACCCGGCGGCGGGCCCAGACAGAAACGAAGGCTCGCCTGCGTTCGTGCCGGAACGCTGGCGCCATTCCGAACGTCTGCCGCTGCGACAGTCGGTTGAACCAATAAGCCAGCACGTAATACACGAGAAAGGAAATGAAGACGTTGTAAAGCAGGCCGCGCTGCAACCGACGGGCGGAGGTCGTCACGACGTTGTGCCGATCCCAGCTCACCTGCCCCCGCCGCCGCAGCCGGCGTAACAGGTCAAGCTCGTCACCTCCCTGGGTCAGGTTGAGGTCATAGCCTGGGAACGCGGTGCGCCGGATCGCGAAGTTCGTCGCGCTCACGTAGAAGACGAATCCAGTCAACGCATGGATCGCGGCGACCAACCCGAACAGCAAGATCGGAAAGGCCTTCGCCCACCATGAGGGGTCCTTGTAGCGGCAGGGACCAGCGACAGCGACGACCTTCTCTGACTCCGCGAACCGAGCATCGATGGTACGCAGCCAGTCTTGCGGCTGGGTGGTATCGGCATCGGTGGAGATGATGATCTCGCCCCTGGCGCAGTCAGCCCCGCGCTGCCGGGCAGCGCAAACCCCCTGTTCAGGCTCCGTTACTACTCGTACGCCGTAGCGGGCAGCGATAGCCGCCGTATCGTCGCTGCTGTTGTTGTCGACAACGATGACCTCGTATTCGCGGTCGTAATCCTGGTGCACCAACGAGTCCAATGCGCAGCCCAGATAGGCCGCTTCGTTGTACGCCGGGACGATGACTGAGAACCGCATCTGGTCGTGCGGCTGTTTCATCCCCACTCCTTCACCCACTCACCCCGCGCGCGCAGTGGCGAATCGACCCTTTGGTGCGAAGCCAGCACACCACTCTAGGGGAAGCGACTCTCCGGCGCCGGAGGTCCGGGGATCACGGTCGAAAGGAGGCCAAGTCAGATCCAGCTCCTGAACCACATGCGGGACAGCCATTTCGGATAGGGCAAGAGTTCGTCGGTGAGGATCGGATAGATATAGGCAAAGTTGGCGGCCACCAAAGCAACGAACGCCCCGATGACGATGGCGCCAACCATGCGGCGGTCGCCAGTGCGCGCGTCGCCGAGGATCCACCCGGCACACAGCGATATAGCCATCACCGAAAACGGGATGATCGCGATCGCGTAGAAAAAGAACAGCGGACGCGACTCGAAGGCAAACCACGGTAACCAGCTGCTCAGCACGCCCACGAGCGGAATTCCGAAACGCCAATCCCGGCCTCCCACCCACAAGATTGCTGCGGCCACCAGCGCGAACACCGCAACCCACCACAACGCGGGCGTCCCAACACCGCTGATCACTCGAATGCAGTTGTCAGGTCCAAGGCAGCCGTCGGTGCCTGGCTTGATGCTGTTCACCGCGTCGATCCCAATTGGGCGAGCCACGACCAACCAGCCTCCGGGGTCAGCGCGGTAGGTGTGCTGCGCTTGGTTGATGAAGTCACCGGTGTGGAAGTTCCAGATGTCGTACTGGTAATGCAATAGGGAGGCGAGCGGCTTGCCGAGCAGCTTCACGGTGGCGTGCTCGGGATGCTGAGCGCCCCAATCGCGGTCGTAACCTCCAGTGGTCAGCAACCAGCTGGCCCAGGTTCCGACGTACACCACCAGGCTGAGCACGACTACGGAAAAGAAGGCCGGGATACCGTCCCGAACGATGGCGAGTTTCGCGCGTCTTCCGGCGCCGGCTAGGCGCCGCGCGCCCACGTCCCACGCCAGCGAAAGTAGTGCGAACGCGGCAAGCGGGTAGAGCGCGTTCCATTTGCTGGCGAGGGCTAGGCCAAAGCAAACCCCAGCAGCGATACGCCAGGGACGCAGTATCAGAGCCGGACCGAACTGACCGCCGAGATCGGGGATTTCGCGGCGTTCCAAATGGCGAGCGAGGCGATTTCGGAACCATTCCCGATCTGCGACTAGACAGGCAACCGCGGCTACTACAAAGAACGCGAGAAAGATGTCGAGCAGTGCCGTACGTGACATCACGAATTCGAGGCCGTCGAAAGTGAGCAAGACCCCGGCAAGGCCGCCGATCAGGGTCGACTTCGAGACCCGACGAACCAGCCTGATAGTGACCATGATCAGCAGCGTTCCGAAGACCAAGGAGGCAAACCGCCAGCCAAACGAGTTCATGCCGAACAGGTATTCGCCTCCAGCGATCAGCCACTTGCCCAGCGGGGGATGCACCACGAAAGCGGCGGTGTCCTGCATGACATCCGGCTTGCCGGCGATGATCTGGGAGTTGGCGTTGCTCGGCCAATTGCGTTCGTAGCCGAACTTCAGCAGCGAGTATGCGTCCTTGGCGTAGTAGGTCTCGTCGAAGACCAGCTTGTTGGGATATCCGAGGTTGGCGAAACGGATCACGAAGGCGATTGCGCCGATGATCAGTGTCACGATCCAGCCGTTCAGGCGGTCGCTCGGCAGCGCGACCCGGAGACGCTCGATCGTCGTCGGCGGGTTGATCGGTCGTTCGGGCAGGACGCGCGGTGGCGGGGGGCCTGGAGTGGCGGCAGCGGCCTGTCCGACCAACCCCGCTTCAGGCTCGAGGACTTGGCGCGTCACCCGCCCATCGTAGGTGGATCGGGTCAACCGAACGCGCCACCGACCACCCTCCGCCCCCCGGTTCGAAACCTACGTTTACCTGGGTTCCTGACGGTCCGCATGGGTTGCAACATGTGCAGACCGACAGCAACCTAGGTCTACGTAGGAATCCGACACTCTGGTCTGGGAGTGTGGGGGGGTGACGCAGGAGGGCTCGGCCGGGGTTGTAGTGCTCGCCGCGACGCCAATCGGTGACGTCACCGATGCTTCGCCGCGGCTGGTCGCTGAGCTGACCAATGCCGATGTGATCGCGGCCGAGGACACCCGTCGACTGCGGCGGCTGCTGGCTCGGCTAGGCGCCGAGACTGGCGCCCGGATCATGTCCTACTTCGAGGGAAATGAGGCCCGCCGCACCGAAGAGCTCGTACGCCTGCTCGAGGAGGGGGCGCGAGTCGTTGTCGTCAGCGACGCAGGGATGCCGTCGGTGTCTGACCCCGGCTATCGCCTCGTCACGGCGGCAGTGGCAGGCGGCTTCCGGGTTACCGCGGTGCCTGGTCCCTCCGCGGTGCTCACCGCATTGGCGGTCTCCGGGCTTCCGGTTGACCGGTTCTGCTTCGAAGGCTTCCTGCCACGCAAGGCCGCCGAACGTACCCGGCGGCTCGGTCAGCTGGCCGCTGAGCCCCGCACCATGATCTTCTTCGAAGCCCCGCATCGGGCGGCCGCGACGCTGTCGGCGATGGCGGTCATCTTTGGAGCCGATCGCCGCGGCGCAGTCTGTCGCGAGCTCACCAAGACCTACGAGGAAGTCCGCCGCGGGTCGCTGCAGGAGCTTGCGGAATGGGCCACGTCCGAGGTGCGAGGCGAGGTCACCCTGGTCATCGCCGGCGCGACCCAGCCGGCTCCAGATCTGCACGCGGCAGCAGAGGAGACGCTCGGCTTGGCCGCGGGCGGCATGAAACTCAAGGCGGCGGTAGCCCAGGTCGCGCGGCAGCAGGGCTTGGCAAAGAATGCTCTCTACGAGCTTGCCTTGAAAACCCAACACTCACAACCTCGATCGGCTGCTTTCGAGGCCGAAAAGCCCCACTGATGATGCAAATCCAGGGGGTGCAACAGTTGGCGCGTGGAGTTGCCCCCGCTGCCTGAGCCGCTGCCGGCCCCGGTGGTGGACTCCCATTGCCATCTCGACTCCACGCAGGCCAAGTCTGGCCTCGCGCCCGAGGATGCCATCCGATTGGCCGCTGAGGTGGGCGTGACGAGAATCGTGCAGATCGGGTGTGATCCGGAAGGCTGCCGCTGGGCCGTTCAGGCTGCCGAGCAGTGGCCGTCGGTGATCGCCGGAGTCGCGATCCACCCCAACGATGCCGCACGCATGGGGCCAGATCTCGTGCCTGGCCTGGAGCTGGTGGAAGCCTTGGCCCAGCATCCACGCGTCAGAGCGGTAGGGGAGACCGGGCTGGATTACTTCAGAACAACCGATGCGGCTGGTCAGGCCGTGCAGCGGGAGGCATTTGCGGCGCACATCGCCTTCGCCAAGGCCTTTGACAAGACCCTCGTCGTCCATGATCGCGATGCCCACGACGACATCCTGGACGTGCTCGATGCCGAGGGCTCGCCGGCGCGCGTCGTGATGCATTGCTTCTCCGGTGATGATCATTTCGCCCGAGCCTGCCTGGACCGCGGCGCCCACCTGTCCTTTGCGGGCACGGTCACGTTCAAGACCAATGATCAACTGCGGGCCGCATTAGCCTTATCACCTCTGGATCGGGTACTCGTCGAGACCGACGCGCCCTACCTCACCCCGATGCCCTTGCGAGGGAAACCGAACGCGTCTTACCTGATTCCGCACACCGCCCGGTTCCTCGCCGCCACCCTCGGGATCGAGCTGGGGCGCATCTGCCGGGCGCTGAACGACAATGCCGACGCCGCCTTCGGCGGGAGCTGGTAGCGATGGACTTCGCCGAGGTAGTGCGGCGGCGCCGCATGATCCGCTCGTATGACGAAGCTCGGCCGGTACCAGCCGATGCGCTTGACGGCGTTCTCGCAGCGGCGCTCCGCGCACCCTCAGCCGGGTTCACCCAGGGCATTTCGCTCATGGTGCTGAGCTCAGCAACAGAGCGTGAGACCTTCTGGCGAGTCGCCGCTGAGACGGATAGCACCTGGCTCCGCGGCATGCGGACAGCACCCGTTCTCGTCGCCGTCTGGACCAGCGAGGAGGCCTACCTCGATCGCTACGCCGAGCCTGACAAGGGCTGGACCGACCGAGATGCGGCGCGATGGTCCGCGCCCTACTGGTTCGTGGACGGCGGAATGGCGAGCATGGCCGCGCTGCTCTCGGCGGTCGACCACCATCTTGGTGCCTGCTTCTTCGGCATCCCCACCGCCCGGATCGCCGCCGTACGAGAAGCCTTCGGCGTGCCACCGAAGCAGCTGAGTGTTGGTGTGATCAGCCTCGGGTACCCGGCCCCAGCGCCGGCAATCGGCTCGCCGACGCGCCGCCCACGTAAAGCGCAGTCGGAGCTCATTCACCGCGGCAGCTGGTAACACGCAATCCAGTAGGTCTCAGATCATGGGCGCGATCGCCGGGCCGTCCGTTATAATTTCGTGACTCATCCGGGCTGACAACAGCGGCCTGGACAGACATCAGGTCCAGATCACAATCGGACCATCTCGGGGGAAATGCTGTGCGCAAGATCATCCCTGTGGTCGCCGCTGGCGCGACCGCCCTAGCCCTAGCCGGAACAACCTTCGGCTACGCGAACCTCAACAAAGACGTGACGCTTTCGGTGGACGGGCAGACCAGCCAAGTCCGCACCAGCGCCGACAGTGTGGGTGCCCTGCTGAAGACCAGAGGAATCGAAGTCAACAGCCATGACGTGGTAGCCCCGAACTTGGATGCGAAAGTCGAAGACGGCACCCGGGTCGCCGTCAAGTTCGGGCGGCAAGTCATCTTCACTGTTGATGGTGAGAAGCAGGCCGTCTGGACCACGGCGACCACGGTCGACGATGCGCTCAGTGCTCTGGGCATCGACCTCGCCGGCGCGAAGCTGTCAACCAGCCGTAGCTCGAGCATCGGACGGCAAGGCCTGGCCATCATCATTGGCACGCAGAAGACGGTGATCATCGTCGATGAGGGCAAGAAGCGCACCGTTACCACAACGGGACAGACGCTGGCCGATGCCTTGGTTGCGGCCAAGATCAGCGTGGACAGTGACGACAAGCTGAGCGCGAGCCAGACCACGCATCTGGCCGACGGTTCGAAGTTCACCTACACCCGGGTCGACGTCAGCTCCAAGACCAAGAAGATCAAGGTGGGCTTCAGCACCGACCGCAAGAAGTCGAGCACGTTGAAGAAGGGTGTCACCAAGATCGACACGCCGGGGGTCGCCGGCGTCCGTACAGTGACCTACCGCTTGGTCCGGCACAACGGCGAGATCGTCAAGCGGACTAAGATCAAGTCCAAGTTGATCAAGAAGCCGGTGACTGAGGTCATCCTGGTCGGCACGAAGACCACAAAGAAGACGACTGCCAAGAAGAGCTCCGGCTCCAGCACCCCATCGGGCAGTGTCTGGGACAAGATCGCTCAATGCGAGTCTGGCGGCAACTGGTCGATCAACACTGGCAACGGCTACTACGGCGGGCTGCAGTTCAGCCTCAGCACCTGGCGCGCGTACGGCGGCTCAGGCATGCCGCACAAGGCGAGCCGCGAGGAGCAGATTCGCATAGCCAAGAAGGTCCAGGCCTCCGACGGTTGGGGAGCGTGGCCGGCGTGCACAGCGAAGCTGGGTTTGCGTTAGCGCGGTGGCGAGAGGGCTGCTCGATCCCACGTCCCTACGTGAGCTGGCGAGGCAGCTGGGGTTGCGGCCGACCAAGCAGCGTGGGCAGAACTTCGTCACCGACGCCAACACCGTACGAAGAATCGTTGCCGCAGCACAGGTCTCCGAGGACGACATTGTTCTCGAGGTTGGGCCAGGACTGGGGTCACTGACCCTCGGCCTGCTCCAGGCCACCCGCCGCGTGATCGCGATCGAGATCGATGACCTGCTGGCGGCTCAGCTACCTCAGACGGTCGCTGCGCGGCTGCCGGAGCGGACCGCTGGGCTGACGGTGATCAACGCAGACGCACTCCGGGTCGACGCCGTGCCCGAACCACCCACGGCCGTCGTTGCCAACCTTCCTTACAACGTCGCAGTGCCGGTGCTCCTGCACCTGCTGGCAACCTTCGACAGTTGGAGCCGCGGTCTGGTGATGGTGCAGGCCGAGGTAGCTGACCGGCTGGCTGCCGGGCCCGGATCGAAAACCTACGGCGTGCCCTCGGTCAAGGTGGCCTGGTACGCCGCAGCCAACAGGGTTGGCACGGTATCGCCGACCGTGTTCTGGCCCGTGCCGAACGTCGAGTCTGGTCTGGTGGCCGTCAGCCGTCGGCCGCCGCCCGAGACAACCGCGACCCGCGACCAAGTCTTCGCCGTCATCGATGCGGCATTCGCCCAGCGGCGAAAGATGCTGCGCTCGGCCCTGGCAGGGCTGGCCGGATCGCCAACCCTCGCCAGCGCTGCCGTGGTCGCAGCTGGGCTGGATCCGCAAGCCCGTGGCGAGACGCTGGACGTCACCGACTTTGCGCGGATCGCCGAGCAGATCTTCCGCGCGTAGATAACCTCACACTCATGGCCTCATCTCCGCAGCCGGGTCCTGCCGGCGTACGCGTGCGGGTGCCGGCCAAGATCAACCTCGCACTGAAGGTGGGCCCTCCTCGAGCCGATGGGTACCACCCCCTCGCCACCGTGTATCAAGCGGTCTCCGTCTACGACGAGGTACATGCCGCTTGGGCAAACCCGGACGAGTTCGAGGTGGTCGTCAGTGGCGAGGGTGCCGATCTGGTGCCGCTGGATGACTCCAACCTCGCTGTCCGCGCCGCGAAGCTGCTCGCGCGTACACATGGACCGCACGATTCCCTGGGCGCAAGTTTGTCGATCAAGAAGGCGATTCCGGTGGCCGGTGGGTTGGCTGGAGGCTCCGCGAATGGTGCGGCCGCATTGCTGGCGTGCGCGGTCTTATGGGACCTCGACGTCACTGCCGACGGGCTGAGGGCACTGGCCGCGGAGCTCGGCAGCGATGTGCCCTTCGCCTTGCTCGGTGGCACGGCCGTCGGGAGTGGCCGGGGCGAGGATGTGGCGCCGGCGCTGGCACGGGGCACCTACCACTGGGTGCTGGCCTTCGGCTACCACGGTCTCTCGACGGCGACGGTCTATCGGCGGTTCGATGAGCTGAGCCCTCGCGCAGCGCCACCCACAGTGCCTCCTGATCTCATGAATGCCCTCCGCAGCGGCGATCCGCGGCTGCTTGGTCGGGCACTCAGCAATGATCTTGAAGCTGCTGCGCTGGACTTGCAGCCGCGATTACGCACCGTGCTGCAAACCGGCCTGGAGTACGGCGCGCTGGGTGCCCTGGTGTCTGGATCGGGTCCTACGTGTGCCTTCCTGGTGGACGGTGAGTCCGCGGCGGTCGACCTCTCCGTATCGCTCAGTGCAGAAGGTTTGTGCCGGGCAGTCCGGCGTGCGACAGGTCCAGTGACGGGGGCCCGCGTCGTCAACTGAGCTGGCTGAGACAGTCAGCGATCGATGCCGTACCGGGCGAGCAACAGCCGCAGGCTACGCGCGAGTTGATCATGCTCTGTGACGTCAAGCGCGGCTAAGATCCCGTGCTCGGCGGCCAGCAGCTCCGCCAGCGCAGCATCCACCGCCTCGCTGCCCGCCTCGGTCAGCTGAACCAGAACACCGCGCCGATCGTCGGGGTGATCTTGCCTGGCGACCAGCCCGCGCGCGGCGAGCCGGTCCACCCGGTTGGTCATCGTTCCCGAAGTGACCATGGTCTCCCGTAGCAGCTGTCCCGGCGAAAGCCGGTACGGCGGGCCCGAGCGACGCAGCGCCGCCAGCACGTCGAACTCCCAGGACTCCAGATGGTGCGCGCTGAATGCGTTCGCTCGAACGCGGTCCAGGTGGTGGGCGAGCCGGCTGATACGCGAGAGCACCTCCATAGGCGCAACGTCCAGGTCCGGGCGTTCGCGACGCCAGGCTTCGACGATGTTGTCGACCTCGTCCCGGGTTGCCTGGCCAGTCACACCCGGAGTCTAGACCCGACTGCGGGACCTGATCATCGCCCGAAAGTGGTCAGAACCAACAGGAAATTGGCGACGATCCGTGTCGCTGGTGACCACTTTCGCGAAGGCGGTTGCTCGCTGGGAGGCCGCAGTCTGGGACTTAGCTCTGCTCGAGACCTATGTCTTCGCGCGGCATGGTGGATGCCAGCCCGATGATGCCGGCACAGAGCAATGCCGGCACCGCCATTGCGTGATGGATCCCGACCTGATTGACCAGGAAACCGATGAAGGCCGGGCCGATCAAGAATGCGGCGTAGCCGAAGGTCACGACTACGGCGAGTACTCGGCCACCGCCGATGTGTCCGGCCACCGCGTAGACCTGCGGCGCGATCATGCCCACCCCGAAGCCGACCAACGCCCAGCCGAGCACAAGCAGCGGCAGGCTGCTGACCAGCGTGACGGTCAGATAACCGAGGGCCGCGCAGAGGCCGCCGAAGCGTACGACTGCCCGCCGGCCGAACCGGGCCACGAGCCGGTCGCCCAGCAGCCGGATCACGACCATGAATGCGCTCACCGCAGCGAGGCCGAGCGCCCCGGTGGTCGGGTCGACCTGGGCGACGTCGGTCACGTGGAGGGATGACCAATCGACAGCTGTACCTTCCGAGAGGCCGAAGGCCAACGCCATGATGCCCAGCACCCAGGCGGCCTTGGGAATCGGCGTCCGTATGCCGTCGACTGTATGGTGAACCACCGCAGCCTCGGGCGTGATCTTGAGTAAGACGCCGAATCCGACCAGCGCCAGCACCGACAGCGAGATTGCCAGTGGCGTGACGATCGCACCGCCTCTCAGTTCCAGCACCGCGGCGAGCAGCAGGACAGTTCCTGCCCCGATGAAATTGCCGATCGAGAAGAAGGCATGGAAGAAGCTCATGATCGGGCGCCGGCGGGCTGCCTCGACCTGGACACCGATCGCGTTCATGCCGACGTCCATGGCCCCATTGCCGAGCCCCATCAAGACACCGCCGAGGATCGCGACTGGATAGCTGGGCGCCAGGCCGATGGTGATCATCGCAAGGATGATGATCGGCACAGCCGCCAGGGTGACCTGACGGGCACCCCGGGCATCGGCCAGCCGGCCGCCGACCTGCATCGAGGTGATGGCCGCGGCGCCGGCACACAGCAGCAGCATCGCAATCTGCGTTGCGTTAAGTCCGAGCTTGTCGCGTAGCGAGGGGAGCGCAGCCCCATAACCGCCGAGCATCATGCCATTGAGGGTGAACAAGGTGATCATTGCCGCGGCGGCGAGCCGGGTCGATAGCTGGTCGGTGACGGGCGCGGAGGTGGCAGAGGTGGTCATTCGCGGTTTCTGTATCGATTTAGTAAGAAGATGCTACTGTACGGCAGAATCGGTCGTGATCGCAAAGTAAGGATCGACGGGCTCAGGCCTTGGATGAGGCGGAGGGCGGCCAGTGTTACCGCGCCGATGTATCGCCGCCTCGACCCCGACCGCAGGTGCACCGCCGACAAGGTGATGCGTACGCTTGGCTCTGGCCAATTTACGGATTGGCCAGGTGTGAGGGCGAACTCGATTCCAAGCCGGCGGCCCGCAAGCGAGCTTCGGATGGGAGGATTGGCCGGGCCCCCCACATTCCCCGGTTGGTCTGTCGGCAGGGCCCGCCTGACTTTGAATCAGGACTAGCGACGTAGGTTCGACTCCTACCCGGGGAGCGGAGCGTCACTCAGCTAGTAAGGAGCCAGCTGTTGTCTGTCCACTCCGACCAAGCTCCGAGCCCGGTCGCAGCTGTTGTCATCTTGGCGGCCGGCGAGGGGAAGCGGATGAAGTCTTCGCGTTCCAAGTTGCTGCACCAGATCGCCGGACATTCCATGCTGAGCTACGCAGTGACGGCCGCGACGACGGTCCAGCCCGAGCACATCGTGGTGGTGGTCGGTCACCTCCGTGATCAGGTGGAAGCCCACCTTGCCGAGATCGCTCCCCACGTGTTGATCGCAGTTCAGGAACAGCAACTGGGTACGGGTCATGCAGTCCAAGCCGCGCTCGCCCAGCTTGCCGATCTCACCGGCGACGTGATCGTCACCATGGGAGACGTCCCGATGCTCACGGGCGAGACGCTAACGGGGCTGCTCCTCGAGCATCGGACCCACAAGGCCGCAGCGACCGTGCTAACGGCGGAGGTCCCGAACCCGACCGGCTACGGGCGGATTCTGCGCGACGCTGGCGGCATGGTCACCGGGATTGTCGAGCACCGAGACGCCGATGACACGGAGCTGCAGATCACCGAGATCAACTCCGGCATCTACGTTTTCGATGCGGCAATGCTGCGGTCCGCGCTGACCGAGCTCGCGCCGTCGAATGATCAGGGGGAGCTCTATCTCACTGACGTGCTGACCGTGGTACGCGAGGCCGGCATGCCCGTGGGTGCGTATGTCATCGACGATGTGTGGCAGACCGAAGGGGTCAATGATCGGATCCAGCTCTCCCGGATGAACGCGGAGCTCAACAGGCGAATTCTGCGGCGCTGGATGCGCGAAGGAGTGACCGTGGTTGACCCAGCTTCGACCTGGGTGCACGCTTCAGTTGATCTTGCGCCGGATGTGATCTTGCTGCCCGGCACGTCACTTGAGGGCGCTACGTCGGTGGCCGCTGGAGCTCGGATCGGTCCCGATACCACACTGATCGACGTGGAAGTGGGGGAGAACGCGGTGATCACCCGTACCCAGGCCTCGTTGAGCGTGATCGGTCCCGGCGCCAACGTCGGTCCGTTCGCACATCTTCGGCCGGGCACCACACTCGGCGCCAGCGGAAAGATCGGCACCTTCGTGGAGACCAAGAACGCTCGCATCGGAGCCGGAGCCAAGGCCCCGCATCTCAGCTACCTGGGCGACGCGGTGATCGGTGAGGGCGCCAACATCGGGGCAGGCGTGATCTTCGCGAACTACGACGGCGTACGCAAATCGACGAGCACTGTCGGGGCGTACGACTTCGTCGGCAGCAACTCGGTACTTATCGCACCGGTCGAGATAGCCGATGGCGCCTACATTGCCGCGGGTTCGACCATCACCGCCGACGTTGGGCCGGGTGATCTTGCGGTAAGCCGTAGCCAACAGCGCAACGTGCCCGGTTGGGTGGCGCGTAAGCGGCCAGGGACCAAGACCGCGCGAGCCGCTGAGGCGGCTCAGGAGCAGGAGGAGCCGTCGTGAGCGGTCTCAAGCGCCCGAACGAGAAGCACTTGATGTTGTTCAGTGGGCGCGCTCATCCCGATCTTGCCAGCGAGATTGCCGCGCTCATGAATGTCGAGATCGTGCCGACCCGCGCGATCACCTATGCCAACTCCGAGATCTATGTGCGATTTGAGGAGTCGGTGCGCGGCAGCGACGCCTTTGTGATCCAGAGCCATGCCGCGCCGGTCAACGAGTGGACGATGGAGCAGTTGATCATGGTCGATGCACTGAAGCGCGCATCTGCCAAGCGGATCACCGTCGTTGCACCCTTCTATCCGTACGCCCGGCAAGACAAGAAGCACCGCGGCCGGGAACCCATCTCGGCGCGGCTCATTTCGGACCTGTTTCGCGTGGCCGGTGCGAACCGGCTGATGTCAGTTGATCTGCACGCGGCCCAGATCCAGGGATTCTTCGACGGGCCTGTTGATCATCTCTGGGCGCTTCCTGTGCTGTCCGACTATCTCTCGACCAAATACGACACCTCTGAAATGACGGTGGTCTCGCCAGACGCCGGTCGGGTGCGGCTTGCCGACATGTGGACCGACAAGCTGAACAGCTCACTGGCGATCATCCACAAGCGCCGGGACCCGAACGTCGTCAACACGGTCGCCATCCATGAGGTCGTCGGCGAGGTGGAAGGCCGGGTCTGTCTGTTGGTCGACGACATGATCGACACGGCAGGCACGATCTGCCAGGCGGCTGAGGCGTTGAAGTCCCGCGGCGCCAAGGCGGTGATCGCCGCCGCTACCCATCCGGTGCTGTCTGGACCCGCTGTCGATCGGCTCAAGGCCACCGAGTTCGAAGAGGTGATCGTGACCAACACCTTGCCGATTCCAGAGGAACGGCGCTTCGACACCCTCACGGTGCTGTCAATCGCACCCTTGATCGCCCGGGCTATCCGGGAAGTCTTCGAGGACGGCTCAGTCACCAGCCTCTTTGATGGCCAATCCTGACAGCCTGCGGGAGGCCGGTTCCTGACCGCCTTCTCGGCACACCGAAAACTGAGTCGTCTCCGAATGCACAAGCATGATGAGCTCTACTGCCCTGAGCCTCGAAGTTTCCCCAAATGCATGGAGCGGGCGAATCGCTCGGTGGCTAGCTCTCCTCGCGGTCGATTTGCCGACGCTCGCAGACAGACACTCCCCTCTGGTTTCAATGTCAGTTGGCGACTATTGACCCTTGTCGGCTAAGGTTGAGCGGTTGCCTCGGCGAGGGTCGCAGAACCGTGATCGACTAGGTCGAACGAGCTGCGTCTCCCTCGCTGAGTCTTGATCGAGATTTTGACGTTAGTTCCGAGGAGAGTTCGTTCGTGCCCGAGGTAAAGCTCATCGCCGAATTGCGTACGGAGTTCGGCAAGGGCGCTGCCCGCCGAATCCGTCGCGCGCATAAGGTGCCGGCCGTGTTGTACGGCCACGGCACCGACCCGATCCACATTGCCCTGCCCGGTCACGAGACCCTACTTGCGTTGCGCACTGCCAACGCACTGCTGTCAATCGAGGTCAATGGGAGCTCCCAGCTCGCGCTGCCGAAACAGGTTCAGCGCGACCCCCTGAAACACACCATCGAGCATGTCGATCTGGTCATCGTGCGGCGCGGCGAGAAGGTCACTGTCGACGTCCCTGTGCATGTCGAGGGGGAGGCTGCTCCGGAGACGCTGGTCGTGGTGGACCACAACAGCATCCCGATCGAGGCCGAGGCCACCCACATCCCGCAGCGGATCCTTGTTTCCATCGAGGGGCTGCCGCCTGGTACCCAGATCCTCGCCCGTGACCTGCGGCTTCCGACGGGTTCGACGGTTGATCTTGAACCGGAGACCTTGATCGTCAACATCACCAACGCGCCGACCGCCGAGGCCGTCGAAGCGGAGCTGGCCGAGGCCGAGGCGGAGGCAGGCATTGAGCCGACGGTGACCGCAGCCGCCGAGCCGACCCCGGACGAGGCGCTGCCTGAGTCCGAGAGCGCCTAGCTGGCAGCTGCGTCTGCCATGAACTCATGGCTGGTAGTCGGACTCGGCAACCCCGGTCCGGCCTTTGCATCCCACAGGCACAACGTCGGTTACCGGGTCGCCGATGAACTGGCACGCCGGCTGAGCGTGCGCTTCAGTGCCAAGCGCGGAACGCGGGCCGAGGTCGCGGAAACCAGGATCGGACCGCCAGGAGATGAGGCGCCGCGGCTCGTGCTCGCCAAATCGCGCGCGTTCATGAACGAGACCGGCGGGGCGCTCAGTCGGCTGCTCTCCTACTACAAGCTCGAGCCGGCCCAGATGATCGTGATACATGATGAGCTCGACATCGACCCCGGCCAGCTCCGCGTGAAGTTCGGTGGTGGGGACAACGGCCACAATGGCCTCCGGTCCATCCGCAAATCCCTCGGTACTGGCGATTTCTATCGCGTACGCATCGGCGTTGGTCGTCCGCCGGGCCGGCAAGATCCCGCCGATTTCCTGCTGAGCAACTTTCCGGCGAGCGCCCGGGAGGACGTCGAGGTCGAGATCAGCCGGGCGGCGGATGCGGTCGAATCGCTAGTTCTGGTCGGACTCGACAAAACCCAAAGCGCGTTCAACAGCTGACGCCGAAACAGATCGACCCCGCTCCACCGCGTCCGTGCCGAAACCTACGTGCACGTTGGTTGCATGCGCTTTGCACAGCGTGCAACGTATGCAGACCCTCAGGAAACTGTGCAGACCTCACCCCCGCGCCGGCAAACCCGCGGCTACGCGTCGACTCGGTAGCGGATCCGATCTGACTTGCGGGGGATGCCGTTCTCGACCCTCTCCCAGCTGCCGCTCCGCAATACCTCGTAGGTCCGGAAGGCGCACGGAACGCCTCGAGCATGCATCATGTCGGTCGAATCCATCAGCTGGAAGTGGAGATGAGGAGCGGTCGAGTTGCCGGTGTGGCCGACGCGTCCGAGCACATCGCCGTTCCGTACGGCCTCGCCCGGCGCGACCGCAACCGACCCGGGCGCCAGGTGGGCGAAAGCGGCAAAGACGTCGCCGCGCCGCATGATCACGTGATTGCCGAGGAGCGACGGCAGTCGAGCCGGGCTGAATGTCACAGCGTTCTTGAACGCGCGGATCGGCTCGCCGAGCGGATGGATCCAGCTTCGCTCAGCGACACCATCGGCGGCGTCCACGATCTCACCGTCGAACGGTGCGTGGATCTCGGCTCCCCAGGCATAGCAGTCGCGGGTCCGTACGCCGATGAAGAGCCCGCGGAGAAGCCCGGCAGGGGAGTAGCGGAGACCCGGGCCTCTCGCGTCGACCTTGAGCAGGTCGTAGGCGAATCGTTGACCGAGCATGTCGGTGCTGTGGCTCGGGATGCGGTCGCCGGGTGTGTTGACGGCAATCCACCCTTCGCCCCGCAGCGGAAACTCGACGATGACGGCCGCGTCGAGCTCATTCGTCATGGGTTGATGCTAAGAGCCGCCCGAGATGCAAGGACAGCAGCAAGCTGCAGTCGCTTGGCCCTCACCAAGCCGGTAACCTCTCTGGGTGACCCTCACGGGACTCGTCGACTTTTTCTGCACCGAACCCACGATCATCGAGAACATCGGTGACGCACGCGCACGGCGACTGCCGGTACTGGATGTCACCGCGCCGGCCCCGATGCGGCCGCTGATCGCAGCGGCGTTGAGTGTCCACACCGCGCGTGGTGGCGCTGGCCGGCCGGTGCTGCTGGTCAGCTCGACCTATCGCGAGGCGGAGGACCTAACGGCGGGGCTGCAGTCACTGCTTGGTGAGGAAGCAGTGGCCTACTACCCGGCGTGGGAGACGCTTCCGCACGAACGGCTGAGCCCTCGCTCCGATACCGTCGGCCGCCGGCTCGAACTGCTGCGGCGGCTGGCCGGCAATAGTGATCTTTCCCCGCCGCGGATCGTGGTCGCGCCGGTCCGCAGCCTGCTGCAGCCGCAAGTCAAGGGCCTTGGGAACCTGAGACCGATACGCCTCGTGGTCGGTGAGGAGATCGACCTGAGCGAGCTGGCGGCTGCCCTGGTCGATGCGGCGTATACCCGTGTCGACCTGGTCGAGCGGCGAGGCGAGTTCGCCGTACGCGGCGGCATCGTCGATGTCTTTCCGCCGACAGAGGAGCATCCCGTACGCGTGGACTTCTTCGGCGACACCATCGAAGAGATTCACTACTTTTCCGTCGCCGACCAGCGGTCCAGCGACATCGCGCTGATCGAAATCACGGCCTCGCCCTGCCGCGAGCTGCTGTTGACCGACGACGTACGGGCTCGCGCAGCCGCGCTCGCAGATCAACATCCCGAGCTGATCGAGATGCTCGACAAGATCGCCCAGGGACACGCGGTCGACGGCATGGAGGCCCTGTCGCCCGTCCTCGTGGACGGTATGGAGCTACTGATCGACCTGCTGCCGGCCGACACCCACGTGCTCATCTGCGACCCCGAACTGGTGCGCGGCCGAGCGATCGACCTGGTCAAGACCAGCGAGGAGTTCCTGCATGCGTCCTGGGCGGCCGCAGCAGGTGGCGGCACGGCGCCGATCGACCTGGGTGCGTCGGCGTACCAGCCGCTCGCCGAGGTTCGTGCCGCGGCACTCGCCCGCGGGATGGCGTGGTGGACGTTGTCGCCGTTCAGTGCTGGTCCGGCCGCGACCGACAGTGGGCAGCTCGATCCCATCCGGACCGAGGATGGGGAGATCGTCGATCTCTCCGCACAGGTCAGTGGCCCCGGCGTTGAGTCGCGGATCGTGCCCGGTCAGGTCGGTGAGACTTATCGTGGCGACACCGAGGCGGCGGTCAACGACATCACCAAGCGGGTCCGTGACAGCTGGCGCGTGGTCGTAATGGCCGAAGGTCGCGGTACCGCAGAGCGGATCGCCGAAGTGCTCAGCGAACATGCCGTGCCGGTACGCAGCTTGTCAGCATTGGATGAACCGCCTGCCATCGGTCTTGCCACGATCGTCACCGGCCAGCTCACCCACGGTTTCGTGGCGGATGAGATCCGCCTTGCCCTCTTCACGGCAACTGATCTCTCCGGCCAGCGGGCCGCTGACCGGGCCAGCCGGAAGCTGCCAGCGCGTCGCAAGAATCAGATCGACCCACTCGAACTCGCCTCGGGCGATCCTGTGGTGCACAGTCAGCACGGGGTGGGCCGCTATGTCGAGATGGTGCAACGCACTGTGGCAGGCGCGACACGCGAATACCTGGTGATCGAATACGCGCCTTCGAGGCGCGGGCAGCCAGGCGACCGGCTCTATGTACCCACGGACGCCCTGGACCAGGTGACCCGCTACGTCGGCGGCGAGAACCCGAGTTTGGACAGGTTGGGCGGTGCCGACTGGGCCAAGCGCAAGGGCCGGGCACGCAGAGCGGTGCGCGAGATTGCCGCCGAATTGATCAAGCTGTACGCGGCCCGACAGGCCACCCGGGGCCACGCGTTCTCTCCGGACACAACCTGGCAACGAGAGCTTGAGGACGCATTCGCCTTTGTTGAGACTCCGGACCAGCTAGGAGCGATCGACGACGTCAAACGGGACATGGAACAGATCGTGCCGATGGATCGGCTGATCTGCGGAGACGTCGGCTACGGCAAGACTGAGATCGCCGTACGCGCCGCCTTCAAGGCAGTGCAGGACGGCAAGCAGGTGGCCATTCTGGTTCCGACAACCTTGCTCGTGCAGCAGCACTACGCCACCTTCGCCGACCGCTATGCGGGCTTTCCGGTCAACGTGGCACCGCTCAGTCGGTTCTCCTCTGACGCCGAGGCAACAGCAACCATCGAAGGTCTCGCGGCCGGCAAGGTTGATGTCGTCGTCGGCACGCACCGGTTGTTGTCGGGCGAGGTCGCCTTCAAGGACCTGGGTCTTGTGGTGGTTGATGAAGAGCAGCGCTTCGGTGTCGAGCACAAGGAACAGCTCAAGCGTCTCCGTACCCACGTCGACGTGCTCGCGATGTCGGCCACGCCAATCCCGCGAACCCTGGAGATGGCGATCACCGGCATTCGGGAGATGAGCACGATCGCCACTCCGCCAGAGGAGCGCCATCCGGTGCTCACCTTCGCCGGACCGTATGACGAGGCTCAGGTCACTGCAGCCATCCGGCGCGAACTGCTCCGCGAAGGACAAGTGTTTTATGTACACAATCGCGTGCAGAGCATCGACAAAGCCGCACGCCGGATCGCGGAGCTGGTGCCGGAGGCCCGCGTGGTCACCGCACACGGCCAAATGAGCGAGCAGCGGCTGGAACAGGTCATGATCGATTTCTGGGAGCGCCGAGCCGATGTACTGGTGTGCACCACGATCGTCGAGGCGGGTCTGGACATCTCGAGCGCCAACACGCTGCTGATCGAACGCTCCGATTTGCTCGGTCTTTCACAGCTGCACCAGCTGCGCGGTCGGGTCGGCCGTGGCCGCGAGCGCGGCTACGCCTACTTCCTCTACCCACCCGACAAGCCACTGACCGAGACCGCGTACGACCGGATCACCACGATCGCCGCACGCAGCGAGCTGGGTGCAGGCACGGCCATCGCCATGAAGGACCTGGAGATTCGCGGCGCAGGCAACTTGCTCGGCGGCGAGCAGTCAGGTCACATCGCCGACGTCGGTTTCGATCTCTATGTCCGCCTGGTAGGCGAGGCCGTCGCGGAGTTCCGAGGCCACGACACCGAGCCGGAACCCGAGGTGCGGATCGAGCTGCCTGTCGACGCTCACCTGCCCACCGACTACATCGAATCCGAGCGGCTGCGGCTGGAAATGTATAAGCGGCTTGCCGAGGTTCGTGGCGAGGCGGATATCAAAGCCGTCGAGGCCGAGCTTCATGACCGCTACGGGACGCCGCCGCCCGAGGTGCTCAACCTCATCGAGGTGGCAAGGTTCCGGTTGCTCGCTCGCACCACCGGACTGACCGAGATCGTCGGGCAGGGTCGGTTCATCCGCTTCGGTCCGGCCCACCTGCCTGAGTCCCGGGTGCTGCGGCTGCAGCGGCTCTACCCACGCAGCGTGGTCAAGGATGCTGCGGGCTCAGTGCTGGTGCCGCGGCCCACGAGTTCCACCGACGCCGGCCAGCCGCTGAAGGACACTGACTTGCTGCGCTGGGCCACTGATGTGGTCAGCCAAGTCTTTTCGAGCTCGTGATGCGTACGTGTCCCATCCCAGCCGTGAGGACGTTTCGCGAAGTCGTGGAGCCACCGCAGCACATCCAGACAATCCAGGGTGTTCGGCCAGCTGTCGTAGGATCACCTGCGGTACTCGTTCCGGGAAGCGCTGTGGCGTGAGCTGGAAGTTCGGTCATGAGGACGGTCAATGAGGTTTCTCACTTGCCGCGGGCGCTACGCGGCACGCGCCGCTGCGCTCATCGGCGTGCTTGTGGTCACCCTGTTTGCGGGCGGCTGCGCTAGGGCAGATCCTAGCGTCGCGGCGTACGTGGGTAACTCGAAGATCACCCAGCAGCAGGTGGACGACGCAGTTGCAGGGGTGTCCACGATCTTGCAAGAGGGCCAGACGGTATCCCGTGCGGCGGTCGTCAATGCCTTGATCCACGGGCTCATTGCAGAGAAGATCGCTGCCGCCAACAAGATCACGATTACTGACGGCGAGCGCGACGCACTGATCAAGGACAGCAACCTCGCTGGCCTGCTCAACGTAGAAAAGGCCCGGCCCGTCGCCTACGACGTGGCCGACCAGCAGATTGTGTCGAGCAAGATCGGCAGCACGGCTTATCTGGCAGCTGTCAACGACCAGCAGGTCACCCTCAACCCGCGCTTTGGTGTGCTCGATCCCAGCCAAAAAACGATCATCACCGACAAGTCGGCGTCCCTGGCCGAGCCCGCGCCTGCCCAGACGCCATAGTGTCGTTACCCGAGCTTGAGCGACTGGTCTCAGTGATGGCGCGGCTGCGCCAGGAGTGCCCGTGGGACGCTCAGCAAACTCACCGTTCGCTGGTGCAGTACCTGGTCGAGGAGACTGCGGAGACGATCGAGGCCATTGAGCTTGGGGACCAAGATCATCTTCAAGAGGAGCTCGGTGATCTACTGCTCCAAGTAATCTTTCACGCTCAGATCGCCAGCGAGCAGGCGTGCGGCTTCACGGTGGAGGAGGTCGCCCGAGGCATCGCGGACAAGCTCATCTCCAGACATCCCTACGTCTTCGCGAGTGCTGAGGTACCCGTTGATCTGCACTACACATGGGAGCAGCGCAAGGTGGCTGAGAAGGGCCGTACGTCCGCACTCCAGGGAATCCCCGAGCAGCTCTCCGCGCTGGCCCGAGTCAACAAGATCATCAGCCGGGCGCGATCGCAGCGCCTGCAAGTAGCGCTACCCGACGATCCGACTACAGCAGAGGAGGTGGGTGAGGAGATTCTGGCGCTAGCCGCCCGCGCTCAGGCGGCCGGAATCGACCCTGAGCAGGCGCTGCGCGATGCCATACGGGCCCTGGAGGTTCGGGTCAGGCACGCCGAGACGCCCTCCAACGACAAGTCTTCGGCTTAGACGGGGCCACTATCCTGTGGGCATGTCCGAGCCACCTACCGACCGGCCGGCCCCGCAGGCGCATCCGCCGCAGGCGTATCCGCCGCAGAACTACCCTCCGCAGAACTATCCCCCTCAGAATTACCCGCCCCAGAACTATCCGCCGCAGAACCCGCAAACCCAGCCCTACGCCTTGAATCCCGCAGCGCCCTATCCGGTACAACCGCACTATCGGCTCCCGCATCAGCCGAGCGAGGAACTCCAGCGGGATGCCGAGGCTGCATTGGCGGCACGGATGGAACTAGGCCCTGAATACACCGAGTACGTTGCCGCCGGCCTGGCTGAGCGAGTCGAGGACCTCGCGGAGGCGCGCGCGGCAGAGCTTCGGCAGCAGGCGGAGCAGGCCAATCGGGCGCTGGCGGCTGAGCAGACCGGCCGCGGTCGGCAGTTAGCGCTGGCCATCGTCTCCATGGTGATGGGTATCCCGATCACAGCAATCAGCGCCAGCGAGGTCGACCCAAGCATCCTCGGAATAGCAATCTCCTGGGCCGGCATCGTCGGCGTGAACTGGGTCCACGCAAGGTCAATGCGAAAGCGGAAGTAGTGCGGTTCTCCGGCCATTAGCCACGGCGGACGATTCTCGTGCTCGCGCGTGCGGCGCCACCCTCTGCGCACTGCGACGCCGATAGGCTGAGGCCACCATCGGTTTCTTCTGCCCGGGTGCATGGAATGTTGGCGCTTCGGGACAGCATCGGAAAGGCGGCCTCGTGGCGAGTATTGAGTTCATAGGCGCGCGAGAAATTCTGGATTCCCGCGGCAACCCGACCGTCGAGGTCGAAGTCATCCTTGATGACGGCTCGGAGGGCAGGGCCGCTGTTCCCTCAGGTGCGTCGACTGGGGCTTTCGAGGCGGTCGAGCTGCGTGACGGTGACGCTCGCTACGGAGGAAAGGGCGTCAGCAAGGCCGTACTAGGGGTGATCGACCAGCTCGGGCCCGAACTCATCGGGTACGAGGCAAGCGAGCAGCGGCTGGTGGACCAGGCGATGTTGGACCTCGACGGTACGGACAACAAATCCAAGATCGGCGCCAATGCCATCCTCGGTGTCTCGCTGGCCGTCGCGCATGCGGCTGCACACTCCGCCGATCTGCCGCTGTACCGCTATGTCGGCGGCCCCAACGCCCACCTGCTGCCGGTGCCGATGATGAATATCGTCAACGGCGGGGCACACGCCGACTCCGACGTCGATGTGCAGGAGTTCATGATCGCCCCGATCGGCGCGGCGACGTTCCGGGACGCCCTGGAGATGGGCGCGACCGTTTACCACTCGCTGAAGTCCGTGCTGAAGAAGCAGGGTCTGGCGACCGGCCTCGGTGACGAGGGTGGCTTCGCGCCCAACCTGCCGGCCAACGTAGCCGCACTCGAGCTGATCTCGACCGCCGTGCAGTCCGCCGGCCTCGGGCTGGGCAGTGACATCGCGCTTGCGCTGGACGTTGCCAGTACGGAGTTCTTCGACGCCGGGACCTACACGTTCGAGGGAAGGACGCTGTCCGCCGACGAGATGACGGCCATCTATGAGCAGTGGATCGCCGACTTCCCGATCGTCTCGATCGAGGACCCGTTGGCCGAGGACGACTGGGCCGGCTGGAGCGCGCTGGTCAGCAAGATCGGCGACAAGATCCAAGTGGTCGGGGATGACCTGTTCGTCACCAACGTGACCAGGTTGCAACGCGGCATCGCAGAGAAGGCGGCCAGTGCCTTGCTGGTCAAGGTCAACCAAATCGGCTCACTCACCGAGACTCTGGATGCGGTCGATCTGGCACACCGAGCGGGCTTCACTTGCATGATGAGCCACCGTTCCGGTGAGACCGAGGACACCACCATCGCCGACCTTGCAGTGGCGACCAACTGCGGCCAGATCAAGTCGGGTGCGCCGGCGCGTACGGACCGGGTAGCCAAGTACAACCAGCTGCTGCGTATCGAAGAGGATCTGGACGACGCAGCCCGCTACGCCGGCGCCTCGGCATTCCCGAGGTTCAAGGTCTGAGGCGGTGCCATCCGGTCCGCGACCGACCTCCCGCCCAGGCGCAGCCCCCGGGCGGGGGAAGCCGCGAGCCCGTAACCAGGCGCGCAAGCCGTCCTCGTCAGCGCGTACGCCCAAGACAGAGGCGCCGCGACGAGGCGAGTCCGGCCTTCCACTGCTACGCCGCCGATCCAGCTTGACCGCACGCGCCATCGCGTTGGCAGTCGTGCTGTTGATCTTGACGATCTCGTACGCGACATCGTTGCGGATCTACCTTGCCCAAGCCCACGAGATCGCTTCGACCAAAGCGGAGATTGCGGAGCGTCAACAGCGGATTAGCGACCTGCAGGGCGAGTTGGCTCGCTGGGGCGATGAGGGATACGTGAGGACCCAGGCCCGGGAGCGGCTGGGTTGGGTCGTGCCGGGGGAGACCGGCTACACCGTCGTAGGCGCCGACGGCAAGCCGCTGGGTGGCGGAGCAAAGATCAGTGCCGAGACGGCGCCTGATGAGTCTGCGGAGGACGCGTGGTGGTCCAAGCTCTGGGGTTCGGTGCAAGCCGCCGACCAGCCGGCACCCGTCAAGACCAAGCCCGAGGAAAAGACGATCACCGTCAAGACCAAGCCGAACAGCGGGACGCCGTCCGCCACACCCCGCTAACCCCGAGTTGTCAGCCTCGGTGGTCGCCAGGACGACCATCCATGCTGACAAGCCAGCTAGCGCTGGGAGGCCAGAAGCGCATCGACCGCCTCGGCGGTGGGCAGGCTTGGGCTTGCTCCGCGGACGCTGACCGCCAACGCCCCAGCCGCAAGTCCGCGGCGCAGCGCTTCGGTAAGCGAAGCATCACGAGCCAGGCTGGCACCTAACGCACCAGCAAACGCATCGCCTGCAGCCGTAGTGTCCACCGGCGTCGCCGGGAAAGCCGGATACTCCTCGATGCCGTCTGGCCCAATGACGAGAGCACCATCCTCGCCTCGAGTGATCACGGCGATCGCGACACCATGATCAAGAAACCATCGCGCGGCCAGCTCCGCAGAGCTTCGATCAGTGACGGCAATGCCGGTCAGCACCTCTGCCTCGAGCTCGTTCGGCGTGACCATGGAGACACCCCGCCATACCTCCGGAGGCATTGGTTGTGCCGGCGCCGGGTCCAGGACTAATCGCAGCTCGCAGTCGTGACAGACCTCAGCCACCCGCTGCACGACGGTGAGTGGAATCTCCAGTTGCACCAGGACGACAGAAACGTAATCACGCAGTGCTCTGAGCGAGCCCTCGACATCGTCCGGGCTCAACCGGTGGTTCGCGTTCGGAATGATCATGATGTCGTTCTGGGCAGAGAGCGCGTCGACGCGGATATGGGCGATCCCGGTCGAGCCGTCCATGATGCGTACCGCTGTGACTTCGACACCCTCGTCGGCGAGCGCTCCGAGCGTAAGGTCGCTGAACAGGTCATCGCCCACGGCGCCGATCATGTACGTTGGCGCGCCCGCGCGTGCGGCGGCAATGGCTTGGTTCGCGCCCTTTCCGCCAAGCACCAGCGAGAATTCGGTGCCAATGACCGTCTCGCCTGGCCGCGGCAGTGGCGAGCCGAAGGCTGCCAGATCGGCGTTGATACTGCCCACTACGGCGACACCGCTGCGATCATCCATGTCGGCGTAGCCCCCTTTCTGTGAGCTGCTCGCGCATCGCGCTGTGTTTGATTGCTCGCTCCGCTCGCGGCGATGTTCGCGCCGCCGTCTTCGTCGGAGCTGACGGAACGGAAAAGCGTTGTTCCGTCATCCTCCTCCTGCAGACCGGCGGCGCGAACATCGAGGATCCGCCGTTGTGGTCGACGTTCGCAGCTCGCGGCCCACTCCGCGTTAGTTAACCGCACCTCGCGGTCGTTCCGCCTCGTAGTTCCGCCTAACGCGGCGTGTCGGTAATTGCTGCGAAGTGCAGTGCGGGTGCGTCTCGTAGCCTTGTGAGCTGCTCGCTCGTGGTTCGGGGGTGGCTCGGTCGACTGCGAGGATAAGGCTGTGCTCGAACCTATGACCGCGGCCGATGAGGAAACAGTCACCACGCAGCTGCAGCGACCTCCGAGGGGCATGGTGGGTGTTGCGTACCGCTGTCCCTGCGGGAAACCCGCTGTCGTGACAACCCAACCGCGGTTGGCCGACGGCACACCCTTTCCCACGACGTACTACCTCACCTGCCCGCGAGCAGTGGCAGCCTGCTCCTCGCTGGAGTCGCAGGGCTTGATGGCCGAGATGAATCAACGGCTGAGCCGTGATCATGATCTTGCGTTGGCCTACCGGCGGGCCCACGAACGATATCTGGCCGACCGGGAACGGCTTGATTCGGTGCCGGAGATCGCGGGTGTCAGCGCAGGCGGAATGCCCGATCGGGTGAAGTGTCTGCATGCGCTGGTGGCCCACGCGCTCGCGGCCGGGACCGGAGTCAACCCGCTTGGTGACGAGGCGGTGCGTGCCGTAGGCGCCTTCTGGGCTCGCCCATGCTTGGAGGACGTTTCATGACACGTGTTGCCGCGATTGATTGCGGGACGAATTCGATCCGTCTGTTGATCGCCGAACCCGACGGCTCGGGCGCTCTGAAGGATCTCGAGCGACGGCTCGAGATCGTACGGCTGGGCCAGGGAGTCGATGCCAGCGGCGAGTTCCACCCCGATGCTTTGGAGCGTACGTTCGCGGCAGTCGATCAGTACGCGGAATTGATCAAGAAAGCCGGTGTCGGAGTTGAGAGGGTGCACTTCGTGGCGACGTCGGCGACCCGGGATGTCAAGAACCGTGACAGCTTCTTCGCTGGCATCAAGGAGCGGCTGGGCGTACTGCCGGACGTCATCAGCGGTGAGGCCGAGGCGCACCTGTCCTTCAACGGAGTCCTCAGCCGAGTCACTCCGGGCGGCGAGCCGGTCCTGGTCATGGACATCGGAGGCGGCTCGACCGAGCTGATCACCGGCAGTGCCGACGGCGAGATGCAGAGCGCAACCTCACTCGACATTGGATCGGTGCGGATCACCGAACGGTTCTTGAAGCAGAATCCGGTCGCAGATGATGATCTTGAGCTGGCCACCGAGTACGTGGACGATCTACTGGCAGGCAGCGGCGTCGACTTCGGCTCTATCGGCACCTGGATCGGCGTAGCGGGCACCGCGACGACGCTCGCCGGGGTGTATCTGGAGCTGGAGCACTACGACCGTGAGCGAGTGCACGGCGCCACCATCCCGTTGCCCGCGATAGCAGAGCTGCTCCACCGACTGGCGGGGTTGACAGTTGAGGAGATCCGAGCGCTGCCGTCGATGCATCCAGGACGAGCAGATGTGATCACCGGCGGAGCGCTGGTGGAATCGCGCATTGCGGCGCTCCTGAACGTGGAGAATCTGATCGTGAGCGAGTCCGACATTCTTGATGGGATTGCCCTGCAGCTCATTGGTGACACAATGCCGCGGTGACCTCTCTTGCCATCACGGTCGTCGGCCATGACCGGCCTGGCATCATCGCGCAAGCAGCCGAGGTGTTGTCGCAATGCGGCATGAACCTCGAGGACTCCTCGATGACGCTCTTGCGCGGGCACTTCGCGATGACCCTGATCTGCGCAGGTGAGGCCGACGCGGCCCAGGTCGACGCTGCGCTGCAACCCCTCGTAAACGGTTCGCTGGATGTCACCGTGCGCGAGGTTCCCGAGGAACCCGATCTGCCACCGCTGGGGTCCGCGTACCTGGTGACGGTTCATGGCGCGGACCGACTCGGGATCGTCGCGCGGCTGGCCAGTGTGATCGCCGAGACAGGCGGCAACATCACCGATCTGACCACTCGTCTCTCGGGGACGCTCTACCTGTTGCTGGCCGAAGTCGACCTGCCCCGCTCAACCGATGTCGAGGCGCTCCAAGCTCGGCTCGCCGAGGTGTCTGGCGAGTTAGGTGTGGAGACCAGCATGCGACTGATCGAGAACGACCAACTGTGAGCCTGATGCTGCCAACTCTGCCGGACGGCCGGGTGCTCGATGTGATCCGAGCCCCCAGCCAGGTGCTGTCGGTCGGCGGGTTGCCTGTCGATCCCGCCGACCCCGTGGTGGTCCAGCTCTGCGCCGATCTCGTTGCGACAATGCGCGTTTCTCCGGGCTGTGTGGGTCTCGCCGCGCCGCAGGTCGGGGAGTCGGTACAAGCCTTCTGTGTCGACGTCTCGGCCCATCCGAAGGCCCGGACCAGGCACGGGCTGATCGTGCTGGTGAACGCCGAAATCGTGGAGGCCAGCCGCAACGAGAAGGCTCGTGAGGGCTGCATGTCGGTGCCAGACATCACCGGGGACGTGAAGCGGGCGACCAAGATCACCGTGGCCGGTCTGCTGCCCCTTAGCGGCGAGCGGGTACTGATCACCACCGATGCCTTCGAGGCTCGGGCGCTACAGCATGAAATCGACCACTGCGACGGCAAGTTGTTCCTTGATCGCGTCATCGGCGCGCACGCCGTTCATCCGCGAAAGGTCTATCTGCAGCCGCGCGACTCTAGCGGCTCGTGACGTAGTGGGAGTCGGACACCCGGACTGTCGGATCTGTAGCTAGGCAGTGCCGTTAATGCGCTGCTCGCGCATCGCGCTTGGAATCCGCCGCCGTCGTCGTCGCTCGCACCGGATCGCGCGCCGCCGTGCTGCGGAGGAGCGAGCCGACACGCCTTTCGTCGGCGAGGGACGACAAAGTAGGCGGCTTCCCAAGCGCGATTCGCAGCGAGCGGCAGCGAGCAATCAAACAGAGGAAACAACGCCTCCGCTCACTTCTCCTCTGTGCGGCGGCGCGCGATTTCCGACGCTCGCAGCGACGGCAGGTAAGGTCGGGCATCAATGAACGGTCCGGCCTCTTCTCGCTGGCCGTTCCGGCCCGGCGCCAACCGGCCCAAAGCCCCGCGCAAGCTCGTGCATGAGGGGGGCCGCGGCGCGGCCGGGAGCGGGCGGCGCCGAACCCTGACGGGCGTGCTCGCGCGGCACGCCGCACGGGTGCGCTCCCGCCGAGCGCTGCTGGTGGATCTCGGGAAGGCCTTGTTGCTCACCTTGCTTGCTGCGCTGGCCGCCGCTCCGCTCGCGGTGGTTTGGGGAA